>CAJDXE010000003.1_pt1 | contig 36565 bp, 37 predicted proteins | sample 7391781 | NCBI WGS metagenome assembly CAJDXE01 (sample SAMEA7055730, study PRJEB34461) | soil metagenome | biome: terrestrial ecosystem; feature: Peninsula; material: soil | place: Antarctica | collected 2016
AGCGTCGCTTCATCCTTCGCCGGATTGGTGCGCGAGGTGCGTAGGATCGATCCGCCGGTCGTGTGGATGCGCGAGACGCGCTCAATCGTCAGCTCCTCAACCTGCGGTTCGGTGCCGGCGGCGAGGGCGCGATAGCCATCGTAGATGCCGACGACCCGTAGGCCGCTGTTGATGGCCTCGATTGCCGCCGAGGCGATGACGCCGTTGATGCCGGGGGCGGGTCCACCGCCGACGAGGATTGCGAGAGTTGCACGTTCGGTCATGCGGGCAAAGGTACGCGACCGGACGAACGGATTCTTTCGTGTATCGCTTCGCGCTCTTCGATCTTTTCGGAACCTTGGTCGACGATCAGGGCAACTCGTTCGCGGGGGCAGCCGAATTGCTGGGCGGATTACCGCCCGACCGCTGGGCGGTCGTTACCTCCTGCCCGCGCGGGCTGGCGCTGGCCCTGATCGCTCACGCGGGGCTTCCCGAGCCGCCGGTTCTGGTCAGTTCCGATGACGTCGAGCGCACCAAACCTGCGCCGGACTGCTATGCCGCGGCTGCGAGCGCGTTCGAAGCGCATCCGAACGAGTGCGTTGCGATTGAGGATAGCAATGCGGGTATTGCGGCAGCGAGAGCGGCGGGGATCGACGTGATCGCGGTGCTGCGCGGCCGGTCGGCCGACTTTGCGCACGCGGCGAGCTATACGGTGCGTACGCTCGCCGACGTGCGACTGGATCTCGGTTAGGGCGTCGGCGTAGGGGCCGGAGCTCCCGCGTTACTCTTGCGACTCGCGCGCAACGCCTTCATGTTGGCTTGGTACATTGAGCGCTGATCCGGTGTGAGGACGTTGAGCATCGCCTGGCGGAACGCTCTGCGCGCATCCGGATCCGGCGTGGTGCCTTTTCCGTGTGAGGCTTTGTAGTCGCTGCGTAGTTTCTGGATCTGCGTCTTCTGGTCGTCGGTGAGGGTGATGCCGTCCATAGCATGGCCGTGCATGCCGCCGGCGTGGTGATGCCCTGTGGCGGTCGACTGAGAAGAGGTCGTTGGGGCGGATTGAGCCGCACAGGCGAGCGGCAGCACCATGGCTGCAGCAGCGACGACGGCTACGAGAGTACGAGAGATCTTCATGCGCCAACTCTACTGCATCGCCCACGGAAAGGCGTGAGAGCCGGATTAGGAGGCGATACGAAGCCTCGGCGGCGCAAGCCTACGCTCGGTCGCGGTGCTCACGACGAAGACAAACGGTATGAACCTCGAAAAATACTAGCGAAACATAACTGCCCATCGAGTGTCGAAGGAGCAAAGACATGAAAGAACGATTGAACTACCGCACTGCCAACCCCGAGGTGATGCGGGCGATGAGCCAGCTTGAGCACGTCGTGCGACAGGGCACGCTGGAGAGTTCACTCTTGGAGCTCGTGCGCATGCGCGTCAGTCAGATAAATGGGTGTGCATACTGCATCGATATGCACAGCAAAGATGCGCGCGCCGCCGACGAAACCGAGCAACGCCTCTACGCGCTCTCAGCGTGGCGAGAGACGCCGTTCTTCTCCGAACGTGAGCGCGCCGCACTCGATTGGGCGGAGACACTTACGCTGATTGCAAGCGAAGAAGTGCCCGATGAATTGTTTGCGGAGGCCCGCAACGCGTTCTCGGAAGAAGAACTTGTCGGACTCACGCTGGCAATCGTTGCGATCAATGGCTGGAATCGATTTGCGATTGCCTTTCAATCGATACCCGGATCGTACAAAGTGCCCGCACAGCACGGTTAAGCCCGAGCTCGGGCAGGCTACGGATTGATGGCGGCGGCTTTGACGGCGTCCGACGCGGCGGTTTCGAAGCGCTTGAAGTTCTCTTGGAACAGTCTCGCGAGCGTCGTTGCCTGCGCATCGTAGGCGGCTTTGTCGGCCCAGGCATTGCGTGGATCGAGCACGTCGCTCGGTACATCCGGCACGCTCTTGGGGATCGCCAAGCCGAAGAACGGCTCGGTGGAAAACTCTGCAGCGATGCGCCCCTCGATCGCGGCGTTGACCATCGCGCGAGTGTGGGCGATCTTCATACGCGTACCGGTGCCGTAGACGCCGCCCGTCCAGCCGGTGTTGACCAGCCAGCAGACAACGCCGTGTTCTTCGATCTTCTTGCCGAGCAAACGGCTGTAGACGGTCGGATGATGCACCATGAACGGCGCGCCGAAACAGGTCGAGAACGTCGCTTGCGGCTCGGTGACGCCGCGTTCGGTGCCGGCCACCTTCGCGGTGTAGCCGGAGAGGAAGTGATACATCGCCTGCTCGCGCGTCAAGCGCGAGATCGGTGGCAGCACGCCGAATGCATCGGCGGTCAACATCACGATCGTGCGCGGGTTGCCACCGCGGCTGCCCGGCACCACGTTCGGGATGAAATCGATCGGATAGGCGGCGCGAGTATTCTCGGTCTTCGCCTCGGAGTCGAGATTGAGTTTGCGGGTGACGTCGTCATAGACGACGTTCTCGAGCACCGTCGAGAAGCGATGTGATGCCGCCCATATCTCGGGCTCGGCACTCTGCGAGAGACGAATCACCTTTGCGTAACAGCCGCCCTCGAAGTTGAAGACGCCGTTGCTTGACCAGCCGTGCTCGTCGTCGCCGATCAGCGGGCGACGCGAGTCGGCCGAGAGCGTCGTCTTGCCGGTGCCGGAGAGGCCGAAGAAGATGGCGACATCACCGTCGGCACCGATATTGGCCGAGCAGTGCATCGGTAACGCACCGCGCAACGGCAACAAGTAGTTCATCACCGTGAAGACGGATTTCTTGATTTCGCCGGCGTAGCGCGTTCCACCGATCAAGATGATCCGGCGCGCGAAGTTGACCAGCACGAACGTCGACGAGCGAACCCCGTCGAGTGCCGGGTCGGCTTCGAACAGAGCGGCGTCGACGACGGTGAACTCCGGCACGAAGTTGGCCGGCATCATCTCCGGGATGATAAAGAGATTGTGTGCGAAGAGGCTATGCCACGCAAACTCGGTGACGACGCGCACCGGGTGGCGGAACTCTTCATCGGCGCCGACGTAACAGTCGAGGCTGAAGACTTCGCGCTCGGCGAGGTAGGATTGCACGCGCTCGAAGAGACGATCGAAGGTCGCCTCGTCGATAGGTGCGTTGGTCTCGCCCCAATCGATGTTCTTTTCGCTGCTCGGTTCCTTGACGAAGAACTTGTCCTTCGGCGAGCGGCCGGTGTGGGGGCGCGTGTCGACAATGAACTGACCGTCGCTCCCGAGGACACCTTCGCCGCGACGCAACGCGTGCTCGATGAGCTCGGCGGGAGGAAGATTATCGTACGTTTTGGCGGCGCGGATGCGGTCGGGCACGGTCATCATCACCACGACCCTTAGCCGGGCTCGTAGTGGTCGCCTGCAGGCCGCCCTTTGAACGGCTTGGTACACTATGGGAATGGGGTTTCTTTTACGTGGCGCTTTTGTCGCAGCGGTGCTCGTCGCCGCCCTCTTCGTGCGGGCCGACGCCGTTTTGCCGTTCCACTTCGGCGTCTATGCCAGCGGGCCGCTCGACGGGATCACCGACGTCCCCGGTGTGAAGGTCGCACACCTGACGAAGATCGAGGGAAGCTCGATCCGAACCGGCGCGACCGCGATTCTTCCTAACGATGATCCGTGGAACCGCAAGGTTGCTGCCGCTACGCTTGCTTTCAACGGCAACGGCGAGATGACCGGAACGCACTGGATCGACGAGTCCGGGTATCTGGAAGAGCCGATCGTGCTGACCGACACGATGGACGTGCCGCGTGCGGCAGACGGCGTCATGTCGTGGATGGAGGCGCACTATCCGCGGGTAGGCGTTACCGATGACGTGCCACTTCCGGTGGTCGCGGAGTGCGATGACCAAGGGCTCAACGATATTCGCGCACGGGTCGTTACGGCAGACGACGTCGAGGCGCTGATCGATCGCGCAAAGGGCGGGCAGTTCGCGCGCGGCAACGTCGGCGCAGGCACCGGCATGAAAGCGTTCGCATTCAAGGCCGGCATCGGCTCGGCGTCGCGGGTGATCCCGGCGAAGGCGGGCGGTTACACCGTCGGCGTGCTCGTCGACGACAACACCGGTAGCACGCGCCAACAGTTGACGATCGACGGCGTTCCCGTCGGGACGAAGCTGCAGCACGAGCTGCTTCCGTACTATCCGAAGCGCGTCGCGCTCCATGGACGGATGGCTTCCGGCAGTATCGACGTGGTCGTGGCAACCGATGCGCCGCTGGATGCACGGCAACTCCACGCACTTGCGCTGCGTGCCTCCCTCGGTATGGGTCGGACCGGCCTCACCTCGGATCTCGGCAGCGGCGATCTGTTCATAGCGTTCTCGACCTCGCGCATCTACCGTCGCAACGCGGACTTCGATATCTCCGCGCCGGCGATCGCTACGCCCGAGAATGAAGACACCCTCAACGCGCTCTATGCGGCGACGGCCGAGGCCACGCAGGCCGCCATCTATGATGCGCTCTTCGAAGCGAAGACGATGACCGGCAAGAACGGCGTGACCTACTATGGGATGCCGGTCGATCGCGTGCTGGAAATGCTCAAAGCACGATGATCGCGCTCGAAACGACTCGCCTGCATATTCGCTCGTGGCGCCCGGATGAGACGGCAGCGGCATCCACAATCTTTTGCGACCCCGAGGTCATGAAGTACATTCCCGCCGGTACGTTTGCGCAAGACGCAGTACCGCTTATCCTGGCGCGCATGATCGAGAACGAAGCGAACGACGGCTTCGGCATCTGGGCGGTGGAGGAGAAGGAGGGCGGCGCGGTGATCGGCGAGTGCGGCATCAACTGGATGCCGGATCGCAGCGCAATCGAGATCACCTGGCTCTTCGCTCGCAGTGCGTGGGGCAAGGGCTACGCCTTCGAAGCCGCACAAGCGGTGCTCGCACATGCACTCGGACCGCTCGGCATCCAGCGGATCTACGCGTTGATTCATAAGGAGAACAAGCGCTCGATCACCTTGGTCAACCGGCTTGCAATGTCGTTCGACCGGGTGGTGCGCGCCTACAAGCACGATATGCTTCGGTACGTGAACCGCTAACCAAACCCGTTCCGTGTCCTCGAAACAGCCGGTTGATGGAACCGGCTGTTTCAATTTCTCCAGACTGCTTGACGTTCGTCCGGATTCGTGTTAGTGTCCTAGTGTCTTAGGACACTAATACACATGATGCAAACGAATGAACTTCGCCTTGATGACCGGTCGCCGGTTCCGGTCTACGTGCAACTGCGCGATCAGATTCTGCATGCGCTGGCCAAGGGATCACTGCGAGGCGGTGATCGCATGCCGGCGGTGCGCGCGGTTGCAACCACGCTCAACGTCAATCCGAATACGGTAAACCGGGCGTATGCAGAGCTCGAACGGGACGGTGTGTTAGTCGTCGAGCGCGGGCGCGGAACCTACGTTGCGGATCGTGCGCGCGCATCGCGCGCCCCGCATCGTCTCAAGTTGTTGGAACTCGCCGAACGATTCGTCGCACACGCGCGATCGCTCGGGTTCGACGGTCCGGAGATCGTCAAAGCGGTCGGTCTTGCCGTCCGTACGCTGCGTGTGGCCGGGAGATAAGAGATGGATGCACTATTGATCGTCGGCGTTATCGGCCTGATCGTTCTCGTAATGCGCCGCTGGGATCAGAAGAACGCGTTACCCGCGCAGCGCGAGCGCCGCGACAGTAGCCGCCTTCCCTGGTGACGGTCGCGCCTCAAAGGCGCACAAAGCTTCACCAACACGTGCGGCCATGGCGTTGGTGACGAACCACGGCGGCTTCGGTAGGAGCGTCCGCGCGCTACCGAAGCCCCCGAGGGAACGCGGAAACGGGGCGAACGGCGCCCGGACCACGCTCTTGAGCGAACGCGAGTAGAGCGTCGCGTTGTGGACGACTCCGATGCCGGATCCGGCGTCGTCGAGCGTACTCCCCGGATAAGCGCCCCACGGCGTCTCTGCGATAAAATACCCGACACCGGTCCAGGCGTTGACGCCGATGCATCCGTAACGCAGCGCATCGATCGCTGCATCGATTTCGCGCGGAAAGGCCGATTCGGTGCGCGGGTGCACGATCAGATTCGCTCCCAGCGTGCCCTCGAGCTTATCGTTGGCAAAGGCCACGGCATCGTGCAGATACGTTTCGATCTCGCCGGGTAGCGTAACGACCGCTAGGACATCGCAGAACGCCTCGGTCTGTAGCGCATCGTCACCCGCGTGCACGAGCACCGTCGCATCCGCAACGGTGGTTCTGCCCGCGGTGAGCGCGTCGTGGCGTCCGCTTGCGCCTGGATAGTATTGAGGCCGCGACGGGATGTCTTTCAGAACGGCGTCGAGCTCCGCGAGCAAGCGCGGCGTTCCATCCCAATCCGCCGGAAGTATCAATACTTGCGAGGCGATGCAGTTGAAACCGCCGTTGTGGCGCTTCTGCGTCGCGATATTCTCGGCTTGAAAGCGGAAGTCGTCATCGCTCCAATCACCCGGGAAGACGATCGTCGGGCTGACGTTACCGAGCTCGCTGGTGAGCGGCTTCTCGATGCCGCGTGCGCGGAGCGCAACGACGATAGCGTTGTGCGTAGCGAGACTTCCGGTGACGTGAATCTCGTCGATGCGCGGATCGGCGCAGAGCTGGGCGCCAAGATCGCGATCACCGTCGACGATGCGCACGAAACCCTCGCGGATCAGTGGCGCGAATGCCGCGGTCCAATGGGGACGCAGATAGGCGTTGACCGGATTCATCTTGAGCAGTGCGACCGCGCCGTCGGCAACGAGTTTGTAGAGTACGTCGAGCGGACCGATCGAAGCGATATTGCCAGCGCCGAGGACGAGCGCGACCTTCGGTTCGGGCGAAGATTGCGCATACCACGTTCCGAGTGCCTCGCCGAGGTTCTCCGGCGTGACGCCGTCTTGCATCCACACCTCGGCCGAGATGCCGTTAAGGAGAAGCCGGTCATAGAGCGTCACCGGATAGGCGTCGACGACGGTACGCCCGTCGGGGCGCCGGCGTACGCGCTTGGCCGGAACGTGCGGCCGGCCGGTCTGAGCGATCTGCTTCAGGGTGCGAATATAGCGATTTATCGCGTAGAGCAGCGCCCAGGGACCCGAGATCGACTCTTCACCGGCAAGCGGGGTTCCGGCGATGCCCTTTGCCGACGCTGCGGCGTCTGTCCACGCTCGTGCCGCCTGCGCAGTGCATGCGAGGACCTCGGTTAGTAGCGCCGCCTTTGTGGCCGCCGGAAGGACCGTCCAGCGGGTCGCGCCGGTACGCAGATCGTCGAGAGCAGTATCGATATCGGGCGGTAGCATGTAACCGCGGTTGACCAGGGTGGGTATAATCCCCTACGGAGGTGCCATATGGCTAAAAAACGCAAACGGCGCCCAGCCATCGATCTCGTTCCCCGGCTCGGGCCGGCGACGAATCTTCGACCGGCAGGCGCACACGACGACAAACGCATCTATGATCGCAAGAAAAACAAAGCCGCTCTCCGGCAAGAAGCCGAGAGCGGCTTTGTTCATTCGGGGCGCACGTTAGCGGGATGACATTCAGCGATGCATCATGTAGAGAAACTGCCGGCTGTCGTTGGAGCCTGACAGGTATCGTCATAGAGTAATGCCTTCACGGTCGTGTTCGTCGGCAACGTCGGAATCGTCCCGGCTTCGAGATATTCGTAGAGACCCGGTAGCGGTACGGGCGTCGGTGCTCCGCCGGGCGGCGTCGCCTGCACGAGCGGTGTTGTCCCCTCCATCGTTTGTGTTCCGCCAAGGACGAGATGAATGTTGGCGGTCGCGATAAAGTGCGGAGACTGCGAGAAGACCGCGAAGTAGAGCGTGCCGACGTTCGCCGCGACGTGGGTCGCGCCGGGCGCCGGGGAGAGCAGTATCGTTGCGGGGTCCATATCCGGTGGCCGTCCGCAGACCGCTGGGGTAACCGTCAACGTCGTCGCCACGCCGGTTGAATCGGTCAACTGCACCGAGACCGGTGTGCCGCCGTTGCTGCCGATCGGAAGTACGGAGACGGTCGCCACGTTGCCGCTGAGCGCGGTGACGTTCACGCCGATCATCGTCGGATCCGAAGCGAGCGCGGTGAGCCCGGCGAACGACCCGCTCGAACGCGTGACGGTCACGACCTGTGGTGCGGTTTGATTGAGGCTGAAGACAAAGCTCGACGGGCTTGCGGCGATCGTCACGCTCGGGGATGGTAGCGGATGCGCCACGGCGAGCGGTCCGCTGCTACATGCAGCGACTGCAAGCGCGGAAACAGCGGCGAGCCCATAAAAAAGCGTCTTGCAGTTCATGCAAGACGCTTTCGGTTCGGGGCGATGGGTTCCTTACAAGATCAGTCGGTGATCGGGTAGAGTTTCCATCCGTTCTCTTGCGCGAGTTGAACGTAGGCAGCACCGGCGGGAACGAGGTTGAACCCGGGCAAGAGATTCGTGCTCCAATCGTTGAGCACGACTCCATGCGGTATGCCGGTGCTCTGCGCAAAGCGAGCCGATATGCCGGCGATCGCGTTATGACATACCAAGAAAGACGCGCCGCGGGCGAGCAACGCGTCGGAGGAATAGTCGTGGTAGATACCGGCAGTGTTGTTCGGGCCTGCGTCGAGATCGAGTGAGCCCCACGCAGCTCGCGTCGGGTTCCCGATCGCGACCGTACCGCTGCGATCGGTGACGTTCAGCGTTCGGGCGATATGGTATTTCTTCCACATGGTGTCGTTGAGCGCGAAGACGACCGGTTGGGAGATGAGGACCGCCGAGACAGCGAGCCTCTTCTCTTTGGATACCGGTCCGAACGAAAACAGCGATGCGTTCCAGGCGTTGACCATGCGTAGGAACGTCGCGCTAACCCCCGGCGCCGCGAGGAGGTCCGGATTGCAGAGAAATAGCTGCTTCCGGGTGGCCCCGTTTGCGTCGATTGCGCGCCACATGGCTTTGGCGTCATATTGGCCGGGCAACAACACGGGGGCATAGGGACGGCCGACGGCCTTCGGGACGGAAGCCGCGCTTGCGGGCTCGGTAATGGTACCTGCGGCGATTGCGGACGCGGTTGCGCCGGCAATAAAAAACGTCTTGCGGTTCACGCAAGACGTTTTCGATTCCGACCCGGAGGTTCCTTACGAGATCAGTTCGCGCTCGACCATGATGGTGCGCGGATCGATCAGGTGCTTGTTAAGGCCGAGCTTATCCGCCGGCACGCCGAGCGCGTATGCTACCAACTGCGGAAGATGGAAGGTGGGCAGATCGGTGCGACCCCAGCGGGCGGCGGCGTCTTCTTGATAGCCGTCGAGCGCGAGGTGGCAGAGCGGGCAGGGCGTGAGCACAGCCTCTGCGCCGAGATCCTTGGCCATGCGCATGTTTTGCCCGACCATGTCGGCGGCGACGTTTTCCTTTTCCAACTGGATGTGGAAGCCGCAACAGCGCGTCTTACCGGCGTAGTCGATCGCTTCACCGCCGATCGCTTCGATGATGTCTTCGAGCGAGTGCGGATTGCGTGCCGACTCCCAGCCGTTGACCGACTCGGGACGGATGATGTGACAGCCGTAGAAGGGCGCAACCTTGAGACCGTTAAGCGGGCGAACGACCATCGACTTGAGCGTATCGAGACCGATGTCGTCGATCAGCAACCACAATAGGTGGCGAACGCTGATGGTACCCTCATACTTCGCGCCGAACTTGCCCAGGATCGCGTTGGCTTGCGCCATATGCGTATCGCTCTCGAGCAACTCTTTGTTGGCGGCGCGCATATGGCCGGTGCAAGTCGAGCAGATGGTGACCACGTCATCGAGCCCGAGCGCTTCCGCCTGCGCGTAGGTGCGGGCGTTGAGCACGCGCGCGACGTCGTGGTTGACGTCGTTGACGACCGATGCGCCGCAACACGACGCCGCGGTGAGCTCGATCAACTCGATGCCGAGTTTGTCGGCGAGGAGCATGGTCGAGTTGAAGAGTTCTTTACACGATTCCTTGGCAACGCAACCGGGGAAGAAACCGTAGCGTTTGGTTTCGGCCGATCGGGTGCGCTTGTGAGAATCGAGGGGACGTTCTTCGGGGAGAAGCGATGCGGACATTATGCTGTCGGGACCTCCAGGGCGTCGATGATGGTACGGACTTCATCGACTTTGGGAATGGGCTTCATGAATATTGGCGGTAGTTTGCCCCTCGACGCCATCCGCAGTCCGAGCGGAGCGACTTTGAGCAAGCCGATGATGTTGAACTTACCGACCGTTCCTTGAATCAGTTCGGTCTCGGCAAGCATGCCGGTCTGCTTGATCGTCTTGACGACGGTCAAGGCGTGGCGCGGACCGCGCTCGTTGAGCATAACGCGGTCGCTGATCGCGGCGCGCTTGACGTCGATGATGCGAAGGTGCGGATCGACGTGCTTCGGACAGTACGAACACGTGTAGCAGTGTGCGCAGAGCCAGAGATAGTCCTCCGAGATCTGAGCGATACGTTCCTTACGTTGGCCGTCTCGTACGTCTTCGATAAAGCGATACGCATACGAGATCGCGGCCGGGCCGGCGAACGCCGGGTCGACGCTAACGACCGGGCAGAGCGCATAGCAGGTCGCGCACATGATGCAGTTCGCCACATCGACGAGCTTCATCATGTCTTCGTTGCTAACGCGGCGCTCGGTCGCGTGATCGTCGTCGCTATCGGGCGGCTGGAGATACGGCTTCAGGCGCGCATACTTGTCCCAGAACGGATCCATATGCACGACCATGTCTTTCATCGGCTGGAAGTTCGGCATCGGGTCAACCTTGACCGTACCGGTTTCGTCCATCACCGTGTTGCACGGTGTCTTACAGGCAAGGCCCGTAATACCGTTGACGTTCATCGAGCACGAACCACAGATCGCGGAGCGGCACGAGCGTCGGAACGAGATCGACCCATCGACCTCGGCCTTCGCGAACTCGAGCGCATCGAGAACCGTGGTCGTCTCGGGGATATCGATCGTAATCTTGTCGCGATGCGGAACCGTATCGACGGCTTCATCGAAGCGGAAGATATCGAGCGTAACTTTTGCCATCAGTACGACCTCACCGTGGGTTGCCACTTGGTAATCTTCGCCTTACGCGAGTAGTCGAGACGCGGCGCTTCGCCGTCGACGCGGAATGCGAGCGTATGTAGCATCCAGTTCTCGTCGTCGCGGTCCGGGAAGTCGGTGCGAGCTTGTGCGCCGCGCGACTCTTTGCGATGGAGTGCGCCGGTTGCAAGCGCGAGCGCTGCGTCGATCAGGAAGTCGGTCTCGAACGCCGCCACCAGATCGGTGTTGAACGTCTTGGACTTATCCATCACGTAGATGCCGGCGTCGAACTCGCGTCGTACGGCGACGAGATCATCGACGGCTTTGGCCAGTTGCTCTTCGTTGCGGAAGATGAAGGTGTTGTCGCTCATTGTCACGTTCATTTTGTGACGGAGCTTGGGCGAGCGCGTGCCACTCGTTCGCGAGAGCAGTTCGTCGACACGAGCCTGTTCCTGTTTGAGGGTACGCGTGCTCGGTTTCACTTCGCCGACGCCCTTGATGTACTCGACGGCGTGGGCTGCGGAGCGTGCACCGAAGACGATCGTCTCGAGCAACGAGTTGCCGCCGAGGCGGTTGGCACCGTGAACGCTGACGCAGGCACATTCGCCGGCGGCATAGACGCCGGGGATGCGAGTCGCGCCGTGCAGGTCGGTCTCGATGCCGCCCATGGTGTAGTGTGCGCCCGGAAGAATCGGAATCGGCTCGTCGATCGCATCCTTACCGGTTGCGTCGAGGGCAAGTTCGCGAATCTGCGGGAGACGTTCGAGGATTTTATCGCGTCCGAGATGACGCATGTCGAGCAGAACGCAACCGTCGACGCCGCGGCCTTCGAGAATCTCGGTCCACTCGGCGCGGGAGACGACGTCGCGCGAGGCAAGCTCACCCTTGTTCGGCGCGTACTTAAACATGAAGCGTTCGCCGAGGGAGTTGAGGAGGTAAGCGCCTTCGCCGCGCGCACCCTCGGTCATCAAGACGCCGTTCTCTTTGAGCGTCGTGGGATGGAACTGCATGAATTCCATGTCCATGAGCGGGATGCCGGCCTTGTAGGCGATGCCCATGCCGTCGGCGGTCGAGGCGTAGCCGTTGGTCGTCTTGAGGTACATGCGCCCGGCACCGCCGGTCGCAAAGATCGTCGCTTTCGCGGCTACCAGCTCCAACTCGCCGTTGCGCATGTTGTACGCAACCACGCCGGTACCGATGCCGTCTTCAACGCAGAGCGCGGTGCAGAAATACTCTTCGTAGACTTTGACCCCGAAGCGTTCGAGCTGCTCCCATAACGTGTGGAGAATAACGAGCCCGGTGACGTCGGCCGAGTAACACGTACGCGGCGTGCCGGCGCCACCGAAGGGGCGCTGCGCAATCTTGCCGTCGGGAAGACGGGAGAAGATACAACCGCGGTGCTCAAGCCAGATGATCTGCTTGGGCGCATCCTCGCACATCGCTTCGATCGCGTCTTGGTCGCCCAGATAATCTGAGCCCTTGACGGTGTCGTAGGTATGCGCTTCGGTGGAATCGTCTTCGCGATTCCCGAGAGCTGCGTTGATACCACCCTGTGCCGCGCCCGAATGGCTACGAACGGGGTGCATCTTGGAGATGATGGCTACGTCCGCGCCGCGTTCGGCAGCTTCTACTGCCGCTCGCATGCCCGCAAGACCGCCACCGATAACGACGACGTCGTGTCTGATCACGTTGACCTTCCCTGGAAAAGGCTTTGCCTCGTTATACTCTTCTTGCGACGGGCATCCCCACTACCAAGGTCAGAGGCAGTGATCTATGCGGTGGTGGTACCGGTCCCTGCGGCCTTGCCGAGGAAGAAGCGGAATTGGTTCTTGCCGCCCTGCTTGGCCTGGTACAATGCCTCGTCGGCGGAGAAGAAGAGCGTCTGTCCGTCGGTTCCGTCGGCCGGGAACATAGCGACCCCGATCGAGGTAGCCAGGCCGTTGCGGCGGAGGGCACCGAGGATGCGATCGACGCCGTATTCGGTCTGCTGGCGATCACTCTGGGCCATAACGATGACGAATTCGTCGCCGGCGTAGCGGGCGATAATGTCGCCTTTACGGGCATTCTTTTTTAGGACCTGGGCGAAACGTTTGAGGGCGAGATCGCCGAGGGAATGGCCGCCCGAATCGTTGATCTTCTTAAGATCGTCGAGGTCGAGAATGACGAAGGCGAACGGCGTGTCGTAGCGCTCCGAGGTGTGCAATTCGCGATCGAGCATCTCGGTGAGCGCGCGTCGGTTCGGGATGCCGGTGAGACTGTCGGTCAGCGCCAGGCGTTGGGTCTCCTCAAGCAAGCGTCGGGTCTCTTCGTAGAGACGGGCGTTCTCGACGGCGACGGCGGCTTGCGACGAAAAGTCGAGCAGGACGCGCAACTGGTTCTCGGTGATGTCTTCGGCGGGCGGATCGTCCGCATAGAGCAGGCCGCGGATGATGTCGCGGGCGACCAGCGGGGCCAGGCAGTAGGCGCCACGGGTATCCTCAAGCGGCTTGTCCGTATCGGCGCTGGTGCCGTAGGCAAGTTGGAGATCGCCGTGGGCCACGTCATACAACGTTGAACCCACACGGTAGTCACGCGGGTCTAAGGTGTGCGAGACCTGACCCATCGCATCGCACTCGAGCCTGCGAACGATCTGCTGATCGGGCTGCACGTCGAAGAGAATGACGCGCTTGAACTTCAGCGCCTCGACGACGCCACGTAACACCATCGAGAGGATGTCGTTGATCTCGAGGGTGGAGTTGATCGTGGAGAAGACTTGTTGCAGAACGAAGAGTTCCGCATTCTGTTGGGCATACTCATCCCGCTCCGCCTCTAGCAAGGCGATGCGTGACTTGAGTCGATCTATCTCCGCCTTCAGTGTGGCCGGATCTGCCAAAGCGGACAGGTCAGAGCCCATCCTTTAAGGTAACGTCAGGTTTCCGCTTTTCTTTAGCCTTTCGCATCATTATCTTCAGATTTAGGGGTTCGTGAGCCAGTTCGTCCACCTCCACGTCCACTCGGAATACTCCCTTCTGGACGGGGCCTGCCGGGTCGAGTCGTTGTGCCGGCGGGCGGCGGAGGGTGGGTCCCCGGCCGTGGCATTGACCGATCACGGCGTGATGTACGGGGCCATGGAGTTCTACTACTCGGCTCGCAACTTCCAACTCTCGCCGATTATCGGCTGCGAGGCCTATATCGCGCCGCGGGGTCGCTTCGACCGTTCGGTCCGTGACGAAGCTCACGTCACGCTCCTGGCCGCCGACCTCGTCGGCTACCGCAACCTGACGGCGCTGATCTCCAAGGGCTTCCTCGAAGGCTACTACTATAAGCCCCGGATCGACCTCGATCTGCTCGCGAAGCACAACGAAGGGCTGATCGTCCTCTCCGGCTGTATGTCGGGACTGGTCGCCGCGCCGCTACTTAAGAACGACTACGCAACCTCGGTGAAAAACGCGAAGGTCTTCGAGCAGATCTTCGGCGATCGATTCTATATCGAAGTGATGCGCCACGGGATGCCCGAAGAAGACGTCATCAACACGGGCCTTATCAAGGTTGCGCGCGAGTTGAATATTCCGCTGGTCGCGACCAACGACTCGCACTATCTCGACCGCCGCGATGCACCCGCGCACGATGTACTGCTCTGCATCGGCACCGGAAAGACGGTCGCCGATACCTCGCGCATGAAGTTCTACTCGGATCAATTCTACGTGAAGTCGGCCGAAGAGATGTACGAACTCTGGGCCGACCTCCCCGAAGCCTGCGCCAACACGGTGAAGATCGCCGAGCGCATCGACATCAAGATTCCCGAGAAGATCTTTCACTTGCCGTCGTTCCCGGTGCCGCAACCGGAACCGGCGCCGCTTGACGAGGTCACCGCCGAGATCTATCTGCGCGAACAGTGCGAGGCGGGGCTGATCGAGCGCTACGGCGCAGAGCGAGCCGCGAACGACGCCGTACTGCGCGAGCGCCTGGAATACGAGCTCGGCGTCATCACGACGATGGGCTTTGCGTCGTACTTCCTGATCGTCTGGGATTTTATCAAGTACGCGCGCGATCGTGAGATTCCGGTCGGCCCCGGCCGTGGCTCGGCTGTCGGCTCCGTGGTTTCATATGTGCTGAAGATCACGGATCTCGACCCGATCAAGTTCAATCTCTTTTTCGAGCGATTTCTCAACCCGGATCGTATCTCCATGCCCGATATCGACACCGACTTCTGCGTCGAGCGACGGGATGAAGTGATCGCCTACGTCACCGAGAAGTACGGCAAAGATCGCGTCGCACAGATCGTCACGTTCGGAACGATGGCCGCGCGTGCGGCGGTTCGCGACGCGGGGCGCGCGCTCGGCGTGTTGCTCTCCGATGTCGATAAGATCGCAAAGCTGATTCCATCGGGTCCGACCGGACTGACCATCGGCGCAGCGCTCGAACAGATCCCGGAGTTGAAGGTGATCTACGCGACGCGTCCCGATATGCGCAAGCTCCTCGATACGGCGAAAGATATCGAGGGATTGGCGCGCAATGCCGGGACGCACGCGGCCGGCGTGGTGATCTCGGCCGGGCCACTGATCGATTATGCCCCGCTGGTGAAGTTCGGCGACGGCGGCGTCAACACACAATACGACATGGAGTGGGTCGAGAAGATCGGCCTGCTCAAGATGGACTTCCTCGGCCTTCGCAACTTGACCGTGATGAACTCGGCCGTGAAAGAGATCCGGCGCACGGTCGATCCCACATTCGATCTCGCGACGATCGCCGATGACGACGCGCGCACCTACGAGATGCTCAGCCGTGGCGAGACAATGGGCGTCTTCCAGTTGGAATCGGACGGCATGAAGCGTGTCTGCATCGAGTTGAAGCCGTCACGCCTCGACGACATCATCGCACTCGTTGCACTCTATCGTCCGGGACCGATGGACTGGATTCCGCAGTTCATCAGCAACAAACACGGACGCACCAAGACAACATATCTGCATCCGAAACTCGAACCGATTCTCGCAGAGACGTACTCTGTGGCCTGCCTACCAGTTGGCACACCCATTTGGTATGCAGATGGTATGCAAAAGCCGATTGAAGAGGTACGCGCGGGCGATCCTCTTTTGACCTTCGACAACGGCGTCGTGCGTGAAGGCCGCGCTGCAAAGATCTGGCCCAGCGGGAAGAAGGCGCTGCTCCGCATCACGCTCTCGACCGGCACGGTCATTGAATGCTCCGAGGATCACCGCTTCCCGACGCCCGCCGGCGACGTCCCGGCACGAGATCTCGAAGAAAACTGCGCGTACGCAAAGCGATCGACGTACTACTACAGCCGTCCAAAATCTCTTTTGTACGAGCAGTGGCAACATATCGAGGCTTCACCTGCGCCCTCGATCGGTGGCGGGGAACGAGCATATCTGCTGGGTCTCTTGCTCGGCGATGGATCGCTCAAAGTCAAAGGATCTCCAAGCATCGCGTGCGATACACAGGCGACGGGACTCGCGATTGCCGCTATGTTCGAGCGTTCGTTCGATTGTCGCACGACGGTCTACTACAACACGCGCGCTTGGTACGTCCGTCCCGCATTCGACACGACTTCCAAGCCTACGCCGCTAACGCTGTGGCTTGATGTGGTCTATGGTGATCGTTCCTGGAAGCAGAAATGCGAACTCAAATGTCTGCCCTCAAACGCCGCGGCGCTGCCGCGTGAGGAGCGGGTCGAACTGTTGCGTGGGCTCTGGGATAGTGACGGAACGTACGCCGGCACCGGCCAGTATTTCCGCTCGATCTCGCCCGCGTTAATCGAGGGTGTCTCCGAGATTCTCCGGACGCTGAAGATTGCGTACTATCGCCGTCCCACGGCTGTATATATTCAGGATCGAACCAGGTTCGCAGAGACGCTCGGGCGACCGAGCCTTCCGTCAAAGCGTTACATTGAGCGCTTCGAGCGGAATCTGATGCCGGTCTTGACGGCTTCGATGAACGCGAGATTGGCGGGCCCCGTCGCCGCGACGGATTGTTTGACGCGCGCGTGCTATCGCCGTTCGACGCGGTCGGTAATGGCGAAGTTCATCCCCGGCGGTTCATACCTGAACCGGATCCCGAAGTTCTGGAATGCCTACGCATCGTCGTACGAAGAACTCTACCTCGGCGACACGCGTCCGGTCTTTATCGACAAGATCGAACGGGTCGGCAAATCAGAATGCTTCGATATCCAGATGGAAGATCAGTGCGCGCCCTATTTCATTGCCAACGGCATCGCGACGCACAACTGCTATCAGGAGCAAATCATGCAGATCGCGCGTGATATTGCGGGCTTTACTATGGGCCAAGCGGACGAACTACGCAAGGTCATGGGGAAGAAGCAGAAAGAGAAAATTCCCGCGTTCAAAAAGAAATTTATCGAGGGTGCGAAGATTACGTCGGATATCGACGCGAAACTTGCCGACGAAATCTTTGCCTTCGTTGAACCGTTCGCGGGTTACGGCTTCAATAAGTCCCATGCGGCGGCGTACGGCTGGATCGCCTACCAAACGGCGTTCCTCAAAGCGAATCACCCGCTCCAGTATTTGAGCGCATTGATGACCTCGGTGCGCGACAAGACCGATAAGCTTGTCGAGTATATCGACGAAGCAAAGAAGGTCGGCATCGAGGTACTGCCGCCCGACGTCAACGCATCGATGGTTGATTTTGCGGTGGTCGATAACCACATCCGTTTCGGCTTAGCCGCGATCAAGGGCGTCGGCGAGAATGCCGTTCGCTCGATCATCGAAGCGCGTGATCGTGATGGTCGCTATAAGGATCTCTTCGACTTGGCGAAGCGGGTCGATGCGAAGCAGGTTAATCGTCGCGTCTTCGAGGCGCTGGTGAAGTGCGGTGCGCTCGACGAACTGCCCGGCAACCGTGCACAGAAGCTCGATGCAGTCGATGCGGCGATGGATGTTGCGGCGCAGGCGACACGCGACGCGGAGACGGGGCAATTCTCGCTCTTCGGCGATGCCGCCGAACATGCGCCGTCGCTCGTCCCGGCACTACGTTCTGTCCCGCCGCCGTCGAGGGGCGAGATGTTGCAGTGGGAGCGCGAGACGCTGGGGATCTTCGTCTCCGGCCATCCGCTCTCCGACGTACAAGACCACTTGGTGCGTATGGGCGCAACGCTCATCAAAGACCTGCGCACGGTTGAAGACGACGCCGATGTGACGATCGCCGGACTGGTGACCGGCGTACGTCGGATGATTACCAAGAACGGACAGCAGATGCTGATCGGTCAGTTGGAAGACACGACCGGGAGCGTCGACGTGCTGGTCTTCTCGAAGCTCTATCAGAGCGTTCATGCTCTGTTCGAGCCGGATCGCATCCTGACCGTGAAGGGTCGCGCGCGCCGACGCGAACGGCCGGGTAGCACGCCGGGCGAAGAGACTCCGCTCGAGCTCTCGGTGAGCGCGAACGAGGTCAATGCGTTCGTGCCACCGGCGCGATTCGATGTGCCGCTGCGGCCACGTGGGTGGCATGTCACCGTCGCCAAGCGCGAGCAGGTCGATCGCCTCGGTGCGCTCCTCGCGGAGTGGCCCGGCGATGTGCCGGTCGTGATGCACGCCGGAACAAAATGGCAGCAGATGTCGAAATCAATATCGTCTGATCCGCGCGTCAGAGACGAACTCATTCGTATCGCCGGTCAAGGCAACGTTGAAGAAGGTGCCCCATGAGTCCCTCGACTACGCTTCGCTACGCTCAGGATGACCATTCATGAGACTTCCGCCTGGAGTGCGGGACTGGTTGCCGCAAGAGTTTGCGTACAAGCGTGAAATCGAGGAGAAGATCCGCGAGGTCTTCCGCTCGTGGTCGTATGCGGAGATCGCGACGCCGACGTTCGAGTCGGCGGAGTCTTTGCAGACGGGTCTCGGGGAACGGCTGATGCAGCAGACGTTTCGCTTCAACGATCCGCTCGGGCAGTCGTTAGCGTTGCGCACGGAGATGACGACGCCGATCGCGCGCGTCGTCTCGGCGCGGCTTCGACACGCATCGCTACCGATACGCCTCTCCTACATCGCGCCGGCATTTCGTTATGAGGAGCCGCAACTCGGCCGCATGCGAGAGTTTACGCAAGCCGGTGCAGAGCTGATCGGCGCACCGGGCTCACTTGCCGACTCCGAGGCGCTCTTCATGGCCATCGAGACGCTCGATGCCGTCGGCCTCTCCGATGCCCGCTTCGATATCAACGACGCCGCGATCGTCGACGGTGCGCTGTCGGCCGCCGGTCTCGAAGGCGAAGAACTTGAGTCGTGCAAGGCATTGATCGCTGATCGCAATGTGGTTGCGCTCCGGGCCTTTGCACGCGATCACAGTGCCGCGCTGGATACGGTTCTACGCTTGACCATGATGCGCGGTCGTGACGACGTTCTCGAGCTCGTGCGCCCGATCTGCCAAACGCCGGCGTCGAAGGCGGCGCTTGTGCGGCTTGAAGATATCCTCGCACGTGCCGCGACACTCGGATATGCGGATCGGATCAACATCGACTTTGCGTTGCTGCGCGATCTACAATACTACACGGGGTTTGTCTTCGAGGGATACATCGACGATCTCGGCTTCTCGCTCTGCGGCGGTGGACGTTATGACGGGCTACTGCCGCGCTTCGGCTACGACGTGCCGGCGGTCGGCTGGATGGTCGGCGTCGAGCGTATCCTCCTCGCGCTGGAACGACGGCGCGCGGACGAACGTCCGCGCAACGAAGTCGACGTCCTCGTCGGGGGCGCTGATGCGGCGGCTAAGGCAGAACGTGCGAAAGGCCAGCGCGTTCGTATCGATACGCGCAACCTGACTCGCGACGAACTTCTCGCCTATGCACGGCACAAGGCGATTCCGCGGGTGCTCGTCGGAACACCGAATGGCGGCGTCGAAGAGGTCACCATCGAATTCGAAGAGGAGAGCGCATCATCGAAAGACGGCTAACGATCGCCGTCCCTAAGGGGAGTCTCTACGACGAAAGCGTCCGGCGTTTGGCCAGCGCCGGCATCATCGTGCCGGAAAAGACCGGGCGGAAGCTTGTCGTTCGTTCCGAGGACGGAGGCGCAGATTTGCTGCTGCTGCGTGCGACCGATGTACCGGCGTACGTCGAGTTCGGTGCGGCGGACTGTGGCATCGTCGGGAAAGACATTCTGTGGGAGACGGATCGCTCGGTGAGCGAACTCGCCGATCTCGGCTTCGGCGCATGTCGCCTGGTTGTTGCGAGCCGCCGCAGTGACGGCTTCCACGAGGGTGCTCGTTATCCGACCTTCCTACGCGTTGCGACGAAATTCACGCGTTCTGCCGCGGCGTATTTTTCCGAACGCGATCTTCCGTGCGAGATCGTAAAGTTGCACGGCTCCGTAGAGCTCGCTCCGATCGTCGGTTTGGCCGATGTGATCGTGGATCTCGTCGCGACCGGTAGTACACTGCAAGCGCACGATATGGTCGAGATCGAGGTGATCGGCGAGTCGACGGCGCGCTTCGTCGTCAACCCGGTACGCTTCCGGGCGAAGTACGACGCGATCCTCGCTTTGCTCCGCCGATTGGAGGACGTGTGATCCGCGTGCACAACGCCTCCGATCGGGTGGCACTGGCCGGGCTCTATCGCGGCGGCTGGGATCCGTCGGATGCGGTGATGGACGGCGTGCGTGCGATTATTGCCGCCGTGCGCATGCGCGGCGACGCAGCTTTGGAAGAATACACGCAACGATTCGACGATCCGTCGGCCGATATCGGCAAGCTTCGCGTACCGATTCCGATGTTGGAGACAGCGCGAAAGCTGATACCGCCCGAGGTTGCGGCGGCAATCGAGCTTGCCCGCGAGCGGGTTTCGGCGTTCCACGCGCGACAACTGCGCGAGGATATTCGCTATACCGATCCCGACGGCACGGAGTATGGCTTCGCATACGTTCCGCTGCAGTCTATCGCAGCCTATGTACCGGGCGGATCCGCGCCCTTGCCGTCGTCGGTCGTGATGACGACCGTCCCCGCGAAGATCGCCGGCGTGGAGCGAGTCATCGTACTGACTCCGCCACAGCGGAGTGGCGGCGTGCACCCGGCGGTGCTCTTTGCGTGTAGCCTTTGCGGCGTCGATGAACTCTACGCCGTGGGTGGCGCGCAGGCGATCGCCGCCGCCGCCTATGGTACGGCGTCGATCGCACCGGTCGACAAGATCGTCGGTCCGGGCAACGTCTGGGTTACCGAAGCGAAACGTCAGGTCTTCGGGGCATGCGCGATCGACGGGCTTGCCGGACCGAGCGAGGTGCTCGTCGTGGCAGACGATGCCGCAAATAGCGAGTACGTCGTCGGCGAACTACTGGCTCAGGCCGAGCATGATCCCCTCGCGCGCGTTGCCGTCGTCTCGGAATCGCGCACCTTACTCGACGCCTGCGCGCAGTTGCTCGATCAGCTTGACCTGGCAACGCTACCGCGCGGAGAGATCATCGCCGCATCGATCGCCTCCGGCTGCTGGATCATTCATGCCGCCGATCGCGAGGAGATATTTTCGGTTATCGATCGCTTTGCGCCGGAGCATCTCTCCCTTCAGGTTGCCGACCCGCAAGCGTATCTGCCACGCATCCGTCGCGCCGGCGCCGTCTTCGCCAATGCGCAGACGCCGGTGGCTTGCGGCGACTACCTTGCCGGAACGAATCACGTTCTGCCGACCAGTGGTGCGGCGCGCTTTTCTTCGGGGCTCTCGACCTCGGACTTTCTGCGCACCTACACCATCGTGGCGAATAGCGATGCACGCATGGCGGCCGATGCGCAGGTGCTTGCGGCGTTTGCCGAGTACGAGGGGCTCTCCGCGCACGCCCAGACGGCGCGGATGCGCGCCCGATGAGTCGCTTTCGCTTAGTCGCCTTCGACTTGGACGGCACATTGATTGATCGCGATCAGACGGTTCGCCCACGCGTCTTCGCGGCGATCGAGAAGATGCGCGAGCACGGTATCATGGGTGCAATCGCCACCGGCCGTATGTATCGCAACGCCGCCTCGTTTGCGCGCGGCTTGGGGTTCACCGCGCCGGTTATCTGCTATCAAGGTGCGGCCGTTGTCGATCCGGGCGATGATACGATACTGCGCGAGAAGCCGCTGGCGAATGTGATCGCTTTGGAGGTCGTGCGCATCGCCCACGAACAAGGTGCCTACGTCCAGCTCTATCGCGACGACCGTTACTACTGCGAGGACGAGGATCGCTTCGCGCGTATCTACGAACGGGTCAGTAGCGTCGCGCCGATCGTCGTGCCGTCATTGCTTGAAGCATTCGCGAACATTGGATCGACCAAAGCCGTGATCGTCGCCGATCCGCCTGAAGCCGAGCGCCTCGCGATGATCCTACACGAGCGACTCGGTGAGCGCGCCTACGTCACCCGGAGCTACCCGGAGTTCGTCGAGATCATGAACCCCCACGTCGACAAGGGTGACGCTCTGCGCTTCGTCGCTGCGCGGCTCGGTATTCCCATGGATGAGGTCGCCGCAGTCGGAGATGCCTGGAACGACGCGCCCTTGTTGCGCGCAGCCGGATTCGGCATTGCGATGGGTTCAGCGCCGCCGGAGCTGCGCGCGGTCGCCGATGCAATCGTGGGTGACATCAAAGCCGACGGCGCCGCCGAGGCGATCGAGCGGTACGTGCTCGCATGAGCGGGCGTGACGATAAGCCGGTCCGCAGGCGGAAGAGGTCTGCGGCGTCGCGCCTGGGGCGTTTCTGGATCCCGGCAATCGTGTTCTTGCTATTCTTCGCGATCATCGGGTATCTTGGCGCAACCTGGCCGGGCTTCAATCCGAAGGCGATCGCGGTCCGCGGAAACGTAACGGTCGGTAGCGCGCAGATTATCTCGGCGGCGCAGATTGCACCGGATCGAAATCTGTGGCTTCAAGATCGTACCGCGATGAACAAGCGTATCGATGCCATTCCGATGATTGCAACCGCATATGTGCATCGCGGCTTGCCTGCAACCGTTCGCATTGAGGTCACGGAGCGCACGCCGTGGGCGATTCTCAATCCGTCGTCCGGCGGCGTAGTCGTTGATCGGGACTTACGCGTGCTGCGAGCGCCGCTTGCGGCGGATGCGAAGTTGCAGCGAATCGAGGTCGGTGCGCCCGTTCGTTCCACGCCGGGCGTATTCTTGACGGGCGAGCGCGTGACGGCCATGCGCGATGACGCGGATGCATTGCTTGCGGCGCATCTCGATGCGACGGCGTTACGCTATGATAAGTACGAGAGCCTCGTCGTGACCTTGCGTGATGGGCTGACCGTGTTGCTCGGCGACGACGGCGAGGATTTGCAGAAGAAGATCGCGCTCATCGTGCCGATACGGACGCAGACGGCTCGCGGTAAACCGATTGCGGCGATCGACCTGCGTGCGCCGAACACCCCGGTCGTTCGTTACAAATAGACGCAAAGAAGGCGTCCGGATTGCTCCGAGCGCCTGCGCCGACGTTGGCGGGATCTTTGCTACTTGGTGAGGTCGACGTAGAAGAGCACGGTGCCCTTCAGAGTGGACATCTTGAGCGAGTCGCCCGCGTTCACTTTGCTGAAGTCGACGTTCGGCCGACCGGCCGCCATCGTCGTCTGCGAGCCGTTATCCATCGAGACGAAGATATGCTTCGCATCGACGACCTTATCGACTTTAACCGTGTAGGTGCCGTCGGGGATGAGGGTGGCATCGATCGTCCCGGCCATCGCGATTCCAGGGATAACCAGCGCAGCCACCAGGCCGAGCGAAAGAACGGTTTTACGCACGAAGTACTCCAAGGGGTGCAGCAGATTTATCGAAGTTGAAAAGAAAGGGACCTAAGTCAAGATGATAGCGCAACTACCCCGGGATCTTCTAGTCCCTTCGGGCTCTTTTTTTGTGAAGTTCCGCTTACGGCAGCGTGGCCGGTCTCAAACTGGCTGACCAGTTCGCCCAGGGACGATGCTTGGGCGTGTACTTCGTCGGCCCCTTGGTTCATCTCGGCAATCGACTCAGAGTTCTTCGTACCGAGGTCGCTCGAACGCTGAATTCGTGAGGAGAGTGCCTCGATGGAGTTTTGCTGCTCGGTTGAGGCTCTGGCAACCTGGGCGGTGCGGTTCTCGATCTCGGAGACGCTCTCGAGGATCTGATTTGAGGTGATGGCCTGCTCGCGCATGGTCGCAGCGGCCTCGTGGGTCATGGCACCCATCTGCTCCGAGGCCTTGGCCAACTCTTCGGATGCTCGCGCCTGCTCGGTTGTGGCGATCGATATCTCGCTGACCAACTGGGCCATGTCGGTTACGCGGGTGGAGATCGTCTCGATCATGCCGGTGACGGTACGGGCCGACTCGGCGTTGTTCTGGACCAGGCTGTTGGCCCGCGCGGTCCGGTCGAGCACGGCGCCCGTACGACGCTGGATGTCAGCGACGAGTTGGCCGATCTGCTTGGTGGAACTAGCCGAGTTTTCGGCGAGCTTACGCACTTCATCGGCGACGACGGCGAAGCCGCGGCCGTGTTCGCCGGCGCGCGCCGCTTCGATTGCGGCATTGAGTGCAAGGAGGTTGGTCTGGTCGGCGATCTCTTCGATAAGGCCGAGAATCTCGCCGATCTGGCGCGACGCCTGGTCGAGGTTCTTCATCTCGCTGACGACGTCGGCGACGGTGTCGCTGATCGACCCCATGCCTTTCGAAAGCGCGGCTACTTCGTTGCGACCGTCGCGAACCTGTTGATCGGTGACCGCCGATTCGGTGCGCACGCGTTCTGCGTTGCCGGCCACCTGAACGATCGAGGCCGACATCTCTTGCGTGTTGGCAACGGCCTGTTCGACGACGGTCGCGAGGTTGAGAAGGTTGGTGTCCATCTCCTGAATCGATGCAGTCATCTCTGCGACCGCGCTCGAGATATCGGAGACGCGCCGCGAAACCGCTTCGGCGCTATCTGCGACGGTGCCGGAGGTAGTTGAAACGTCGGTCGAATAGGCGAGCGCCTCGCCGAGCGCGGCGAGTTCTTCCTGCATGCGTCCGTCGACTTGCAATGCAACCTTGGTCGATTGCTCCGATGCGCCACGCACGGTCAGAGCGGCTGACTGAATCTGCGCGATCATGCCGGCGAGTTTGTCGCCGAGTTCGTCGATCGAGGTGCCGAGACGTCCGAGCAAGTCGTTGCCGCCCCAGCCGGTGCGGCGCGTAAGATTGCCGCGTCCCATCGATTCGAAGACATCGACGCAACGACCGAGACCTTGCAACATGCGGCGACGGAAGTTCGTGAACGAGAGGATACAGATGATCACCGCGAGGATCGCAAAGGCAACCAGCGCAAAGAGTGCGTAGAAGCTGACTTGCTTGAGCCCGGCGTAAGACGCATCAGCTTGTTTGTTGAGTTCGAGTAAAACCGCTTGGCCGTCTTTGGACTGCTGTTCGTAGGCGGCAGATGATGCGCCGTTGATCTGCGTCAGCGCAGAGGCCTTCTGGCCTTGCGCGAGCGAGCTTACGGCGGAGAGTGCTTGGAAGTCGTACGCACTTGCGCTGGTATTGAACGCGTCGACAAGCTTGCCGATGCGGTCGGTACGCTTCGAACATGCCGTCGAGGTATCGTCGACTGATTGACTCGCTTGTTTCGGGCAGAAAAGTTCGACCATCTTGCGCGCGTCGTCGGGAAACGATTTGACGAGCGTCTTTGCAAGATCGAGTTGCTTTGCCGCATCTGCTGCGTTCGGACTTGTTGCCGCTTCGAGCGATGCCGCGCGCAACGAACTCGCGTCGGCGAGCACCTGTGCGTAGGCTAACTGGCCCTTGATGATTTGATCGTGGAGGGTTGTGACCTCAGACCCGATCCGATTCATCGCGTAGATCGCGATCGGGATCATCAGCAATACGGTGAGAATGATCAGGCCGAACGCCCGAACCAGACCACGCTCTAGATTAGTGCGGCTCGCTTCCATACTAAGCCTAATGGTCGGCAGAACGCCCCCCATCCTTTATCAGGCGCTCCGCCGCTCCGCGGCTGCGCGCCCCCTATGGGCAAAACCCATAGGGCTCCCCTCGTCACGGGGCATGGCCGGGCGGTGTGTGATTGCTGCTCCGGCTCGTATTAAGGGCTTGTAAGGGTCATGCACAGGCTATTCGCAAGGAGGCGCCGAGGCGGAGCGAAACGAGTGGGCGAGAAGCTCAATCTCCGGCACACCTTGTAGGGTTTCCCGGGGCCGTCCCCAATATCTAGGGGTTCAACCACCTTCTTAGGAGAACGCCGAAACCGGATGAAGAACGAGACCGTCTGTGGACTCGATATCGGGACGACCAAGACCTGTGCCGTGGTCGCAACCGAAGGTCCTGGAGGGCTCGAGATCATCGGGATCGGCGAGGCGCCGTCCCTCGGCATGCGCAAGGGCGTCGTGGTCGACCTGGAAGAGACGATTAAGTCGATCGAAGCCGCCACCGAAAAGGCTGAGCGGATGGCTGGGGTCCACATCTCCGAGGTCTACGTCGCCATCACCGGCGATCATATCCGCAGCACCAACAACCGCGCCGTTGTCGCCGTCTCGTCGGAGGACCGTGAGGTTACTGCCGCCGACGTGCGCCGCGTGGTCGATGCCAGCAAAATTATCAATCTTCCGGCGGATCGGCAGATTATTCACGCCCTGCCGCGCTTCTTTACCGTCGATGGCCAAGAAGGCGTCGAGGATCCCGTCGGCATGGCCGGCGGTCGCCTCGAAGTCGATACCCACATCATCACCGGCGGCTCCACGTTCATTACGAACGTGCTCAAGTGCGTGCATCGCGCCGGGCTGGAAGCGGCGGGCTTGGTCTTCGAACCGCTCGCGAGTTCGAGCGCGACGCTCTTGCCCGAGGAGCGCCAAGTCGGTGTGGTTCTGCTCGATATCGGCGGTGGCACGACCGACATCGCCGTCTACTCCAACGGCAGCGCGCTGTTCACCGCGACCATTCCGGTCGGCGGCAACATTCTTACCAACGACATCTCGCTCGGCCTGAAGACCTCGCTTGCAGAAGCAGAAGCGATCAAGAAAGAACGCGGCGCCGGCACGGTTGAGGGCGCACCGCTGGAAGCAAGCTTCAACATACGAACGCTCGACGGGCGCAATACGAAAGAAGTGACGACCCTGCAGTTGCACGATATCGTCGTGCCGCGCGTTGTTGAAACGTTCCGTATGGCCAAGACGAAGATTCTCGAAAACGTACCGCGCGATCTCGTGCTCGGCGAAGTGGTGTTGACCGGCGGGGGAGCACTGTTGCCGGCCATCGAGCCGATCGCCGAAGAAGTCTTCGGATTGCCTGTACGCGTCGGCTTACCCGATGCCAAGATCAACGGCCTCACCGATGCACTGCGTTTGCCGCAGTACGCAACGGCGATCGGCCTGGTGCTCTTCGGCCCGAATGGCGGGCTTGAGAGCGATGAACGCCCACGCCGAGGAGGTTCCATGCTCGCCAAACTGCGCAACTGGATCGCTGACTTATGGAACTAGAAGGCAAGCGCTTCGAGCCGGAAGAGCCGGGCTTGTTTGCACCACCCGAGCCGGAACTGCTCGAAGCCGATTCACCGCAACTCACCGCAATACACGACACTGCATTACCACACACCGCACTGACGGAGGCCCCGAAGATGGCAGACGCACGACGCCACGTTCCCGAACACGCTGCAACGATCAAAGTAATCGGCATCGGTGGCGGCGGTTGTAATGCCGTCAACCGCATGATCGACGCCGGACTTACCGGCGTAGATTTCTATGCGATCAACTCCGATGTTCAGGCGTTGCGTAATTCGCTGACCGAGAACACTATTCACATCGGCAAGGGCATGACCCGCGGCCTCGGCGCAGGCGCCAACCCGGTACTCGGACGCGAAGCCGCCGATGAATCACGCGAAGATCTCGGCATGATCCTCGACGGCGCCGACCTCGTCTTCATCACCGCAGGTATGGGCGGGGGCACGGGCACCGGTGCGGCACCCGTGATTGCGGAGCTTGCGCGCGAATCCGGTGCGTTGACGATCGCGGTCGTTACCAAGCCGTTTGCGTTCGAAGGCAAGAAGCGCATGCAACTCGCCGAGAACGGCATCGCCGAACTCGAAGCGAAGGTCGACACCTTGATCACGATCCCGAACGAACGGATACTGCAAGTGATCGAGAAGAAGACGCCGCTCAACGAAGCATTTGCGTACGCCGATGACGTGCTGCGCCAAGGTATTCAAGGCATCAGCGATCTCATCACCCAGCCCGGTTTGATCAACCTCGACTTCGCCGACGTGAAGACGATCATGACCGACGCCGGCTCGGCGATGATGGGCATTGGCGAAGGCACCGGCGAGCACCGTGCCGCCGACGCCGCGCAGAAGGCGATTGCATCGCCGTTGCTCGAGACGACCATCGACGGCGCTCGCGGCGTGATCTTCAACATCACCGGCGGCCCGGATATGGCGATGTACGAAGTCAACGAAGCGGCCGAGATGATCTCGCGTGCAGTTGATTCGGATGCACAGATCATCTTTGGTGCCTCGATTGACCCGAACATGGTTGGTAAGGTGCGCGTCACCGTGCTGGCTGCCGGCTTCGGCGCGGCGCGCGGCTACGGACGTGCGCAGAGCGCCTTCACCTTCGACACCGGCAAGCTCGACACGGTCGCACCGGTGAACATGGACGACATCGACGTTCCGGCGTTCCTCCGCTACCGCGGCTAGGAACGCTCGATGGCATACGCAGCACGGGTGCTGCTCGACTCGATCAGCGACGCGGGGGTACGGCTCACCACGATGGAGGTGACGTTCCCCCGTTTCGTTTTGTCCGAGTTCAATACGCATCGCGTATTCTCGAGAAATTCCGCGAGCAGCAGAGCTATCCCGACGACGAAATTGCTCGAGCGCGTGATGAACGAACCGGTTCTGCCGCTCGAATGGGGCAAGAACAAAGCCGGCATGAGTGCAAGTGATGTGCTCGTCGATGATGAAGCGGAATCAGGCCGTCGTGTATGGCTTTCGGCGCGCGATGCCGCTGTCGTCGAAGCGAAGAAGCTGCTCGATCTGCACGTGCACAAGCAAGTGCTCAACCGCATTCTTGAACCGTTCTTGTGGCATACGGTGATCGTGACGTCGACGGAGTGGACGAACTTTTTTGAGCTACGTTGTTCTGCCGCGGCGCAGCCGGAGATTCGCGAAGCGGCGATGCAGATGCGCGCCGCGCTCGAGAACAGCACGCCGCAGCGAATTGCGAACGGTCAATGGCATCTGCCGTTGATTCAGGACGACGAGCGGGAAGCGCAGTCGGCGGAAGACCTCTGCCGCATCTCAGCAGCGCGTTGCGCGCGTGTCTCCTATCTCACCCACGATGGATCGCGCGATATCGCGAAGGATATTGAACTTCACGACCGATTGAAAATCGAGCGGCACCTGAGCCCGTTCGAACACGTTGCAACGCCGGCGCCGGATGCGCGGTTCCACGCGAACTTCCGTGGCTGGATGCAGTTGCGCGCAAGCATTGAACACGCCGCGCGCCCCCTCATCGAAGCGAACTAATCTCGCCTCTTGCCGGTAATCGCGTTGAGTACCGATGCATCGTATTTTATGATCATTCGGTCCGCGGTCACAAGTGTGAGACGTTCGCATAGCGCTTGCGCAACCAACATGCGGTCGAACGGATCTCGGTGAATATCCGGTAAAGACGCTGCTCTAAACGCGTGCAGTTGCGTGATGTCGAGCGGGGCGAGACGGAGCTCGCGCATCATCTCTTGCACATACGAAGCGGGCGTACCGGTGAGATTGATCTTGCCCTTGGAGTATTTGATGCCGATCTCCCATGCCGATGCGGTGGAGAGAAATATCTGATCGGCCTCGTTAGTTGCCGTGCGCACCGCATCATGGATATCGCCGGAGCCGTCGACGATATTCAAAAACACGTGGGTATCGAGAAGTAGCCGCATTACATGTACTCCTCAAACTCTTGGAGCGGTTCGTCGAACTTTTCCCAGTCGATCGGTCCGAGTAGCAGATGTTTGCCGCAGCCGAAGTGGTCGGAGCGCTTATAGGCCTTCACCGGCACGAGCCGCACCTGGGGCTCGCCGTTCTTGGCGATGATGATCTCCTCGCCGAGCACCGCTTCGGCGACCAAGCGCGAGAGCTGGGTCTTGGCCTCGTAGAGATTGACGGTCTTCATTAGTCTAGTATAGCAGACTAGACTAGGCTTGCGGCCCCTGCGACCGTTCGTTAAGCGTGTCATCCCTTGAGCCTAGCCGATCAATTTTATCGTGCTATGTCCGAATTTTGGCATTTTGGTCTATTATCCGTCGTACAAGCGACCGAACAGTCGATCGGCTTGCCTAGAGATCAAATTTTGCGAGTGTAATTTAGCGAGGTTTGTGGTGTGCCTGTATCGATAGGCGTCCATCGCGATGATGGGCTAGAACCGGCGGTTCGATCCTTCTCCGGCGTCTCGGCCCCAACGGGTTTCGAACGCGAGGAATCGCCGGTCGTCGTCTTGCTCGATGCGATCGTACGCGCGGCGGCGTTGCGCGGTGCATCGGACATCCATCTCGAGCCGTCGCAGGGCGGAGGGCGCGTTCGCGAACGCGTCAACGGCTCGATGCACGTTGCTCGAACGATTACCGGCGATATTTTCGAGCGCATCGTCGCGCGCCTAAAACTCTTGGCTGGCATGGACGTCGCGGACCGGCGCCAGCCACAAGATGGACGATGCGCGCTCGAATGTGGCGGCGTATGCGTGGACGCTCGCGTGGCTTCGCTACCAACGCCCGACGGTGAGAAACTGGTCGTACGTCTCTTGGATGGCGATCCGGCACATAGTTCGCTCGAGGCCTTGGGCATGGAGCCCGCGATGCTGCGTCGCTTCCGAGCATTAATCCGTCGGCCGTACGGATGCATCGTCGTTGCCGGCCCGACCGGCAGCGGAAAAACCACGACACTCTATGCTTCGCTCGCAGACCTGGACGGCGAGGTTGCAAATCTTTGTTCGATCGAGGACCCGATTGAACGACGTATCCCGCAACTGACGCAAGTCCAGATCAACGAGCGCGCAGGTCTGGATTTTGCCGCAGTCTTGCGCGCGATTGTGCGACAGGATCCGGACGCATTGATGATCGGCGAGATTCGCGATGCGGAGACGGCGCATGCGGTCACCGGCGCGGCGCTCGCCGGACATCTTGTTCTCACGAGTATTCATGCCGGCGACGGCGAGGGGGCGTTGGAGCGACTCGTCGAGTTGGGGATCTCGCGCCGCAGCCTTGCAACGGCGATTACGGCGGTGGTCTCCCAACGGCTGGTTCGTCGCTCAATGGATGGTCATTATGGTGCACGCATCGGGGTATTTGAGCTCGCATTGCTCGACGAACGCGGGCGGATTCGCGCCGAGGATCGCGGCGGATTAGCGCGTGCGGTTGCAACGCTCGTAGATGCCGGATCGATTGACGTCGCTGAGGCGCGACGCGCGGTTGGGGATCTGCGGATATGAACCCATCGATAGCGCGGTTCCGACTTGCCGAAATTCTCGCGCTCGCCCGGTCACGAGGCGCTTCTGACGTGCATCTCACGCCGGGGTGCGCTCCCTCCATACGGATCAACGGTTCGATGGAGACGCTCGCGTGCGCTACTCTGACTGCCGGAGAGACGCACGATATCGCCTTCGAATGCTTGGAAGATTGCGGTGCAGCGAGGCTACGCGAACGAGGCGATGCGAGCATCGGAATCGACGATGGTCCAGATCGCCTGCGCCTGCACGCTTTTGTGTCGTCGGGCACGACGTGTCTCGCGATTCGCTTACTTCCTAGCGAAGTTCCCACTCTGGAGTCTCTCGGCATACCGCAGAGCGTCGCGGAGTTTGCCGAAGCGCGACACGGCCTGGTCTTGTTTGCCGGCCCCACCGGGAGTGGAAAGACAACGTCGCTGGCGGCGTTCGTAGATCGTATGAATCGCCGCTCGCCCCGTACGATCATCACCATTGAGGATCCGATCGAATATCGCATTCCATCGCGACGATCCCTCATTCGTCAGAGGGAGATCGAGACCGACGTTCCGGATTTTGAATCTGCGGTTCGCGGAGCGCTGCGCTCGGACCCGGACGTGATCGTGATCGGAGAGATGCGCGATGTCGGTACGATGAGCGTTGCCCTTGCGGCTGCCGAGACGGGTCACCTCGTTGCGAGTACCGTTCACACGAGCGGTGTCGCCGCGACCGTCTCACGCATAATCGATGCCTATCCACCGGGTGGCCGTTCGGCCATCTGCGCGCAGCTTGCCAGCACGTTGGTGGGGATATGCAGTCAGCGTCTGATTCCTCGTGTGGGTGGTGGACGCGTCTGCGCAGTCGAAGTGCTCGTCGTCGACGATGCCGTACGTGCGATCGTGCGCGACGGAAAAGTGCACATGTTGCGTAACGCTATCGTAACCTCGCGAGCATCGGGGATGATCACGTTTGAGGAGAGTCTTGCCTCCCTCGCCTATGCCGGCGAGATATCGCTCGAGTCGGCGCGTACGTGCTCGGATCGCCCGCTCGAACTCGATCGTTCCCTCTCGGTCTACGCATGAGTGAGCTCTTTGCCTATCAGGCTCGCTCTCACGACGGTAGCATCGTCGGCGGCACGCTTGCTGCGGCTTCTCGCGCTGACGCAATAGACGCGCTTTTCGGGCGAAATCTTGCGGTGACGTCGCTCGTCCGGGCATCGTCCGTACGTGGGTCTATCGCGGGAGCTCGCAACGCATTCCAATCGATCGAGGCGGCCCGAGTTGGATGCGTTCGCGCGATAGCAACCCTCGTTCGCGCCGGCGTGCCACTCCCGGCGGCAATAGAGAGCGCCGCAGCGGGTGCTGAAGCCCCACGTCTGCGTGCCGCATTCGGTGCCGTCTGTGCGGACTTGGAGCGGGGCACGCGCCTTAGCGACGCACTGGGGCGTTATCCGCGAGAATTTCCGGAGATACTTCGCGCCATCGTCCTTGCCGGAGAAACCGCCGGTGCGCTCGATGACGCTCTCGAGCGTGCCGCGGAGATCGCCGAGCGATCGCATCGCCTTCGAATGCGTGTTATCGGTGCGCTCGCATATCCGGCGATCGTCGCGTGCATGGCCGCCGGGTTAGTGCTCTTCCTCGTCGGTGCGGTGGTCCCGGAACTCGCTACAACCTTGCGCGAGGCAGGCACGGCGTTACCTGCGGCCACCGCGGCACTGCTGGCTGTGGGTGATGCAGTGCGCAATCCGATAGTGCTTGTGCTGGCGCCGCTTGTGCTCTCTGCGACGATTCTTGGCGGCATGATGATTGCGCGCACGCGACACGGGGCGGTTCTGCTCGATAGAGCGGTGCTACGCATACCGGTCGTCGGCGCGCTAATTCGCAGGAGTGAGACGGCTTGCGTGGCGCGGACACTGGCGGCACTCCTCGCGGGCGGTGTCTCGCTCCGAGAGGCAATCGCTGTGGCGGGGGCGGCAACGGGAAGCCCAACATTGCGCGCGTCTTTTGAGCAGGTCACGGAGGCGGTCTCGCTCGGGCAGCGCATCGCTCCGGCCTTCGCCATGAGCCGCATGTACGATCCTATCTTTCTAACCCTCGTTCGTGCGGGTGAGGAGAGTGGCGCGCTCGATGCCATGCTCACGCGTGTTGCCGACTATCTGGATGATGTCGTGACCCGCTCGGCTACGACGCTCGGAGCCGCAATCGAACCATTGATGATCCTAGGGCTCGGCGCCGCGATCGGAGCGATCGTAGCCGCCGTGCTCGTACCACTCTACGCAACAATAGGGAGCCTAGGCTGATGGAACGTGCCGAAGACTTCGGCTGGAGATGCGAGCGGGTCGATACGCGCCGCGAGTTTCTCGTACAGAAGTACCATTACTTGTGCCGTCGAGGTGCGCGTAAATACGCGCGCCGCGCCGAAGACTTTGCCGACTTCGAGCAGACGGCGGCGCTTGGCCTGATCAAGGCCGTCGATCGATATCGAGGCGAAACCGGGACGCCGTTCGAGGCGTACGCCTGGATTATGATCCAGGGGGAGCTGTCGCACTACGTTCGCGATGTCGAGCGAATATTGCGGGCACCGCGCCGGTTGCGATCACTCGACCGCCGCTGGCGGGATACAGATGAAACCTTGCGCCAGTCTCTCAACCGCGAGCCTACCGATGGCGAGGTGGCCGCGTCACTGCTACTAGATAGCGAAGCCATTCGCGAGATTCGCGAGTATCGTGAGCGCGGACGAATCGAGTCGTTGGATACCTTAGCGGCGGAAGCGACATCGCGCGCCTATTACACAATGGACGAGCATGACGATCGTCTGGTGATGGAAGAAGCACTACGCTCGTTAACGAGCCTGGAACGGTGCATCCTCATCGAGACAATCGATCACGATCAAAGCGTCGTCGAGGTCGCACGGAAGTTGGGATACTCCGAGCGTCATATCAGCCGCATACGACGCAATGCCCTACAAAAGCTCAGCCCGTTAGGTGTCCTTGCAGGTGCCTACGGTGGGTACTGAGTCGCACGTGAACGTATGTACTTCTCGACGCACCACACAGCAACGCGGCTTCACGCTGGTGGAGATGATCGTCGTCGTTGCGATCATCGCCATGTTGGTCCTAATTCTCGTGCCGAACTTTGTCCGAGCGCGCGCTCAGGCACAGACGGCGTCGTGCATGATGAATATCAAGGAAGTGGCGACCGCACTCGAGCTGTATCAGGCCGATAACAACCGCTATCCCACGGCATCGAATCAGGTGCTTGACGGCAGTGATCCGAACTTGCTTCCGTATATCAAGCAGGTTCCGGTCGATCCGGTTGCAGGTCCCGGATCCTACTATGAATATACGACTCGCGATCCCGCTGAAGGCGATGCAAGCTATACCATCGTCTGCCCTGGGGCACATGATCCCGGTACGTTTGCAAAGTTCGCGCCGAACACGCAAGACAAGCACGTCCAATACGATTCGTCGGCCGGCTTCGGAGCGGCCGCGTCGCAGTGAGCGTATGGGTCGCGCCTCTTTCGCTTGGCGTCCTGAGCGGACTCGGCTCGTGCGCGCTTGCGCGGGCGGCGGTGCTGACAACGTTCGCCGGAGTCGGAGCCGGTTCGCGCATGCTTTGGTCGATCGGCGCCTATACGGCAGGCACTGCGTTCGGCTATGCCGCCTATGGTATCTTCGCACACTGGGCCGTACGCTCTGCTGGACTGTCGTCGTTTACCTACGTCGTGCTCGCTGTGTTGCTAGCAATCGGCGGCGCTGTGACATTGCTTCGCGGCGATCACTCCCACAGAACCTGTTCAACGCAGTCGTTCGGTGGAGCGCTTTTGCTTGGGTTCGGGGGATCGATCGCTCTCTCGCCGTGTTGCACGCCGTTCGTGTTTGCACTCGTGGCGCAGGGCGGCGATGATGCCGGTCGGGCAGCGTCGTTACTCGCAATCTTTGCGGTCGGGCACGTTGTGCCGGCCATTGCGTTAGCGATACTTCTCGGTTCCGGACGTTTGATCACGGCGCACCTGCGACGGTGGATCACCTTTGCCAGTGGCGTCACTTCCCTAGCGATGGCCGGGTATTACGGAATCATCGCGTGACCGGATATGTTCGCCTTAGTCTTGCGATGGCTTGCGCGGTGGGGATCGGGCTGGCTATGCGCGGATCGCTCGGTGACGCACTCGTCGCACGAGGTGACGAGGCGGTGCGTCTCTCGCGCCTTCCCGATGCGAGCCGCTACTATCAACGTGCGGAATCGGTCTCGGGTGTTAACGTGCAGATTCTTGACCGGCTCGTGCTGTTAGTGTTGCTTGCACCTGATGGGCATAATGAGCGTACGGCCATGGTTGCTGCAGACGCACTGATTGCGCAACATTCCCACGATGCTACGGCTTGGTTTGACCGTGGTCTCATAGAGTGGAAAACGCGGAGGTATCGTCCGGCATCGACGGACTTCCAGGTGGCGTATCGGCTAAGCGGCGAGCGTCGAGCACGGGCCTTTGCGGCGATTGCCCTAGGCAGGATGCGGTCGTGATCGTCCTCGTTCTGGCGACGTTATTACTGATGCCGGTGGTCTCCGCGCGCGCACTCATAGCGCTCGATTCGCATTGGTTGTTATCCCGATCGGACCGTTTGATGATGGCCGTATGCGCGGTCTTGGCGATTGTCGTTGCCTTCTCGGGTGAGAGCGAGATAGCGATAGCCATCGGCGCGATGGGTGTTTGTGCCATCGCGGACGCAAGATTCGGGGTCGTACCGGATGGCGTTATCGTCGTCGCGATTGTCGCGATCGCATTGGCGGCCTCGGGAGATGCAACCGTGCTTTCGGTGGTAACGGGATCTGTGTCTTGCTGTGCGGGCATGGCGGTAATCGCGATCGTCGCGCGTGGCGCGATGGGCTGGGGCGATGTAAAACTGGCCTCTGTCGTGGGCGCCGGGCTCGGTGCTGCCGACGGCGCCACCGCCCTAGCGCTGTCGTTCGTGGCGGGTGGCGCCGTCGTCGGTATTCTGTGGGTTGCTCGTAAGGTGGGCCGTCGAGAGGCGATCCCGTTTGCGCCGTTCATGCTGACCGGCACGGTTATTACACTCCTTATCCATTCATGGGGATGGCGCTTCGCATGACGGCACTCTTGGGGATCGATATCGGTACAACCCGTGCGCGCATCGCCTTGGCGTCACGTTCCGGGGCACATTATGTCGTA
>CAJDXE010000027.1_pt1 | contig 35586 bp, 36 predicted proteins | sample 7391781 | NCBI WGS metagenome assembly CAJDXE01 (sample SAMEA7055730, study PRJEB34461) | soil metagenome | biome: terrestrial ecosystem; feature: Peninsula; material: soil | place: Antarctica | collected 2016
GTGACCGGCGTCTTGAAGCGCGGGTGAATCTTCGCAACGATCGGCGGGAGCATCTTGTCGCGCGCCATCACGTAGAAGATGCGCGTCTGGCCGAGTAGCGACGAAAGCGCAACGCTGGTGGTACCCGCGAGTACGCCGATCGTGATTACCCAACGCAACCACGGCTGGTGCAACGGTTCGAGCGCATAGACGAGCGGATTGAGCGCCGGGACGTTGTGCCATGGCACTGCGCCGAGCAGCACGACGGCGGTCGCGCAGTAGATCACGGTGCCGATCGCAAGCGCACCGATCACGCCGAGTGGCACGTCGCGCGAGGGATCTTTGCACTCCTCGGCTGTCGTCGTCGCGGTGTCGAAACCGATGTAACTGAAGAAGACATAGGCGGCGATCGGAATGATACCGACCTGTCCGTTCTCGGTCGCGCCGCCGAAGGGCGTCATTGAGCCCCAACCGCGCGGGTTGAAATCGTGTAAGTTCGCCGCGTGGAACAGGAAGAGGCCGGCGCCGATGAAGACCATCAGCGCGGAGATCTTCAACACCACGAAGATGTTGTTGGTCGTCGCCGACTCGCGAATGCCGATCGAGAGCAAGACGCAGAGCCCCATCACGAAGATCGCGCCGAGCAGGTCGCACTGCGAATGGGCGAAGTCGTACTGGTTGAGCTGCCACCATTGGCCGTGCATCACCAGGTTCGACGCGTAGGCGTAGGTGTAGGCGCTACCCGCTACCGGGACCATCGCGCCGAGCTCTGCATAGCAGAGAGCGGCGAAGAACGAGGTCAAGCCGGCGAGCAGATACGAGACGATCACCGCCGGCCCGGCGCCTTGTACGCCGGTCCCGATGGTAGTGAAGATGCCGCCGCCGATCATGGTGCCCAGGCCGATCGCTACCAGATCCTTCGCGGTCAGGGCCCGCCGGAGCGTCTTCCCCTTTGCGAACTCGCGTAGCTTATCGACGTTGCTGGTAGCAAACAACTGTTGGACGAACGACATAGCGGGCGGGTTCGCAGGGCGCACCAGCCCGTCCCCCCAAGAGCCTCCCATGGCGTATCAGCGGCTCTCCAAACGCGAGGTCTATCGCAATCGTTGGCTCGGGATCGAAGCCCACGCGATCATCCATCCCTCCGGCGTCGAAGGCGAGCATGTGTTGATCGACGCGCCGCCGCCCTCCGGCGTGGTGGTCGACGACGACGGTGACCTGCTCTTTGCACGGCAAGCGCGCTTCGCCGCCGGCATCGACGTCACCGAGATCGTCAAGGGCGGCGCCAACGAAGGCGAAGATCCACTCGCCTGCGCGAAGCGCGAGCTACGCGAAGAACTGGGCATCGTTGCGCGCGAATGGATTCCGCTCGGCGTGCTCTACGAGATCCCGTCGATCGTCGCGCACCCGCTCTCGCTCTTCCTCGCCCGTGATATTGAGCACGTCGTTGACGACCAGGAAGATGTCGAGCGCATCGAACTCGTGCGCGTACCCGCGGCCGATGCGATCGCGGCGGCAACCAACGGGCAGATCAACGATGCCGTTACGGTTGCGGCCCTGCTTCGCTTTGCGGCGGTTGCGTCTTCGGGTTCCACTGGTGCTCCGGAATCGCCAGCTCCGCATTGATCCAGCGCGCCCAGACGAAGAGCGCACGTGCATAGTGCAGGTTCGCTCCCGCGCGCGAACCACCGGGGTGAATGAATTTCGCAATAGGTACCAGGTCACGTTGCGCCTCGTCGATGCCGCGTTCGAGTGCGGTTGCATCGTCGCCGTCGATAAGGGGCATGCCCTCCCAGCGATTCTTCGGCAGGGTAGCGAGGTCCGAGCCGAGGTTGAAGAGCGCGTCTTGGACCCAGGCGAGCCAAGCATCGAGACGGCGTGCGCGCGCGCTTTCTGCAAGCGCCTCGCGCAGTTCGGCTCGGGCGATACCGATCGAGCTCGATGTCTCATCGACGGTTCCATAGGCTTCGACGCGAAGCGCGTTCTTTTTGACGCGCTGACCGCCGACCAGGCCGGTCGTTCCGTCGTCGCCGGTACGCGTGTAGATTCGGGTCAGTTTAGGCATCGCCAACTGGCTTCGGGAAGGCCGGGGACCGGGCCCGCTCGAACCGGGCCCGGTCATGTCCGAAAGCCTCACGCCCGTCGTTAAAGAGATTCCGCCCAAGGCGGCCGACCTCTCCGCTTGGTACACCGCCGTCTGCATCAAGGCCGAACTGGTCTCGTACTCGCCGGTGCGCGGCTGCGTCGTGTTGCGCCCGCACGGCTACGGTATGTGGGAGAATTTGCAGAAGCATCTCGACGAGCGCTTCAAAGCGACCGGTCACGAGAATGCCTATTTCCCGCTGCTGATTCCCGAGCATCTCTTAACGAAGGAAGCGGAGCACGTCGAAGGCTTCGCGCCGGAGGTTGCGTGGGTTACGCACGGCGGTACCGAAGAACTGACCGAGCGCTTGGCGATCCGCCCGACCTCGGAAGTGATCATCGGCACCATGTATGCGCAGTGGGTCGAGTCCTATCGCGACCTGCCGATCCTGATCAACCAGTGGGCCAACGTTCTGCGTTGGGAGAAGGCGACGCGTCCGTTCTTGCGCACGATGGAGTTTCTCTGGCAAGAGGGGCACACCGCGCACGCCAACGCCGAAGAAGCGCGCGAAGAGACGCTCAAGATGCTCGGCGTCTACAAAGAGTTTGCCGAGAACATCGCTGCGCTTCCGGTCTACGAAGGCGCGAAGAGCGCGAGCGAACGTTTCCCCGGCGCCGTCGAGACCTACTCGATCGAAGCGTTGATGCCGGACGGCAAGGCGTTGCAGTCCGCAACCTCACACGATCTCGGGCAGAACTTTGCCAAAGCGTACGACATCGACTTCACCGATGCCGACGGCGCGATCAAGCACGCCTACACGACCTCGTGGGGGATGTCGTGGCGCATGCTCGGCGCCGTCATCATGGTGCACGGCGACGACCGCGGCCTTCGCATTCCGCCGAAGCTCGCACCGATCGAAGTCGTCTTCGTTCCGATCGTCCGCGGTGGCGACACCTCGACCATCGATAAGGCGAATGAACTCGCGGCTACGCTGCGCAAGGCCGGCCGTCGCGTCAAGGTCGATGCACGCGATCAATCACCGGGCTGGAAGTATGCCGAGTGGGAGATGCGCGGCGTGCCGTTGCGCGTTGAGATCGGCCCGAGAGATATCGAAGCGGGTACCGTGATGGTTGTCCGTCGCGACAAGCAGAAGGGCGAGGATGGCGCAAAGACCGTCGTGGCGTTCGATGCGCTTGCCGATGCTGTTACCGCGCAGTTGGATGCCGTTCACGTCTCGCTCTTCGAGCAAGCGAAGGCGTATCTGCAGTCGCACACCTTCCGCGTTACCGACCGCGACGAGTTCTTCGCAAGGTGCAAGAACAAAGACGGCATGATCGACATCGCCTGGTGCGAACGCCCCGAGTGCGAAGCCGATGTTAAGACGCGTACAAGCGCGACCACCCGCAACACCCGACCGCTCGAAGCCGGCGACACGGCGTGTGTCGCGTGCGGCGAACCGGCCAAGGTACGAGCCTACTTTGCGCAATCGTACTAGTCTCGCGCTCGTCGCGTTGCTCGCGCTGATCACCCCGGCAGCATCGCTCGCCTCCTCGCCGTCGATTGCAACGCTCGATTCCAACGCTCGCGCAAGCGGCAACCGCAAGGACATCGCCGAGAAGATCGGCGATCAGCTCTTCGCGATCGAGTGGCCGGCGCAGATCATGAAGGTCTCGGCGAATCAGGCGGCCGGCTCGCTCGTCGTCGGTCTGAAAGTCAACGGCGTACACTTCCACGCGCCCCTCACCCGCGATGCTTTCGCCAGTGAGATCGTCACGATCGCCGGTCGGATCTTTGCCACCGATCCATCGGTGAGCGAAGTCGATATCTGGGCGGCGGTACCGATTACCGTTGGTAAGGGCGTCATCGTCTCCGGCGATCTGGCAACCCCGACGACCCGCGATGTCTTCACCGTGACCATCCAGCGTCGAGAAGCAGAAGCGGCACTGATCGGCCGCATCAAAGCCGGAAAAGGCGTCTATTGGGACGAGGAATGGGTCCGAACGAACCTCAAACAGGGCGCATAGAGATGATCGAACAGACGGTATTACCCGATGGTGTCCGCGTATTGACCGAGGCGATGTCGTCGGTGCGCTCTGCGACGGTCGGTATTTGGGCCGATGTCGGTTCATCGGCGGAGACGCCCGCACAGCGCGGCATCTCGCACGTTGTCGAACACATGCTCTTCAAAGGTACCGAGCATCGTACTGCGCGCGAGATCGCCGAAGCGATGGACGGTATCGGCGGCAACCTCAATGCGTTCACCGATAAAGAAGCGACCTGCTACTACGCCAGGGTGATGGATCGTCACGTGCCGCTCGCGCTCGACGTGCTCGGCGATATGTTTTTGCATTCGACCTTCGATGCGACCGAGCTCGCCAAAGAGCGTAACGTCATCCTCGAAGAGATCAAGATGTATGAGGACTCGCCGGATGAACTCATCCACGATCTCTTCCTTCAGACGATGTGGAGTGGCGCCAATCTCGGCGACCCCACCATCGGCTTTGTTGAATCGGTCTCTGACGTAACGCCCGATGCGCTACGGGCGCACATGCGCGATCACTATGCGCCCAACTCGGTGCTGGTCGCGGCAGCCGGTAATATCGAGCATGCCGCGTTTGTCGAAGGCGTGCGCAAGCACTTCGCCGGCTTTACGGGCTCGTGCCGGCTCCCGGTTCCCGAGGCGCCGGCGACCACGCCGAACGCGCTCTTTCGGTATAAGGAGTCGGAACAGGCGCACGTGATACTCGGCACGCGCGGGCTTTCGTCCGTCGATGATCGCCGCTACGCGCTCTCCGTGCTCGATACGATTCTCGGCGGCGGGATGTCCAGTCGCCTATTCCAAGAGATTCGCGAGAAGCGCGGCCTCTGCTACAGCGTCTATACGTTCCAAGCCGCATACCGCGCCGCCGGACTCTTCGGCGTCTACGCCGGCACCTCACCCGATAACGTTCAGCAGTGCATCGACTTGATCGACGAGCAGTTCGCATCCGTTCGTAGCGTCGGCGTCACCCATGCGGAACTGCGCTTGGCGAAAGAACACATCAAGGGCAGCCTGACGCTCTCGCTCGAATCGACCTCGAGCCGTATGATTCGTCTGGGCCGCAACGAGTTTGGCTTCGGCCGTCAGGTCACAACAGAAGAGATCGAAGCACGCGTCGATGCGGTGACCGGCGACGAGATTCGTGCCGTCGCTCATGACCTATTTGCACCGGAAAATCTGGGGCTCTGCGTACTCGGGCCCGTGGACGAAGCAAAGATCGGCTGGCGCGGCAATGCCGCCTGAGCATGCGGCACAACTAACCTCCTTTTGGTCGTGGCAACTTATCGTTGCCGCACTCCTCAATGTCGTCCTTGCGGCATTTACGATCGGAGCGTACGCAGCGCGACTCGCCGGTGTGCAAACGCTACGTATTGCCACCTCGATCTCACTCTTCAACCTGGTTGTTACGGCGAGCCGTCTTGCGAATATGTTCTATTCGCCGATGCTTGGTTCGATTAGCGACAAAGCGAACAAGCTCGCGCATCTCGGACCGAAGTATTTTCCGGTAGCCGTGCACCAATATGACATGCAACTGCGTGTCATCCTTATCGCCGGCACCATCGGAACGGCCATCGGCGCGTTGATGTTGCCGACCTTCCTGATGCTCTTCAGGCGTGGTATCGGGACCTTCGAGCGTCTTGGTTCCGTACCGCGTGCGCTACTACGGTTCTCCGATATCGGCGTGCTCTGGGACGTTGCGAAATCGATCCAGCTTCCGCAGCCGGGCTCCTGGGGACGTTTCAAATATAGCCACGTCCCGGGCAAGTTGATCATCGCCAACATCGCTGTTACCGCCATCTATGCCGTCGGCGTCGTTGCAGCGGCATATGCGAGCCTTCTTGATCCGAACTCGGCGCGTACCGCGCTACTGGCGTCGGGATTAGTCAACGGTATCGCGACGATTTCGTTTAGCCTTATCGTCGACCCGACCTCCGCGTTTATCACGGATCAGGCCGCGCGAGGCGAGCGCCCTATCGAGGAAGTGAAATCCCTGGTGTTCTATCTCTCGATGAGTGCGATTCTGGGAACCTTGATCTCGCAACTCATCCTGTATCCGGCCGCGCTGTTTATCGGCTGGGGCGCGGGACTGATCAATCGGTGAGGCGATCGTGAAAGTACTGAAGGCACTAGCGCTCCTAGTTATCGTAGCCACCGCCGGCTGTGCCGGGCCGGTGGAGAGATGGATCGTCGATACGCGCGTCCACCAGGGCGACGACGCGCTCGCGCGAGGGAATGTCGCCGACGCGGAGCTTTCGTATCAACTCGCACTCAAAGTCGATCCTACCGATCTCCGCGCCCAGGCCGGCTTCGTCGGCGCCTCATCGGCGCTCGCCCAGCTTCAGTTCGAGAAGGGCGATTTTGACGCGGCCGCGGGAACGATCAACGACGCCGCTCTCTACGATCCGCAAAGCGTCCGCCTGATTGCCCTCAAGGCTACAATCGAGAACGCTAAACTCAAGCGTGAGATCGTTATCTCGAACTATCCAACCTACAAACTGGCTGGCGAGCAGTTGCAAAAGGCCTACCTCGAACTCAACGACTCGAACAAGGCGATCCTAGCGAGCCTGAAGCGCTTCAACTACACCTACGACACCCAGGATCTAACCAAAGCGATCAAGGCCTCCTACGACCTGCAACAGGACGTTCAGCGCGACCTCAACCGCCTGGTCGCCTATCGTCAGTTGGTCCAGTCCGGCGCCCCCACGAAGGGCGAAGGTTCCACCGGCGCCTCCGGCTCGCTCCTCCCACTGCCGTAATCAGCTCCGCCACATGGCGGAAGTATGGTAAAATAACGACAGATGGCACTGTCGTGGGAAAGCCCGAAAGACGAAGCAACCGACGCGGAGCGAATCCGGGCCTTCGGTCGTCTTGCCGACGCCTGGAGCCTGTCGGTCGCCGAGCGCGCGACTCTGCTGTCCACTACGCCGCGCACCTACCACCGCTGGAAGCACGATCCTGAAATTGCCGGGCTATCCGCGGATCAACGCGCGCGGGTGGAGTACCTCATGCGCATATTCCGCAACCTTCACGCGATCTTTGACGGTGACGACCCATTTGCCGATGAGTGGATACGCCGGCCGAATATGCACTACGGTGAACGTGCCCCGCTCGACGTGTTATTGGCCGGCGGATTTGCTGAACTCCTCGAGATGCGTGGCTATGTCGGTCGCGCAGCGGGCTAGTGGGCGGGGCGTCCTTCACCGCGTAGCCTCAGGCGATGGCAGCGTCTCGGACCTCATCCGCATGCCGTTTCGGGAGCTGAATCTCTCGCGGTGGAGCGACGGAACCTTCGGCGTACTCTATGGCGCACGCGATCTGCAGACCGCGATCATTGAGCACGGTTTCCATCTGTCGCAATTTCTTCATGAAGCGCGCGCACCGAGGCGGTTTCATCCACGTGTCCATTTTGCGTTTGATCTGACCGATACGCTGTGCGATGTGCGACGCGAAGACTCGGCGCTCTTCGATCCGAGTGACTATACGCTATCGCAACGTCGCGGGCGCGAACTCTATCTCGCCGGCGTCAATGGGGTACTGTACCCAAGCGTCAGGAATGCGGGCGGTGTCTGCGCGGGGATATTCAAGCCGGAGATCATTGCCAAGCCCGCCGTGGTTACGCGCCGTCTCGGCTATCTGTGGGACGGGGCTTACCTCGAGCCGTTTCAAGCGCCGGTAAGTCCGATCATCATCTCACCGACAGGGGACGGGCTTCGGTAGTCTCTTTGCCGGATCGGTGATGTAGACGGGCCAGGTTGCGCCGCTCTTTTGCAAGAGTGGAAACTGATGGAGATAGGTGCAAAGCGCGAGATTGCGCTGGACCTTCAGATCTTCGATGCTGATGAAGTAGCGCGCGCCTTTGCGGATCGCGCTTCTTTCGTCGAACGGGCGCCACAGTGTCGCGTCCTCTTCCCAACCGAAACGATGCATGTAGTAGAGTACGTCGGGACCGTAGTGAGCCATCACGACGAGCGCGTTCGGATCGGCGAGCGTCTTCGAAAGCGCAATCGCGTTGCGATACGCCTGCTTGTTATAGGCGTAGTAGGGAGCCATCGTTACGATGCCTTGCGCCATCGTCACTACGATAAGCCCGACGCTCAACGCCAGCAGGGCACCGGTCCGGAGCGAGGGCTTCATGCGAACGGCGGCATCGTACATGCTACCGACGTACGAACCACACAGCAACGCCACGAGTGGCAACAGTAGGAGCATGTAGTAGTCGACTGTTTCGTACGTCACGACGACGAAGATATATGCCAGTCCGCCGGCGAGCCAGAACCACAGCAACGATCGGCTTCGCGAGGGCAAGCATCTGCCAGAAGACGCCGAGTTTGGCGATGAAGGCGCCCCCGTTAGTAAGTGCTGCCTGCATCTGCGGAATAACATGAAGTTTGGTAATGCCGCTGGCCCAATGCCACTCCGCATGCGAGGCGACGTCGTGCTGATACAGCGCCAACACGATGAGCGGCGCGAGAAAATAGACGAGGAGCTGTGCCACGGGCATGGTGCGCCCGTTGCGCTTGCGCGCTACGGCAATCGCAAACAACGGTAGGAACGCGACTAAGGCGACGGGCTTTGCGAGATAGGCGAGTGCCAGCAGCGCTGTCGCGCCTGCAACCTGACGCCATCGCAACGCTTCGTCCTCGACCAGCATCCGTGAGCCGAAATACAGTGCGGCGGTGAGGAAAAAGACCATGGTTGCGTCGGGCGTGAAGGTGCGCCCATAGTAGACCGCACCGGGCATCACCGCATAGACGAACGCGGCGACGGCGCCGGCGATGGCGCTGTTGAAGAGCCAGCGGCCGAAGAGGGCGAGCATCCATACCGTGCCGAGGCTAAACGCGATCGTGATCAGTCGCCCGAAGATCTCGTGCACCCCGAAGATCTTGTAGAGCGTTGCCGCGAGGAACGGTACGATCTGCAGTTCGAGCTCGACGTAGTTCGGCGGCGCGCCGTCGTACATCGTCTGCGGATAGAGCGGATTGTAGCTCAGTTGGGCAAAGTTGCGCGCGATCGCTGCCGTATCGCCTTGCCGCCAATTCGGATGATCGAAGATGGGGTTATGAATCCCCTTGAGTCGTAACAGCAGGCCGAGAAGTACCGCAATCGCCACAACGATGGCGAAGCCGTACTTCTTAGCTAGTTGAGATGCTTGAATGTCCAATATTTATTCAGGAAGAAGTTGACGAGTATGCCGCCGAGGGTGGCGACTGCCCACATCTTGTGGCCGAAGCCCAGAAGCGGGTGCAACAATGCGGAGAGGCCGAGACCGACGAGTAGCGCGATCAGCGAGACGGTAAGAAACTGGGCACCTTCACGGACAGCGTGGCCGGTTGAACGGAACGTCCAGATGCGATTGAGATAGTAGTTCGAGACGCCACCGGCCATGAAGCTGATCGAATAGAGCACGACATAGTGCCACAGTTGCGCGTGCAACGGATCGATACGCTGCAAGAGCGTGAACAAGATGAGATTGACAATCGTACCGGAGAGTCCGACGACCGCGAATTTTACGAACTGTCGCAAGCCACGCCGTTCGGAGAGCGACTTGATCCGTTGCTGCACCACTATGCCACCCAATACCAGTCGGCGAAGAGTACGGTGAACAGGCCGAGGAGCGGAAGCGAGAAGGCGACGATCACGTTGTTGATCCACGGTCGATCGCCCCAGCGTGCGAGAATCGCGAACATCGGGAAGAGCACCAGCGCGAAGCGCGGCATCGACATCAGGCTCGAGGTCGACATCGGGATCAAGATCGATAGCCCCATATAGGCAATGTATGACGGTCGCAGGCGGCGCCATCCACCGATGAGCACCGCGAGCATCAGAACCGTGAACGAAATCTCCAACATCTCGTTGGCGACAATCTGCCCGGAAGTCGTATGCACGACCTTCGAGATCGCATCGATAAAGGCGACCCACGGCGGTGCAAAGTGCCGGTTCCAGTGGATCTGTACGTGCGAGAAGTAGAGCGGGTCGCCGCGCAACACCCACAGATAGGCCATGTAGACGGCGAGGCCGGCCGGGATCAGTAAGCCGCCGAGTGCATTGCGAACGCCGCTCTCTAGGGCGTTCTTGTATGTACCGTACCATTCGATCGCGTAGGGGATGACCAGTAGCACGCCCTCGGTGCGCGTTAAGGCGGCGAGGAACCCGATTGCGCCGGCATACCACCATTTGTGCTCGCGCATGTAGTAGAACGAGGCGACCGTCAAAAAGAAGAAGAGCGATTCGGTATAGACGGCCGAGAAGAAGACGGCCGACGGAAAGATCGAGACGTAGAAGATCGCTCGCCGCGCGACCGTGCGATCATATTCGTGTTCCAGGAGTTTGTAGAGATAGAGCAGACCGAAGAAGAACGAGGCGTTCGAGATCAGCAAGCCGGCGATGAGGTGGTTGCCGGTGAGCGCTCCGAGAATACGGATGAGTGCCGGGTAGAGTGGGAAAAAGGCCATATCCGTACCGCCGTAACCCTTGGTTGCGATATCCAGATAGTGTACGGCGTCCCAGCGACCCCAGACCGCGAGCATCGTATGCGTCGATTCGTTGATATGCGTGCCCGCGCGTTGGCCGACGATGACGGCAGCGAGTTCGGCGATGACGATAATGGCGATACGGGTCACGGTAAAATCGACCAGCACCTCGCGCACGGTTTGGTTGAAGCGCGCGGCGATACCGACTTTGCTGATCGCGAAGAGCGCAAGGCTTACGACGAAGACGCGTGCACCGTGCGTCAACTCCGCCGGCAACGCGAAGGTGAACCACAACAACAGGAACGGGATCCAAGTTAGGGCATCGTACTGCATCGCGCGATGAAAGGTGATACCACCGCGGCGCGAGAGGTAGTGGGCGTATGCCGACCATGCCCAGAGCGCGAAAGCCGCTCCGAGCAAAATCCCGAGGGGAAGCGCGATATTGGAGAGGAGATCGTCGTGGCGCGGGACGATCGCCCCGTACCAGCCGAAGAAGCCGAGGGTCGCGCCCGCGAGGGCAACGACGCCGAATGCGGCATTGCCGGCGCTGGTGAGTTCGCCGAGGATCGGCTGACGCGAAACGTGGGAAGACACGGGCGCACCTCTTACGCGACGCGATGCTCGACTCCCGCGAAGGATTCGTTTGCCCCGCCTTGTAGCCAAGCGACATGGCATCGAACCGCACCCCCAATAGCCCGCTCGACGGGCTGGATTTCGTCAAAGTTACCGAGAGCGCAGCGCTGGCTGCCTCGCGCTGGATGGGGCGCGGTGAGCGCGACGAAGCCGACGGAGCAGCCGTCGAGAAGATGCGCGAGGCCCTCGGCGATATGGATATCTCCGGGCGGATCGTCATCGGTGAGGGCGAGCGCGACGAGGCTCCGATGCTCTACATCGGCGAGGAACTCGGTCGCGGCGGCCACGAGGTCGACATTGCGGTCGACCCGGTCGAGGGCACCAACTTAGTCGCCAACGGCCTCCCTAACTCGATTGCGGTCATGGCGATCGCCGAACGCGGCGGCCTGCTCCACGCACCCGACTCGTATATGAAGAAGTTGGCCGTCGGCGCGAAGGCCGGCCCGTATGTGCACATCGATGCTCCGGTGCGCGAGAACCTCGAAGCGGTTGCGAACGCTCTCGAGAAGCCGATGAACGACATCTGCGTGGTGATCCTCGATCGTCCGCGCCATGCCGAGCTGATTCGCGAAGTACGCGAGGCCGGTGCGCGCATCAAGTTGATCTCCGACGGTGATGTCGATGCCTGTATCGCCACCACCATCGAAGCGACCGGCGTTCACGTTGCCATGGGCATCGGTGGCGCGCCCGAAGGCGTTCTCGCGGCTGCCGCGATCAAGTGTCTCGGCGGTCAGTTCATGGGCCGTCTCCAACCACGCAATGACGAGGAAGCGCAACGTGCTATCGATATGGGCTTCGGCGACCTCAACCGCGTCCTGATGATCGACGACCTGGTCAAGAGTGATCGCGTCGTTTTCTGCGCGACCGGGGTTACCGACGGCGACTTAGTACGCGGCGTCCGCTTCTTCGGGAACCACGCCAAGACGCATTCGATCCTGGTTAACTCGGCGGGGACGCTACGCTTTATCGAATCGACGCATCGGCTATCGGCGCGCCCGCGCCCGGTATGAACCGTTTCTCGTACGACGTCGTCGTCGTCGGGGCGGGTTCGGGCGGCTACGCTGCCGCGCGAACAGCACGTGATTCCGACGCAACCGTCGCACTCGTCGATCAGGGCCCGCTCGGCGGGCTCTGCATCCTCCGCGGCTGTATGCCGAGCAAAGCATTGCTCGCCTCAAGCGATGCCCTACACGACGCGCAGAGCGCATCAGTACTCGGTATCCATGTCAGCGGTATCGCGGCCGACGTGCCGCAGATCGTTGCGCGCAAACGTGAACTGGTCAAGGGATTCGCCGACTACCGCATCGAGGGGATCGAGGCGTTTCCGCATTATCTCGGCGCCGCGCACTTTATCTCGCGCACCGAGATCCAAGTTGGTGACCACACCATCCTCGAAGGCAAACGCTTCATCATCGCGACCGGTAGCTCGACGACCTCGCCACCGCTACCGGGCTTGGCGCAGAGCGATGCCTTCGACTCCGATGCGGCGCTCGAACGCGAGACGATTCCGAAACGACTGGTCGTGCTCGGCGGCGGCTACGTCGCGTGCGAACTCGGGCAGTATTTTGCGCGCATGGGCGCACGCACAACGATGATCGTGCGCGCCGCGCACCTCCTCTCCGGGGCAGACAAAGATATCGGCGAGACGCTGACCGCATGCTACCGCGAGGAGGGTATCAGCGTCTTTACCGGTGCGACCCTTCAGGGCATCGACACACTCCCCGACGGCAGTAAGGTCGTGCGTATCGCGCTCGCCAACGGCTCGACCGAGCGCATCGAAACCGACGAGATCTTCAACGCGCTCGGCCGCAAGCCGAACATCGACGGCATCGGCCTCGATGTTGTAGGCGTCGAAGCCGATGCGAAGACCGGTATTCACGTCGATGCAACCCTGCGGACGTCGAACCCAGACATCTATGCGGTCGGCGATGTTACCGGCGAGTTCGCACTCGTCCACGTGGCCATCTACCAGGGCGAGATCGCCGGTCGCAACGCGGCTAACGATACGCGCGAAGAAGCTGTGTATGATCTTGTGAAGACGCATACGGTCTTTAGCGAGCCGCAGGTCGCCGTCGTCGGCAAGACCGAGCGCGAGTTGGAACGCGAAGGCACGGTCTACGTCGTCGGATGTTATGCGTTTGCCGAGCACGGTAAGTCGATGACGCTCGGAAAGACGCAAGGTTTTGTGAAGATGATGGCCGACGCGAACGACGGGCGCATTCTCGGTGCCGCGGTGATCGGTCCACAGGGCTCGGAACTGATCCACGAAATGATCGTCGCGATGAACTATGGCGCGACCGTCCAAGAGTTTATGCGCATACCGCACCTCCATCCGACGCTCTCGGAGATCTGGACCTATCCGGCCGAAGAGTGCGCTGAGCAGATCGGTGAACGTAAGCCGGTCGATCAGCAGATACAGATCGCAACGAGCGCCCGTCATGGCTGATCCCGCGATTGCTCGCGTAGCCCTGCTTCAGACCAAGCCGCGTAAGGGTGCCTACGCTGCAAATCTCGCAGAAGCCGGTGAGGCGTTTGCGCAAATCGTCGCCGATGGTGGCGCGGACCTTATCGTCATTCCGGAGGGCGGCCTCACCGGCTACTTCCTCGAGGGTGCTGTCTACGAACTTGCACTTTCGGTCGAACGCATCGTCGGCGACCTTGCACGCACATGGCGTGCTTCGGGCGGCGGGCCCGTCGATATCGCGTGCGGGTTCTACGAAAACGACGGCGGCACATACTACAATAGCGCGGTCTATGTTGAGGTCGAGGCGGGGAGCGAGCGCATCGTCCACGTGCATCGCAAGCTCTTTCTGCCGACGTATGGCGTCTTCGATGAGGAGCGCTTTCTCTCGCGTGGACGTAGCCTCAAGACCTTCGCGACCCGCTTCGGCCGAGCCGCAATGCTGATCTGTGAAGATGCATGGCACTCGATCGTTCCAACGATCGCCGCGCTCAAGGGCGCTCGGTTTCTCATTATCCCAAGTGCGGCACCGGGACGCGGTATCGATGGCGAGGAGAACGAGCTCACGTCGGTTACGACATGGCGCAACATTCTCACCGGCATCGCGACCGAGCATGGACTCTACGTGCTTTACGCCGGCCTCACGGGGTTCGAGGGCGGCAAGGGCCTCTCGGGTTCTTCGGCGATCGTGAACCCGTTCGGCACGGTTATCGTGCAGGCCGGTCCGATCGATCCATGCATCCTCACCGGCACGATGGATCCGGCAGAGATCGACGTCGCGCGTGCTTCGATGCCACTGCTCGGCGATCTGCGTGGCGTCCTCCCCGATCTCTTGCTCGACGACGAGCTTCCGTTACCACGGATGCGGCACGATGCTGACGATCGTTCGCCAAGCGCCTGAAGCGCAGCCGCGGCTCAACGGAGTCGTCGCCGCACAGTGGCTCACGCGGTTTATCCTCGACGAGATTCGCACTCGTCGCGGGATGACGCGGGCGATCATCGGTCTCTCCGGTGGCATCGATTCCGCGGTAACCGCCTATCTCTGTGCGCGAGCACTCGGGCCGGAGAACGTCTATGCGTTTCGCCTGCCGTACGCGACGTCGAGTCAAGATAGCCTCGACGACGCTCAGCGCGTAGCCGATGCGCTCGGTATCAACTTGCGTACGATCTCGATCGCGGGCGCGGTCGACGGCTACTTCCAACATGAGCCCGATGCGGATGCACGCCGTCGAGGCAACGTGATGGCGCGCACACGTATGCTGGTGCTCTTCGACCAGTCGGCAAAGCTCGGCGGGTTGCCGGTCGGCACGGGTAACAAGACGGAGCGCATGCTCGGCTATTTCACGTGGCATGCCGACGATACGCCTCCGGTAAATCCGCTCGGCGATCTCTTCAAAACCGAGGTATGGGATTTGGCACGCTACCTCGGTATTCCACGAGAACTGATCGAGAAGGCGCCGAGTGCGGACCTCGAGGCCGGTCAGACGGATGAGGGTGATCTCGGGATCACGTATGCGCGCGCCGATGCCATACTACGGGTGATGCTTCGCGGTTACTCCGATGCGCAGATTGCCTCACGTGGTTTCGGAGCACCGGAGATTGCGATCGTACGACGTCGGGTGGAATCGACGCACTGGAAGCGCCATCTGCCGACGACCGCGATGGTCAGCGACACGGCGATCAACGAGTTCTACCTGCGTCCGGTCGACTACTAGGAGGCAACATGCGTCGCCCCTTTCTTCCGGTATCGCTCAATCTCGAAAGACGCATCTGCGTCGTCATCGGTGCGGAAGACGATCGAGAAGCGATCGATAAAGCCGAGATGCTGGACGAGTCCGGTGCCGACTTGCGTTGGATCACCGACGTCGCTGCCTTGCGCGACGAAGATCTTGACGATGCCTACTTCGTGCTCTCGACACCGCAGGACGAAGCGCTTTCCGCGCGGCTTCGCGCTCTCGCCGATGCGCGTGGGTTTCTACTCTGTTGTATCGATCAACCGAAGTACGGTTTTGTCGCGATGGTTGCTATCGCCAAAGCCGGGCCGGTTCGCATCGCCATCTCGACGGCCGGCATCGCACCGCGCATCGCTAAAATCATCAAGGGTGCGCTCCAGGATGCAATGGATGCAACCTTCGAACGTTTCGTCGATGTCCTCGCGCGCAAGCGCATTGCAACCTTCGAAGAGCATCCCGGCCCGGAAGGGCAACCCGAGCGCCGCGCAAAGCTTATCGAAGCGGCCGATGGATTCGACGCGCGAGTGCGGTTCGCATATCCGGAGTGGTTCGACCGTGAACGTTGAGTTGCTGGCCATCGGGACGGAGTTGCTGCTCGGTCAACTGGTCGATACCAACAGCGCATACATCGCCGGACGGTGCGCGGAGAATGGGATCAATGTCTTCGGCGGCGCGACGGTCGGTGACAATCATGCTAGGATCGTCGCGGCGATGCGTGCAGCCTTGGACCGCGTTGACGGTGTAATCGCGACCGGCGGCCTCGGCCCGACGGTCGATGATCTGACGCGCGAGGCCGCATGCGAAGCGCTCGGGTTACCCGCGGAGCCGCACGCGCCCTCGATCGCTGCTATGCGGGCACGGTTCGTCGAGATCGGCTACGAGATGCGTGAGAACAATCTCAAGCAAGCCGAGATGCCGCGTGGCGCCTTCGTCCTAGAGAACCCAAACGGTAGTGCGCCGGGCTTCGTCGCGTTCGATGCACGTGGTCGGTTCGTCGCGGCGATGCCGGGCGTTCCGTCGGAGATGAAGCCGATGTTGGAAGAGCGCTTGATTCCATATCTACGGGAACGGTATGCACTCGACCAGCGCATCGTTACGCGGATCATCCACACCGTCGGGATGGCGGAGTCTGAGATCGACCATCGCATTGCCGACCTCTTCGCGACGATGGAGAACCCGAAAATCGCGGTGCTGGCGCACGGGTATCGTTGCGACGTCAAAGTCATGGCGAAGGCGACGACCGCAGCAGCCGCCGAGGCGCTAATCGCGCCCGTGCAGGCAGAGCTCGAGATGCGCCTGGCCGGTTTCGTCTTCGGTCGCGATGCCGAGACGCTCGAAGGGGCAATCCATGCATCGTTACAGAGCGCCGGCAAGACGATCAGCGTCGCAGAATCGTGCACCGGGGGGCGCATTGCTTCTGCGCTGACCGCGACGCCCGGAGCCTCGCTCAGCTTTCTCGGTGGGATCGTTGCGTACGATAACGCGGTGAAGCAGGCACAACTCGGTGTCGACCCGGCGATCCTCTCGTCGTACGGCGCGGTGAGCGAAGAGACGGCGCGCGCAATGGCGACCGGTGTGCGGGAGCGACTCGGGACGACGTTTGGTTTTGCCACCACGGGAATCGCCGGGCCCGGCGGCGGTTCTGCGGCGAAGCCCGTCGGTCTCGTTTGGTTCGCATTTGCCGACGGTGCGGTGATCACTACCAAGCGCATGATCTTTACCGGAGACCGCGCCGCCGTTCAGGCGCGCGCCACGGTCTATGGACTAGCAATGCTGTGGCGAACGCTCTCGCGAGATAGCGCTCCGTGACCGGCGTCGACTATCGCTTCGTCGCCGAAGCCATTCCGGCACTTGTCTGGATCTCGGATTGCGACGACCAGGCGGAATATTTCAATGCGCGCTGGTTCGAGTACACCGGCCTACACCCGGACGACTGCGTCGGTGATGGCTGGGTGAGTGCGCTCCACCCCGACGATGTTCCCGAAGTTGTTCGCGCGCGCGCGGCGACACTGCGTACCGGGGAGATGTTCGAGACGGAGTATCGGGTCCGCGCGGCCGACGGCACGTATCGGTGGTTTCTTGTGCGCGCCCTCCCGATGCGCGATGCGGAAGGTTCTATTGCTGCCTGGATGGGCACTTGCACCGACATCGAGCAGCAGAAGCGTGCCGAACTCCGCCTGCGGTTTCTGCTTGAGGCCGGGCGAAGGCTGTCCACGTCGCTCGAACCCGTCGGCTTGGCGCGCGATCTCGCCGAGCTGATCGTTCCGCAGTACGCCGACTACTGCCAGGTCTTCGGACTCGAACACGGCACCTTTACGCCCTTGGCGATCGTCCATCGTACCGAGGCCGGCTTGGGGCTCTTACACGAGATCGATGGGCACTTTCCGCTCTCCGCCCAAGCACCGGCCATCGCACGCCTCTTCGCAAACGCCGAACCGGTCGCCGTGCCGGAGGTTACCGAGGCAATGCGCGACCTCGGCGCGCGCGGCACCGAGCACGCGGCGTTACTGCGTGCGGTCAATGCGGAGTCGTCGATCGTCGTGAGGTACGGTCCCGAGGACATTGTGGTCGCTCGCGAGATCGGGCGCCGCCTCTCGATGGCGCTGGGGAACGCGCGACGCTTTCAGCACGAGCGGGTCGTCGCCGATACGTTGCAGACGGCAATGCTGCCACAGTCGCTACCGGTGCTGCACGGTGCGCATCTTTGCCGTATCTACCAGCCCGGCGAATCGACCTTGCAGGTCGGCGGCGATTGGTATGACGCGTTCGAGCTTCCCGACGGCACCATCGGTCTTTCGATCGGTGACGTGACCGGACACGGCCTTGAAGCTGCAGTGGTTATGGGCGAGATACGACAGGCGATTCGTTCAGCAGCGATCGAAGCCATGACGCCGGTCGGCGTGCTCGATCATGCCGATCGCGCGCTCCGCTTGGCGCGGCCTGATACCATTGCTACCGCCGGGTTCGGCATCTACGATCCGAAGTCGCACGTGCTCCGCTACGCACAGGCCGGGCATCCCTTGCCGTTGCTCTGCAATGCTGACGGGACGATCGTAACGCCGTGCGCGGAAGGGCTCCCGCTCGGCATGCGCGATCTCGGCGCGGGGACGGAGGTTGCACTTACGGTTGCGCCGGGAACGCTCGTCGTCTTCTATACCGACGGCATTACCGAACTCTACCGCGATGCCGAAGCGGGCGAGGCCGCACTGCGAGTGGCGGCGATGGCGGAGCGCGAGGAGCGCGGTCCAAACCCTGCGCTTGGCATCTATCGCCGCATTCGTGTTCACGACCAAAAGGTCGATGATGACGTTGCGATCTTGACGCTCTACGTCGAGTAGCCGATCGCTTCTAAGACACGTTGCGTTTCGACGGCCTCGGCGAAGGTCGGCAGATCGCTGGTTCCCGTCTCGATCTGCGTGATCCAGGCGTCGTAAAGATCCATGAGCATCGGCACCGTACTGTTGACGGCGGCGAAGCGGGCGTATGACGACGGCTTACAATCGAGCTCGTTTGTTTCGTCTTCGTCAACACTGAAGAGACGCATGTCGTGCATCCCGGTTCCGCTCGCGACCGCAGTACGATTCTCCGCATGCGCGGCTAGCGTAAACTGATCAACCCGCGTCGTGCCGTCGGCGGTCAGTCGCGCAATGAGGCCGTCGCCGTAGTCGATGAGGGCGAAGGCACCGTCGTCGACATCACTGGTGAAACCACCGGCTGCGTCGGTGCGCTCGGGGTTAGCCGTACGGATGAAGCCGGTGGCTCGCACCGGAGGGCGACCGGCGATCCAGGTTGCGGTATCGATCACGTGGGAGAGCAACGCACCGGCAAGTCCACCGCCGCGCGACTTCTCGAACCACCAGCCGCGCGAGCGCGTGCCGTCTTCGCGTAACATGCCGAGCAACTGCGTAATCTCGATCTGACGCAACGGCGCGAGGTGACCGTTCTCGACCAACTGCTTGATCGCGGTGCGTTCAGGTACCCAACGGAACTCGTGAACCATGCCGGCGACGCCTTTGGAACGACGCGAGGCCGCGAGCATTGCATTGGCATCGGCGAGGTTGAGTGCAAACGGCTTCTCGCAGAGCACGTGCAGGTCGCGTGCGAGCACCGCTTGTACGTCGTCCGTATGCGCGAAGGGCGGCGTGGCGACGATGACTCCATCGAGTTCGATGCCGCTCTCGACCATCTGGGCACACGAGGTAAACGCGTTGGCGATGCCGCGCTCTGCAGCGGCCGCGGCGGCGCTGTTCGGCGAAGCGAGTGCGACGCATTCGAAGCGCGGGTGTGCGAGCAACGCCGGCAGGTGGGACTTCAGGCCGAAGCCGCTGCCGGCGATGCCGATCTTGTAGATCTTGCTCACGTCGACGCCGTCAGCTGTTCGACGATCGCCGATTCGAGTAGGTCGGCTGCGCGATACAGCTGCCGTTCGCTGATGCAGAGCGGCGGCGTCAGTGCGAGCACGTTGCCTTCGGGGCCGGCTTGTACGACGATCACGCCCTTAGCCAAGGCCGCGACAACGACGCGCTCGGCAAGCGCGGCATCGGGAAAGTCGATGCCCCACATAAGGCCGCGACCGCGAATCTCGCGTACGGCCGTATGTTTGCGCATCGCTTCGAGGCGGGCGCCGAACTCCCGACCGAGTTTTTCCGCATGCTCCGGCAACTGCAGACGATCGAGTTCGTCGATCGTTGAGAGCGCGGCCGCACAGGCCATTGGATTGCCGAGATAGGTCGAGGTATGCAGCGCTTCGCCTTGCGAGAGCGGCCATGCATCCATGATCTTGCTTGAGGCGATCATCGCGCTGACGGGGAAACCGCCGCCCATCGCTTTCCCGATGCAGACGATGTCGGGGACGACGTGCTCGCGTTCGAGGGCGAACCATGTGCCGGTGCGTCCGAAGCCGGTGTAGATCTCATCGAAGATCAACAGGATGCCGAGCTCGTTGCAAAGTTCGCGCAATGCGGGCAGATAGCGTGCGGGCGGAACGATGGTGCCGCCACGGCCTTGAACCGGTTCGATGATGATCGCCGCAAGATCGGTGCGTTTACCCAGCTCCTCGCGAGTACGGGCGATCGCCGCTTCACCGTCGTGCGCATCGTCGCCGAAACCGCCAGGATAGGTGAGCGCAAGATTGTCGCTGCCTCCGAATGCGCCGGCAAAGGGTGCGCGAAACTTCTCGATACCGCAGACGCCGAGCGTCCCGAGCGAGAGACCGTGATAGGCACCGCGATAATAGCCGAAGGCGCGTTTGCCGGTTGCAAGTATCGCCGTCTTTAACGCCGCTTCGACCGCTTCCGAGCCGGTCGTCGCAAGAAAGATCTTGTCGAGGTCGCCCGGCATCAGCTGCCCCAAACGCTCGATCAATTTCGCCTTGACCTCGGTGGGATGAATGTCGCCCATGCCGTGCATCAGGCGCGACGCCTGATCGGCAATCGTGGAGACGACGTAGGGATTCGAGTGACCGACGTTAGCAACCCCGAATGCAGCCGTCAGATCGATGTAGCGGTTGCCATCGACATCGGTGACGTTCGCGCCGGCGCCCGACTCCCAAAAAATCGGAAACTTGTCGGAGAAGAAGGTGACGTTGCGCGACTCGTGTGCGACCAATCCGGGAACTAACTCGCGCGTGCGAGGTCCGGGGATCGGTGAGCGTAGGTCTTCAAGGTCTTCGTTTACGTGCACGTTTCGTCGGTTATCCATCGGACGTATTCGGCGATCCGCGAGCGGCCGCCGTGGTTGCCTTGCATCGCCGGCGATTGAAGCGCCCCGAAGGGCGCGATACGCGCGGCACAGGCTTCGACGGCCATCTTCACGATGTCGGCTCGCTTTCCGCTTGCGGCGACGGCTTCGAGCGCGATTCCGTGCGCGTGCAGGTAGGTGAGTGCATCTTCCGGCCCATCGACGATGTGGAGATTGAGCGCCCGCGGTAGGAGCAGGGGCGGATCGCTAGCCGGTGGGTCGAGAACAAGCAGATGACGCGCTCGGTTATCGCCGAAGACGGCCCCGCTTCCACCGGCAGCGCGAAAGGCCGCCAGTGCTCGCGCGCTTCCGAGGCGCGCCTCCGCAGCCGCCCCCCGTTCGCCTGGTGGAAACTCGACGTGTGCGCGCTCCAGTGCCTCGGAGAGCATCGCGGAAAATCGCTCCGGGGTCACGGCGCCGCCGCGCTCGATGAAAAGCGCGTGGAGTGAGAGGCAACCCTCCGATTCGTAGAGGACGAGGTCACGCGCGGCACCTTCGGCGATCCGCGCAGAAGTTCGTTCATCATCGAGGTCCTCACGCGCGACGTAACCGACGCTGGCGCGGGGGCCGAAACCGCTGAAACGTGTCTCCGGAGCGCAGGAGCGGCGAATCTCTGCGAGCGTTGCACTGCGGCCGTAGGCGACGACCGCGTCGAATGCAGCGAGATCGCGTGCATCGTGTGCGCCGCTCCAGGTCTGCGCGCGCGCGCCGGTCGCAAAGGCGTCGTGCTCTTGCGCGAGCGTCGCAAAGAAGGCGCCGACCAACCGGTCTTCGCGGTCCTTCACGACCACGTCGCACTTGGCAGAGAGCGCATAGACGGCGGCCGGTATCGCAACGCCGATCGTGGTCGTGCTTGAAATCACGGCGACGGTGCCGACGGGGAGGGCCCGCGCCGGCGCGCGTCCCGGTCGCGCAACGAAACGGTCGAGCACATCGAGCGAACCGAGTTCGTTTTCGATCGTCGCGACGAGCGAAGGTTCGTCGATCGCTTCAAAAAGACGATCCAGGCCGTACTCAATGACCGGTGACGTATAGCCGGTGCGAGCGATGATCGCATCGAGGATGCGAACGCGGGGAGGGAAATCTGCATCCATCCAACGTGCGGCAGCATCGGCGATCGCGCGCACGATTGTGCGCGCGCCGACATCTGCAAGGATCTTCGGTGCGCACGGCGATGCATGAGCCACGGTTGGCGAGATCGATATGAACGAGCGCGCCGACGACGCGTTCCGGAAGCGTCACGCCGTCCGCGCCGACGACCCGCGCACGCAACCACGGCGGCGCATGTTTGATGTTCCTTCGAGACGCCTTCGGCTCCTCAGGATGACAGTCATACCACTGCGACGAGAGCTCGGTCATCGAATACTCGGCGATGATACGGTCGTCGCGGACGCCGAGGCGCTTCACCAGCGCGGCGTAAAGATCTTCGCGCGAGACGATCCGACTACGACCCTTGAACCCACCGGTCTCCATGACCCGCGATCCCTCGGGAAAGATGAGTGAAATCTCGCGTCGAGCGAGTTCGTCGCAGAGCTGTACGAATGCGAAGGCCGTCCCCGCGATGCAGCAGGGCGCGTTGTCGGTGATCGCCGCATGCGCGTCGGCGATGAAGGCGTCGACAAAGAGATCGTCGCCGCGCAGATACCACGAGGTGTTGCCGTCCCCGAAATCGGCGCTAACCCGGGCCATCATGTAGCCGAGCGAGGACTGCGGACGATCGGCGGGATTCGGCACGACGTTGAGATAGCGCAACTTCGCCTTGGCATCATCGTGGAGCATGAAACGCGAGAATCCGGCCAGTAACGACGCGTCATACAGCGCCCGCGTGTCCATATAGTGGCGTCCCCCGACGCTTGCGGTGGTACCACTGGTTTCGAAGGCAAGCACGGCATCGGCGGGATCGAAGGTAGCGAGTGTCGCTTCTTTGTATGCGGCGGTCGGCACGGCCGGGATATCGTTCCACGATGCGGGCAGCGCCGACTCCGTGAAACCGAGGGACGCGCAATACGTCGCATACGGCTTGTTCCAACGCAGTTGATACGCAAAGATGCGCATCGCCAGATCATCGAACTCGGCGTCGCTGAGGTCGCGATCGTGCTTGTGCCAATCGCTGACCACGCGCAGGATCTCGCTGTCGAGCGCGTCGCTCTCGTTACGGTAAGACACGGCGCCGGCTCGTTATGAGACCGCTATTGAGACCGCTGGTAGAGAGGCCACCGTCGAATCGCGCCGCTTCAACTTTGATGCAACGATCGACGACGACGAGGAGACCGGCGGCATCAGCTTTGGCAATCGCCGCCTCGTTGATAACGCCGTATTGAAACCAGATTGCTTTTGCACCGACGGCGATGGCCTCATCGACGACCGCAAGCACTTCGCTCGGCTTGCGGAAGACATCGACGATGTCTGGGGCACCGTGTTCGGCCGCGTATGCGGTCAGCGACGGATAGGCGGGAATGCCATCGATCGCCTTCAACGTTGGGTTGATCGGCGTTACGACATAGTGCGTGCGCGTACGTAGATAGGAGAAGACCGTGTACGACGGGCGCATCGGATTGGCCGACGCCCCGACCATGGCGACGGTCTTCGAGTGGTCGAGGAGGTCGCGGCGCGCCGAGACGGTATCGAGTATCATACAGGTGGCCCCTTCGATGCTCCTTCGAGACGCGAGCTTCGCTCGCTCCTCAGGATGACAGCTTGCGGATGGTTCGCTTTCATGACATCTCGCGGAGAGTGCGCTCAGGATGACAACTTGCGGCGAGAGCGTTCTCGAGGTCCCAGATGAGGTCGTCGGCGTCTTCAAGACCGACGCTCAGGCGGATCGCTTCGGGTTGCACACCACCGGCGCGCATCTCGTCATCGGAGAGTTGCGAGTGGGTGGTGCTCGCCGGATGGATCACCAGCGATTTCGCGTCGCCGACATTGGCAAGATGACTCCAGAGTTCGAGTGCATCGATGAAACGCGTACCGGCTTCGCGTCCGCCCTCGATACCGAAGGTGAAGATCGATCCCATCTCCGGCGCTTTGATCCAGGTCACATCGGAACGCGACTCGAGGAAGGTCACGATCTTCTCGGTGTTGCGGCGATGTTCGCGCATCCGTAGCGGCAACGTCTCGAGCCCGAGGAGCAAGAGCCACGCATCCATCGGCGACATCTGCGCGCCGACGTCGCGCAGCACTTCCGCACGTGCGCGCATCAGGAATGCAAACTCGCCGAAGGTCTCGGTGAAGGTCTTCTTGTGATAGCCCGGGCTCGGCTCGGAGAGGAGCGGAAAGCGCCCGTTATCCCACGGAAAGGTACCGGAGTCGATCATCACGCCGCCGATGACGGTGCCGTGGCCGCTGATAAACTTCGTCGCCGAGTGTACGACGATATCCGCGCCGGATTCGATCGGTCGGCAGAGGTACGGCGACGCGAACGTATTGTCGACGACCAGCGGAATGCCGTGCTTATGTGCGATATCGGCAAGCCTGCGGATATCGGCGATGGCGCCCGACGGATTGGCGATCGTTTCAACAAAGAGCATGCGTGTGTTCGGTCGGATTGCTGCCTCGACCGCGGCATAGTCTTCAACGGCCACGAAGCTGGTCTCGATACCCATACGTTTCACGGTGATCGAGAACTGCGTTACCGTACCGCCGTAGATCTCTTGCGAGGAGACGATGTGATCGCCGCTCTGTGCGACCGAGAGGACCGTACACAACTGCGCGGCGAGGCCGCTGGAAAACGCGATGGCACCGAGCCCGCCTTCGAGCGAGGCCATGCGTTCCTCGAATGCGGCGACGGTCGGGTTGCTGATACGGCTGTAGATGTGCCCGTATGATCGTAGCTGGAATAGTTCGGCTGCTTGCTCGGCGGAGCCAAAGACGAACGATGCGGTTTGATAGATCGGCATGACGCGCGAGCCGGTGTTCGGATCCGGCGGAGTGCCGGCGTGAATGGCGCGGGTCGCAAATCCAAAGGAGCGATCTTGCATGGTTCCCGATGCTTCGCCGCGTAACTCAATGCATCATGGGAATGACCCTTTCCGAGAAGATTCTCGCACGCCACGCCGGCCTCGAATCCGTCGAGCCAGGCCAAATTATCAATGCTAAGGTTGACTTAGTGCTCGCCAACGAGCTCTCGGCCGCCGTCTCGATCGGCGTCATGCGCTCGATTCCGGGCGCCGAGAAGGTCTTCGATCCGTCGAAGATCGTCCTGGTGGAGGACCACTTCGTCCCCGCTAAGGACCCGCAGTCGGCGAAGATCGCGAAGTTGATGAAAGATTTTGCCATCGAACAGAAGATCGAGCATTTCTTCGATGTCGGCCGCGGTGGTATCGAGCATGTCGTCCTGCCGGAAGAAGGCCTGGTTGCGCCGGGCGAGTTGATCGTCGGCGGCGACTCGCACACCTGTACCTACGGTGCCCTCGGCGCGTTCGCGACCGGGATGGGCTCGACCGATATTGCCGGCGCGTTCGCGCTCGGCGAGGTCTGGATGAAGGTCCCCGCATCGATCAAGATCGTCTATGACGGTACGCCGGGGCCGTATGTCTACGCCAAAGACATCATGCTCAAGACCGTCGGCACGCTCGGTATCGACGGCGCGACCTATCGCGCGATCGAATACCACGGATCGACCGTCGACAATCTCTCGATCACCGGACGCATCACCATGGCGAACATGGCGATCGAGGCCGGCGCCAAGAACGGCATCTTCCACGCCGATGCGAAGGCTATCGCCTACGTGAAAGAGCGTACCGACCGGCCGTTCCTCGTCGAACGCGCCGATGACGACGCCGTCTACGAGCGCATCGTGAACATCAACGTCGGCGGCATGGAGCCGCAGATCGCGTGCCCGCATACGCCGGACAACGTGCACGGCATCTCCGACGTTACGCGCGACGATGTCTGGCTCGATCAGGTCTTCATCGGCTCGTGCACCAACGGCTACATCGAAGATCTGCGCGAAGTTGCGAAGATTCTCGATGGAAAGAAGATCGCGTCGCGTCTGCGCGTGATCGTCAATCCCGGCTCGCAGAAAGTCTGGATGCAGGCTGCAAATGAAGGCATCCTGACGATCCTCGCAGCGGCCGGCTGCGTCGTGAATACGCCTGGCTGCGGCGCCTGTTTCGGCGGCCACATGGGCACCTTGGGCGACGGCGAGCGTTGCTTGTCGACGACCAATCGCAACTATGTCGGCCGCATGGGTTCGCCCACCGCCGAAGTCTATCTCGCTTCGCCCGCAACCTGCGCCGCATCGGCGTTGATGGGCAAAATCTTCGATCCTCGCGTCTTGGAGTTGGCACACGCATAATGGCCCAATCGCTTCGCGGACACGCACACACGTTCGGACGCAACGTCGATACCGACGTGATCATTCCCGGAAAATATTGCAACCTGGTTGACCCGGCGGAGCTCGGCAAGCACGCGCTCGAAGGGCTTGACCCGGAGTACGTCACGCGCATGAAGGCCGGCGACATTATCGTCGCCGACAGCAACTTCGGTTGCGGTTCGAGCCGCGAGGTCGCGCCGATCGCCATCAAGGGTTCGGGTACGGCTGCGGTGATCGCGAAATCGTTCGCGCGCATCTTCTATCGTAACGCACTGAACATCGGCCTGCCGATCTTCGAGTCGCCCGAGGCTGTCGACGGCATTGCTGCCGGCGATGAGATCGAAGTCGAACCGGCGACCGGCGTCGTGCGTAACATCACGAAGGGCACGCAGTTTCAAGCTGCGGCGTTCCCGCCGTTTATGCAGTCACTGATCGAATCAGGTGGATTGGCGCCGTACGTGGCGCGCCGCTTAAAAGAACGCGCCGCCGCAGGCAACAACTAAGCCGGGAAGTTAGCCCGGCCCGCCCGGCATCGCGGAGCCGGGTTGACCGATGCCGCCGCCCATTCCCGTACCCGGGTTGATGTTATCGAAGAAGCTCTCTTTGGGGCGATATGCCGCCGTGAAGGGAACTTGTTCTTTTGGCGAGGTCATCAAGCCGAGCATATCGGTCGTGCCGTCGAGCTCTGCCTTAAAGATGGTCGTCGTGCCGTCGGGGAAGGTTACGACGATCTGCAACGTTTTGCCGTCGAGCGAACCCGCGAGCGGAAACGTCTTCGAATCGTGATCCATGTAGATGCCGGTGATGGCGTTATCAGTTTGCTTCAACTTGAAGTGAACGTACTCGGTCTTGGCATCGCGCTGTATCTGCACTTCCCAGACGCCCTCGATACCTTTGCGGATATCGCTCGGCGGGGCGGGCGTAGCGTGACCCTTCGGAACGGCCGGCGATAACGTCGGAATTCCAGCCGGGACAGCTGCCGACGGGGCGGCGCTCGGAGCCACGATCGGCGCGGTGGTAGCCACGGCGGGAGCGGTCGTGCTGGTGGTAAGCGGCGGGGGCGTCGGCGGCGGCGTTGCCGCAAGCGCGGGCGATCCGCCTACTCGGGGCGTCGCAACCAGCGCGAGGACGGCCACCGCGACTGTGGCGGCAAAAATGGATGATCGGTACTTCACGGCCCCTGCCTTGGTGTTTGAGCGGGTGCTATCCTTCGAAAATGGCCCGCAAAGCGAATGCCCGATGCTCCCACGATCCGCTGGACCTCGTCTGAGAGACAGGCGAGCTCGCGTCACCGTCGTGTGACTTTTATCGCGACTGGACCCCCTTGCCAAGGCTGATATACTATTGGGGCTGTGAAAGACAAGATCCATCCCACCTGGTTCCCCGAAGCCCGCGTGCATTGCGCGTGTGGTAGTACCTTTACGAGCGGTTCGACGATTAAGGACATTTCGGTCGAGATCTGCTCCGCGTGCCATCCGCTGTTTACCGGTCAGCAGAAGCTGATCGATACGGCCGGCCGCGTCGACAAGTTCAACCAGCGCGCCGCCGCTGCTAAGGCCAAGCAGGCCGAGGCTGCCGCGCGTCAGGCCGCCAAAGAATCCAAGGTCACCACCGAGGCTTAGCGGGCTAGCTGAGATTCAAGAGACGAGTCGCTTTGCGCGGCTCGTCTCTTTCTTTGTAAGTACGATGAACGAACGGCTGGAGACGATTGCCCGACGCTTCGACGAGATCGAGGCGGAGTTAGCCAATCCCCCGGGCGGATTCGATCAGGCAAAGTTTACCGCGCTTGTCAAAGAGCGTGCATCGATGGAAGATACCGTTCGCGTCTATCGCGAGTGGCGTAAGGTCGAGCAAGAGCACCGCGACAACGCGGCACTGCTGAACGCCGAGACCGATCCCGAGATGCGCGAGATGGCCGAAGACGAGGCCAAAGAACTTCGCGCTCGCACGGAGACGTTGCACGCCGAACTCCAACTGCTGATGATCCCGAAGGACCCGGACGACGAGAAAGATCTCTTCGTCGAAGTTCGTGCCGGCGCCGGTGGTGATGAGGCCGCGATCTTCGCGGGTGACTTGGCGCGCATGTATATGCGTTATGCCGAGCGCCAAGGCATGAAGGTCGAGTTGATCTCGGAGTCCGAGAGTGACGCGGGTGGGTACAAAGAGATTGTGTTTGGAATTCGTGGTCATTCGCCGTACCGATCGTTCAAACACGAGTCGGGCGTGCATCGCGTTCAGCGCGTGCCCGCGACCGAAGCGCAGGGTCGTATCCACACCAGCACCGCTACCGTTGCGGTTTTGCCCGAGATCGAGGAGAACGTCGCGATCGAGATTCGTAACGTCGACCTGCAGATCGATACTTATAAAGCCAGCGGCGCGGGCGGCCAGTACGTCAATAAGACGGAATCGGCGATCCGTATCACCCACGTTCCTTCGGGTATTATCGTCGCATCGCAACAAGAACGTTCGCAGATGCAGAACCGCGCACGCGCGATGACGATGCTGCGTTCGATGCTCCACGAGAAACAACAGCGCGATCGAGCTGAGGCCGAAGGCTCCTTGCGACGCAGCCAAGTCGGTAGCGGCGATCGTTCCGAGAAGATTCGTACCTACAACTTCCCGCAAGATCGCGTCACCGATCATCGCATCAACCAAAACTTCGGCAACCTGCGCGGAATTATGGATGGCGACATCGGTCATATCGTCGACGAACTGCTCAAGGACGAGAGGGCTCGTCTGCTCGCGGGCGAAGGCGCGGAGTCGTGACGACCGCCGCTTACAAACCGCAGACGATCGCCGCGATACTCGCGCGCGGGATTCTTTCGCTGGCCAAGACGAGTACGTCGCCGCGTGCTGACGCGCAATTGCTCTTGGCGCATGCTCTTGGCCGCGACCGGGAATGGTTGCTCGCGAACTCAGAATCTTTCCTGATGAAGCCGCAGATCGAAAAGTTCCGGACACTGTGTGAACGTCGCTCAACCGGGACCCCGATCGCCTACATCCTCGGCCTTGCATGGTTTTACGGACGTGAGTTTAGCGTCAACGATAGCGTGCTGATTCCGCGCCCGGAGACGGAGCATTTGGTTGACGAAGCGGTTGCGTTCTTGCGCGCACGGGTCAATCTGGATCTGCCGAAGGCTTTGCTTACCGTGCTCGACGTCGGCGTCGGATCGGGCGCGATCGGTTGTTCGATCGCCGCCGAAGTGCCGAACGCCGTGATCGAAGGCACCGATGCATCGGCTGCCGCACTCAAAGTCGCCGAGCACAACGCACGCCGCCTCAACGTGCAAGCACGTTGCAAGTTCTATCTCGGCGATCTCGCCGGACCGGTCGGCGAACGTCGCTACGACGTGCTGGTCGCAAACCTGCCGTACATTCCGACGGCCGACGTGCCGGCCGCCCCGAACCCGGTCGGGTTCGAGCCGCGCCAGGCACTCGACGGCGGGCCGGACGGTCTAAGCTTCTATCGGCGCTTGCTCGTCGATGCGCCGCGCTTGATGCGTCCGGGCGGCCTGCTGTTGCTCGAGGCGGCCGAGCCGACGATGAACGGCCTGGAAGCGCTCGCGACCGATGCCTTCCCCGGTGGCACAATCGAGGTCCGCTCCGACTACGGTGGGCTCCCGCGCTACGTTAAGGTGAAGGCCCCCTGACCGTTCGCCCGGAATAGAAACTTCCCGAGATGGCGAAGTATATTTTCTTCACCGGCGGCGTCGTGAGTTCGCTCGGCAAGGGCATCACGGCAGCTTCGCTCGGACGGCTTCTGCGAGTACGCGGTATCAGCGTCTCCGTACAGAAACTCGATCCCTATATCAACGTCGACGCAGGCACGATGAACCCGTATCAACACGGGGAGTGCTTCGTTACGGAAGACGGCGCCGAGACCGACCTGGATCTTGGCCACTACGAGCGCTTTATCGATGAAAATCTGCTTCGCCACAACAATGTGACGACCGGCCAGATCTACAGTTCCGTCATCGAGAAAGAACGCCGCGGCGATTATCTCGGCGCGACCGTTCAGGTGATCCCGCACATCACCAACGAGATCAAGTCGCATATCAAGCGCGTTGCCGAAGCGAGCCACGCCGAGGTCTGCATCGTCGAAGTCGGCGGCACCGTCGGCGATATCGAATCGCTGCCGTTCCTCGAAGCGATCCGCCAGATGCGTTACGATGTCGGTGAAGAGAACGTCATGTACGTGCATCTCACCCTGGTGCCGCATCTCGGCGCTGCCGACGAACTGAAGACCAAACCGACGCAGCACTCCGTGCGCGAACTACGTGGCATCGGCATCTCGCCCGATGCTATCGTCTGCCGCACCAACTCGTCGGCAGCGATGCCGATCGAGCTCAAGGAGAAGATTGCGCTCTTTTGCGACGTCTCGCCGAGTGCGGTCGTGCAGAACGCCGATGCCTCCACGATCTATCAAGTCCCGCTCAACCTCGAAGCCGAGGGGCTTGCCGAGGCGACCGTGCGGAGATTGCGCCTGGACGCATCGCCGCCGCAGTTAGAAGAGTGGACGGCGATCGTCGAGCGCATTCTCAACCCTACCCGCCACGTGACGATCGCGCTGGTCGGCAAGTACGTCGAACTCAAAGATGCGTACATCTCGATCAACGAAGCGCTCTATCACTCCGGTATCTTCCATAATGCCGCCGTCGAGATCAAACGCATCGACTCGGAACTGGTTGAAACCCACGGCACCGGCGTCTTGGCCGGCGCCCACGGCATCTTGGTTGCGCCGGGCTTCGGCGCGCGTGGCGTGAAGGGCAAGATTCGCGCGATTCAATTTGCGCGCGAGCAAAAGATTCCGTTCCTCGGCATCTGTCTCGGCATGCAGATGGCCTGTGTCGAGTTTGCGCGCAACGTCTGCCGTCTTCCCGATGCCATGAGCAGCGAAGTCGATGAATCGACGCCGGATCCGGTGATCGACTTCATGCCCGATCAGCGCAACCTCGAAATCTACGGCGGGACGATGCGCCTGGGTGCCTACAACTGCACGCTCGAACCCGGTACGCTCGCGGCCAAGGCCTACGGCGAATTGGAGATCAGCGAACGGCACCGTCACCGCTACGAGTTCAACAATCGCTACACGCAGGTCTTCGAAGAGAACGGCATGCGCTTCTCCGGCCACCACTCGGTCGGCAAGGCGCGGCTTGTCGAATGTATCGAGTTGCCGGTCGACATGCATCCGTGGTTCGTCGGCACGCAGGCACACCCCGAATTTAAATCGCGCCCTAACCGCCCGTCCCCGCTCTACCGCGACTTCATCGGCGCGTCGTTGGCGCACGAGGAGCGCACGCGTGGCGAGCGCGGCGCGGCGCGCGAGGCGGCCGTCCAACACTGAACCCGAGCGATGTGACCGTCGTCGTGCTGACGCGCGACGAGGAGAGCAGGCTGCCTGCCGCGCTCGCGTCGCTTCCACGCGGCATGAAGCTGTTGGTTGTGGACGCAGAGTCGAGCGATAATACACGCGAGATTGCCGAGGCCGCCGGAGCGCGCGTGATCACTCGCCCGTGGACGAACTTCGTCGAGGCTCGCGCCTTCGCGCTGGGCGAGGTCACGACGCCCTGGGCGCTGGCGCTAGATGCCGACGAACGGCTCGATGCGAACCTGCGCGATGCTATCGTAGGGTGCGACGGTACGCTCTCCGGTTACGAGATCACGCGCGATACAACGTTCTGCGGCCGGCCGATGCGCATGTGGCGCGGGGAACATTTGCTTCGACTCATGCGGGTCGATCATGCCCGCGTCGAAGCACATTCGGCGGCGGGAGGCGATGCCGCACTTCACGAGCGCTACGTTGTCGATGGCCTCGTTGGACTCTTCCCGGGACGGATCGAGCACGACTCGTATCCGACGGTAGCGTCCTATCGCGAAAAATTCGCGCATTATACCGACATCGAGGCGACGGGTTCGCCCGCGCGGACGAACCTTGCCGAGGTGCTCGCACGCTTTGCGCATGCGGCGTTGTTTCGCGGTGCACTCCTCGATGGACCGGCCGGACTCTACATCGCCTGGATGTCGGCGCTCTATCCCTACGTTGCCTCGCGCAAGGCGCGCAAGCGATGAGACCGGTGATCGCTTTCGACGCGCGCGAGACGCGGCAGATGTCGGTCGGCATGACTGCCTACGTCCGCGAGTTGCGCGAACGTCTACCGAAGGTTGCTCCGGAGTTTGCCTACTCGTACTTCGATCGTGGTGGCAACTTTGATTGGCGCGAGCAGATCGAGATGCCGCTTGCTATGCGGCGCGTGCGCCCGGCGTTCACGCACTTCCCGACGCAATATTTACCGCTGTTCCGACCCGAGCCGTTTGCTATCACGATCCACGACCTGATTCATCTACGCTATCCGCAATTTTTCAAAGGCAGAGTCGGGCCGTACTACCGCACCGTGGTGCGCGCTGCATGCGCCCGCGCATCGCGTATCATTACCGATGATCCGCGGACGGTCGCTGATCTGCAGCACTTTCTTCATGTCGATCGGGACAAAGTGCGGGTGGTGCCGCTCGGCGTCGGCGAGGCGTTCTCCGCTCCCGGACCGACATATCGCGACGAGCGGCCGTACCTGCTCTATGTCGGCAATCATCGCGAACATAAGAATCTTGCGACGTTGATGGACGCATGGTCATCGCTTCCGGAGCGAGCGGCCATTGATCTCTACCTGACCGGCTACGATGACTTTGGTGGCGAACTCGAACGGCGTTCGCGCAACGGTCGGGTGGTGCGCACGCTTGGCGATATCGGAGAGGCCGCGCTGATTGGGTACTATCGCGGTGCAACGGCGTTGGTGCATCCGGCGCTGTGCGAGGGCTTCGGCCTGCCGATGCTGGAGGCGATGGCGGCCGGCGCGCCGGTCATCGCCAGCGATGAAGCCGTACCGGCGGTCCTGCGCGATGCGGCCGCAATCTTTCCCGCTCGCGATACCGATGCGCTACGTGCATCATTGTTGCAGGTGCTCGACGACGAGGGCTTCCGCGCGCGGCTCGTCAACTTAGGGCGAGAGATGGCAACGACATACACCTGGGATCGCTGCGCACGCGCAACCGCCGACATCTATCGCGAGGCGATCGGATGAGATTGATCGCAGTACTCTGCGCCGTCGTCCTGCTTGGCGTGGCGCCGAAAGCGCCGGCACCGGCGAAGTCTCCGATCGTTGTGACCGTCAACGGCACGATCATTCGCATGAATCCGCCGGCTCGCATGGTGAAGGGGCGCCTGCTCGTCCCGGTGCGTCGGACGATCCAAGGGCTTGGCCTCGACTTCAATCAGGATGGCCGCACGATCACGACCCATATCGGGTCCAAGACGGTCACGTTGGTCGCGGGCGAGGACGGTAGCGTCGAGATCAAGGGTACGCTGTATGTGCCCTTGCGATTCTTCGCCGATATGCTCGACTCGCAAGCAACCTTCGATCCCAAGACCGGCGTCGTCTCGATCGTTGCTGAATTGGTCGGTCGCTCGGGCGACGGCATATCCCTCGTTGGCAAACGCTACGAGCAGGTCGGTACGGTGACCGCCGTCGATGTTGACTCCGACCCACCGACGATCACACTTACCTACAATGCTTCCGTGCGAACGGTGCAGATCGGCGCTAACGCCAACATCGCGCTCTCCGACGTGAATGCCAATGTCACCGTACCGGGCGAACTCACCGACGTGCGTCCTGGTGACTATGCGCATCTTTACGGTTCGACGCTGGCAGTCGCCGATCGCGTGGTTGATGAATATGGTTCGCGCGTCGGCACCGTCGCCGCGGTCTCCGGCGGCCAGATGGTCCTAAGCGATGGTCACGTCATCGTTGCGAGCCGGACAACCCGTATCTCGATTAACGGCACCGCCGCGACGATCAATGATCTGCAGACGGGTGATACTGTGGCCGTGCGCTACAACGTTGCCAGCAATGAGGTGCGTGAGGTATTGGCCGGTCGTGCGGTTCCCGACAACGGCGCTGCTTCGGCGATCACTACGATCGATACCAGTGCAACGCGGCCCTTGCGTGCGCGAGAGACATTGAACGTCACTCTTAGCGGAACAACCGGCGGTGCCGCAACGTTCGATGTCGGTCCCTATGTCTCCGGATTAGCCCTGAGCGAACGCACTCCGGGCAAGTACACCGGTTCATACACGATTCCCAACGGCGCCAATTTTGCTAACGTACCGGTGATCGGCCATCTACGCGTCGGCACGACCGACTATACGAAGCAAGCCGCGGAAATGATCTCTGCGTCGAGTTCGCCGCCCGGCTTCGACGATATCGGGCCGTCGGACGGTGCCACCGTCAACAGCTCTTTCCCGGCGATCTATGCGACTTTCGTCTCGGATGCGGTGGCGGTGAATCCGTCCTCGGTGAGGATGATCGTCAACGGTCACGACGTTACGGCGAGTACCGTACGCAGCGATCGAGTCATTCAGTACATTCCGACGGTTGCGTATCCCAACGGAAAGATCGTTGTCATCGTACGCGTTGCGGACCTCGCGGGCAATGCGACGTCGAAGACCTGGTCGTTCGTCGTACACGCACGTTAAGGAGCCATCGTGATCGGATTTATTACGCGTGCGGGCGCGCTCATCGTGGTCGCTACATTCGCTTTGACCGCCTGCGGTGGTGGATCAGCCGGCTCCGCCGTTGACGGGCACACGCTTATCGAAGCGCGGGTGAAGGATGCGATCGTGATGGATCCGGCGCAAGCGCTCGATGGGATGTCGCTCAACATCACGCAAGAGATCGCCAAGGGTCTCGTTCAGTTCAAACTCGGCGGCTTCGAGATCGCGCCGGCGATCGCGCAGTCGTGGACGACGAGTGCCGATGCGAAGACCTGGACCTTCAAGTTGCGGCATGGCCTCGTCTTTTCGGACGGCACGCCGATCGACGCCGCCGCAGTGAAATTCAATCTGGATCGCTGGCGCGACGTCAAGAATCCCTATCACGGCTCGGATGTCTTCGCGGTCTATGCGAGCATGTTCGGTGGCTTCCCGGGCGTCATCACCGGTGTTACGACGCCGGCATCCGATACCGTCGCGATATCCATCGCGCGTCCGCTCAGCCCATTCTTGCACGACCTTGCGATGCCGTCGTTTGCGATCTCGTCACCGGCGGCGATCAAAGCGCATCCGCAGACCTATGGAGAGCCG
>CAJDXE010000004.1_pt1 | contig 34497 bp, 34 predicted proteins | sample 7391781 | NCBI WGS metagenome assembly CAJDXE01 (sample SAMEA7055730, study PRJEB34461) | soil metagenome | biome: terrestrial ecosystem; feature: Peninsula; material: soil | place: Antarctica | collected 2016
CCGCCGAGCGGATCATCCTCTACGAAAGCACGGGGCTCTCCACGATGGGCGTAGATCTTATCAGTAGTCACGACGACCACGCCTCGTAGTCGATTACAGGCACGCGTGGCCTCGAGAACGCCGACCGTTCCCATCACGTTGACGTCCCATGTCTCGACCGGTTCGCGATACGAACGCCGCACCAACGGTTGCGCCGCGAGATGCATGACGATATCCGGCTCCGCAGAGATCATCGCTTCCGACAAGCGCACGCGATCACGGAGGTCGCCGATCGTCGACGACGCAAGCTCGTCTTCAACACGTGCTGCCACATAGAGTGACGGGTCGGTATCGGGGACGAGCGCATACCCATGCACGCGCGCACCGGCGCGGGCAAGGCGAAGTGCCAGCCACGAGCCCTTAAAGCCGGTGTGGCCGGTCAGAAGAACGCTACGGCCTGTCCACGGGGTCGCGTTCACGCGCGCGGCTTCCAGGGAGCCTCGCCGGACTGCCACAACGCCTCGAGTTGATTACGATCGCGCAGCGTATCCATCGGCTGCCAGAAACCGGCATGTTCAAAGGCCTCTAGCTCCCCGCCGGCAGCAAGCCGTTCTAGTGGTTCGCGTTCGAAATAGGTCGCATCGCCTTCGATCTCATCGAGCACCGACGGCGCGAGCACGAAGAACCCGCCGTTGATCCAGCCGCCGTCACCGGTGGGCTTCTCGTGGAAGTTGCGTACCGAGGTTCCCTCAATACCGAGCACGCCGAAGCGCCCAGGGGGCTGCACGGCCGTCACCGTTGCGCGTTTACCGTGTGCGCGATGGAAGGCGAGGAGAGTGGCGAGATTGACGTCACTCAATCCGTCGCCGTAGGTACAAAGAAATGCGTCGTCATCGCGCACGTACGGTGCGATGCGTTTGAGCCGACCACCGGTCATTGTATCGGGGCCGGTATCGACCAAGGTGACACGCCATGGTTCCACTGCACGCTGGTGAAATTCAACCTTATCGGCGGCCAAATCAAAGGTGACGTCGGAGTTGTGGATCGGATAGTTTGCGAAGTACTCTTTGATCATGTAACCGCGATAGCCGAGGCAGATGACGAACTCGTTGAAGCCGTACGAGCCGTAGTACTTCATCAAATGCCAGAGTATCGGACGCCCTCCGATCTCGACCATCGGCTTGGGGCGCACGACCGTCTCCTCGGAGATACGCGTGCCGAGCCCGCCGGCTAGAATCACGACCTTCATGCCGTGCCGTTCGCGCTCACACCCGTCAAGGCTTGCGCGAATGCCAGAACATCCGCAGGCGACCCCGCCTTGGCGATGCCGGTATTGATGGCCCCCTGGAGCGTCGAGACGAACGCATCGCGCCGGTCCTTCTCTTGCGGCGTTCGGGGCGGATAAGCATTGTAGATATCTTGGACCCGCTGTGCGAATTCGCTCCAATGCTGCGAGGTGCGGCGACCGAAGACATGATGACGCAGCATCGGTGCCTCGATTCCCACAATACACGCATCGACATCGAGTGCAGTAACTGCATAGCTCGCGGAGGCGCGTATTAGAAACTCCCAATCCTCCAAGATCGAAAACGATTCGTTAAGATATCCGACAACCGGCAAAATCGAGCGTCGATGCGCCACTGCGTTGAGTGCGATTGCATTGGAGACGCGACTGATGCCCTCGTCGGCCAAGCCCGTCGCCCACCCCGAGGCCAAAAGAATTTCTCCGCCGGCGCCGATGATCGCGAACCGGCTTCGCCCCACGGTAATGTGCACCGCCGGGTCGGCGAAGGCAAGCGCGACTGCCGCAAGATAGCCCGGCTCAAAGCGATTGTCGTCGTCGAGATAGGCAACGACCTCACCGCGAACGCCGTGCAAGCCGAGGTTGCGCACGCCGGCGGCGCCACGTGCGCGACGCAAGCGTGATGTGCGAACCTTCTTCTCTAGTCCGTGACGTTGGACGAAGCCGATGGGGTCGAACGTGCCGTCGCACGCAATGATTGCTTCCCAGTTGCCGTAGGTCTGCACGGCGAGCGATTGCAAGGCGCGATCGAGTTCGCCGGTACGACCGTTGAAGGGGATAATGACCGAGATTAGCGCTTCACCGCGCGCGGACGCCTCGGTCCGATCGGGAGCCCTCGCAATCGCCGCACGTGTCACCTCGACGAGCGGCACCAACTCGTTGGCCAACGCCGCAAACTCTTCAGGAAACGGCGTCGCCATCTCGCGGACCTTGCCCTCGAGCATCCTCATTAGCTCGATCCGGTAGCCGGCAAGCGCGTCGTAGTTCTCGGGCACAACGTACCGTTGCAAGATGGTACAGAACTCGCGCAACTGATTGCCCGAGCCAACGAACTTCTTGACGCCGCTCCGATTCTCTCCGTGTATGCGGATGATTGCCTGCGGCTTCGAAATGAACGCAAACTGTTTTCCTGCGGCAGCCATCCGAATGTTGAGTTCATAGTCGAGAAGGATGTTGAGCCGCTCGTCGAGCTCGCCGAGCTCGGCAAAGAGCGTACGCGGAAAGAGCATCGTCGGCATATACATGGAGTTGTCGCGGGTCAGCAGGCTCGCAAGTTCGTTGCGATTACTAAAGAAGTCCGCGCCGTCGTGTGCCGGATGGTCGAAGTAGCCCTGCACGTTTCCGTCGGAATCGGCTATCGCTACCGAAAAGTAGGCTATATCGACATCGGGATGATCGCGGCGAAACATGACCGCGTCATAGACCGCGCTCGGCAACAACATGTCATCGGCCGAGAGGAACATTACGTACTCGCCACGAGCCTGGCGAATCGCCAAGTTGTGATTGCGTTGTAACCCGACGTTCTCGGGGTGGACGACGACGCGCAGGCGATCGTCGAGAAAGGACCTGGCCACCTCGACGGAATTGTCTGTGGATGCGTTATCGAGCACGACCACATCGAGATTGCGGTAGGTCTGCGCCAGCGCGCTCGCGATGGCATCGCCGAGCGTACGCGCGTAGTTGTAGGATGTGATCGCGATAGTAACGAGGGGATCGGTCAATATCTGAGGCCTCCCGGACAAAGGTTTTATCGGCCTGGGTCAAAGGTGTCCTTAGTATGCCCAGCTACTTCCGATCCTTCGGACTCGAACGCGATCCGTTCATCGATACAGCCGATCCATTTTTCTACTGTGAACTGGGTGCACTCCGCAAAACGCGAGAGCGGATCGTCGGAACCATCGACGCATCGCGCGGCTTGACGGTCATCCTCGGCGCCCCCGGAACGGGAAAGACGAGTCTCTCGGGCGCAATCGAGCAGGTCCTCCTTTCCAACGATACGGTCGTTCTCGGCAAAATTCTCGATCCGACCTTTGCCACCGAGACGGAGTTCCTCATCGCCGTCGGACGAGTCTTCGGCCTCGCCCTGCCTCCGCGATCGAGCGCGGCGCTCAAGAACGCTCTCAAGAATTTCTTCTTCGAAACGGCGGTACTCGAACACCGGACGCTGGTGCTGATCATCGACGAAGCGCAGAACCTCACCGATGAGAACCTCGAAGCTCTGCGCATGCTGCTCAACTATCACGTGCCGCAGCGCAAACTCCTCAATATCGTACTCTTCGGTCAGAGCGAGCTCGAGAACCGCATCGCCACGCGTGGTAACCTCACCGATCGCGTCGACGGATGGATCCGGCTGGAACGATTGGACGAAGCAATGGCCGGCGCACTGCTCGATTATCGTCTCAACAAGGCCGGCCTGTCGCCGGGGGGCTCAATCTTTACGCCGGATGCGCGCGCGCTGCTCATCGACGCATCGGCGGGTGTTCCGCGCAGACTGACAATGCTCGCTCACGGCGCTATGCAAGAGGCCGCCGACCGTGCCTCGACCGAGGTCAACATCGATCACCTCCGCACCGCCTTGATCGCGCGCGGCGTCGATGAGAAGCGGCTCGTACGAATCGGTGCTGTCAGTAGCCACACGAAGCCGGGCGGGCTACGCGCCTTCTTCGCTTCGTTCTTCCGACTCCTTGCGGCGCGAGTAGCGAAATAGTGCGCGATCCGGACTTCTACTTAAGCGCCGATATGCGCTTGGTCGAACTCCAGCGCAAAGCACTCGGTCTCGAACCGGCGGAGCGTGCCGATTGGGAATCACGCGGCGCCGTCGATGGTCCGAGCATTCCGGAGTTCACTCCGGAGGTGCACGAAAGCGCCGTCGTCAACGTCATTCTTAGCGCAACGCCCGACTCCGGCGTCATCCCCGGCGCGATCGTCACGCTCGCGCTCTCGGTGGCCAACGAAGGTGCGGTACCCGCACGTGGCGTCACCGTCGGCGTCCCACTCCCTGGTGGCGCGGCATATCGTGCCGGTTCATTCGTTCGCGACGGCGGGCCGGCATACGACGAGTTCGCCGAACGTTTCTTTGGAGCGGGCATCGCCATCGGCGATATCCCGGCGAAGTCACGGGTGACCTTCCTCTGGAAGATCGGCGTGCGCATCGGTGAGCGCGATCTCGTCGTTGCCCCGCAGGTTGCGGTAATACAAGGCGCTGCAATCGGTGGCGTCCCGCTTTCTATCTCGCGGACGACGAGTGCTGCGCGACCGATGCCCGTGCAGAAGCACGCTCCGGCTGCTCCGGCTCGCATCGAACCGCAATCGCTTCCCGTCGCAATAGTCCCGTTCTACGAACTGGAACCCGATGAGGAGGCAGCGTTCGTCGCGGGCGAAGCCGCTATAGCACAACCCGAACCCATCGTTCCGAAGGCCGAGCCGATCATTGTTCCCAAGGCCGAACCGGTCGTCGTTCCCGAACCGGCGGTTGAGGTTAAGCCCAAGCCCGCGCCCGCACGCGAGGCGCTGGTCTTGCTCGGTTCGTTTGATCGCACGACCTTGAGCTTCTTCGACCGCACGTTTAGCGGTAGCAAACCTGCGGCGCTCTTGCAGCATTGCATCTTCGCAAGTGCGCTTGCATGCGGACGCGACTATACGACCGGCGAAGATACGGCCGGTCTGCGCGAGCACTTCGATGCGCAGTCGCAGATTCTCCATCGCATTGTCCTCCACCAAAAGCTCGGCAAGAAAGAACCTGTTGGGGAGTACGCGGGGCAGCTGCGCACACATGTTGCGGGTCTTGCATCAGCGTCGCTCGGCGCACCGGCGTTAACCTCTGATCGGGATCGCCTCATTCTCGAGGTCGAGATCAGCGCGCCATCGCGCGCCGTGCTCACCTCGATCGAGGCGGAGAGCGCCCGCTGGGACTTCGTCAAAGCGCGGCAACTGACGCTCGCACTCGCGGCGCAACGCGTCGTCGGCGATGTCGGCGATGCGGCCATGCGAACGACGCTAGAACACGCCCTCCGCGCCTATGCCCAGGCAACCATGACGTCGCTACAGCGCCTCTTCGTTCGTATTAGAATCGACCGTACGACCGGTGTGCTCTTCCTCGCGGACCCCGCGCTCGATGCGAAAGCAATCGAGGTTCTCGACGCCTTCCGTCCGTTTTTCGGAAGCCCACCGTCGTAGCCACCCCGGTCATCCCGAGCGTGGCATAGCGATCAGGCTTTTACCGAAGGTCGTCGAGGAGGCCGCGCGCAGGCGCGACGCCCTTGGTGTTGATTGCACGCGCCAACCGACGAACCTTACCGATCTGTGCGAGACGCTCGCCGACGGCGGCGTTATAGGATCTCAATCGCGCGACTTGGTTCTCGCGAATCGTATAGACGCGCCTCGCACGCCCAAAGATCGCGGTGTCGAAATCGGCATCGCGCACCGGCACGGCTGCATCCATCGCGTTGCTCATCGCGTGCGTAACCCGTCGAGAATCCGCCATCGCCTCCGCAAACGCACCCCAGTCGCGTTGCGCCAAAGCTACTTCGATCACTGCGCAGAGACTCTCCAGTTCGGCGACCTCGCGTTCGACCGCCTCGCGAAGATCTTCTTTAGCCGACTGCGGCAAACGATTGCACCGATTGTGCGGTCACGCCGTTTCGTTGTGCCTTAAACTGGCGCACGGCGATCTGCCACGTCGAACGATAGTCCTTGAAATCAGGGAGAAGCCGCTCGATACGCGACATATCTTTCTGCATATTCGTCACGACTAATTCGTGATGCCAATATTCATAGACGCGGAAAAGATTCTTGGCGAGATCGCCACCGATCTCCATGTCGAGCGAACCCATCAACAAACAGCAGGCGCGTTGCGCGCGCAAAAGTGCTTTGTGGATGCCTTCGATATCGGCGCGATCTCTGGAGAGCTTCTCGTAGGCCTGCTGGCTCGAAAGGATAAGCGCGTCGAAGATCTTGATTATGAGATCTTCTTTCGACGCGGTCGCGATCGACGTTTCGAGATACTTCTGTTCGGCGGGTGTGCGCATCATCGTCGTTGCTCGCCTACGCCGATTTGAAGAATCCGGCGAGTTGTGATTGGAGCGACTGATAGACGGCCAGCTGGCCTTCCGTAGCCGTGAACTGCGAGCGTAAGAGATCCGCCTGCGAGTTCGCTTGATCGGTGATCGTTGCCACCTGCTGTTGTAACGAGGCGATACGATCCGTGTTTGAGTTCTCGTAGCCTTGCAGTATCGAGATCCTCGGAATATTGCCGACGATACCGCTAGATATCAAGGTCGGCGCACCGGTCACTGAGGTGAGATACGAACCAAGCTTGTTGGCCAGCCCGGAAGCGCCCGAGAGCAAGCTGGTAATCGCGTCCGGATTCGCAGCGAGTGCGCTCTGGAACTTGTTTAGGTCGAGCGCCTGCAGAGTGCCGTCGGTTCCTTGATAGGTTGTCGTCTGCACCGGTTGCGAGCCGTTGCCACTGCTATCCGTCGATCCGTTGTTTGCTGTCGTTAGTGCGGCGAACGAATCGGAGAGGGTCAGACCGATTTGCGAAAGAGAGTTGTATTTCGAATCCGTGCCGAGGAACCCCGAAACGAGATTAGTGAGCGTGTTCTTGATCGAACCGACATCGGCGTTGTTATACAGAACGCCGCCACCGATCGGCGTCGGAACACTGGCGGAGAGCCCACCGGCGCCGACAGGCGGAACCACCGGGGCCGCCGTCGCCTGATCGATCTCGGAGATTGCCGAGTTATATGCCGAGGTGAACGTGTTGATGGCGTTGACCAGACCGCTGGTGTCCTGGGCGACATTAATAACGAACGCGGTGGAGGTATTGCTAACCAAGCTCAGTGAGACGCCGGCAATCGCATTGGTCAGCGTGTTCGAGTTCGAGTAGACCGTCTGCGCCGTACCACTCGGCCCCTGGAAAACGACCTTCGCTTGCGTTCCGACCGCAGTCGTCGATCCGGATGCGATAGTCAGACCGGCAGCGCTTAGGAAGTTGGACGAATCACCGACGGCGCCGATGACGATCGATTGCGGGCCGGTAGCCTTGTTCGTCAAGGTGATCTGTTCTGTCGCTGCGTTGAAGGTCGCGAGTACGCCGGCCTTGCTCGCATTGATGCGCGTAAGTACCGAAGCGAGATTGTCCTTCGTAGGATCGACATTGATCAGCACGCCGTTGATGGTAAACGAGCCGGCGGTCACGGGGGTATTGAAACCCGCCGCGTTGTTGTTGTCCAAGGAGCTGGTCTGGCTAATGCCACCGACGCCCGAGGTGCCGGTAACGGTGAAGGTCGATCCGCTGTTATCGAGTTCTGCCTGGTCAAGTTTGAGCACTTGCAACAAGTTGCCCTGGTCGCCGGCCGAGCCGAGCGTAATCGGTTGGCTGCCGCTCACAACGATCGTGTCACTCGCACCTGCGTAACCGATCGTGAATGACGGATCGACGGTTTGCACCGCGGTTTGAATTTTCGAGAGAATCGTCTGCAGAGAATCCGCGCCGGAGTTGTACGAAACGGTGACGCCGTCGACCGTAACCTTACCGCCGGAGCCGTCGTTCGGCGTGATCGCCGCGTACGAAGATGAAAAAGGAACCGTGTCGGATGCTTGGCCGGCGTAGGGGCCTCCGGTGAGCGTATCGCGGACCGAGTGCCCGGCCGCGACGTTGCTGGAGACTTGCGTCGCGGTTGCAACGCGCGTCGATTCTATGACATAGGCGCCCGACGTCGCAGCCTGACCGGTGATGCCGCTCGCGGTCGCGGCATTTGCATTAGCGCTGGTCGCCGAATAGGTGTTCAACAGATTCGGTGAGGTGAGGTTGTTGAGGCTGTTCTGAACCGAGGCCAACAATCCGTTGATCTTGATCAGCTCGAGGTTCGCCGAGTTGAGCGTACCGATCTGCGTGTTGAGCTGCGCATTCGGCGCGAGCGTCAACGAGGTCAGCTTCGTGATGATCGAGTTATAGTCGATGCCCGATGCGATGCCCGGAAACGATACGGGAGGGACGTTATTCCCCGGTACGATGCTTGCCATGGGCTAAGCGTTCTGATCCAGCGTAACACCCTGTTGTTGATCGAAGAACGTGGCGATGTGCGCCAGCAGATCGGGAGGGAACTGCGCGATCTCTTGCCCCGTTGTCGGATCGGAAAAGACCGTCAGGATATGATTGCCTTCGACCTTGTACGTAACGTTGAGCGCGACTTGCGTGGGATTGCTCTCGTTACCGAAGATCTTTGCAATCACCGGCGCAATGCCGGGTTTCTGCTTCGGGGTGTCGCCGAGAACGTGCGATACGTTCTGCCCGTTCTGCGATGCAGCGGGCTGCGACGATGAAACGGGTACCGCGACGGCGGCTTGCGCGCTTGGCGCCGGCTGCGTCTGTACGGCCGACCCGGCCAGTGTCCGAACGTCCATGTTCTCCTCCAGGGGTTTTCCTAGGAACTCTCTTCTTATGTGGTCGGCCACAGAGGGCCCTCATGTTAGCCGGTTGCTCGTAAGGATTGTGCGTGAGCGTAGGCCCCGACGACGGCCGACAGGGACATCACCGGATCGCAGTAGGCGGCAGCTCGCCTGCTGCATGCCAAGGCCTCCGGAGAGCCTACACCGGCCCAGGCTGCCGTCATTGCTGAGGCGATATCGGGGATCGAGCAGCGGTCGGTGGCCCAAAGACCGGGGGCGAGCGACCGGGCGGCAGCATCGGTCCGGTTAAGGACCAGTGCGGCCCCACTCATCGCCGCCAACGCCGCCCGCGCCGGCCCCCGATCTTCCCAGCCGACCTCGACGAAGACCCGCGCGCGACGATAGAGAGCACGGATCTGGGCATCGGTCGCCGTCGTCAGGATCGAAACCCGCGTTCCGGCAGCCTCACGAAGCAGCGAGAGGTAGCCGGCCTCCGCTACGGGCCCGGCGATGACCAGTGGGAGATCGGCCTCATGCGCGGCCCGAACGAGCGCCAAAAGGTTGGATTTCGCGCCGATAGGAGCATGGGTGAGAATGAAGTCGCTCGCACCAACGAGCGAACCGATCGGGGCTTCGACGGGAGTGTCCATAACCGGGCCCGCCGATAGGAGGAGCCCGCGATATCCAAAGCGCTCGGCGATAAATCGCTCCTCTTCGGGGCCGGAGACGATGACCGCATCGCAGAGTGCTAGGGCGGCCTCGACGATAGCCGTGTAGCCGTCGTACGGCTCCTGACCTTTCGGATTGGCTCCGGTCATCTCGATGTTCCGCTCTGCGAGCGCCTGGAGGTGATACGCCAGCTCTTCGTCCGTGGTCACGAGAGCGGAGCCTCCGGCGATCTTCGCACCCCAGACGCCCTCACGGACGATGTCGTCGAGATGGGCGGTCGCGACAACGGGTATTCCCTTTGCCTTCGCGGCGGCGAGAATCGGAGAGAGCTCTTTGGCAGCCGTCAGCGTGAACGCGTGGACGAGATCGTAAGAGCCGGGATCGGCTACGCCCGACGCCGGAGCGACGTCAACCGTGAACCCTTCACTTCGCAAACGTGCGGCTAGAGCCAGCGCATCATCGGTGTCGGAGTCGCCGGCGCCCAGCCCGTCGTCCCGCAAAACAAAGAGAATCCGGCCCGTAGAGCCTCCGACGGCAGCCGGCACGGACCAGGAGGTGCGCCGTAACGCCGGCTCCGGTGCCGAGACCGTGAATCCGTCGACCCGCTCAGAGTCACCAGGATCGAACGAGAAGAGCACATCGACCGGAATCGATCGCGCGATGGCAATCGATCCGGGCCCATCGTCGTGTAAAATTACGCGTGCGGGCGCCTGCGGGAGCCGCGCACCGATGGGGCCGATTGCGAGATCACATGAGTCCGGCAGGGGACCGGATCGAAAGGTCTCGCCGAACCACATGCAAGCAGTATCGAGCGCCTCCGCACTGCCGAGATCGACATGCACGGATTGCGTCTCGCGTGCCAGCACGGCAATGCCGTTAGCGCCGGCCGGCGTATCGACGACGCAGACGCGCGCACCGGTCGCCAGACGAAGCGCGTACACGTAGGGCGCGGCCGCTTGAGCAATGGTCTCATAGGGCGCGGCGCCGAGAAACCCCAGCATGCGCGCCCGATCAAACGCCCCGGTGTCGCCATAGATCAGAATCTCTTCGCGATTAAAGCATCGGCCGAGGAAACGCGCTAAGAGCCGCGGCACCAGCCTCGCGGCGATCGCATCGACGGACTCATCCGAGATCGCGTCCGCGATGCTCTGCGGCCACACCAGTGGCGAACGCTCGGGCTCCGCGAGCATCGAACCCTCGACGTGAACGAACGGGATCACCGCGACCTCGCCGCCTCGCTCGAACGTAAGATCGACGACACCGAAGCCGTTTGCTTGGCGCATCATCGGCTCCACGCGCGCGACCGCAAGATTGTCGGCCGTAACGAGGCGTCGTAGCCGCGCGGGATCGTTCCAAAGATCGAAGATCGGGTACGTCCGGTGATGCCTCACTTCGCACCACCGAACGCACGGCGCAAGGCGCTCGGGCTCTGATCTTCGGGAATCGATGTGCGGGCGCCGCTCGAGGGTAGCGTTGCAGGCCACGCATCGATATCCGTTTCGTCGGAGATCAGCACGTCGGGCGAGCGTTCGTAAACGATTTCAAGCCGTTCCAACAACTTTCTAACGCGTCCGCCCAAGGTCGTCGCATCGATATCGCCGGTTGCAGCGATCGCCAAGAGTGTCGGGTCGTCGGCCGAGAATGCACGCGCATAACGACGCGCAAACGCCCCAACGATGCTCCAATCAGCTTCTCCGGAGACGACCGCCGTAAAGACCGTCGCGTACGTCTTCTCCACCGCTTCGGCAGGTGCAGTAAACGTTTCCGCGGTCGGAAGCGAGACGAAGTGCCGCGAGCGATCGAAACCGCGCGCATGTGCTACTCGGGCGTCGTAGGCATCGACGCCCGTGATCTTCGCCAAGCCCCATTTCCGCGCAAACTTCGTCCAGTTCTCGTCCATCGTCGCGCGATAATCGATATTGTTTGCCGCGAACGTCTTGCTTCCGAAATGATGGATGTAGACATCGTCGCAAACGTAGATACGATAGCCTGCCGCGCGCACACGCAAGCAAAAATCATCATCCTCGAAGTTTCCGACACCGAATCGCTCGTCGATACCACCGATCTCGTTGATCAACGTGCGCGGTATGCACAGGCACAGGCCGATCGCCCGATCAAGGACGAAGCCCTGATCGCGATATCGCGCACGACGTGCCGCGGCGTAGGTATGGATGCCGTCCTGATCCTTGTAGTCTGCATCCGCAACCATCTGAATTCCGGCGACCCGGTTGCTACGAACGGCTGAGACGCCGAGCGCGGGAATGCGTTCGAAGGCTCGCACCAAACCGTCGAGCCAGCCCGCGGTAACGATCGTATCGTTGTTGAGGAGCACGACGTACTCCCCGCGCGCGGCCGCGATCGCCTGATTACTGCCACCGGCGAAACCTCGATTTGTGGCATTATAGATCACACGCACGTCCTCGAGCGTCCGCAACCACGAGGTGGTCTCTTCGCCCGAGCCGTTATCGACGATCACGACTTCGTAAGGCTCACGCGTATGCGCCCGGATCGATTCAAGTGCAAGTTACGTATATTCGGGGGCATTCCAACTGAGCATCAACACCGACACAAACGGCGGCGCTACATGCGGCTTCGGTCCAACGAACGGCACAATACGCTCAGGATCGGTGATGGATATCTCGGCAAGCGAAAAACCCCACTCCGCTTCGAACTGCGCGTCGGGCTCGCGGGGCGGCGGTTCGGCGAACGCAAAGCCGGCGCCGCGGGTCACCGCACGAACGTCGAGCGCACGAAGAAGCAGATCAGCGAGCGCCGCGTCGGGACTCGCGAATGCACCCACCCGAAGACTCTGCGGAAATGCACGCAACGAGAGGAGCGTACAGCCTGCACCGGCCGCCAACGGATTGCTATCTTCACCGAGGGGCAAATCCGCCGCATATGTCGCCGCGCCGACATTCCATGAGAATTCCACTTGTCGAATGAGTTCATCGAGCCAACCGGCTTCGAGCGTCGTACGAGCGTCGACGATCGCCAGGTACCGATCTCCGCGAATCTCCATCTCGGCGCGAATCGCATCAACGGCGCCAGCGGTATCGACACGGATCGTCTTGATGATCGGCGATACGCTCTTCGCGAAATGGACGCCCAAGGGAAGATCGGTGGGGCCGTGTACGATCACCGTCGTCTTCGGCGTCGGCCCACTATTGAATTGATGCACGCGCTGCGTAGAACGTATCTCACGCCGAATAGATCCGCGCCGGATATGTTGTTCGTTCTGATCGAAGACGATGCGACCGTGCCAACGAGTATCAAGACGGGCAATATTATACGATACCTTGCGAAATCGCTGGACGCCGGACTGCGATTCGAAGTGCGTCACCGTGGCTCGCGGTTCATAGACCACGCGCAGGCCGCGCGACGAGACCTTCAAGCAATAGTCGACATCCTCGTAGCCGTTCCAGAAGCCCTCGTCCAGGCCACCAAGCTCCTGATAGAGTGCGCGCGGCGTTACCATGCACGCACCCGTCACAATGCGCATCTCGGCAAACACATTCGCAGCCGGATAGTTCGCAGGGAATCGATACATGTCGTGAAACGCGCCGAACCCGGCCCGCCCGAAACGGAAGGGTGTCACGATAACGCCGGCATGCTGTAACGTACCGTCAGGGAAGAGCAACTTTGCTCCGACCACACCGGTTCGCGGCTCGCGAGCGCGTTCGAGCATCGCCGCCAGCCATCCCGGTTTCGCCTCGGTATCGTTATTGAGCAGGACGAGAAACTCGCCGGTGGCGAGTTGCGCTCCTTGATTGTTCGCACCCGAAAATCCGAGGTTCCGCTCGTTGCGAACCATGCGGATCCAGGGAAATGCGGTCAGAACTTCTTGCGTCTCGTCGGACGATGCATTGTCGATGACGATGATCTCACCTTCACCCGCTCCAGCCAACGTCGGCCGCAACGTTTCGAGGCAATGCTTCGTGAGGGCGGCCTTGTTGAAGACCGGCATGATGATCGAATAGTCCATGATCTATCCGAGCGCACTCTCGGCGATGCGCCGCGCATCGTCAACGCGGCCCGTCCGCAGATAGAGACTAGCCAGTTCGACGGCAATGCGATCGTTGCCGGGAAGTGCAGCAATCAACATCGCCTCGCCTTCCGGCGCACGCCCCAAGGCCTCGAGAATGTTCGCAGCCATAACCACCGCATCGAGTTGTGATGTGTCGCCGGCAAGCAGAGTGCGTAGCGACGCCAGCGCGTCTTCAGCACGACCGAGATCATGCAACACCACCGCCTTGAGATAGCATGCTTTAGCGTATGCCACCGAATCAGTCCCGTCAATTGCATCGAGATGCACGAGCGATTCTTCGCGCATGCCGAGATTGACGGCACAGACCGCTGCATTGTAGCGCAGAAGTGGATGATGCGGCATCGCATCGAGACCCTTCATCGCGACCTCGTACCCACGGTCGAATGCGCCGGAGGCAATACCGGCGGATGAGCGACGAAGGAAGTCGTCGACCGTCTCGGGCTCCGTCTGCGCTTCTTTGGCAAGGAGCGCTTCGAGGGCTACGTCGTCCCCACTCTCGCGATAAAATGCTTCGAGCGGGTTGAGTGCCTCGGCGGACCCGGGTAGTAGTTCGGCAGCTGCACGCAAGTGTTGCTGTGGATCAGGCCAGCGATTCTTCTGTGCGACGGCGGCTGCGGCCACGAGCACGCTCACGGCGGTGCGCTTGGGGATGTTGGTGTAGCCGCGCTCGACTGCGTCGACCGCCTGCCGGTCCTTGCCCCGCCGCAATAAGAAGTTCACATAGTGCAAGACGGCCTGTTCGTCACCGAAGTCGTCGAAGACACCGCGAAGCTCTTCTTCTGCTTCATCGAAGCGTTTCAAACGCTCGAGAGCGCGAGCGCGATTGAGCCGTAACGCTTGCACCTTCGGGCGATTCACGAGCCCGCGATCGAACCATTCGAGCGCCTTGACGTCGTTCTTCTGAATAACGTAGATCGCGCCGATCTCGCTATGCGCCTTCCAGATCGGCACTTCGTCGTCAACGACGAACTGCAAGTGGCGATATTTGCCGTCGTCGATGGCACTCTCGAACGCCGCCTGCGCCTCGTCCAAACGATTCTGCCCTACCAACGCCTTACCAAGCGCGAAGTGCGCGTTCGCATAATGCGGCGACTGCGTCAAACACAGACGCGCCATCTCCTCGCCCTTGACCGGATCGCGCAAACGCTCCGTATAGAGATCGGCCAAGGTTGCGATGCCGTTGGGAACGAACCCGCGCGGCGCGTCGCCGTTGAGTTCGCGCATTCGCTCGAAGCCACGCAAGGCGGTCACATTGTCGTTCATCAGATAAGCCGTCATGCCGAGATTAAACCAATGAAACGGATCCTCCGGTTCTCGCTCGACCTGACCTTGAATGATGTCGAGATTCCGCTGCCCTTTGTTGCGCTCGGCAACGATCTCTTGCAAGTATCCATGATGCAGAATGGTGATCGGTGAGTGCACCGCTTGGATACCGATCGGGCTATCATCGATCGAGACAAACTCGTGAACCGCGCCACGGTAGCGCATGACTGCATCGTTCGGGAAGACGCGTACCAGCGCGTGCGACATCGAACCCGACCCGGCATAGTCGTTGGAGGCGTTATTACAACGAATCCACACACCGACATGGTGCGCCGGCGCTTCGGCGATCGCCGCCAGCGCTTCGTACGACTCGGGTAAAAGCTCTTCGTCCGCATCGAGTTGGAGGACCCAACGACGGGTCGCCATATTGAGCGATTTGTTGCGCGCCCAGCCGAAATCGTTGCGCCACGGATGCTCTTCGATCTTAGCGCCGTAGCTACGCGCGATCTCGATCGTGCGGTCGGTCGAGCCGGTATCGACGATACAGATCTCGTCGACGTGATCTTTCACGCTATCCAAGCACTGCGCTAGGAATCGTTCCTCGTTCTTCACGATCATGCAGAGCGAGAGGCCCGGCTGCTTCTGCGGCGTGCCCGGCGGCGGCACGGGCAGGCCGAACGGGGGCCGCGCGGTGCGAGAAGGCATGGACAGCCCTGTAACCGGCGCTGTTGGGACCGTTCGTCGAGAGATAACCCGTACTGGCATTACTTATATCTTCGGCAAAAAAGAAGCGAGCCCGGCTACGCCGTGGATGACAGAATTGGAAAGGAGGCCCGCCTGAGCGCCCTTCGACTACGCCGCTATGCGGCTACGCTCAGGATGACAGAATTGGAAAAGAGGCCCGCCTGAGCGGGCCTCCCTCCGTTTTTACTTCCGTTTTGTTGTTGGTTACGGTTCTCCGGTTTAGCGGAAGAGACCGATGACCGATTGGGCGTTCGAGTTGGCCTGAGCCAAGACCGACGTACCGACCTGCACCAAGATCTGGAGCTTGGTGAACTCGGTGGTTTCGGCACCGACGTTGAGATCGCGGATTTGCGATTCCGACGCCTGCAGGTTGACCGCCGCAACGTTGTCATTGTTCGCATCTTCGTTGAGGCGGACGATGACCGCACCGAGGTTCGCACGCTGGTTGAGCAGGCGATCCAGTGCGTTGTCGATCTGGCCGATCGCGTCTTCCGCACCCAGCGACGGGTTGCTGGACGACGAGAGCGCCAGGTTGATGTTGGAGACGCGCAGCGTCTGCGTGTTGGTCGCTTCGAAGCCGATTTGAATCGTGTCGCCTTCGTTTGCGCCCGACTGGAAGTTGAACGCCGGGTTGTTCGGGTTCGTGAGCGCTGCGGTGTTCTGGCTGACCTTGATGTACGACGTCGTGCCGACATCGGCTGACGTGATGTTACCGATCGTGGCCTGAACGTTGTCGAACTCGCCGGTTACGCTGTTGGCGCCGAGCAGTGTCGACGAGACCGAGACGTAGCCGCTGTTCGATGCGACGAACGTTTCCTGAACGGCGATCGAGGAGCCGGTGTTGATAACCTGCAGTTCGATTGTACCGTCAACGGTGCCGGTGCCAGTGCCTGCGGCGTCGCCTTGGAAGCTGCCGGATGTGGTATTGAAGGTCGCGCCCGTGGCAACCGTAGCAACGAGGAAGCCCGAGTTGCCGGCGATCGCCGCGCTGCTGCTTGCGAGAGCGGCGTTGGCGGTGATGGTCACCGTAGCGTTGCGCTCGGTAACGAAGCCGGCGTGGCTGCCGTCGAGCAACGGCTGACCGTTGAACGAGGTGTTCTGCGAGATGCGGTTGACTTCGAGCAAGAGCTGCGAAACTTCCGCCTGCAGGTTGTTGCGGTCCGACGAGCTGTTGATATCGCTCGACGCTTCCACAGCCAAGCTGCGGATGCGCTGAAGGATGTCGGTGGTCGTCTGGAGCGCGCCGTCCGCTACCTGAGCCGCGTTGTTCGCGGTCTGGACGTTCTGAACGGCTTCGTTAAAGCCATCGACCTGGGTCTGCAGGTTCGTGGCGATGGCGAGGCCCGACGGATCGTCTGCGGCGGTATTGATGCGAAGACCCGACGATAAGCGCGTCGTCGCGGTCTTAAGAGCATCTTGGTTCTTGTCCAAGTTGTACTGGACATTGTTGGCCAACAGATTGTTGGCGATTGAAAGACCTGAAGACATGTTGTTCTTTCCTCCGTGAACGCGAACATCGCGTAGACTAGTCTATTGGGAGACGTCCTATCCCCCTACAGCCTTAGTTATCGGCATCTTTCGTACCGACTTTAGTGAGTTGGATCACCCTTTTTTTGGGGGTGACTTCCGAGGCTGAAGCGTCGCCTTGCCGGCCCCAGCCATAGCCTGGGGAACCGGTCCGGCAGCGGCACTCTCATTGGCCCGCTGGATCTCATCGAAGATCTCCGAACGGTGGACGGGAATGTCGCGGGGTGCCTCGATGCCGAGCTTGACCTGATCCCGGTCGACTGCGACCACTACGATACGGACGTTATCGCCGACCATAATGGACTGGTTGATCTTCCGACTCAGAACAAGCATAGCGGTTTCGCCCTCCGTGGCTAGGTTGGTCTCCGACCCTTTTGACGGGGGCGGCCGGGTTTACTGCGGAGCGTCAGCCGTAGCTGGAGCTCCGTCGGTCGCCCCCGAGGCGACCTTCCGGGGAATCCGTTCCTTGATCGAGTACCCGGAATTTTCTAACATGACCTGTCGCGCCTTACGGGACTTCAGGTTGACCACGATCGGGGCCATGAGGTTCATCGTCATCTCTTCCGCCTCGGCGGTCGCGACCATGACGCACAGCATGGTGAAATCCGATGGATCGGCGATCTCGAGGGCGGCGACGGCGTAGCCGGGCAGCCTCGGATCATAACTCTCGAAGACAAAATAGGGGTCGCAGGTCGGAATCGCGACCTTGATATCGTCCAGGCTCTGGAGCCAGACGAAGTTGGGCTGGGTCGGCAGGGTTAGCGCGAGCCAGCTATGCAGGGCCGGAAAGCCCGGGATCCCCCACGGGAATGCCAGTACCTCGGACTCGGTGTACGAGAAACTACCAAACCGCGGGAACTCGACGGTTGTCGATACCGGCGTCGCTTCCATCGCTGCGCTCATCCCTTCGTTATCCTCTTCATAGTATTAAGATGCTACTGGAGATAGTCGAAGAGGCTCTTCGACTCAAGTTTGGTGGTGGTGCCATATGCCGCCTGCAGAGCCGTCTGCGTCTGCGAGAACTGCGTCATCACCTTAGCAATATCGGCATCCTCAATACCCGACTGCACCGCGGTATTGTTAAGTACTTGCGTGCTCTGCTGACCGGCTAGGCTCTGGACGTTCTGAATAGTCTGGCCGATACCGGTGCGCGCCGAGATGGCAACGTTCAGGACGTTGTCGATATCGCCGATCTGACCCGAGACGGTATTGGTCTGGTCTGCCTGCTGGGTCAGTCCGAACGCCGCCGTGAAGTTGCCGGTCGTCGCCGAGCCGGCACTTGCGGTATCTTGCACCAAGAACGGCGTGTTGTTGACGGAGCTCAAGCTGAGACGTTGCTGTCGGTAATCGAACGAAGCGCTGACACCGGTCGCGCCCGTCTGCGCATTGATGGCGGCGATGACTCCGGCCATCGTCGAGTTCGCCGGGATCGCGATCTGCACGCCACTCTGCGAAAGGTCCGAAGATATGGTGATGTCGACGTTGCCGTTGGCATCAGCGACGAGCGGGGTCGATACGACGCCGGCCGTATTGATCGCCGTACCCGCGGCCAACTGCTGGCCGGGGACGTTGACGCCGGAAGCGCTGACATCGCTCACCGTATTCGTGTTGAGCGCATTGCGCAGATTGATCAGCGTCTGGAAGGCGTCGGGCGAACCGTTGGTTGCCGAGAAGTTAAAGGCTTGTTGAATGGTCACCGACGAGGGTAGATTCTGCCCACTCGGCAACTGTTGCTGTTGCGACTGCAGGTTTCCCGAGAACGTAACTTGTGAAGTCGGCGTGCCACCCGGCTTCACCGGCGCCTGCGTGACTTGCGCGGTACCGCCAAAGACATATTTGCCGGCGTATTGGGTGTTTCCGAGCCCAACAAGTTCGCCGAGCAGGCCGTCGACCTGCGTCGCCATCGCTTTACGTTGCTGATCCGTCAGTGCATCGCTCGCTCCGCTCACCGCCAGAGCGCGCGCCTTCGAAAGGACATCGGTCACGGACGAGAGCGCACCATCGACGGTTGTCAACTCGGCGGAGAGATTTGCCATGTTATCGCCGGTCTGATTGCCCTGCGCGATGTCATTGCGCAAGCTGAGATCCTGCGCAATGTGCGTCGGATCGTCGGAGGCAATGTTCAGCCGCTTACCGCTCGAGAGCTCGTTGCCTTGCTGCGACTGTTTCGCAACCAGATTATCAATCGTGATCGTCTGATTGGTGAATATCTCCGAAGTTGCAATTCTCATAGCGATCTTATCCTAAAACGCCGAGCGAAGTGATGACGGTATTAAGCAACGAATCGAGTACATTCATTGTGCGAGCCGCCGCCTGGTATGCATTCTGGTACTTGATCAGGTTCTGCGTCTCCTCATCGATGTTGATTCCGGAGATGCCTTGGCGCACAGTATCGATGTTCGAGGCAAGTGAGGTCTGCGTCGTCGTCCCGGTCGAGATGGTTTGGCCGTCGAGGCCGACGTGCGTGATGAGGTTGCCGTAGTATTGGCCGAGGGTTTGCGTCTGTGCGGATGCGACCGAGAAGCCGGCGGCGTGGGCATTGGCGGGCGTGAAGGTTACCGATTCGATGCCCGTCACCGGATTGGTCGAGATGCCGGTCACCACCACGTTCTCTTGCGGTGCCGCTCCGTTCGAGGTCGCATCGATCGTTAGTACGTCGCCGGTCGAAACGTTCGTCGTACCGACCGGCATCGGAATCGTCAGCGGGGTACCGGCAACCGCTGCGGCGGCGCTGGTTGTCTGCAATGCGGGGACGCCAACCGATGTAGAGAACGCGGAGAGCATCGCGTTGGCGCCCCCATTATCGTTCGCGCCGAAGGCGTTGCTTGCGTTCTGCGAGGTCGCGTTGATACCGCCCGCACCGAGCACGCCGAGCAACGATGTCGCCGGCGTTGCGACGGCATAGTTCGAGTCGGTGATCGTGAAGGTTGGATCGGTCGGGTTCGCGCCCTGGGCGGCCCGATGCGCGAGATCGGCGTTTGCCGGATCGCGTGCGAAAACGATGGTCTGGGAAGTCGCATCGTAGGATGCGGTGGCTCCCATGTGCTGCGCATTGAACGATCCGATGAAGGCATCGATCGAATCGGCATTGCCGCCGGCCGCTGTGGAATATGCGTAGGTCTGCGCGGCACCGTCAACGGTAACCGTCAAGGTTCCGGCAAGTGCTGCCGCAGGCGGATTGGCCAGCGTTCCGTTCGCCGTCAGTTGCTGCGACGTGTCGACAACGTTGTTCGCCGAGTTGAGCGGAACCACGAGCGAGCCTGCCGCCGTGTTCGCAAGTGCGAGCGGCAACTGTGCGGGGTTGGTGATCCCGAGCGTGATGTTGCCGGCCGAGATCGGCAGGGTTCCGACGATCGGTTGGAAGAGCGCTTGACCCGGCTGACCGTTCTGATCGTACGCGGCTTTGCTCATACGGTTCATCGTATCGGCCAGGCCCGAGGCGAACTTGTCCAACTGCGTGCCGTAGGCAGTCAGTTTGTTGTTGTAGAGATCTTGAAGACCGGCGAGCTGACCGCTGCCCAGCGGAATGCCGGGAGCCGTCGGCGCAGCCGGCGGGGTCGTTGCGAAATCGATCTTGAACGTCGGCTGACCGTTGGCATCGGTCCCGATGACCGGCGCAGAGAGATGATACGCGACAGCATCGTTCACCAACGCTTGCCCATTTACCGAGACCAAGGTCGAGCCGTTGGGCTGGATCGAGGTTTGGGTCGAGAGATACTGCGAGAGCGAATCGATCAGGGTGTCGCGCTGATCGGCGAACGTGTTCGGATGGTCGCCGACCGCCGTTGAGGCGCGAATCTGCGAGTTGAGTGAAGCGATCTGATCGAGGATGCCGTTGACCTTGGTGACCAGCGTACCGGCCTGCGTCAAGGTCTGCGCCTTCTGCGAGGTGACGGTATTCGCTGCAGCGTTGAGTGATGCGGTCAATGCCTGCGCCTGCGCAAGCACGTTAGCGCGCACCGACGCGGACTGGCCGCTGCCGGCTTGCGCAACCATCTGGTTGATCGCCGTCTGGAACGCCGTAAACTGCGTACCGATACCCGAGGTCGGATCGCCGAAGGAGTTCTGCAACGCCGTCATCGCGTCGTTCTGAACGCTATAGTAGTTCTGCGAGGACGATGCGCCGCGAAACATCGCGTCGTACGTATCGGAGTGAATGCGCTGGATATTCGATACGATCGCGCCTTCGCCGACCGTGCCCGCGACATGTGCGGAGTACCCGGTCGTACCGACTAGCGGCGCGTTCTGCGTGAACTGCGCCTGTTGGCGCGAAGCACCGGGCGTATTGACATTGGCGATATTGTCGGCGGTGACGTTCTCGGCGAGTTGATATGCATCGAGCGTCGTGCCGATGAGGCCGATACCGAAGAAACTGCCCTGCGGAAAGTAACTCATGCGCTGCTACTCACTAAAACGCTGTTGCGCGGCGGTGACACGAAGCCCCGACGCTTGTAGGTGCCGGCGTCCTCGCTGGTCGCCTTCTGCAAGGCACTGGTGACCTTTACCAGGCGCTCCATACCGGAGACGATCAAGGCCTTGTTATTGGCGACGGTCAAGCCGACGCCGATGGAGAGGGTTGCCAACTCCGAGAGGCGCTGACCGATCTTGGCGGCGACCGCACGGGGCGCATAGCCACAGACCTGGCGCAACGTCATCTGACCGAACCCACGAGCCTGCATACCGCGGCGCACCGAACTTACTCGTGCGTAAAGCGTACGAACGCCGTCGAGCTTGCGTTCGCTCGCGGAGATCGAAGCGGCATCGCCTTGTATGAGCGCGCGCGTCATCTCGCCGGCGCAGGCCTTCACCTGCGACAATGCCTGGGCTTCTTCGGCGAGCGCCGCGATGAACGCATCCCAAGAATCTGAGGCCATTAGCGCTCGATCTCTTTGTCGACGTCGATGTGTGATTCATGGGCTGCGTCGGCGAGCACCGAGGCGCGCAGCTGTTGATCGAGTACCTTGCTGATGCCGAGCGTACCGGTCTGAGCGATCGCCTTGGCGCGTTCGTCGTCGAGCATGCCCGCAAACGATTGCTCCGCACTCGACTGCTTGCCGAAGATCGATTCTTTGGGCACGCTGTTGCTCATCTCGTGCATGACCATCTGCAAGAAGACACCCTCAAGCTGAGTCGTCGCCTGATGCAGACGCTTTAGCGCCGCCTGCTGGTCGGGCGTCAACGGAGTGGCTTGGCCGATCTTCTCAATGGACATTACTGAATCTCCAGATCCGCCTGGAGCGAACCGGCTTGACGGAGCGCTTGCACGATGGCGATGAGATCGCGGGGCGATACACCCATCGTATTCAGTGCGGCTACAACCGACTTCAAGGTTGGAGCGCCCGAGACGAAGGTGAGTTGTTTGCCCTTCTCGGTTGCCCTCACCGTCGTGTTGGTTACGATCGGGGCAGGGCGGTTGGTGAACGGCTGAGTATTCGCCGATTCCGTGGTACCGATAGTGATCGTCAGGTTGCCGTGCGCGATTGCGCAGGGTGCGAGCCGGATATCGCCGCCGAAGACGATCGTGCCGGTGCGCTCGTTCATGATAACCTTCGCGAGTTCGTCTTCCGAGAACGTCAGGTCCGACGCGTCGGCGAGGAACATCACCGGGTTGTTCCGATAGCTACCGTTGAGATTGACGCGCACCGTCTCGGCGTCTTGGGCCATCGCCGTTCCCTGACCGAAGCGGCTGTTCAACGTCATCGCCAGGTTCGCCGCGGTCTTATAATCCGGCGTCGTCAAGACGTATGAGAAACCGTCCGGGTCGGACTGGATGTTCGTGATCATGTCTCGCGCGATCACGGCCCCGTTGGGGATGCGACCGGCCGAGGTGTAGTTCTTGCTCACGCCGACATCGCTGAAGCCGGCGGAGAAGCCACCGACGGAGACGGCGCCTTGTGCCGTCGCATAAACGAGGTTGTTCGCTGCACGCAGCTCGCTCAGAACGAGGGTGCCGCCTTGCAGAGTCGTCGAGTCACCCATCGCGCTGACGGTCACGTCGACGTTGTCGCCGGAATGGGCGAACGGCGGAAGCGTCGCGGTGATCATCACCGCGGCGACGTCGCGCGTACGCACTTCTTCCGTCGTCGTTGAAAGGCCGAAGGTCTGTAAGACGTTCTGAATTGTCTGGCTGGTGAAGACCGCTGAGGTGGTGTCGCCGGTTCCGGCGAGACCGACCACGATGCCGTAACCGACCAGCTGGTTGCCGGTCACGCCGGCTACGTGCGCGATGTCTTTTACATGCACGATCTGCGAATCCGCACGCGCAGCCGGCGGCAGAGCCGTCGCCGTCAGCGCGAGGAGCACGAGTGCCGCGAGCGCGCGGCGCGATACGTTCGTCATCTTCATCACCTTAGAACAGCCACGACATGATCCGCGATAACAGACCCTTGTTCTTCTGATTGTCGCCGTTGAAGGTCGCTTCGACGTTGGCAACGCGTGAGCTTAAGATCGCATCGGACGGATCGACATCCTCCGGGCGAATGAAGCCGGTGATGTGCAAGGTCTGCTTGGAGCCGTTGACGAGCAACCCTTGATCGCCTTGAACCTGGAGCACGCCGCTCGGCAAGACGTCGGTAACGGTCGCCATCATCGTCGAGATGAACGAACTCGCACCGCTGGCAGCCTGCTTGCTCGTGGAGGTCGAGCTACCGCTCAGACCGGCACCGTTGCGTAGCAACGAGATCGCGAAGTTCCCGACGCCGATGCCTTGCTCCATATCGTAGCCCTTCGAGCTACCGTAGTTGTTGCTCTTCGAGTTCGCAGAGGCAAAGTCGAAGACGATATAGACAAGATCCCCGATCTGTCCCGCACGATGATCCGGTCCGAGACGGAGCGGATGGCCCGGCCCTGCCGGCGGCGGAGCCGCCTGGTAGAGCGTGTCGGCCGTCGCCGTCACGGGAAGCAGTATGAGCAGCGCGAGGGCTGCGGATGTGAAACGCGTCATTAGATCGTCGTTCCTTCCAGATCGAGTTCGACGCGATTCGGACCGACGACGGTACCGGAGAGCGTCTTGTTGGTGGCCGGGTTAAAGAGCATGATTTGATCGCCGAGTCCACCGCCGTTGCGGGCGACGACAGTGGCAATGAGCGAGACGTCGGTATCGCGGATCACCAAGATCACGGTCGAGCCCGGCTTGATAATCTGATCCGTCTGCGTCTGCTCGATGTAGATCGGTTGACCTGCAGTGACCGCGCCGTTGATCCGGCGCCCGACGAGTACCGCGGAGCCGTTTGCATAGTGGCCGGCGTAGGGAACGCGCGCGATCGTGAGATCCTCGGCGGTCAGCGTCGTGTTCGGCGCGAGATCGACAGCCGCCACAGCGGTGTGCACGTAGCGCACGACGCGATAGCCGACGAAGATGGTGCGCTCGAGGGTGCCGTTAACATCGACTTCGATCGGTACGTTGACGTATGAGGGAGTAACGATCGCCGAATGCGGTACGAGCGCGATCGCCCCCGCAGCGACCGATTGATCCGGTACGGTAAATGCCGGCACAAGGCTGGCATCCGGATCGGCCGGTAGTGCGCGTGCGGCACGTGCGGCAATGGCCGCAATACGCACACCGGCGATCCGCTGTGTCGCACGCTGATCAGCGCCCGCAGTCGAAACGACGGCGTTGCACGCGATGATCAAGGCGACTGCACCGGTAAGACTGCGCATGGTGTTTACAGCCTTACCGCTTCGTTTGCACGGCCGTCTGAAGCATTTCATCAGACGTCGAGATAGCTTTGGAGTTCGCTTCGTAAGCGCGTTGCGCCACGATCATGTTGACGATTTCGTTGACGATCTGGACGTTCGAGTTCTCCAGGTAGCCGCCGGTCAGCGTGCCCGCACCGTTAAGTCCGGGCTGTGAGACGATCGGCGCACCGCTGGCGGCCGTTGCGGTGTAGAGATTCTGTCCGCCGATCGGCGAGAGGCCGGCCGGATTAACGAAGCGCGCGAGCTGGATCTGTCCCAGTTGCTGCGGCTGTGCCGTACCGGGGATGATCGCCGTCATGGTGCCGTCGGGACCGACTTGCACCGACGTCGCGTTCTGCGGAATCGTGATCTGCGGTTGGACGAAATATCCATCGGACGTTACGACCGAACCGTTTGCATCGCGCTTAAACGAACCGTCGCGCGAATACGATGTGGTGCCGTCAGGCATGGTGATCTGGAAGAAGCCGTCTCCTTGGATCGCCATGTCGAGCGGATTGTCGGTCTCTTGCAACGACCCTTGAGTAAAGAGCTTCTCCGACGATCCGACCTTTACGCCGAGACCGACATCTTGGCCGGTGGGAACCACCGACGCACCGACCGGGGCACCAGGAGCACGCAGTTCCTGATAGACCAGGTCCTGGAAGCGTGCGACGTTCTTGCGAAAGCCCGTCGTATTGACGTTCGCAATGTTGTTGGAGATCGTATCCATGTTGTACTGCTGGGCGATCATGCCGCTTGCCGCAGTATAGAGTGCTCTCATCATAACGTTATCGTCCCTTTACCTAGTGCGTTGTCTTGCCGACGGTGGAGATCGCTAGTTCGGTCGCGTCGTCTTGCGTTTGAACCGCTTTTTGATTCGTTTCGAACCAGCGTTCGGCCGTAATGAGATCGACCATCGAACGCACCACGTTGGTGCTGCTCTTCTCGAGGCTGCCTTGTTGCACGCTTGCCGCAGATGCGGGCGAAGCGCCGGCGTTCCCGGTGTTTTGGAAGAAGTTGTCACCCTGCGGGCGCAACGCGGTGAGGTTGGCGAACTGCGTGATCGCGATCTGGCCGAGGTTCTGACCATTCTGCGTGATCGTGCCGTCCGTGCCAACGGTAAATGGGCCGTTCGGAACCGCAATCGGGTTGCCGTTGACACCCAGCACCGGATCGCCATCCTGCGTTGCGAGCAGGCCGTTACCGTCGCGAAGGAACTCGCCGTCACGTGTGTAGCGCGTTCCGCCGGCCGTTCCGATCGTGAAGAAACCATTCGAACCGGAGATCGCCATATCCAACGGGTTGCCGGTCTGCTCCATACTGCCCTGATCGAAGGAGACGGGCGTATCGTAGACCTCCGAACCGAAGCCGAGCTGGCCGACGTACGGCGCATTCGCCGTCGACTGCGCGGGCGTCAGACCCGGTTGATTGACGAAGGAATAGACGGCCATCGAAGGTGCGGATTGCACCTGCAGCAACGTCTGTTTAAAGCCGTTCGTATTTACGTTCGCAAGATTATTTGCGATCGTATCGGCTTGGCTCTGCGCCACGAGCATTCCACTCGCTGCGGTATACATGCCGCGTACCAAAAGAAAAACCTCCGCACGAACGTCGATTTTTTTGCGAATCCATCAATCAGTCAGGATTCACGCGGCCCCGCCTTCGTGCAAAGGAGTCCAGCCGCTTATAGGGTGTATCGGCACCTCGACCTTGTTCTTTAGCCCGTCCCCCTAGGCGACCGAGGACTCACCGGTGCTCTGCCGCTCCGCCTTCCGGGCTGGAAAAAGAAAACGGCGGGGATTAACCCCGCCGTTTTCTTTGTTACTCGCTGTAGGGGCGAGTTACATCTGCATGCGCGAGACCTCGGTATAGGCGTCCATCAGCTTATTGCGGACGGCGAGCGTGAACTCCATCGAGAGGTTCGCTTCTTCTACCGAGGTGACGACCTTGTTCAGGTCCTTCGTCTTACCGGTTGCCAAGTCTTGGGTCAGTTGATCCGAGGTCGCCAACTTGTCGTTGGTGTCGGCGAGAAAGGCTTTAACCGAATCACGGAACGACGGCGCGGCCGTGCCGGCGGCTCCGGCTATGCCGGCCGCATCGGGCGAATCCGAGGGAATCGCTTCGGTACGTGGCGCGCCGGAAGCGATATCCGGAACGAAGGTTCCGGGGCTTACCGTGCGCATGAGATCGGAGTAGGCCGAGGTGATATCCAAAATAGATTCCTAAACTAACTGCGTAGCAAGTTCAAGGCAGCGTTGCCCATGTTGCGCGTCTCTTGAATCGCCGTGACGTTCGCCTCATAGGCGCGCGACGCGGACATCATATCGACCATCTCTTTGACGATCTCGACATTCGGATAGTGCACGTAACCGCGCGCATCCGCATCGGGATTACCGGGGTCGAAGACGAGGCGATCCGGAGAATTGTCTTGCACGATCTGCGAGGCCTCGACGCCAGCGGTACCGCCGCTCGAGGACGAAGCTTCGGGCGAATAGGGCGAATCATCACCGTCGCTCGGCTGTGTCGGATCGGTCTTCTGCGAGAAAACGACCAACTGGCGCTTAAACGGGCCACCTTCCGGCGTGCGCGTCGTGTTGGCGTTCGCGATGTTGTTCGCGATCACGTCCATCTGCAGACGCTCGGCCGAAAGACCGGAGGCGCTGATCTCGATGCTGTCGTAAAAGCCCATGCTACTTCACTTGCTCCGAAATCGACTCTTTCAGTCGTGAATATTGGCCCTGGAGCAACTGCGCCATGGTCTGCTGATAGGCGGAGTTGTCCGCGAGTTCCGACATCTCCTTATCAATATCGACGTTGCTACCGTCGGCACGCATCTGCGTCACATTGTCGGTCTGCGGCTTAGGGTCGTACGGGATCGGACCATTGCTGAAGCCGAACTGACGATCGTCGTCGGCGATCATCTGCAACTGATTAGGGTCCGTCGGGGGGCCGTCGACGGCCGCCGCCAGAGCATCTTTAAACGAAACCTGCGACCGGTGATACCCGGGCGTGTTCGCATTGGCGATATTATTGGCGACCTGCTCGTTCTGCATCGATGCGCCGGCCATTGCATTGCCGAGCGTGTCGATCGTGGAACCGAACGAAAGTCCTGAAACGTCTGCCATTCGCTTAGATATCGGCCCCGTGTCGCTATTTTTTTAGGGCGTACCGAACTGGCGGGCGTGCAAAGCGGCATAAGCGCCACCCTTGGCAAGCAACTGCTCGTGGGTTCCGGTCTCGAGAATGCGCCCGTCTTCGACGTAAAAAATGCGATGTGCCCGGCGAATCGTCGAGAGACGGTGGGCAATGATCAGGGTGGTTCGGCCGGGAAGCAACCGATCTAGCGCCTGTTCTATCAGCACTTCGGAGTGGCTATCGAGCGCGCTGGTCGCTTCGTCAAGAATCAGTATGCGTGGGTCGCGAAGGATCGCGCGTGCGATAGCGATGCGCTGGCGCTCGCCACCGGAGAGGCGCACGCCCCGCTCGCCGACTTCGGTCGCATAGCCGGCTGGGAACTGCGAAACGAACTCGTCGGCATTGGCTTCGCGAGCGGCCGCTCGCACCTCATCGTCGGTCGCTTCCAGGCGACCATAGCGGATGTTGTCGGCGATCGAGGCTCGGAAGAGTTGCGGGTCCTGCGGCACGATCGCGATCTTCTCCCGTACGTCGGCCAGGCGTAGCTCGCGAAGATCGATATCGTCGATCAGAACGCGGCCGCTCTCCGGGGTATAGAAACCCGGCACCAGGTTGACGATCGTCGTCTTGCCTGCACCGCTGGGACCGACCAGCGCCACGATCTCGCCGGCCTCGATGGTCGCATCGACGTCGTTGAGCGCCGGCGGCTCTTGCGGGTTATAGCGAAGCAGAACGTGATCGAAGGTGATCTTGCCCTTCGGATCCGGCAGGGTCCGCGCACCCTCGTGTGCGCGATCCTCCGCCGGTAGGTCGAGAATCTCGAAGACGCGGCCCGCGCCGACCAGCGCCTTGTTGATCTCGCCGAGGAACTGTCCAAAGCGATTCATCGGATTGATCAAGGCAACGAGCAAGAAGTAATACTGAAAGACCGTACCTGCGTTGAGGCGCCCGACTAAGACCTCGCGCACCGATATCCAGAAGATCGCAACGACCGCACTGACCATGATCGTCGAAACAACCAGGGGCTGGGTGTTAACGAACTGCATCTGCTTGAGCGACGCACCGAAGAGATCGTCGTTGCGGTCCTGGTAGCGCGCGATCTCGAACGCCTCGCGACCGAAGGCTTTGACAACGCGCTGGGCCGAGAGCACCTCGGCGAGATTTGCGGTCAGATCTGCGACCCGCGTCTGCGCGTGCACCGTCGATGACGAGATCAAACGCTGGAAGCGCGATGCCGCGAACGAGACGACCGGCGCGATCACCACGAGCGTGAGGGTGAGGAACCAGTCGAGATAGACCATGTAAATAAACGAAGAGATGAAGGTACCGCAGGCGATAACGAACTGCGGTAAAGTCGCCGAGATCGCATCGACCAGGAGCTGCAAGTCGCTCGAGAAGCGAGAGATCAACTCGCCCGGACGCCACTTCTCGAAACCGCCGATCGGCAGCGATAGCACGTGCCCGAAGAGCTGCACCCGCAACTTGCGGACGAGATGCTGGCCGGCGTATGCCGTAATGTAGGTTTGGGCGTAGGTAGCGACGTTCTGCAAGACCAGCGCAAGCCAGATGGCGACCAGCGCGACCAGCAAGAACTGCTGATCCGGGGCACTCCCCTTCGCCGGGACCACGACGCGATTGATCATTGCGCCGAAGAACGCAGGAGGCACCACCGACAAGAGGCTGACGACCGTCCCCAAGAGCATGGCCACAATCAGACGGAGCCGATAGGGCTTAGCTTCCAACCACAGGCGCTTGAGGGTTTGACTACGCTCCATTGAGCCCGCCCTTACGCCGTTCGGCAGTGAAACCTCTTGTCGTCTGCACGGTAAATGCTGGTGAGGAGAGCCAAAGACATCATGGACTGCTACTTCCACTCACACGTCCCGTCGGTCGCCCCGTGTGGCGACTGCAAAAAACCGATCTGTGCGACCTGTCGCGACTCCGAGGGCCATTGCCCGTCTTGCCGCCTTGCGGCGAAGATGGATGCCGCTCAGGGTACGCGTCAGCAGATCGGTGGCCAGGTCCCGCCGCGCAACGAGGCCGCGTATCAACAGCAGGCACAGCAACAACAGCAACAGTGGTATCAACAGCCGGCACCTACGCCGACGATCCGCCAAACCGCCGTGCACGATACCGATCCGGTGGAGTCACGCGCGCTGGTCGCGCTCGGTTACCCGCTCTTCCCGCTCGCGTTGCTCTCGCTCTTCGACAAGAAGCAATCGCCGTGGTTGCGCCGCTCGGCGTATCAAGCGATCGGGTTCAACGTCGTGATCGCCGGTATGGCCTTCCTGCTCTCGGTAATGGGTCAGCTTCCCTTGCCGACGATCGCGGGGTCATCGAACGTCCTTGCCGCGTTACTGGTCCCCATCTATCTGGTCGCCAGCGTCTTCTACGGTATAAAGACCTGGAATGGAGAGGACGTACGCGTTCCGATCCTCAGCGACTGGATCGACGAGCGCCTTCCGGTGAAGCAGTAGCAGAACCAAGATGATCGCGGTAGTGCACGAGAAAATCGTGCGCTACCTTTTCGTGGTCGACCACCGGTTGCGGATAGGTGTTCGCAGAAAACATCGGCAGTTCGATCTGGCCGGCATTGCTCCGCCGTGATGGTGCCGGCGTCTGCGCGAGTTCATCGACCCACATCCTCACGTACGCGCCGTGCGGGTCGAACCGGCGGCGTTGCCGTTCCGGATTGTAGATGCGTGGATACTGCGCCATGTCGGCGCCGACACCCGCGATCCACTGCCAGTTGCCGGTCGCAAGTGCAGGATCGTCTTCGATAAGATAACCGTCCCATTCGTCGCGACCGATGCGCCAGTCCACGCCAAGATCAAAGCAGAGAAACGAAGCGGCGACGGCGCGGACGTGCGGATGCATCCACCCGGTCGCATGCAACTGGCGTATCCCGGCATCGACAAGCGGGTATCCGGTTCGCCCGGAGCGCCACGCATCGAGCGAAGCATGCTTGCGCGCAAACGTAAACCCGCGCATCTTCTCCTGTAGCGGTGCATCATCGGTGATCGGATGGAACCAACCGAGTTGCAAAAAGAAATCGCGTTGCGCGAGCGAGCGCAGGAAGAGTTTGAGCGATGCGCGCTCCTCTACCAGCAAAAACGGATCCGCGATGCGCTCCAAGGTTGCGCGTACGACCGTTCGCGCTGCGATCGTGCCGAACGAAAGGTGCACCGAGAGATGTGACGTGCGATCATCTGCGGGGACGTTCGCGGCGACCGCATACTGCAATGCGTCACTCGCAAGAAAGGCCTCGAAGCTGGTTCGTGCGCCTGCCGCATCGCATTCTGCGCTCCGTTCGCCGGCGCCGAACTCCGCTGGAATCGGTAGATGCTCGCTCTGCAGATCGGTCGCCGCGAAGCGCAGCAACAGCGGCAACTCGAAGGTCGGAGGCGTCATCTCGCGCCACACCGCAAGATACGGAACGAACGCGCGGTAGCCGCTCGTCTCTTCCGGGGCGATCGCCGATGCATCGTGCGCGACGATCGCTTGGAGACCGGCTTCTTCGATATCGGACTGCAAGCGCGCATCTGCATGGCCGCCGGCGCCGTCGTAGCTCGCGCTCCAGGCAACGGCCCTTGCACCACTTGCCCGTGCGAGGTTCCGTAGCGTCGGTCCGGGGAGTCCACGCCGCACGATCAGCCGGGTGCCGTGCTCGCGTAGGGCCGCGTCGAGTGCAGCAACGGCGGCGCAGTAGAACGCGGCGCGACGCGGCGAACGCGCCAAGCGGGCCTCGGTCGCCCGGTCGATAACCAGCACCGGAAGCACCTCACCCTCGGCCGCCGCCGCCGCCAATCCCGCATGATCATCCAAGCGAAGATCACGAGTGAAGCGAAAGAGTATCGTACTCAAAGTTGTTGCACGTACGCGGTGACGTCGATCAGGTCTTGATCGGATATCTCCGCGGGGGCGAGCTTCGGCATCGGCGGCGACGGATTAGCGATGGCCGCAGCGATGGCCGACGGCTTACGGGTGAGGTGAATGCCGTGGAGTGCCGGGCCGAGTTGCCCGCCTTCGCCGCCCGCGCCGTGGCAGACGGCGCAGTTCGCCGCATAGACGGTGCGACCGCGCCCAATCGAGGCAGATTCAGGCGGCGTCGCGGTGCCGACGGCAGCGACGGCCGGTGCGTGGTGGCCACACGCGGCGAGCGCGACGACGGAACACAACAAAGCGGTAGCGATAACCCGACGCGGCATGGCCCCCCGGTTCCGCAAAAGGGCATCGACCCCCCACTAGGGTAGAAAGCGAGCCAGTGGCGCCTCGTAAGATCTTCATCCGGTTCGCAGCGGCTACCGATATCGCCCGGCTCACGAATGACGGCGTCATTACGGGGCCGAATCCGCCGCGCGAAACCTGGAATCAGCGCATTATCAAATGGCTCGCGGAACAACGCGCCGGCCGGCGACTGGTCCTGGTCGCCGAAGACCCCAGCGGCCTGCTCGGCATGGTGCAACTCGTCCTGAAATTTCCGCAGGGTTATGAAGACCCCGAAGCCGCCAACGGCTATGACATCGCGATGATGGAAGGCCTACGCACCCGTCTCGGCGCGCCGCATGAAGTCGGCAACGAACTCGTCGCCGAAGTGCAGAAGTTGGCGCAAAAGCAAAACGTCAAGACGCTGACCTTCTGCCTGCCGATGAATCAGCCACGCGCACTTCGCCAAGCGAAGATGTGGGGCTTCGAAGAGTTCAGGATCATGGCCGAGCCGACGAAGATGCTCGCCTTCTTCCGCAAATCCATCGAATGAAGCGCGTCCTCGCACTCGCGAGATCCCTCAATAGGAGCGACTACTGTTGCGAGACGCCTTCGGCGGCGTCGTTGCTACGGAACGTGAACGCGTCGCTATAACTTCCCGAAACCGGTTTGCCGTTGACGGTCTTCGGCTGATAGCGCGCCTTCATGGCGGCGCGGCAGACCGATTCATCGAGCGCTAGGTATCCCGACGACTTGGTGATCGTGCACTTTGACGGTACGCCACGCTCGTCGATCTGTACCGAGAAGACGCTGGTGCCCGACGCATTTTGCGAATAGGCGATCGGCGCGGGCTGAGGCACGAGCGCCGCGTCGCCACCGAGCGGCTCGGCATCGCGTACGGTGTAGGCCGGAGCAACAACGATCGAGACCGGCGCGCCTGCCGCACTTTGCGCATTGAGTGCAGGAACCGCTCCACCGCCACCGCCGCTATGCCGCGAAGAGACCGCATCATGCGCAAACGATTGCTCTCGTATAGCCGGAGCCGGTAAGACATTCTGCGTGGTTGCCCGTTCGACGCGTGCGTTCGCCTGCGATGAGACCGCGACCGAAGCGATTTGCGCCTGCGCTTGCAGTGGGGTCGGTGGTTGACGGGTTAAGGTGACGACGTTGTGCTCGACGACCATGCGCGGTTGCGAGGTGGCCGCCGGGAGCGATGCGGTCGAGCGTTTCTCCAACACGATGCGTTGGCCGTCGTAGTTGACCACGAGCGGATCAGCAAAGGTCGGCATGATCTTGTTTAAGCCGGTCACCGCAACGAAGTGCAGCGCCAACGAGACGACGATGAGGATGCTTGCGAACGAGAGCCCGGCACGCAGGTAGCGTTTGCCGTTGCTCATTCGATCACGCACGCGACCGGTAAGATCGGGATCCCAGGTCTCGCCATCGCGAGCGATTGCAACCTGCCCCATCGTTCGCTCGATCTCGTTCTCGCCACCGTTCGCGCGCAAACATGCGGCACACGTCGCAACGTGTCCGCGGTAGGCTTGGCGCTCGGCGTCGCTCGCTTCACCGAGCGCGATGGCGCCGGCGAGGATCTCCGCCTGGTGGCACGGGTTGTTCACGATATCTCTCTGATTATTCCGTCATGACCGAGCGCAGCGTACGCATCGCGCGACAGACGCGCTGGCGTACCGCATCCGCGGTCGTTCCCAAGACTGCTGCGGCTTCTTGCGACGAGTAGCCGGCGTAACTGGTCAGCATCACTGCCGACGCCTGATCGCTCGGCAACTTCTGCAATGCCGCTTGAAGATCAACCGATGCCGCACTGCGCTCGTCGATGCGCCACGAGGCGGTCTCGTGATCGCGATCGAGCGGGAGCATACGCACGATCTTCTGACGACGCAGATGCGAGATCGCATTGTTGGTCGCCGTTTTGTAGAGCCATCCCGCCGTCAGTGGGCGTTCCGGATCACTCTTTAAGGTCCGATAGGCAGCAAGAAAGACATCTTGCGTAATATCCAGCGAGATGTCGGCGTCGCCGACCATCCGGCGTACGTAACGGGCAAGCTTCGTCTGATGCTCTCGGCAGAGCGTATCGACCCTGGCTTGCGCTACCGCCACGCCACCCGTTGTTGCGAGGTAGGCCTGCTCCATCTTGGACCCCCTTTTGCCTTCCGAACGCTCCGGTGGCTCATCCTGTGACACCCTAGCCACCGATCTCCGAAAGGGCTCGCATGCGGCTTGAGGCCTCGCCGAGTTTGAGGTGGTGGCGCTCCGGCTTAATCAACATCGCACCGCGGAGGATGGCTGCTAGCTCCTCGGTTCCGGCACCGGCCCGGATGGGGCCACGCAGGTCGATATGATGGTCGCCGAAGAGGCAGAGGCGTAGGCGACCGTCGGCGGTGAGGCGGACCCGGTTACAGCGGTCGCAGTAGTCGTGCGAAAGCGGCGAGATCACGCCGATCGTCCCGGCGGCACCGGGATAGGCAAAGTAGAGGGCCGGGCCATTACCCGTCGGGCCGGCGACCGGTTCGAGCCGTTCGATCTGCCCGAGTCG
>CAJDXE010000005.1_pt1 | contig 31777 bp, 37 predicted proteins | sample 7391781 | NCBI WGS metagenome assembly CAJDXE01 (sample SAMEA7055730, study PRJEB34461) | soil metagenome | biome: terrestrial ecosystem; feature: Peninsula; material: soil | place: Antarctica | collected 2016
TGCGGACCGACGACGTCAACCATTCCTTTTGGGTCTCGGACTTTCTCTTCAAACGCGACGCAGTTCCCGGCATCGTCAATCGCTTCGATCTCACCCCGACCCGAACCGGGACCTTCCGCGGCGCGTGCACGCAGTTCTGCGGACTCGAGCACACCTTGATGACCTTCACGGTCCGCGTCGTTCCCCTCAAGGCGTACCGCCGTTGGATCGCCAGTCACGGAAAGACTCCCGTATGATACGCTGGTTGACGACGACTGATCACAAGAAGATCGGCATCATGTACATGGCGTCGACGCTCGGCTTTTTCTGCCTCGGCGGTGTGCTCTCGATGATCATCCGCGCTCAGCTCGCCAGGCCCGGCCTCTCGCTCGTGAGCGCGCACACGTACAACCAGATATTCACGCTCCATGGTACGGCGATGATCTTTCTGTTCGTCGCGCCGTTCGGCATTGGTCTCGGGAACTACCTGATTCCGCTGCAGATCGGCGCACCGGACATGGCGTTTCCCCGCCTGAACGCAACGTCGCTGTGGTTATTCATCATCGGCGCCTTGACCGTACTCTCGGGCGCGGCAGCGGCCGGAGGTGCTGCGGCGTCGGGCTGGTCCTCGTATGCCCCGCTCTCGGAGATCGGTATCGCGACCGGTGCCGGACAGGACCTCTGGATCGTGGGCATCCTCATGACCAGCGTTTCGACGATCCTCACGGCCGTAAACTTCATCGTCACGGTATTTCTCTATCGCGCGCCCGGCATGACGATGTGGCGCATGCCGATCTTCACCTGGGAAATGGTCGCGACGTCGCTCCTGATTCTGATGGCGTTCCCGCCACTCGCGGCGTGCTTGTGCATGCTGCTCATCGACCGGCACTTAGGCGGTCATTTCTTCGATCCCGCAAGCGGCGGCAGTGCGGTGCTTTACATGCATCTCTTTTGGTTCTTCGGCCATCCCGAAGTCTATGTGCTGATCCTGCCGTATTTCGGTGTGATCACCGAGGTCGTCTCGGTTTTCTCGCGCAAGCCGGTCTTCGGATACGTCGGCATGGTGCTATCGGCATTTGCGATCGCCGGGCTGTCGATGGGAGTATGGGCACATCACATGTTCACCACCGGCGTCGTCGACAATCCATTCTTTGCCGGCGTCTCGTTTCTGATCGCCGTGCCGACCGGCATAAAATTCTTCAACTGGGCCGGCACGATGTGGCGTGGCGCAATCCAACTCAGCACGCCGATGCTCTTTGCGATCGGCTTCATGCTCAACTTTCTGATCGGCGGTATCACCGGCGTGCTGCTCGCGTCGCCGCCGATCGATTACGAAGCCCACGATAGCTACTTTGCCGTCGCGCACTTCCACTACGTGATCGGCGGCGGCAGCTTGTTCGCGATCTTTGCGGCGCTCTTCTTTTGGTTCCCCAAGTTCTTCGGTATTCGACTCAACGAACGGCTCGGCAAAGTTTTTTTCTATACGATCTTCGTCGGATTCAACTGCACGTTTCTGCCGATGCACTTCATGGGTCTCGAGGGAATGCCGCGCCGCGTCTACACCTACGACGCCATCGCACATCTTCCGATCCTCAACCTCATCTCAACGATCGGCGCCGGGATAATGGCGATCAGCGTGTTGTTGTTCATCGCAAACGTGATCGTCAGCGTGCGCAAACGCGTTCCCGCCGGAGACGACCCATGGGGAGGGTACACGCTGGAATGGGCGACGACGTCGCCGCCTCCCGAGTTCAATTTTACGAAGCTTCCGCCGATTCGGTCCGAACGACCGGTTTTTGACATGAACCACCCCGAGTTAACAGCACGAGCCGGCCGATGAAAACCGGTGTCGGTTTGTTCACGAGTTCGGCAATTTTTGGCATCATCATCGCCGCGGCATACTGGTTTTTCTCGCACGATTACGCCGGCGTATTCCTTCTCGGACTCATGGGCGCGGGACTTGCGTTTGCGACGATCTACGCCATTGCGGCCGAACGCGAAGCAGATCTCGACGGCGACGACCCGAACCTGACGCAACCGCAAGTCGCGGGCGAGGATATGGGCACGTTTACGACCGCTAGTGCGTGGCCGATCCTCATGGCTTGCGCGGTGCTCGTGACGCTGCTCGGGGCTATATGGTATCCGTTTCTTCTCGCCGCCGGCATCGTAGCAATATTGCTCATCCTGTGGCGACTCGGTGCAGAAAGCAACCGCGTTGGAAGCGAGCAGCGGTTGCCGTAGAGCACCGCTAATCCGCTAATCCGCTCTGCTAATCTGCCGTACGAGAAGCACGAGCAAGCCAATACCGAAGACCCACGCCACGAACCCTTCGGCGACCGGTCCGATGTTCGCGAGCGCCAAGCCACCTGGATTATTGGGCTGCGTCTGCAGGTAGTTGACGTACCAGGCAAGATCATCGACATCGCGTGCGCTCAGGACGTCCTCACCAAAGCGTGGCATGACGCCTGGCCCAACGCGAATCGCTTCCGCGACCTGAAAGACCGTTGCCTGGCTCAACGACGGGGCGACCATCGCGTAGCCGACGGACGCTCCGCTACCGGTGACGCCATGACATGACTCGCAATTCTGCGAGAACAGCGCTCGTCCGTGTTCGACGTTGCCACGCTCCAACAGCGGAAGCGCACGATCCGGCTTCTGGGAAAACGACATGACGTAATCGACGATCTCGCCGATTTGTAGGTACGTGAAATGTGCCGGTTTATGCATCTCTTGCTCGTAGGAGACGGCTGCCGGCATTCGCCCGGTATCGAGCATAAAGTGCACGTCGGCGGCCGACTTCCCGATGAGCGGCGGTGCGACGCTGGAACCTTGACCGATTGCGCCGTGGCAGGATGCGCACTGCTCGGCATAAAGCGAGGCACCTTCGGATTGCGCCCGACAGTCGGCCGGAAACAACGATAACGCAAGCAGGCACCCGCATGCCAGCCAAAAGACGCGATTCCGCTTATCTGCAGTCATTCTGAACATTATGTAGCCGTCTAGAGAGTTCAGCAAGTATGAGGAGAACTCTTCCGGGGAGGACACATGCAGATCGCAACGTGCAGGATACTTCTAGTCGTGGCGCTGGTGACGTTTGGATGCGTTGCTTGTGGTACGGAGACTCCGCAAAATGTCGCCGTGAGCGGCAAGGGCGTCGGCGACCCCGAGCGTGGGAAAACGACGTTCGTGGCAAACTGCGCAGTATGCCACGGCGTAACCGGGACTGAGGGCGGGGTCGGCCCGTCGCTGCGCGACGAGCGCCGACGCATGGACAGAGCGAACATGATCTCATGGATCGAAGATCCGGAACCCCCGATGCCCAAACTCTATCCTGCGGCTCTGAGCGAACAAGATGTGCAAGACGTCGCGGCGTACGTCGATTCGCTCTAACCAACGCGGGACGTAGCGGCGCAATCGCGCAGGCATGAAGGACCCGTCGCAATAAGTCTTCACTATTCGTATGACACCAGTGGGGATATAGATGAGTTCAGCGCCGGAAATTATTCGCCCGAACACCGAGCCTGAGGATATCAGCATTTTTTCGGCGTTTACGCTGACGGCTACGTTCTGGCTCCTGTTCGCGACGGCCGTCGGTCTTCTCATGAGCTTCAAGTTCCCGTACCCGGACTGGGCGGCAAGTCCGCTGCTCTCCTTCGGCCGGTTGCGCGCGATTCACACCAACGGTACGTTCTACGGTTGGGCCTCGATTGCACTCGTCGGATCCGCCCTCTATGTAGCGGCGCGCACATCCGGTGTCGGGATCGTCGGCAAGCGGCTCGCTTGGTGCTCGCTCATCTGCTTCAATGCTGCGGCGCTGTTCGGCACGATAACACTGGATCTCGGCATGAACTACGGAGATCAGGAGTATCGCGAATGGATCTGGTGGGTGAAGCTCATCTTCCTCGCCGGCGTTTTCTTAAGCGGCCTGACGTTGGTGCGAACCGTCGCACAACGCGTGGAGCGCGAGATCTACATCTCCAACTGGTACACCATCGGCGCATTTATCTTCACGTTGATCCTGAGCACCGTCGCATTTATCCCAACGTATCAGTTGGGTCTAGGACAGGTCGCCGTTCAGGCGTTCTTCATGCACAACGCGGTCGGCATGTGGTTCACGTTCCTCGCGCTCGGCGTCACCTATTACGCCTTGCCGAAGCTGCTGAACCGACCGATCTACTCCTACGCTCTCGGTGTGCTCGGCTTCTGGACGAACCTCGTCTTCTATCCGGTCATCGGCGCCCATCACTTCGAGTTCTCTCCGCTCCCGTGGTGGTTCCAGACGCTCGCCATCGTCTTTAGCGTCGGCATGTTGGTGCCGGTCTGGGCCGGCAGCGCAAACTTCTACCTGACGTGGCGCGGGCATTGGGAGACGATTCGAAGGTCGTATGCGCTTCCGTTCATCGTGGTCGGTGTCGCGTACTACTTCTTCGGATCGACGCAAGGAACGATCGAAGCTTTTCGTAGTTTGCAGACGATCTGGCACTTCACCAACTTCACCATCGGACATTCGCACGCGACGATGTACGGCTTCATCACGTTCATCGCGTGGGGCGCAATCTACGCGCTGTTGCCGCGCGCGACCGGTAAGGAACCCAACATCATTGCTGTCGGGTTACACTTCTGGCTCGCTACGATCGGCGTGACCGTCTACGTGGTGGTGCTCTCCGTCGCCGGTACGCTTCAGGGACTTACCTGGGCGGCAGGCGATCCGTTTATCGCATCCGTTGATGCCGCAGCTCCCTATTGGGTCGCCCGCGCGGTGGCCGGCACCATGATGTTCCTCGCGCACATCATCTTCGCGTACAACGTTTACTTGATGACCTACGGGTCAAAATCGGCGAGCGCCAAACTCACCGCCGCGAAAGCGAGCAAAGCATGAACCGTGGCATGAGCAACGTCTGGTTCCTGGTGATTGCTTCAGCAGTCGTCTATGGCGTGCTTGCGATCGCGATGGGCGTGATCCCCGGCATCGTTCTCTCCCGCACGGCGCCGACGCCGGGCCTCCACCCGCTCACGGCGAGCGAAGCCCGCGGTCGCGACATCTACGTGAGCGAAGGCTGCGAGTATTGCCACACGCAGAATGTGCGCCCCCTCAAACAGGACGCGGTCTTCGGTCGTCCTTCGGTGGCCGGCGACTATGCGTATCAGACGCCCGAACTGCTGGGCGATCACCGCAATGGTCCCGACCTTACGAACATCGGGGCGCGTCAGCCGAGTACCACGTGGCAATACATCCATCTCTTCAACCCGCGCGCCGTCGTCCACGAATCGATCATGCCGCCCTATCCGTGGCTCTTCAGCGTCAAGAAGGCCGCGACCGGCGATGACGTCGTTCCGGTGCCCGCGGGATTCGTCCCGGCGGGCGAATCCGTCGTGACCACCCAGGCATCGAGAGACCTCGTCGCCTATCTCGAGTCGCTCAAACAAGTACCCCTGAGCGGAGGGAAGAACAAGTGAACGGGATGTCCGCACAACCACCCGCCTCCGATCCGTTCGGCTGGGTTGTCGTCGTGCTCGGCACAATCGCCGCGCTCTGGACGATCTGGGCAGCGATCTATTGGACCATTCGTCCCGGTGAGACCGATCCGCGACACCCGAAGAACCTCATCCTTAAGGACGACCGCTGATGCAACCGAATGGACCATCCGTCGACGATCCGGTTTCGATCAGCATCTTCCTCGATGATGCCACCGAGCCGATAGCAAGTTACAAACCGCCTGCGCGATTCAATCTTGATACGAGCACCATGCGGGACGGCGAGCACGTACTGCGCATCCAAGCGGTCGATGCGGTAGGAACCGTTGGCGTACGACGCATTCCGTTCACCGTCGCAAACGGCCCGGGCATTACCGTGACCGGTCTACGTGCAGGTGCGCGCGTGCGCGGCGAACTCGAGATCGACATCAACGCCTTCGGTTCGGACGAACCGTTCGACCCGGTTCGTGCCGAGTCGGCCGGCCCCGTTCCGGTCTGGACGTGGGTATTCTTTGCCTTCATCGTCGGTTGGGCCGCGTGGTACGGCATCGAGTATTTCAAGACGCCCGATGCGTTCGCACAGACACCGACGTACGCGGCGAATCCAGCACTCGCGCTCTCTGCACCCGCAACGCAAACGGGCGCCGGAACTCCGGCACCGGTAGGTGCCGACGCGGCGACCGGCAGCAAGAACGTCGCCGGTTTCGACTATACGACGATAGGCGCGCGCGTCTATACGCAGAGTTGCCAAGCCTGTCACGGCGAGACCGGAACGGGTTTACCGGGCGCATTCCCCGCGCTCGCAGGCAATGCGGTCGTCAACAATGCCAATGCTGATGATCACATCCGCATCGTGTTGCACGGCCTTTCGGGCAAAACGATCGGCGGGACGCGTTACACCTCGCAGATGCCGGCGTTTGCATCGCAATTGACCAATGCGGAGATCGCTGCAGTCGTCGATCATGAGCGCACATCGTGGGGAAACAACGGGGCGATCGTGACGCCGGAAGAGGTTGGCAAAGACCGCTAACGATAGATGGCTTTCGACGTGCACAGGGAACGCTCGCGGCCGCGGGCTCGTTCCTGTTGCAAGAAGGAGACTTTCTATGTTCGCTTCCATTTTGGCCGTGCTACTCGGGGCAGCCACCCTCGTCTCAGCCGCGCCGACCCACGGCGTCGGGACGAAGGACAACGGTTCTACGCTCCAAGTTTACGTCACAAATACTACTAGCAAGTCAGCCTGGGTGACGATGTACTGGGGATACTCATCTCAGCCCGGCTGGCACATCGACGAAGCGCAGTGCGTCAAGGCGCATTCGAGCTGGCGACACAACCTCGACTTTCATCTCGGCCTCGGCCGACCGGAAGCGAAGCTTCGCTCGGAGATCAAGAACGACGTGAACTGCTCACCGAATTCGACGGCCGCAGATTTCTGGTCGAACGTGGCAACGCGCGATGCCGGCAAGGATCCTGTCGTGTACACGGCACCGCAAATCGTTGAGTCGGGCGGGCACTACGAGTTCACGGGCTTCAACTGGCGATAGCAACGGTGCGGCTCAATGCAACGCGTTAGCGTGTTGCGTTGAGCCGCCAAATCGCCCCGTTGAGCACGGATGCGAACGTCACCCATAGGAGCAACGGCACCAAGAGCGCGCCGGCCCATGGATCGACAGCAAACGCCGTTACGACGGTGACAAGGATCGCAACCCACTGCACGACGATCTCGATGAAGCTCCAACCGATGCGTCGTGCACCGAAGAAGAGCGGCGTCCACAATGCGTTGAGCACCAGTTGCACGCAGAACCATGAGAAGGCTACGGAAGCTCCCGGCAGTGCAATCCACAGCCGCCAGCCGGCGATGCCCATCAGCAGATAGAGCACCATCCAGACCGGACCGAAGACCGTGTTCGGCGGTTGGAACGACGGTCTGCGCAGCGTGGCATACCACGTCGGTATCGCCTTGACCGTGAAGACGGCACCGATCGCTCCTGCGAGTTGGCAGACGACGATCGAGATGACGAGCGCGAACCACTGCATATCAGATTATGTGTCGTGTCGGCGCCGAACCGCTTGGGTCAGCCAGGCAATCCCGAGAAGTGGCGTCATCAGCCACGCCGGCATCCGATAGAACGCCATCGCACCAGCTCGAAGGGTCGCCGACGAAACGGATTCGGCGATCGTCGCCGGGGCGGCCGCGACGTCGCGACGAACGCCGCGCAGGCCCGAAGGATTCCAGAGCGTCATCCGAACGTTGCGCAGCAACGAGATGGCCAGGAGCGAAAGCGGCGGCCGGTTCAACAGAGGCATAGCCGAACTCTACCCAATCGGCTAAGCGACCAACCCTTGCGGCAACCCACAAAAGTCGGGTACCGTGCAGGTATGAATGCGAAAGATGTGTTCGGCGAATTCGCCACCCGGGTCAATGGTTTCTGTTCGTCCCCAGCCGCGACCGCGGCCGCCTTTCTCTTGGTCGTCGTATGGGCCGGGTTCGGTCCGGTCACACACTATTCCGAAAACTGGCAACTAACCATCAACACCGGGACGACGATCGTCACGTTCCTGATGGTCTTCGTTCTGAACAACGCCCAGAGCCGCGACACGACCGCGATCAACGTTAAACTCGATTCCCTCATCCATGCGATCGAGGCTGCGGACAATCGGCTTGTCGGCATGGAGCACCGCCCCGCAACCGAGGCCGAGAAGATCCTCAAAGCGGTTGAGGAAGAGATCGCCAAAGGCGATTAAGGTTCGCGAGCATCACTCTTAGACCGCTCTGCCGATGAGTGCACCGATCGCCGCGGTGACGGCCATTGCGAACGCACCCCAGAAGAATACCCGAGCTGTCGCTCTCCAGATATTTGCGCCACCGGTCTTTGCGCCGACGGCGCCAAGCAACGCCAAGAAGCACAGCGTTGCTATCGAGACCGTCGGTATGAGCCACGTGGATGGAGCGATAGTTGCGGCGATAAGCGGCAACGCAGCGCCGACGGAAAACGTGAGAGCGGATGTCAGCGCCGCCTGGATCGGGCGGGCAGTTGTAATCTCCGATATGCCGAGTTCATCCCGGGCGTGCGCCCCTAGCGCATCCTTGGCCATCAGTTGGTCGGCAACTTGTTTGGCGAGGCTCGGCTCCAGCCCGCGATTCACGTAGATCTGCGCCAACTCGTTGTGTTCGAATGCAGGTTGACTGATTTGTTCCGCGCGCTCGCGAGCGAGATCGGCCTGCTCGGTATCGGATTGTGAACTTACGGAGACATACTCGCCGGCAGCCATCGACATGGCACCGGCGACCAACGCGGCGATGCCGGCGACAAGAACGTTTGAGCGCGTGCCCGATGCCGCAGCCACACCGATGATCAGGCTCGCGGTAGAGACGATACCGTCATTGGCGCCCAGTACGGCGGCCCGCAGCCAGCCAATGCGCGAGACCAGATGGTTCTCCGACATACGAGAGCCTTTCTCTAGTTAGTGTAGCCTTATCCCTCATCGGCGCCTCTTCTACACCGGAGTTCGTGCTCATCACCGACAAGAGGCACTGCATGTTCCTCCAACCTTCTCGTAGCGGGATGCTTGCTGCCCTATGCGGCCTGCTTCTCGCCGGCTGCACGGGGCAACCCGGAGCACTCGTAGATTCGCTACAAAAAAGTGTTGGAAACCTTTGCACTGCGCCTATGCCTATCCCAGACAATCCGCCCGTTGAATCGAGACGGGCAAAATTTGATCGGTTGCTCACGCAAGTAGGGATTCTGCGGGTGGAACGAGTGGTAATGAAGGCGGGCATGAGGGGCGTCGGCTATACGCTAAACGGTGGGTTGCCCGAGGGCACGAAGGTCCTCGCGCACACACAAGGAGACCTCGCGGCAGTCGTTCGCCTCTGCTTCGGGACGCGCACCATCGACCGCATACAAGACGTTGCAGCAACGCCTACGGCAAACGGAGATATCGCCGTTCGTTTTAGTTATACGGTTCATCTCTATGGTTGGGCGAAGCCGTTGGCCGGGATGCTCGGTCTAACAAGCCTCGGCGGCACGGCGACGAGTCTTGTGACGAAGATGGGCGCAACGACCGGTGTTACACTGATGTATTTCGCGTCGCCCATAAAAACTTCGAACCGCAATGTAATTCTCTATCCGCCGGATGGGCTCGACTGGTATCCGAAGGGATACCCGGACAACATCCGTCGCGCGTATCCTAAGACTGTTACCGTCTAAGCATCGCGTCCATGACACCGCAAGCCGCGACGCAAGGAGCCCCACATGTTTAAGCAAATCGCCGCCGTCACGACCGCAGCAATGCTCTTGGCTTACGCCGTACCGACGCAGGCGCAAGCTACACCACCGCGCCCGCCCGATGGGACGTACACGAACTTTAGCAGCCGCGACGTTTCGTTCGCATCGACCGGCGGTGCGGTGATCGCCGGAACGCTCACGGTTCCCGACGGCCGCCCCAGCCATCTTCCTGCCTTCATCTTCATCCACGGAAGCGGAGCCGAGACGCGCAACGGTGCTCTTCCCGCGAATCCGACGTTCCTCTTCCTCAGCAATGCGCTCTCGAACAACGGCGTGGTCGTGTTGCGCTATGACAAGCGCGGTATCGGTAAGAGCACCGGAACCGCAACCGAAAACTGGCATCCGCTGGGCGGCGATGCGCGGGCGGCGATCGCATTTCTTAAACATCAGCCTTCGGTGGATCCAGATCGGATATTCATTCTCGGTCACAGCGAAGGCGGGATGATCGCTCCGTTGATCGCACCTTCGATTCAGGGGTTAGCCGGCATCGTCCTCATGGCTGGGCCGGCAATTCCGCTTGATCAAATTATCGCCGAGCAATTACCCGGCGATCGAAATGCGCCCACGCGTACGGTGCTCGATCAGCGATTTGCAGCGTATGCCGGATTGGACCCAGCCGTCTACATCACCAAGGTGAACGTTCCGATACTGGTGCTGCAAGGCGGTCGAGATTTTCAGGTACTGGCGCACGACCTTCCAAATCTAGTGGAGGCTGCGCGAACCGCACACAAAAACATCATGGTAAGGATCTTGCCCGAAGACAACCATCTGTTTATGCGGTTGGGAAAGGATCTGGCCAGCACTCCGGCGCGGTACGAAGTGCCCCAACCGCTCGATCCGCGTGTCGCGCAAGATATCCTGACTCGGATAAAGTCGCTGTCTACTTCGTCGCGTTGACTTGGGTGAGCTCGTAGGGGTAACTCAAAGCCGGAGTCCTTCGAGGTCCAACGCGGATATTGCATCGTCCGCAGAAAAGGCCCCGTCATTACGACGAGGCCTTCTACTTGTGGAACCCAGATGTCCTAGGTGGCGGGCGTGACCGCGAAGTCGACGGTCTTTGCGGCGACGCCGTTGAGCGTCACGGCGCACTGGTAGGTACCGGTCGGCCATGCGCGGGGTAGCGTGAACTTTCCGTCGCCGACATTGGTGATCGCATTCGTGGTGAGTTCGGTCGAGGTGATCTTTTGGTTCTTCACGCCGGCGGCGTCGACGGCAATCAGTGTCATGCCGATTTTGCTGCCGCTCTCGACCTTGTTCAAGGTCGCGACGCAATGGATAGCGCCGTCGGCCGGATGGAAACCGGTGACGACATCGCCGTTGCTGCCTTGACCGTCGTCCTTCGCGAGTTGGACGCTTGCAATGGCGACCGGCCCCTTATCGCCGCCCGAGCAGGCCGACGATCCCAGGAGAAGCGCGACGCCCATCGCGAGAAGTATGCTGGAACGTACCATAGTGTGTCCTTTTTCGGGCGCAGCGATCGGACGCGATTGCTCGTGGCGCGACCACTGTTAAGGAACCGAGGCCAGAAGTGCGGCCTCGGGTAAGAGATGTGGCGTTCGAGGGGGCGCCAGGATGCCCTACGCTCGCAGGGTGCGCGGGGAACCGCACACCGGTCCGGAACGTTCCTATCTTCGAGTGACAGTCGTCCTCTTCAAGGAGACATGCATTATGAAGATCGTTTATGGAGCGCTTGTCGCGCTACTCATCGTCGCCATTGCGCCGCCGCCCGCATCCGCGCGGATGGGGGCCTTCGTATTCATCAACAATTCGAAGCTGTGCGCGTACATAACCATCTATCATCGCCCCGACGGCGAGAATGCGGCCTGGCAAGTCGCCGGAGGTACGCTCCGACCGCGTTACGTGAAGGCGGGCGCAAATTTTGCCGGCTCGGTCGATTGGAGCGACGTCAAGGTGCGCGCCGAGGTGACACGCAACGAATACTGCACCGGCGGACACATCGTGGATGTCGATGCCGCCTATCACGACACCAGCACGGTTGCACACGTACAGCGGACGGCGACCCTGCAAAGCGACACGCGCTTCTACATCACCATCCGCTAGCGCGGGTTATTGGTAAAACACTTCATCGGCATTGTTGCGGCGCAGGATGATCGTTTGAGCGCGTTGCTTTGAAAGCGTCACATCGCGCGGCACGATGTTCACCGTCTTCTCGCCGCACTTTGCGGTGCCGACGAGACGGTATTGGCCCTCGTTGTAGGCCTGCCACATGTGGCCGTTGCCTATCGTTACGAAAATCACGCGATTCCCAGTGCGAAAGGACTCCACGTTGACCGTGCAGCCGCTCTCGTTGCGCAGCAGTAGCGATACCCTGGAGTCTTGAGTGTAGCCGGGGTCGGCAAAGGCCGGTGTCGCGGCCATCAGGCATGCCGCAATCAAAAGTGTCGACGCCACCGCGCCGCGAAGCGAAAATCTGCTCATCATAGACGTAACGTTAGCCGGACGCTTCGCGGTTCCGTCACGGTTCGAGAAAAATGGTAGGGACGCCGAGGAGGCGCGAGCGCTGTCGATGCAGCCATCGCTCGATCCTCCCCCGGGGATACAAGGAAAAGGCCCCGTCATTTTACGACGAGGCCTTTCTACAGGGCTCCGAGTGCTGGGCTCGACCCAGCGCCCACTGAGGCCCTAGGCTTGCACGGCCGGACATAGCACTAGCGCGCGTTTAGTTCCCGACGATCTTCATGTAGAAGCTCTTGTCGTTGCCGACTTCGACAACGTTCCCGACAGTATCGTCCGGATTATCGTTCGAGCTTTTGCGGGTATCGTACGTATCGGAGATGTTTGGCCCCCCGCAGTCGGTGCGGTGTTTCACTTCGGCGCGGAACTTCACGTCGGCCATCGGCGAACGTTTCCAGTAGTCCATATAGCGCGACTGATGCGCGGTAAGACAGAATGCCCCGGCGCCACCGCCGACGATATGCCAGGCGCACGTCCACCCGCACGACGCATAGATCGTGATCCATACGCTGCGGTTCGTGTTGTTGTTGATGCGGATGGTGCCGGTCCCGGCTTGCGCGGGCGGTGCTGCGATCATCGAGAGACCGAAGACCGCGGCGAGGATCAGTGCGACGCGTTTCATGAAGGAGTTCCTACTCATCGGAACGCGATGAAATAGTGATTGTTATGGAAATACATATCTGCATCTAATTTGAAGTAGCCGAGACCTTTACGGACGTCATACGTGTCCGTGATGTTACCGGAGCGGCAGTCGCCGCTCTTCGTTTCGGCGCGAATCTTCATTTCGTCATCGCTGCGATTGTAGATGTCGTACTTCCGATTGGTTTTCGGCTGGAGGCAGTCGGCCTTGGCGATGCCCCATCCGCTGAGCAGATCCGACGTATAGATAGTGATCCAGACGTATTTGGAGGTGGGATTATCGATCGTGATCGAGCCGTTCATCGCCATAGCACGGCCGAACGTCAAGGAAAGCATTGCCGCAATAACCGCGACACAAACGAAGATACGCTTGTACATAGACCCTTTACTCCTGAGCAGGAAACGATGCATGACCTACGCCGCAGCGATGAGGTTACCTTTGGAAAAACACGCTGAGGCCTTACATCACCTTGAACGAGAGAAGACGGGCCGGCGTTCCCTTTTTAGTGCGACGAGCGGCGTTGGGCGTTACCGTTCGGGCGTCTGTGGTATTTGAGCCCTCCACCGGAAGCCGGAACTGAAGCCGGAACCGCCAAGCGACGCCGTCTAGACGCCCGTAGAACACTGTCCCCTCAGACAAAACCCGAGGCTCTCCGCCGTGATCGGCTGATCGCCTACCTAGCTGAGCCGCGGTTCATACACCACGCCCTGAGACACGATCTGTCATACCCGCCTTCCATTTCCATTGATCTCCGCCTCAAACTCCGCGAGCTGCCCAATTACCGCATCGAATGGCGGTGGTTCATGAAGAAACATCTGCTGCATGTCCCGATAGTCAGCTTCAAGCTCTCTGATCCGCGCGTCGCCCGGGACAATCACCAGCGTTCCAGGCACGGCCAAATCATAGTGGGCCCAAGCCGCGTAGTAATAGACACTCTTGAAGGCTCGCACATCGTCGAGCATCGATAGATCGCGCGAGGCGTTGATCCCGATCCTCGTCCGAAGCATCGCCGCGACGTCCGAGTAGTGTCGTGAAAGGAACTGCTTTGGGTTATCTCTGAAACTCTCAGCGTGCAACGCCGTGACCTTTTCCCAAAACGTTCTGTCCGGGCTTAACACTGTACAGACGAGTGGTGACTCGTTTAGGAGCATAGGGATTCCAGCCAGATACGGCTCGATTTTTTTCAGCTCAGATGGAGCGGACTTCGCGCGCCAGCCGAGTTCAATCTTGACGGTGCCGCGAAGGTAGCCGTATGCTCTGCCTGGGTCACTCTTCGGATAGTGAAAAAGTAGAGTGTTCGGATCGCTTGAATCAAGCAGCAGATCCCAGCCTTCCTCGCCACCAAGCCGTTCGACGATTTGCGATCGCAACAGTAGTAGGAGTTGCTCGCCGATGTATGCGGCGCACGCTGCATCGAGCTGTGTCATGCGCTTCTCACGTTGCGATTTCGTGACGTCGTGGTCTTCCGGATCGGGGATCCCTCGATCGATAAAGAACTGCGGATCGGTAACGACGTCGATGTCTTCAGAGAATCGGTCAATTATGCCGTACGCCTTCGACAGCGACGTGCCGCCTTTGAATGTCAACTTCGGTTGCTCGCCCCTAAGCGCGAAGAGCGATTTCAGTATCCAACAAACCCAGAAGTCCTTTTCTACGATGGTGAAATCGACGTCCATCTGCACCGCACGTTCTTGGATGACTTGCCGCCGGACAAGAGCGGGGCGGCGCGCAAAGCTATCCACGCGCCGCCTGCTTCGCGTCGAGGATCGCATCGATAACGGGGAGCATCCATGACGGAACGCGATGTGCGCGCTGCCGGAGACTCTTCTCGAGCCGGTGCTCACGCACGAACTCGCGCACCTTTGCGATGTCCCTATCGGTGATGTGCGCTTTGCCAACTGCCCGAAGCGCGTCGATAACCAACTCAGCGGGGTCGCGATCGCGCGCAAGCGATCGTGGGCTGGCCGTTTTCAGGCGGATCGTTTGCCCGCCAATTTTCAGGTCGCGCGGGAAGAGGTCCGTGCGGTAGACGGGTCGCGCCACGACCTGCGTGGTGAGACCGAGCTTGTTAGCTGCATCGAGTTCGGGACGCTCGATCGTTGCGCCGGTCTTCCGAGCATGAGCTGCGATAATCGCTTCCGGTGTGGGACTGAGTACACCGATGAGTGGGCTGACTGCAGGAATGTTATAGTAGCCCTTGGACAAGCGCCGAACCGTCCCAGCCTTCGCCATACGGTGAAGAGTCTGCCGAACAGTGCCCTCGGAACCAAGTCGCGCCCGAACCAGCTCAGCAGGCGTGAATACTGTGCCTGGCTCTAGCTCGCGCAGGTGCTTCCGGATCGCTTCTGCCGTGGTCAGGGTGGCCATAATATGTCACATTTTACTATAGAATAATGTGACAGTCAACTCAATCTCAACTGGCTTCGTACTTTAATAATAGAAAGGCCTCGTCATTTACGACGAGGCCTTTCGTTATGGCTCCGAGTGCTGGACTCGAACCAGCGACCCGCTGATTAACAGTCAGCTGCTCTACCAACTGAGCTAACTCGGAACGGACGGACCCAGATTGGCCGTTGGTGGCCCTGATCCTTGTACCTGAATCAGGGCCACGTGGTCAAGCGCTTTTCTAGCCTGGGATGGCGGTCTCGTGGGCGCCGTCGGCGGTTACCGCGACGTGGCCCGGTTGGTCGCCGTTCGTCGGCGGCACCAACTGGAACTCGTAGGTCTTCACGCCGATCGCCGGCAGGGTGGCGGTCACGCCGCCCGGTGAGCAGAGCCCGTCGGCGCAGAACGAGGCGATCCAATCGGGCTTGAGCCCGGTCGTAGCCAGTTTCACGGCCGAGCCCGGCGCACCGACGACGACCAATCGGTACTTCAGTGTGGTCTTGACGCTGCCCGGAAGATCTGCGCCGGTCCACTTGGCAAGATTGAGGTTCGTACCGCCGCCGTGCGCCATCGCGACGGCCGCCATGCCCTCGGTCGTGCGCTCGGCAACGCGCGCCGGGAACGTGTTGTACGGTGAGCCTGCGGGGATCTTCGCGGCGTACGCGGCCGAGAGTGCGAAGACGCGTTGCGCATTCTTAGAATCACCTAATGCGACGTAGACGTCGGCGAGATCGAGCGACTCATCGGCGACACTGACTTGCGCTGTGCCGAGTTTGCCCGGCGGCGTCTTATCAGCGGTTGCCTTGAGCAGTGCGACTGCTTTTTCGTATGGTGCAACCGCGTCGGCGTAGTTGCCGGCACGCTCTTGGGCGAGGCCGGCGGTATCCCATGCGTTGGCATCGTTCGGCGCAAGCTTGACCCACTGCGCGGCGTACTTCGCCATGTTCGGGTAGTCGTGCAAGCGGTAGTAGGCGCCAGCAACGGCACCGGTCAACGGAGCACTATCCGGCTTTGCAGCAAGCGCCGCAAGATAGATCGTCGCCGCATCGGCCCAGCGATTGCTGTCGCCATAGGCATTTGCAAGCGCATCCTGCGCCGCCAGTTTCTGCTTGGTGGTCTTCGCCGACGCGACTTGCACGTTGGCAATCTTCAACTCGGCAGCACCGAGTTCGTTCTGCGTGCGGTCGTAGTCGTAGTCAACCGTCAAGGTACCGATGTACTTGTTGGCTGCGTCCACCTTACCGGCGGCGAGCAACGCGTCGATCTTCTTCTGCTCTGGCGTCGCGAATGTGGAGTTCTTACCGGCGCGCGCATCGGCTACATCCGAGGCGAGACGTGCGGGCGCGATACCGCCGACCCAGCGCGAGCGAACGATGCCGTTCTTATCGATCACGATCGTCGTCGGGATCGCAGTGACGCCGTAGGCGTTGTAGTCGGCCGATTTGCCGAGCGCGACGGTGTACGGAAGGCCGTGAATCGAAACGAAGGTTCGCACCACCGGCGCAGCCTCGGACGTATCGAAGCCGAGGAACACAACATCGGCGGCCTTCAACTTGCCGTACGACGTGACCATGTCCGGCGTCTCGGCGCGACACGGCGGGCACCACGTTGCCCAGAAGTTCAGGACGACGACTTTGCCCTTGAAGTCGGCAAGCGAGATCGACTTCCCGTCAAGCGTCGTGCCGGTAAACGCGGGCGCAACGGTGCCGACCGGGGCACCGGTTGCGTTCGTGGGTGACGCGGCCGCAGCGGGCGCCGACGTCGAGGTCGCCGAGGGCGAACACTGTGCCAGGAATGCGCCCATGGCAATGGCAGAGAGTATGGATAGTGCGCGCTTCATAGTCACCTCAAGAACAAGTCGAGTTTGACAAACGTTGTACGCACGGGTAGAATCTCCCGTACTATGCGTTAGCACTGCCGGCTTAATCCCTTACGCGCACTCGCCGCCAGGAGCCGTCATGCACGCACAGCCCGTCCGAGGCATCTTTGCCTCGACCTCGTTCACTCGCTATTTCATCGGCCAAGCCTTTTCGTACGTCGGCGACGGCTTACGCACTATTGCTCTGCCCTTGCTCGTCTTTCACCTCACGCACTCCGCCCTCTCGACGGGTGGCGCGTTTATCGCGGAGGTGCTGCCGTTCACGCTCTTGGCGGTGGTCGGCGGTTCGCTTGCCGATCGCGTGGATCGACGTCGCTTGATGATCACGTGCGATGCGGTACGCTGCGTGGTGATGCTGGTACTCGCGGTACTTTTTATGACGCATCACCTCACCGTCCCGATGATCTATGCGGCCCTTGCGATAATTGCGTCGACGGCGGCGTTCTTTCTCGGCGGCCAGTCGTCGTCGATTCCGTACTTGCTCGGACGGAATCTCACCACGCGCGCGATGTCGGCGCTGGTTGCGGCAGAGTCAACCTCCAACCTCGTCGTGCCGGCGATCGGTGCGGCGATCTTTGCGGTCTTCGGTCCGCTGCCGGCGCTCTTTGCAAATGCAGGCACCTACTTCGCAAGCCAAGTGGCGATCGCCGGCGTTCCTACGCTCGGTCCGGAGACGCCCGGTAAACTCCCCTCATGGCGCGAGTTGATCGCCGACATTAGGCTCGGGTTTCGCACGCTCTTCGGCGATGCATCGATGCGGGCGCAGGCGTTCGTTGCGATGGGCCTCAACGCGCTCGGTTACAGTTGCTTCGCGATCCTGATCCCGTTCCTCAAGCGCGACTTCGGCGCGAGCGATCAGATGGTTGGGATCTTCTTCTCAATGCTGGCGATCGGCGCGGTCTGCGGCGCGATCCTCGCCGGACGTGTCGATCGACGCTGGCCCTTCGGGAAGATGCTAACGATCGCGTACGCCATCGATGCGATCATCTTTTTGCCCGTCCTCATCGCGCCGAACATTTGGGTCTGCGCGGCCTTCTGGTCGCTCACGAGTGTGCTCACGAACTTTGAAGTAAGCCAGATCCTCGGGTGGCGCATGCGCGTCATTCCGGAAGAGTTGATCGGGCGCACGATGGGCGCCGTTCGCTTGACGGTGTTGATCGCGCTTCCGCCGAGCGTCGTCATTGCGGGATGGATTGCGGATCACGTCAGCCCCTGGGCAGCGATGTGCGCCTGCGGCCTCGGTTATATGATAATCGCCGGCGCAGCTATTGCTACACCGGCGATTCGGAGCGAGGCGCGCTAGTTAGCGTCTAGTAGTGTGATTGGGTGCGGACGACGACCGAGTGCGTGGTCTGCACGGTCACATTCGAACCTACGGGCAAGTTGAAGTTCTCCTTCGCGTTGAGCCCATAGAGCGCACCGGCCGCAAGGCCGACCGCGCCGCCGCCACCGGTGTGGAACAGCGTCTTGGCGATCGCGTTACCGACCAACATGCCACCGAGGGCCGTCAGTGCGGTGTGCCCGAGGTTGCTCGTCGACTTCTTCTGCTGATCGCCGATGATCTGGCCATCAACTTCAACCGAACTGCCGTCGCGCATGTAGAGGCGATCAATCGCAAGTTGTAACCTGGGCTTCACGCCCTGGCGTGCGTGCACGACGCTAACGACGTGACCGCTGAGGTACGAGCCCCGCAGTGCCGACGAAGCATACGGGGGCGTGACGTGCATCGTAAATCGTTGACCGCGATACGCGGTAGCCGTGTCGAGGGTGGTGTCCATCTTGGCATTGATTTGCGTACCGCTGTACAGGGTCATCGATCTCGCAGAGGCGACCGACGTCATCGCGAGGGCGGCAACCAGTGCCGCCGTCGCTAGTTTCATAAGGTTCTTCATAAGTACGTGTCCTTTCGGATCAGTTCGCGAAGTTCGGAACCCGCAACGCATCGCCGGTAAACCCGGTTGCCTTGCGAAGCTCATCCACCTTATTTAAACGTTCCCACGGAAGGTCGAGTTCCGGCCGACCGAAGTGTCCGTATGCCGCCGTCTGTTTGTAGATCGGGCGACGCAGGTCGAGATTGTGGATGATCGCGGCCGGACGCAGGTCAAAGACGTCCTGCACGGCCTGTGCAATCTGTTCTTCCGCGATCTTCGCCGTGCCAAACGTTTCGACGAGAACGCTCATCGGACGCGCGACGCCGATTGCATACGCAACCTGCACTTCGCAACGATCCGCGAGGCCGGCGGCGACAACGTTCTTCGCGACCCAACGCGCGGCGTAAGCTGCCGAGCGGTCCACCTTCGTCGGATCTTTACCGGAGAACGCTCCGCCGCCGTGGCGCGCCATACCGCCGTAGGTATCGGCGATGATCTTGCGACCGGTCAAACCGGCGTCGCCCTTCGGGCCGCCGATCACGAACCGTCCGGTCGGGTTGACGTAGATGCGCGTGTTCGCATCGAACAGGTGCGCCGGAATCATCGGCTTGATGACTTTCTCGGTAACATCCTTACGGATCTGTTCGAGGGTCACATCCGGATCATGCTGGGTCGAGATGACGACTGCATCGACGCGAACCGGCTTGTCGCCGTCGTACTCGACGGTAACTTGCGATTTACCGTCGGGGCGGAGGTATTTCAGTTCGCCCTTCTTGCGTACGTCGGCGAGTTTCTTCGTCAACTTATGTGCGAGCACGATCGGCAACGGCATCAGTTCGTCGGTCTCGCGACACGCGTAACCGAACATCATGCCCTGATCGCCGGCGCCGATTTCGAAGCCGTCGCCGGCCTCGCCATCCTTCGATTCGAGCGACTGATCAACGCCCATGGCGATGTCGGCCGACTGCTCGTCGATCGAGACGCTCACGCCGCAGGTCTCGTAATCGAAACCAACGGACGAGTGATCGTAACCGATCTCTTTGATCGTATCGCGGACGATCTTCGGAATATCCACATAGGTCGAGGTGGTCACCTCGCCCGCGATGTGGATCTGTCCGGTGATCGCAAACGTCTCGACGGCGACGCGGCCGGCCGGATCGGCGGCCAAGATCGCATCGAGGACGCCATCAGAGATGGCGTCGGCGACTTTATCGGGGTGACCCTCGGTCACCGATTCGCTGGTAAAGAGACGCTTGTACGCCAATTTAGGTTCCCTCCGACCAGGACGCCATGTACTTCACTTGCGCCGGCGTCAGGGTATCGATCTCGACGCCCATCGACGACAGCTTCAAGGTCGCGACTTCTTCGTCGATCTCGAGCGGCACGTCATAGACGGTCTTCTCGAGCGTTTTGTAGTTCTGCGCGAGATAGGCGGCCGCCATTGCTTGGTTTGAGAACGACATGTCCATCACCGAAGCGGGGTGACCTTCGCCTGCGGCGAGATTGACGAGACGGCCGTCTGCGAGGATGCAGACCTTGCGACCATCGTGTAGTTCGTACTGATCGACGAAGTTACGCGGCTGGGTCTTGCCCTTCGCGATGCGCGCCAGACCTTCGAGGTCTAACTCGTCGTTGAAGTGGCCCGAGTTACAGACGATCGCGCCGTCTTTCATCAACTTGAAATGATCTTCGCGAATGACGTGATAGTTGCCGGTCACGGTAACGAAGACGTCGCCGACCTTGGCTGCATCTTCCATCGGCATCACGCGGTAGCCATCCATGATCGCTTCGATCGCCTTGCGCGGATCGATCTCGGTGACGACGACGTGGGCACCCATGCCGGCAGCGCGTGAAGCGACGCCGCGACCACACCAGCCGTAGCCGACGACGACGACCGTACGGCCCGCAAGCAACACATTGGTTGCGCGGATGATGCCGTCGAGGGTCGACTGGCCCGTGCCGTAGCGGTTATCGAACATGTGCTTGGTCAGCGCGTTGTTCACCGCGATAACCGGGTAGGGCAGAACGCCGTCCTTCTCCATCGCTTTAAGACGGATGACGCCGGTCGTGGTCTCTTCGCAGCCACCGATCATATCGGCAAGCAACTCGTTATGCTTCGAGTAAATCGTATTGACGAGATCGCAGCCGTCATCCATCGACATGTGCGGCTTGGTCGCGACGACCGCCTCGATGTGCGAGTAGTAGGTTGCGTTGTCTTCGCCTTTGATCGCGTACGTCGGGATCCCGTACTCGCAGAGTGCGGCGGCGACGTCGTCTTGGGTCGAAAGCGGATTCGAGGCGCACAGCGTGACCTCGGCACCACCCGCCTGCAAGGCGAGCATCAGGTTCGCGGTCTCGGTCGTTACGTGCAGGCAGGCGCCGATGCGCACACCCTTCAGTGGCTTCTGCTGTTCGAAACGATCGAAGATCTGCTTGAGAACGGGCATATATGCTCCCGCCCACGCAATGCGTGAACGGCCGGTCTCTGCCAGGGCGCGGTCTTTAACATCACCAGCGACCCCGGCGGTATTTTCCAGTACGGGCACTTCAATACTCCTAGAAAAGGGGATGTGCAAGGATTCTGCACCAGGCCTATACCCTCCGCCACCACAAAGGGATGCCAGGTGAATACGCTCGACGACTATTTAACACGATTGGCCAGCAAATCGCCAACCCCGGGAGGAGGAAGCGCGGCGACCATCGTCGCAGCCTCGGGCGCGGCCCTGGTGGCGATGGTCGGCCGGATCTGTTCGACCGACCCGGCGCGTGAGGCCCTGGCCGGGCGTATCGCTCATAACGCCGACGGGCTCCGTGCCGAGCTCCTGAGGGCTCGCACCCGCGACGAGGCCAGTTTCGAGCATGTCGTTGCGGTCCAAGCGATGCCGAAAGGCGAGGAGCGATCTCGCGAGATGGAGGTGGCGCTACGCCACGCGGCCGAGGCGCCGCTCCACGCGGCGCACCTGTCGCTCGAGGTCTTGCGCCTTGCGGCGCGCGGGCTCGAACTCGGCAACAAGAATCTCGAGAGCGATCTCGGCTGCGCCGCAGAGTTCGCCTCGGCCGCGATCGCCGCATGCGGCTACAACGTGCGTATCAATCATCGCTTTATGCACGACGTTATAGCCGTCGCTCGACAGAGCGAACGCCTCGACCGCTGCGAGCGCGAGAGTGTCGCGCTCCTCCAACAGATCCGCCGCGCCCTCGAAAGCTAAGATCGCGGGGCCGGCGGCGCGCAAACCGAAGAGGCTCGCCGCTAAGCGGCGAGCCTCTTGATCGCGATGATCTCTGCTCAGTTGGTCAGTTAGAGCAGGTGGTTCCCGATACCCAGTTTACGCTGAGGAGTGGGTGGAGCTCGATACCGTTCGGGGCGACCCCCGTCTGGCCGTGGAGCGGGTCAAAGTACGCGACCCCCGTGACATCCACCACGATTCCCGACGCGAAGGTCTTGTATGTGCTCGTCGGGGTTCCAAAGCACGCTACCAACTTAGCGCGCACCGACGTGTAGAAGTTCTGGAAGCCCGACGCGCAGGCCATGCTGCAGGTCGGATCCGGCGGTTCGATGATCATCGTATTGGTCGGTGCGTTCGGATCGGAGATCACGATGTGGAAGTCCTGATCGGTCTCTTTCTTCCAGCCGACCAGCACTGCGCGCACGGTGTACGAATGGGTTTCGTAAGGCGCGTAGCGGGTGGTGTCATTGCTCGAAGAGTAGCCCGTCGGCACCGGGGCGGCCGCGAGGCTCGATACAGAGATGCTCGTAGGCGTCCAATCGACCGTGTTCCAGTACGCATCGTCGAGTGTCTTGATGTGCCAGCGTTCGACGCCGCAGCTGGTTCCGCACGACTGGCTTCCATGGCCGGCCGGTGTTGCGATCGGCGTCGGTCCTGGCGTCGGCGTGGCGCTGCCGCCGCCGACGGTGATGTCGTCGATGTACATTACCATGTTTGCGCCGCTCGCCCCATTGCCTTGGACGAGGAACTTGAGGACGACGGTCTGTCCGGCTTGCGAGCTGACGTCGTAGGTACGATACTCCCAGCCCGACGTCGTATGGGCTTCTTTAACCAGGGTCTTAAGAACGGTGCCGGTCGCGGTGGTTAGCTCCACGGCCTGGTAATCCGGTGTCGTTGAGCTCTGGTTGGTCGACTCCTGGATCCAGAAGCTGACCGTGCCGGACGACGCCGGGACCGCAAACGACTGACAGAGCGATGCACTGCCGTTCGGAACGGTCGTCGTGCCACCGAACTTGGCGGCATGCGTTCCGCTGTGGATGACGCTGGTCTGCTCTGAGGCGCTCGCCCCCGAACCGCACTGGCTCCAATAGGTATATCCGCTCTCGAAACCGCCGTCCTTGAGGACGCCGGTCGCGTCGGCAGAGCGTACACCCGGAATGGAAGGCGCCTCCTGGCTGACCGCGGGTTCGGCCGGCGGAACGACCGACTGCGAGCCGGACGAACACGCGACGACGGATATGAGAAAAAGAAGGCCGTATAAGGCGCGCATGGGTTTCAAGGCAATCCCTCCGTGCTGTTGCTTTTGTCTCAGCCTAGTGAGAATAGGCAAGAAGTCAATAGGTGCGTTTTGCCCCTATTGTCATCTTGCTTGGCACGTGGTAATAGCGTAGCTCCTAAGCGCTCAGTCGTTCCAGGAACGGTGCGATATCGGCGGGAGCAACCTCCATGCCGACGCCACCAGTGTTGTAGCGGATGTCGTGAAAATCCGAGCCCGCCGTCATCACTAATTCGTGTTTGGCGGCAACGGCGCGATAGCGCTCCGTATCCTCGGCATCGTGGCGTGGATAGAATACTTCGAGTCCGTTCAAACCTTCGCCGACCAACTCGTCGATGATCGATTCGTCTTTGAGCCGCCCGGGGTGTGCCAGCACAGCCAACCCGCCTGCACCCTGAATCGTGGCGATCGCCTGAGCCGGCGTAACGTACGTCTGCGGAACATAGCCGGGGCAACCACGCGAGAGCGCGACCCTAAACGTTTGGTTGATGTCTTGGAAGTAGCCTTTGCTGATCAACGCTTTCGCGACGTGCGGACGGCCAAGCGCCGCACCTTCGTCTGCTTCTGCAATAACATCCTCCATGCTGACGCCGTAGCCGGCGACCCGCAGGTTGTGCACCATCTTCTCCATGCGTACGCGCCGCGAGGAACGATTGTTGGTGATCATCGCGTTGAGGTTCTCGTTCTCGCGCGAAAGCCCGTAGCCGAGCACATGCACTTCGTTTGAGCGCCAGGTCGTGTTGATCTCGATCCCAACCACGACGCGCATCGCCTCCGGAACGGTAATGCGACCGAACGCATCGATCGAATCGTGATCGGTGATCGCGAAGACTTCAACCGACTTCGCGGTCATCATATCGACGAGGTCTTGCGGATCGAGGCTACCGTCGCTCTCGCGGGTGTGCGAATGAAAATCGACGATCATGCGAGGTTCCGCTGGAAGATACGCTTGATCTCAAGCGCCTTTCCGCTCTCCCGATCAATCGAGACGACGGCGGCACAGAACTGCTTCGGGCCTGCCTTCTGCACCGAAAAACGGTCGGCAATACCGATGGTAAAGCGATCCAGCACAGCCTGCTGCTCCATCCCGATCACGCCGTCGCTCGGGCCGGTCATGCCGACATCGGTGATGTAGGCCGTACCACCGGCGAGAATCTGCTCGTCGGCCGTCTGAACGTGCGTATGCGTTCCATAGATCGCCGAGACGCGTCCGTCGAGATACCGTGCGATGCCGACCTTCTCCGAAGTCGCCTCCGCGTGCATGTCGAGGATTACGATGTTGGTGCGTTCGCGAATCGTATCGACCACCGCATCGGCGACACGAAACGGGTCGTCGACCGGCGGCATGAACGTGCGCCCCATCAGGTTCAACACGCCTACGGTGACGCCGTCGGCTTCGATGAACCCATATCCGCGGCCGGGCGTGCTCGGCGCATAGTTGGCCGGGCGCACCACGCGGCTGCTCGATTCAAGATAGTTCTTGAAATCGCGTTTGTCCCAAATGTGATTGCCCGAGGTGATGAAATCGACGCCGTCGGCAAACATCTCATCGGCGGTCTGCGCGGTGAGGCCGAAGCCACCGGCGGCGTTCTCACCGTTGGCGATGCAGGCGTGAACGTTGTATTGATCGCGTACCAAAGGAACGCAACGCTTGAGAGCGTCGCGTCCGGGCGATCCGACTACGTCTCCGATAAGAAGGATGTTCAGCGGCTTCAGCGGCGCGCCGCCTTGGCTTTTTTCCGAGCTTTCAAAAAGTACACGAGCACGCGCTTCTCTTCGCGAAAGCCGACCAAACTCTTCGACAGCGCCGGATCGCGCAAGGCCTCCACCGCATAGACGGCCGTCTCGTCGGCGATGGCCGGATCGTCGAGGGCATAGTCGCCGGCGACGCGGCTGCGGACCAGCGACTCGCCGAAGCGCTCGCCGAAGTAGCCGACCAGCAGTTCGAGTTCGCCCTTGCTAAACGAGTCCAGATCGCGCGTCACGTGCACGAACGTGCAGTGCCGATCACTCTCGCACTCCACTTGCAAGACCGCGGGCTCGTCCTTCTCCAGCAGTAGATAGCCGTGGACATGGTCGATGACCGCATCGGCCAGCGTATGCTGAGTCGTCTTGTCGAGGCGGGTGCTCACGGCGAAGGTGAGGCGCACGGTTCCGTCTGCCGGGAGTGTACGCAACGACGAAACCTCCGGAAAGCGCCCCAGCAGGGCACAGACCAGGCTCACGGTATCGGCGTTCTCGACGGGAAGGCGGGCGTACATGGTAGATCCCATGAACCGGGCCCCGGGGTCCGGGTTTCAGGCTTTTCCGATTGTTTTCTTAAGGCTCGCCCGTTAGTATGGTCCTGATGAGAAAGATCGCCGGCTGGACCGGCGCTTTGTTGCTCGGTCTCCCGGTCGCGCTCCTGGCCCATATGGCAACCTACGGCGGCGAACACGTCGTCGGCGGCGCGGAGCATGGCTTCGTGGTGGCGACCGCCCTCTTGGTGGCGAGTTTAGCCGCGGTCATCGGCGTCGCCGCAACCGTGCTCTCCTCGCGGCATGCCCAGTCGGGCTCAGTCTCGGCGGCCCGCATCGGCGCCTACCTGCCGGCCTGGCTCCCGCTCGCTTTAACCGCGTTCGCTTGGTTCTGGGGGGTCGAACGGCTCGAATCCAGTCACGTCGTTTTTAGCCTCCCGATCATCCTCGGTCTCGCGCTCGTCGCCTGGCTGACGGTGCGTGGCGCTCGGGCCGTACTTCGTGGGCTCGCGGGCTTCGCGGTTGCCTGGTACGCACCGGGTCGCAGTGGTCGCGGATTCACCGCGCTTCGTCTCCCCACAGTCGCACCGGTAGCGACGCCGCTTGCCCCGCTTCGCCGGCGCTTCGCCCGGCCTCCACCGCTCGCCTTAGCGTAACGCCCATGACCGGCGCCGGAGTCGCGCCGCTATCTTCATTGCGTTCTCTAAGGAAAGAATATGCGTTCATTTTTTGCGGCTGTACTTGCCGCGCTTTTCGTTGCCATCTCCCTTCCCGCTTTCGCCGCGGCCGACGGCCTCGTCCGCGGGACCGTCACCCTGGCCGGAACGCCGAAAGCCGATGCGAAGCTCACGCTCGTGGGCGAGGGCTCCACATTCAGTACTATCAGTCGAGCAGACGGTGCGTACATCTTTTCGCAGATCCCGTTTGGCCACTATACGCTGACGACGCATGTCCAAGGTGCGTTCGACAACATTACCGAGCTCGACGTTGCGAGCGACTCCGTCGTCGCCCTCGACATCCCGCTCTCGGCCGTCAAGACGATCGCGCTCACCAGCGCGTCGTCGCGACGTGGCGCCAGTGGTACACCCGTCTCAGCAAACGTCATCAGCCGTAGCACACTTGCGACGCTCCCGACGAACGGTAGTCTCGATCGCGTCATTCAAACGGTGCCGGGCATCGTTCGCTTCTCGTACAACGAACCGGTCGCACACGGCTTTCACGGATTGACCTACGAGATCGACGGCGCGCCGATTCCTCAAGCGACCAGCTCCAACTTTTCCGAGATTATCGATCCGAAGGACGTCGACTCGATTGAGGTAATGACCGGAGCTTTCCCAGCCGAGTACGGCGGATCGCGCCAGGGAGCGGTCGTCAACATCCTGACCGACCGCGCGAACTCGTTGACCGTTCCGTTCTCCGGAACGTTCACGGTTGGAAGCGGTAACGAAGGTCAAAACCTCGTCAGCTATGACCAAGCGATCAAGGCCGGCTCGGTCGACATCTATCTCTCCGCCAACGGCCAGCGCAGCGATCGCGGGCTGGACGCACCGACGGCAGTTGCCCTACACGACGGCGCATCGCAAGCCGATCAGTTCCTCCGCATGATCACCCCGATAGGCTCGCGCGGAACACTCTCGTTCGACTATTCGAATCAGTTCGCCAACTTCCAGATCCCGATCAACATCGACCCGAATGATCCGAACGACCCGCAAGTGAGCGTGCCCGGCACCGATGACGTGCAACGCGAGTACGATCGTTATGCGAACCTCAACTTCACGCTCCAATCGCGCGACGGTAGCGGCATCTTTAGGCTGATCCCGTGGTCGCGTTCCACGCGCATCGCCTACGACGGCGATCTCGCCAACGATGTGCTTGCGACGCAACCCGATCCGAACAGCGGTACTCCGGTGAATCTGATCGGTCTCAATCAGGATCGCTTTGCGACCTACGCCGGTCTGCGTACATCGTTGCTACGCTCGTATGACCATCACACCGTGAAGGCCGGCATCGACGTCTCACGCGAGAACCTCACGGCCCGGGAGACGTTCGCCTGCTACGACTCCAACTGCGACGGAACCGGCGTGCACGCGCAGCCGTACTATGCGATCAGCAATGATACCGCGCAGGCAGGCACGCAGTTCGGCGCCTATCTGCAAGACAAGTGGTCACCCTCGAAGGAAGTTAGCGTCGACGCCGGCTTGCGCTACGACCATTCCACCGGATACACCGGTGGCGCACAGTTGAGTCCGCGATTCGGTATCAACATCGCGCCGGACGACCGCAACGTCCTCCACATGTACGTGGGCCGCATGTACGCGGCACCGCAGTTGGAAGACGTTCGCCAAGCCTGCGTTCTGCTCTCCGGTTGTGCGGGCGTACCCGTCTACGACCTGAAGCCGGAACGCGACACCTACTACGAGTTCGGCGTCTCGCATGTCTTCTCGCCGACGATCACCGGCTACGTGAACTACTTCAACCGCTACGGCACCAACATTCTCGACACGACCCAACTCCTGAACACACCGCTCTTCGCCGTCTTCAACAACGCAAAGGGGCGTGACGAAGGTGTCGAGATGCGCTTACAGGGCCTCTCGCGCACGACCGGTGACTCGTGGTTCTTCTCCGGCACGGTCTCACAGGCGCAGGCGGCCGGCATCTCCGGTTCAACCTTCCTGTTCGATCCGGGCGATCTTTCGGATACCTCGTGGCAGTCGGAGGATCACGACCAGACCTACGAGTTCAACACCGCTTATACCAAGGCGTTCGGCGTCGGCCATTCGTGGTTTGCTACGTTGCAAACCGAGTATGGGAGCGGTTACCCGGTCGAGTTCCAGAGTGGGGCTGGTCGCCTTCCGACGCATCTGGCGTTCGACCTCGCACTCGGCAAGAGGCCGGGAACCGGAGCGAACAAATCGCTCGGGTTCGATCTCGACATCCAGAACCTGTTGAACCATCAGTACGTCATCAAGATTGCCAACGGGTTCAACACCACCCAGATCAGCAACGGCCGGCAGATCCTCTTCCGCCTCACCGCGCCGCTGTAACGTACGAGCATCTAGGAATCGTTCTCATTTCCCCGGCCACCCGTCGGTGGCCGGGGTTTGGGCAAGTCGTGCCTAACTTAAGCGGCTCAATGCACGACTTATCTCGCGGCCGCGTCATCGTTACCGGCGGCGCCGGGTTCATCGGCAGTTCGATCATCTGGGCGCTCAACGCCCGCGGCCTGCGCGACATCCTCGTCGTCGATCGCCTCGGCGACGGCGAACAGTGGAAGAATCTCGTGTCCCTGCAATATGCGGATTACATCGGTGCCGACGAGTTTGAATCTCGCATCGTAAGCGACACAGCCGCTTTCGGCGAGGCGCAGACGGTCATCCATCTCGGCGCATGCTCGTCGACAACCGAGACCGATAGCGATTACTTGATGCGGAACAACTTCGAGTACACCAAGAACGTCGCGATGTGGTCTCTGCGCAATCGCAAGCGCATGGTCTATGCCTCGTCGGCCGCCACCTATGGATCGCTTGAGAAGAATCTCTCCGACGAGTGCGATCTCGATACGCTACGCCCGCTCAACATGTACGCGTACTCGAAACATCTCTTCGATCTCTATGCGCGCGATCAGCATTGGGATGAGAGCATCTGCGGGATCAAATACTTCAACATCTTCGGCCCGAACGAACACCATAAGGGCGAGATGCGCAGCGTCGTCACCAAGGCTTTCGATCAGATCTCGGTCTGCGGCGCAACGAAGCTTTTCAAGAGCCACGTTCCGGCCTTTCCGGACGGTCGTCAAGAACGTGATTTTCTGTACATCAAGGACGCCGCCGCGATGACCCTGCACCTCGCAGAGTCCGGCACGAACGGCATCGTCAACGCCGGTTCCGGCCGCTCTCACACGTGGCTCGACCTGGTTCGCCCCATCTTCCGTGCATTGAACGTTCCGGAGCGCATCGAATTCATCGATATGCCCGAGGCATTGCGCGGGAAGTACCAATACATGACCACCGCACGGATCGATCGACTCCGCGCAAGCGGCTATGCTGCGGCGATAACGCCGCTAGCTGATGCTGTCACTGAATACGTCACCGACTATCTCATCCCTGATCGTAGGCTGGGTGAATCCAGTCCTGTCGACGACATCGCACAGAGGAGCGCATGAGCCAATCTACCCGTACCGAACGCCGTCACGGTTCGCACAACCCCGGCAAACCGCCGGCAAAGCGCGACCCGATGCTCGCCGTCTACATCGGCATCGGCGTCGCCGTCGTCGCTGTCTTCCTTGCCATCGGCATCTTCAACTGGCATGGGCAGCAGGTCGCGATCGCGGCCGCAGCAACGCCGACACCCGGCCCGAACGCAAGCGCGAAACCGATCCAACTCGCCGACGCCGTCAGCATCGGCAAACCGGCGTTCCCGCCCGGCAATACCAAGGATGGCGGAGCAGGCGCGAAGGTCGATGGCATCCAGTGCGAGACGCAAGAGCGCGTTACCCTGCACAATCACACGCATCTCGCGCTCTTTGACAACGGCGTACAAATGCAAGTGCCACAGTTTATCGGTTTGGTTCCGACGTTGCAATGTCTCTACTGGCTGCATACGCACGCGACGGACGGTATCATCCACATCGAAGCACCGGACTTTACGGCGCCGAACGGCGGCCCGTATACCCTCGGTATGTTCTTCGATATCTGGGGCGAACCGCTGACGCGCTCGCAGATCGCGCGTTTCAAGGGTCCCGTTACGGTGTACGTCAACGGCGGTCTCTACACCGGTGATCTCCACGCCATCCCGCTGTTAGCGCACCAGCAGATCACCCTTGAAGTCGGCAAAACAGTGCCGCCGCCGAACTATATCTTCCCGCTGGGCGAGTAGCCGCTAGAGAACCTTGGCTATGGCAGCGGCGAGTTCATCATATTTGACCTCGCCGCTGCTCAAATAGCGAATCTGCTTGTGCGAATCGATCACCACCATCGTCGGGAAGCCGCCCTGTAGATAGAGCCCGCCCACGGTCAGCGTGCCATCGTACGCGACCGGATATTGCACGTTAAAACGCTGAACGAACGCGAGCACGTCGGCCTGCGAAGCCTCCGATGAACCGTCCATCGCGGTATCGCTACCGGAGACAGCGAGAAAGTGAATCCTTTTGCCGTAGGTGGCGAAGAGCCGGTTCAGCGTAGTCGTTTCACGCTGACAGTGTGGGCACCACGTCGCAAAAATTTCGAGGAAGACGGGGCCTTTCGCCTTCGCAAGATCGAACGGGCCGGCCGTCGTCGCTGCTTCGAACTCCGGTGCGGGGCCGCCGAGCAATGCAGCGGCGACGATTGGAGCCTTCGAGGCGTTTTGCACCTGGGCAGTCTGCTGAGGATGCATCACATAGTAGACGATTGCAACCGCGATAGCGAGAACCAGGACTCCGATCGATGCGATCGCGATACCGCGTTGATTCATCGTGACTTCAACCTTTCATCGAGGGCGAGCGCACCGGGTGCAAACCGGGCGACGAAGGCGCAACAGAGCGCAAGTGCGAGATCGAAAGCGACGTGCGGCCAATCGGCGGTCGCGGAATCGTTCGGCCCGAAGCATCCGCAGTCCGCCGGGATGCCACGAATCACCGCGCTCGCGATTGCCGCACCATAGAGTACGTACTGCGCCGCCGCAAACCATCCGGCAAATCGTGTGAACAACCCCACGACGAGATAGAGGCCGATGAAGATTTCAATGAACGGCAGGACGATCGAGAGCGGCGCAATCACGCCCTCCGGCAAGAGTCGGAAGCCTGCAATCGAGGCGGCGAGTGCCGCAGCGTGGCCGATCTTCAGCACACCCGCCGCGACGAGCACCAGCCCCATCACCACGCGAACCGCGGTTACGACGGCCTTCACGGCGTCTGCTTCGGGCCCACCGCGAAGAGTGGCGTCATCGGAACGACGTCGGGCGAACCCGCGCGGCCGAGATACGGTCGCAGACCGAAGGCATCCTGAACGGTGCGTAGCAAAGCGTAGTGGTTATACGCCGTGGCGTCGGTAACGCCTCGCGGGCCA
>CAJDXE010000029.1_pt1 | contig 30881 bp, 34 predicted proteins | sample 7391781 | NCBI WGS metagenome assembly CAJDXE01 (sample SAMEA7055730, study PRJEB34461) | soil metagenome | biome: terrestrial ecosystem; feature: Peninsula; material: soil | place: Antarctica | collected 2016
GGCATCGCCGACCTGGCGTCGTTCGGCCGTTACGTCTGCGACCGCCACAGCGCCATCGGTGCCGACGGCCTGCTCGCAATCGATGCCTCCTCCGTCGCGGATGCAAAGATGCGGGTCATCAACGCCGACGGCGGCGAAGCGGAGATGTGCGGCAACGGCATCCGCTGCGTTGCGCGCTGGCTTTCGGAAAACGGCGAGGGCGAACGCCTGAAGATCGAGACGATCGCCGGCACCATTGAGACGCAGGTTCTGCAGCATGAGCCGACTTTTGAAATTCGTCAGTGGCTTGGCAAACCGGAGGCAACCCGCCGGCCGATCGGGCCGTACGATACCTGGTTTGTCTCGCTCGGCAACCCGCACGTCGTAATCTTCGTCGAAGACCTCGAGATGATCGATCTTGATCCGTTCGCCGAAGCATTGCAACGCTCGCCCGACTATCCGAACGGCACAAACGTCCACCTCGTGCGCTACGACGACGACGGTATCACCGTCAAACATTGGGAGCGTGGCGTCGGGCAGACGATGGCTTGCGGTACCGGCGTCGTCGCAAGTGCGGTCGCGTCGATCTTGGCCGGACGAATGACCTCGCCGGTCACGGTACGCGTTCCGGGAGGCGACTTGCGCGTCGAATGGACGCTCGAAGGCGGAGCGTTTCTCACCGGCCCGGCCGTACGTGTCTTCGATGCCGACGTGGCGTACGCAAGCAATCGTGTTCGCACCTGAGCCCGAATCCAGCATCCGCGAGGCTATTGACTCCGATGCACCGCGTATCGCGGCGCTCGCGGTCCAGCTTGGCTATGAGGTTCCGCTTGCGCACGTCAAGCGACAGTTGGGCCGCCGTGGCGCAGGCTACGAAGTCTTCGTTGCGGTCGTACCGCGAGTCGGCGTCGTCGGCTGGGCCGCGGTCGCGTTGCACGAATCGTTGCTCTCCTCGAAGTATGCGGAGCTCGAAGGTTTGATCGTCGAGGACGAGTATCGCGGCAATGGCATCGGGCGTGCGTTGCTTGCTCGGGTTGAACGCTTTGCGCACGAAGCCGGTGCGCCGATGCTTCGCGTCCACTCGAACGTCGTGCGCGAACGCGCACATGCATTCTACGAACGCGAAGGCTACCGCTCGCCGAAGAGTCAGCAGATCTTCGAGAAACACATATGAGCGACGTCGGACTCGCGTACTGCGACGCTAAGGGACGCATCTATTTCGATCCGGAGCGGGAGCCGCTAGCGGACGGCGGTATCGAGCGACGGATCGAGGCAGGCGAGCTGATCGCTGCTCCTCCCGGCGCCGTGCCGACGATTCTTCCCGGGCGTCGCCCGTTGACGACCAACGGAGTCGAACGGCGCCGCTTTGCCCTTGCGGCGATCTTGCCCGCCGGATATACGCGCCTCCTCGTTCCGGCGTATCGTAAAGATGCCGGCGCACCGGCGCTGCCGCTCTTCGGCTATACCTTTGCGGCGGTCGTCGACGACGAGCTTTACGTCGCCGCGATGCGCACCGACGAGAGCGAGGATTGGCAACCGCGCTACTTCGGCGAGGGCGAGCTGGAAGAAAAGCTGCAGCGCCGATTAGCGAGTGATCCGGAGAACCGGGTGTTGCGCCAAGTCGCGCTCTGCTCGCGCGAATACGGTTGCTTCACGGCGCAGAACGTCTTTCTTGAGCGCGGCGAAGCGGCGATGCCGGTCTCGCCGAAGTGCAACGCGCGTTGCATCGGCTGCATCTCCGAGCAAGAGCCCGATGCGGGGCTGCCGTCGCCGCAGACGCGCATTGTCTATGAGCCGGCCGACGATGATCTCGCACGCATCGGCATCCATCACCTCGAGCGGGTGGAGGACGGCATCGTCTCGTTCGGTCAGGGATGCGAAGGCGAACCGCTGTTGCGTTCGGTCGAGATCGCTCATGCAATCGAGAAGATGCGCGCGACACGGAGCAACGGAACGATCAACCTGAACACCAACGGGTCGATGCCGAAGTCGCTGGAGCGCTGTATCGATGCCGGGCTCCAAGCCGTTCGCATTTCGCTTAACTCGTTCCGTCCGCACGCCTATGCCGCATATTACCGTCCGATCGGCTATGATCTCGACGACGTCTTCGCATCGATTCGGCTTGCGTCGGAGCGTGGCTTACGCGTCTCGCTCAACCTGCTCACGCATCCCGGGGTTACCGACGATGCGGAAGAAGTGGCGGCGATGGAAGCGCTTCTGCGCGAAGTTCGCGTGAACATGATCCAGACGCGTACGCTCAACATCGATCCCGAGTGGTACTTCGATGCGGTTGGTCGCCCCCAGCGGCCCATCGGCATGCGTGCGGCGCTTGCGAAGATGCGCGAACTGCACGTCCAAGTCGGCAACTTTACCCACACGCACTAAAGTTGAGAGCGCGATGAAGGTCTGGCACATCGGCGCGTTGGTCGCGCTTGGCTTGCTCTTCGATTGGCGCGAGCCGGGGCTACTCGGCGAAGTCTTCCGCTTCGCTACGCTGACGGTCTTTCTCCCCGCGCTCATCTTCGAAGCGTCGTGGAATCTCGATTTGCCGACGATGCGCCGTGCCTGGAAACCGATCGTATTGCTCGCAGTCCCCGGCGTCGCGATAACGGCCGCCATCGTCGCGGCGGGAGCGCACCTCGTCGGTGGCGTCGCGCTACCCCTGGCGCTGCTTCTCGGCGCAATCTTAAGCGCCACCGATCCCGTTGCCGTCGTTGCCATCTTTCGGCGCCTGCGCGTTCCGCACGAGCTTGCAACCATCGTCGAGAGCGAATCGTTGCTCAACGACGCCGTCGCCGTAGTCGTCTATCGCGCCGTGCTTGCAACCGTTGTCGCGACCGCCTCGGTGAGTACGACCGCCGGCATTGCCGGTGGTGCGATTCTCGCGGCGATCTTCGGCGTGCTCTTCGGCATTGCGATCGGCATGCTCGCGGCGCAGGCGTTGCGCATCCGGCACAATCTCATCGCCCATACGCTTGCAACGCTCATCGCTGCGTATCTGGCCTATGCCGTTGCCGAACACTTCGGCTGGTCGGGGATCTTCGCGGTGATCGCCTGCGGCATTGCCATGCGTGAGGTCGAGCGCCGCAATGACGACCTCGTAACGGCGCGCGGCGTCGAACACGTATGGGGTTGGATTGCAGGTCTTACGAACGCGGTGCTGTTCTTCTTGATCGGTGCCGCCGTAGCGTTGCCGCAGATCGACCGCGACTGGCGTGCTTTGCTCGCAACCATCGCGGCAGTCCTCATTGCGCGCTTCGCTCTCGCCTACGGCTTGCTGGCCCTCGCGCCGGGGATGGCGCGCGAGTGGAAGGCAGTGGTCCGCCTTGCCGGCGTGCGTGGCGCGCTCTCGCTTGCGTTGGCGCTCGCGTTGCCTTTCAACCTCGTCGGGCGCTCGCTCGCCATCGACGCGACCTTCGCGGTCGTCATCGTCACCATCTTGCTCGGTGCATTCACCGTCGAGCCGCGAATCGAAAGACTCGACCTCTAGCGTCGGGCGAGCACGAAGAGTTCGCGTGCGCCGGCATCGAGTAAGCGGTACGCAAAGCTGTTCGGCTGCGGCCATCGCGGCGTACGCAACGTCCCGCCAACAGCCAGCGTCGTCTCGGCGATCTGGCGAGCTTTTGCCAGTAGGGCCCGCGGAATATCCTCGCCTTCGACGGGTATCCAAATGCCGCCATACGCGCGAGTCTCCGCGCGCAGGCGCGCGACGGCGGCCTCCTCGTTAGCATCCGGCTTCGACGCACAGGCCACGGAGAAGCCGGCATGGAGCCGGGCTGCAATTCTGCTACAGCGTTTGATGAGCGGAAGATCGTCGATGCGTGCAGCGACGCTTAGGAGCAGTCGATCGAACGGCGCGGTGCGCTCCTCGCGATTGCCGCTGAGCAAGACCTCGCGAACTGCGAGCTCGCGTAAGCCTTGGAAGACTTCGCTATCGACGGTGAAGCCGCGTTCGCGCATCGCAGCGCCGGTAAGGCGGGCTACGGCATCGCCGAGCGATCCGACGTTCTGCACGTCGAGCGTGGCGACGACGTCGACCCCCGAGCGTAGCATGGCTACCGTATCGCGAAATCGCTCGCAGAGGCTATCGATGAGGAGCACTTGGGGCTCGCGCGCGAGGATGACGTCGCGATCGAACTCCGGCAGATGTTCGAGCTGGGCAAGTGCCTCGATCGTGCGCGGGCGATCTTGCGTTGCGACGCCGACGGCGAGAACGGTGCGGCCGTCGGCAACAAGCTGCCTGCCGCGATCGAGCATTGCGATCGTCTTTCCCGTGCCGGGACCGGCCCCGAGATAGATCGTCAGCTTTCCGTAATTGGTCTGCAGGCGATCGCCTACGGTTGTGCCGAGCGGATGCGGAGAGAGTGGCGGGTCGGCGAGGTACGTCTGCTCGCGCGAGACGATGAAGACGTCGCGGACGACCGGTCGATTGACGATACGTGCAGCCTGTGGCCCATGGGGCACGGCGACGAGCGAGGCGCGCAATTCGTCTACATCGTGCGGGGCAGAGATGTCGACGACATCAAGTGCGAGGTCAAGCCCGGCGGTGATGGCTTCGACGCGGCGGAGGTACGCATCGGGTTCGGTCAGGTCATGTGGGACGATGACCGCTGCGATCGAGACGCGTTCCCTCGCCACCGCCGGTAGCGTGAGATCATCGATGATACGTAACATCGAGCGTCGACGGGCCTGTAACTCGTCGTCGGAGAGCGCGGGATTGCGCGCCCTGAGGAGGCGTAGGGAGGCATCGATGGCAACGACCTCGTCGGCCTCGCGCAAGAATGAATTGGGAACGGTCCTCTCGATGTGGTCGACATCGAGCGCGCCGAAGACGAGGAGGCCGGCGTTGCGCAGTTCCGCGGCCTCGCGCCACGACGTCTCCAAGCCATCGATGATGACGGCGTCGAAATGTTCGGTCAAAGTCGCGACGTCGCCGGGCGGAATGCCAATGCTAACACGCTTTCCATGCTCGCGGAGATGGCGAGCATCGTCTTCGAGTTTGCGTGTCTTTCCGGCGCCCGGCGCGGCGGCTAGATAGACTACGAGGTGTCCAGGCACGCCTAGTTTGCCTGCAACATCTCGCGGATGCGCTCGCCCGCGCCCTCTTTAACGATGGCGACGATCGCGGTACCGGAGTGCAGAACGGTATCGCCGTGGGGAATCGTTAATTCGTCGCGGCCTTCATCGAGTGCAACAACGACGGCGTTCGACGGGAACGGCACGTCGGCGATGCGTTTCCCGTCGAGCGGTGAGCCCTGTGGAATCATCACGCGCGCGAGTTGCAACTTGCCCTTGCCGAAGAGACGCATCGTCTCTAATGCCGACTCGTACGAACAGGCGTTAACGCTTTCGTTGAGTACGTCGAGAATGATCTCGGTCGAGGAGATTACCGTCACCGGATTCTCGGTGTCGAGCGATTCGAATATCGTCTTGTTGCGCGGATTGTTGACGCGGGCGATGCATTTCGCCTTCGTCCTCTTTTTTGCGATCAGGGTGACGACCAGGTTATCTTCGTCGTCACCGGTGTCGGCGACAACCACATCGGCGCGCATGAATCCGGCGCTTTCCAGCACGAGCGGATCGCAACCGTCGCCGACCAGCGTCACTTGGCGATCGAGGAGGTTATCGAGGACCTTCGCCTTCTTTTCGTTCTTCTCGACGACCAGGACTTCGTGGCCCTGATTGATCAGTGCGCGAGTGAGATACGAGCCGACCTTGCCGCCTCCGACGATAAGAATAAACACTTACTGCGCCTCGGCTTCGGGGAGCGGGGTTGCGACAGCGAAGCGCGTTGCGAACTCGCTGATCGCGTCGGGAGCGACGATCGCGTTGATCTCGTCGTCGGCTTCGAGGGCGAGGTCATTGTGCGCGACTATGACGCTCATGCCGCGACGTATCGCGGCGATGCGAATGCGACCCGGTATCTCGCAGTCGCCGACCGTCGCGCCGGCATTATCTGTGCCGACCCGTGCCGAGAGCGAGGTGACCTTACCGAAATCAAAGGGCTGATGCGGATCCCATGGCGTCTCGAGCAGGGTGTCGCGAATCATCTTCGCGCCGAGCGTGGTTGGGATTACCGTCTGTACACCGAGTTCGCGATACATCTGTCCGCGCGGTGGATCATAGATGCGACAGACGACCTTCGGAATCTTGAACATGCGCTGCGCAATCAACGCTGCCATGATGTTGCGATTGTCGCCGTCGGTCACCGCAACGAATCCATCGGCGGTCTTCGCGCCGGCGCGCTTCAAGATATCGTAGTCGATACCGGTACCGACGACGACGTGGCCCTTAAACGTTTGTCCCAAGCGTTTGAACGCAGCGGGGTTTTCGTCGACGACGATGACTTCGTGTCCATCCGCGTCTAAGAGTTTGGCGAGTGCCGATCCGACGCGTCCGCAACCGACGATGAGGTATCTCATGAGCGTGAGGAGGTTCGGAGGCAGGAGAGCCGTCCCTTCGCAAGAACAAGTGGAGGCTTTTCGGGGCGTGGCTCAGCTTGGTAGAGCGCTTCGTTCGGGACGAAGAGGTCGCACGTTCAAATCGTGTCGCCCCGACCAGATTGTGTTTTCGCGATTTAGTCCGGCCGCACGTCGCGTGCTTCGTGCTGCCGAGCAAGAGTGCCGGAATCACAATCATTACTATGTCGGTGCCGAGCATCTGCTCGAAGCGCTGCTTCAAGAACACGACCGCGCGATCATGGCGGTCCTCACCAACGAACAGATCGACGCCCGTGAGGCCCATGCCGAAGTTCGGCGTGCCCTCGGGACCGGCGACGAGCGGCTCTGGGAGGGGATACTGGTAACGCCACGCGTACGCAAGATCATCGCCGGGGCCGAAGCGCGCGCCGGCACCGGCGACTTGGAACCACTCGATCTCTTTGAGGCCCTACGCGCCGAGGGCGGTAGCTTAGCTGCCGAGATCCTCCGCCGTTCGGCCCAACCCCGCAACCCCGCCGCCGCTTCGGAGTAAGAGCACTCGCGTGGAACATTTCCAAACGATCATCATGGGGCTCATCGATCACTACGGTCTGCCCGGCCTCTTCGTCGTCCTGACCTTCGGCAACGTCGGTGGGCCGATCGGTGCGGAGGTCGTTCTGCCGACCGCCGGTGCGCTGGCCGCAACCGGGCACTTACCCGGCATCTGGTTGACGATTGTGGCAGCGGTCCTCGGCGAACTCGCGGGACAGAGCATCGCCTATGCGGTGGGCCGCTACGGGGGACGCCCGCTGGTCGAACGCTACGGCAAGTACGTGCATTTCGATCACGCGCACCTCGATAAGGTCGATGCGTTCTTTCAGAAACACGGCACCTTTGCGATCTTTCTCTGCCGCTTCATCCCGGTGATTCGCGGTATCTGTGGCGTACCCGCAGGCATCGTGCGCATGAACCTGGCGGCGTTCTATCTGTGGACGCTGGCCGGTTCGTTCGTCTTCTGCGGTGGGCTGATTTGGCTCGGCGCGGTTGTCGGCAAACACCTGGACCAACTCAAACCCTTGCTCCATAAATTCGGTTACGGCGTCCTCGCCGTAGCGATCGTTCTCGGTATCGCATACGGCATTTGGGCATATCTCAAGAGCCGAAAGGCGAACGCCGCCACCTAGGAAGATATTCAACATGAACGCCGCGCTGCAGCAGCGGCTCGCGCAGATCCCCGATACGCCCGGCGTCTATCAGATGTTCGATGCGTACGGAGACGTGCTCTACATCGGCAAAGCGATCTCCCTGCGCAATCGCGTGCGCTCGTACTTCCAGGAGAGCGCCGCGCTCGACGTTCGCAAGGCGTCGATGGTCGAACGGGTCGCCGACATTCAAACGATCTCGGTCAGCAACGAGATCGAGGCGTTGATCCTCGAAGCGAACCTGATCAAGCGCTATCAACCGCCGTTCAACGTCCATCTTCGCGACGACAAGCGCTACCCGTATCTCAAGGTCACCAACGAAGCGTTTCCGCGTGTCGTCTTTACCCGCACGGTCAAGTCCGATGGCGCCCGCTACTTCGGGCCGTACACCGATGCGCACGGCCTGCGCGAGCTGATCGACTTGGTGCGTCTGGTCTTCCCACTGCGCACCTGTCGCGAGCCGATCGACGGCAAGCGCAGCCGTCCTTGTCTGCAGTACCACATCAAGCGTTGCCTGGCGCCTTGCGTCGGCTATCAAAGCGAAGACGAGTACGACGCGATGATCGAAGAAGTCGTGCTCTTCCTCGAAGGCAAACAAGAATCGTTGCTCTCGCGTCTTGTCGAGCAGATGAAGGCGGCCTCGGAGAACTACGCGTTCGAGACGGCGGCGCGCATGCGCGATCGCATTGTCGCAGTGCGTCGCGTCACCGAGAAGCAGAAGGTCGTCTGGCGCTCACGGCTCGACATGGATTTGATCGCCTGCGCGCGTGCGCAAGGGCAGGCGTGCATGCAAGTCTTCTTGGTGCGCGGCGGAAAGCTGATCGGGCAAGAACACTTCATGCTCGATGGTGTCGATACGCAGACCGATGCCGACCTCTACGACGAGTTCCTCAAGCAGTTCTATACGGCACGCACGGCAAGCGCGGTCTCGATCCCGGGTATTTCTGCATTCGCGAAAGCGCGGACCGCGCGCGACAATCAAGCGCCGGTGCCCGAGGGACGTCGCCGCGAGCAGAGCGCCGTGCCGAAAGAGATCCTTACGCAAGCGGAGCCGAACGAGCGCGCGTTGATCGAGCCTTGGCTCTCGAATCTCAAGGGCCAGCGCGTGCGCATTCTTGTTGCGCAGCGCGGTGCGCGCGCAGAATATCTACGCCTGGTGCAGAAGAACGCCGAGCAGAATCTGAAGGCCTATCTCGCGCATCAGGAAGTCCAAGAGAGCGCGCAGGCTCGGTCGCTCACCGAACTCGCCGATGCGTTAGAGTTGCCGGAACTGCCGCATCGTATCGAGTGCTACGACATCTCGAACATCCAAGGCACGAATCCGGTCGCTTCGATGGTTGTCTTCGTTGAAGGCCGCGCGAAGAAGAGCGATTATCGCAAGTTCAAGATTCAGTACGATAAGGGGCCGAACGACTTCGCGATGATGCAAGAGACGTTGCGCCGGCGGCTACGCTACCTGCGCCGCGAGACCGATGACGACGCGACCAAACCCGAGCGCGAACTCGCCAAGAAAGAGAAGTTCGACAAGCGTCCGGGCTTGCTGCTGATCGACGGTGGCAAGGGGCAGTTGCACGCCGTCGTCGAGGTGCTCAACGAGATGGACATGACCGGTCTACCCGTCGCGGGGCTGGCGAAGGAGCACGAGTGGCTCTATCTCCCCGGTCAGAGCGAGCCCGTGGTATTGCCGCCGAACTCGGCCGGACTCCACTTGGTGATGCGCATCCGGGACGAGGCGCATCGCTTCGCCGTCACCTATCATCGCCAGCGCCGAGCCAAGGCGATGACCCAGTCGGCTCTGGACGCTCTCGCAGGGGTTGGCCCGGTTCGCAAGAAGCGACTTTTAACGGCCTTCGGGTCGACGGCAGGCATCAAGCGAGCGAGTCTTGACGAGATTGCCGCCGTAAAAGGAATGACGTCGGCGCTGGCGTCGCGTCTCAAAGCTGCACTAGGAGAATGAAATGAATTTTCTGATCCAGTTCATCGTAAACGCAATCGTCCTCTGGCTCATAATTACGTTTGTGCCGGGGTTCCACAACAGCGCCGGTGCTTCGGGCATGGGCGCGTTCGGGACATGGACGGTCATTTGGTTGGTCATCATCTTCGGCCTCGTCAACGCGTTCATCGGGCCGATCCTTCGCCTGCTCGGTGCGCCGTTCAACTGGCTTACCCACGGGCTCTTCTCGATTGTCATCAACTGGATTCTGCTCGGGCTGGCCGTGTGGTTCACGCCGGACCTCAAGGGTGGCTGGTTGCCGACCTTGATCGGTGCGATAGTGTTGATGCTCGTTAGCACGGGCATTCGCATGATGAACACGCCGCAGACCCCCTCCGCTTCGTAAGCGCAACGGCGCAACAAGCAACGGCCCGGGCGCATCCAACGCTCGGGCCGCTGTGTTATAGTGTGTGGGTGCCTCCGAGGGCACATGATCGGTTATGGGGCTGAAACAGGCTCGACGGGGAGACCCGAGACCGATGCTAGCAGGCGGAGTTGCGAGCTCTCCTAAAACGATCGCAAATCGCATAACTGCGAATAACGAATACGCCCTCGCTGCCTAAACTAGGTTAGCGACGGGACCCGGAGGGTGGGCCCGAGCCACTCCGGAATCCCGCCAAAAATTCGGGCTGGTACACATTCCCGATCGGTGATGTGTACGAGACAAACGATCTGCTGCGACCGCTAAGCCCCGCTTTGAGGCGTACGGTTGATCAAGGAAAAATCGAAGCTGAGCCTGGAGAATGTATCGGGTCGGCTTTTCGGACTCGGGGGGCAGTACCCCGACAGCTCCACCATATCGAACGCCTCGTCCAACCGGACGGGGCGTTTTGCTTTTGGGAACGGAAGAGCGTCTGCTTGCGTTTAAGAGAGCGTCGACCGGTCAACAGGCCGGCGGATTTGGAGAACTCTACATGAACGCTTTGCGTACAATCGCCGCCGGCCTCGCCCTGTTCCTCGGCTTGGGCCTCGCCGTCCCGCTCGCCGCGAGCGCCAGCAACGCCATGGTCAAGAACGATAGCGGTCACTGCGCATGGGTCACGGCCTATACGGCCTATGGGATGACGCGTTTTGAAATCGTCCAGGACCCAAACGGACGCCCGCGTTACGTCAAGCCGGGCGTGAGCCAGCAGTTCATGCTACCGATGGAACCGGAGATGAAGTTACGCGCCGAGATCACGCGGAACGCCGACTGTTCGGGCGGCACGATCGCCGACGTCTACGACGTAAAGAAAGGCCTGGATGTCCGCGGTTGGTACAACGCCAACATCGTTAAAGTCGGCGATCGCTTCTGGATCGTCATCAAGTAAATGAGCAAGGCGCAAGCGAGAGCTTGCGCCTTTGCTTTGATCAGGTGGACGAAGGGTCAGCGTTCATGTGTTACCTCGGCTGGTGCCAGCCATTGGACGGCGATCGTTGCGCACAGCGCGCCGAGCAACTGCGCGGCGATGAACGGCGGAACGTCCTGCGGCTGAATACCGGCAAAGCTGTCGGAGAGTGCACGGGCGATCGTGACCGCCGGGTTTGCGAACGACGTCGAGGACGTGAACCAGTAGGCGGCGACGATGTACGACGCAACTGCGAACGGCGCAAATGCGGACCGGCAACGAACGCACGTGCGAATCACGAGTACGAGCCCGAAGGTCGCGACGAACTCTGCAAACCATTGCGGAAATCCGCTTCGCGCGTGATGCGAAAGCATGATCGGTGAAAGCCCGAACATCACGTTAGCCGTGGCGACGCCGACCACGGCGCCGGCGAACTGGGCCGTGATATACGCAGGCGCTTCTCGCCACGGGTGATTGCCATGGAGCGCATCAGCCAGCGTAACCGCCGGATTAAAATGAGCGCCGGATATTGGACCCAGCGCGATGATGAGGCAGAGCAGCGCAGCGCCGGTTGCCAGCGTGTTCGCGAGGAGCGCGATCGCCACGTTTCCGCCGGACAAACGCTCGCCCATGATACCGGAGCCTACAACCGCTGCAAGCAGAAGCGCCGTTCCCAGCGCTTCTGCCGTGCATCGTTGTGCGAGCGTTACGCGCAGCAAGCGCTTTCGGTGCCTACTTCGGATGCGCAGCATTGCGTTGCATCGTTGTCGCGTTCATCCGTCTCTTCATGAACGGTATAGACTTCCCAGCGGCGTCCCTCGGGATCTTTCGCCCACACCTTCGTTTGGTTGGCGTAGCAACAGGTGTCTTCGCGTTCGATCGAATCGGCAAGCCCGGCTGATTCGAGCCGGCTGATAGCGGTCTCCACCTCGGCGGCCGTCTCGACAAAGATACCGAAGTGGGCATCGCTGGTTGGATTCACCGACGCACGGAGATCGAGCGCGAGTTCGAGGCCGGGCTCGTCGGTGATGAAGAGTGCGTAATCGGCGAGCGTCTTCGCCGGCTTCGCATTGAGTAAGGTGGAGTAGAACGCAACGCTCTTATCGAGGTCGGTCGTTGCGAGATTGAGATGGGTCTTCATGCTTTCACTTTCTGTTGAAATATTGAAGACAATGCAAGGTTGAGGCGCTCTTGCGCACCGGCGGCGAGCCGGTAGTAGACCCAGGTTCCGCGGCGCTCGGACGTCACGAGCGCGGCCTCGCGGAGGATCCGCAGATGGTGCGAGACCGTCGGTTGGTTGAGCGGGAGCGCATCGGTGAAGTCGCAGACGCAGGCCTCATCGGTTGCCGCTGCCAGGGTCGCCAGCATGGTCAATCGATAGGGGTCGGCGATCGCCTTCAGGAGCGCGGATGCCTGTTCAAAGTCGCCGGAGGCGACCTGAGCAGGCGGGCAACAACGTTGCATTGACATATTTCGATATTAACGTCTGAATCGAGAATTGTCAATATAGTGGTGAAGTAGCCGTCGTTGATGGTCCAATCGGCGCTAAGGGTCCCGCATTTGAATCTGCGAATAAGCATCGCTAACGTTGGCAGGGCATAGGCCCGCCGAATACGATTTCCTCCTTCGAGTGTAGTGTGGAGAACATTCGATGATCCGCGGCCTTATCGCAATCGTGGCCTCTTGTTTGCTGTTGGCGCAGACGCCGGCAGCCGTCCCTACGGGCTACGGTGCGTTGAATCGGGCAATCGCCCTATGGCAAACGCAAAATATCGCGCCGTTCGAGTCCTTCACGCTCAGATGTAATGACCTCTTAAAGTACGGCATGCTACGAACGTGCGGAGGTAGCGCGTCGTTGCGAGTGACGATGAGCACCATCGATGGGATGGCGTCGGTTTCTACTGTTCCACCCAATGGAGAGGCCGCGCAGACCCTCGCCACCGGTTATAGTCTTTATCAATTGGCCGTTCCCGTCGGCTTCCGAAAGCATCGCGTTCTGCCGCAACCGGGTGACGAATCCGGTGATCTCAAAACGATCGCGACGGTCTCCGTCGGTGCTGCCTACAATATGACCGTCGAAAGCGCGACGTGTCAAAATCAACAAGCTTTTCATTTAACGCTCGTGCCGCGTTCAAAGCCGGATATCTATCCGCTGCGTTCGCTGACCGTCCTTGTGAGCACTGGAGCGCCATGCGCAATGGACGCGCAGGTTCTGTTTCACGGAAGAACCGTTTTCCTACATTACGATTTCGACCAGCGCGGTGCCCTTGGTGCGCAAGTGGTGGTACGGGCGCTCATTCGTCTTCCGGGGCGATCATTCGATTGGAAGTTGAATGACATCGCCTTTGCGCAACAGTCGACGGTTTGATGAGCGAGCTCTAAATGCGCCGCTGCGATCGCGAGCCGATTTCGCGCGATGGGCTTCTGCAGATGCTCAGCGCGGCGATTGTGGCGGTTCGAGATGATCGCCCAATTCGGGTCACGATCGATGGCGTGGACGGCGCCGGGAAGACGATCCTGGCAGACGAATTAGCACCGCATATTGCGGCGCGCGGCTGCACGGTTATACGAGCGTCGATCGACGGCTTTCACCATCCTCGCGAATTACGCTATCGGCGCGGCGCTGACTCGCCTGAGGGGTTCTATCACGATTCATTCGACTACGCGGGGTTGCGTTCGGCACTGCTCGATCCGCTTGGTCCCAGCGGGAATCGCCAATATCGGACAGCTATCTTTGACTCCCGGACGGACTCACCGATTATAGCGCCGACTCGCACGGCGCCGGCAAATGCCGCGTTGCTGTTCGATGGTATTTTCGCGCAACGGCCGGAGTTGCATGGCGTTTGGGACTTTGTGGTATTTCTGCACGTCGAGTTTGAGGAGACGCTGCGCCGCTCTCAGGTGCGCGATGCAAGACCCGGTCAAACGAGTGTGGAGTTGGAACACCGTTTCTGGAAGAGGTACGCGGCCGGACAGCGCTTGTATCTTGAGTCCGTCCAGCCAAGAGTTCACGCGAACGTTGTCGTGGACAACACCGATCCGAAGCGGCCGGTTATCGTCGGCTAAGGAATGCCGTGCCCGCGATGAAGAGCCAGAGGGGCAATGCGTCGACGGCGAGATGCTCTGATACGCCGATCACGTGCGCGCTTGCGAAGCGGGCGATGAAGAAGAGGGAGCCGGCGATGCCGATGCCTCCGAGTGCGACGGCAGCTGCACCGAGCGCACGTCGTTGCGAACCTTCGTGAAGAAGCGTCGGGCCGAGTGCGAGCAAGCCGATATTGCCGGAGAGAAAGAGTGCGATCGCGCCGATGTCGTGCAGCACACGATTCGTGTCCTCGGGGACGAGGCCGACGAGAATTACGCCGAGTCCGTTGATGACGATCAGCGCTATTCCGAGATCACGCAAACGTCCGGGGCGAAACGCACCGCGCATCAGCCACGCGCCGCCACCGATGAGGAGACCTTGCAGCAACATCGAGCCGTTCACGAGATTATGAAACGGCGAGCGCCCGGCACCGAGATCACTGATGCGATCGGTGATAAAGCTGTATCCGGGCCAATGGATGCCGACGTAGGTCTCCACGATGAAGAACTGCAGGGTCGCGATCCAAGCGACGGCGCCGATACGAATGCGTGCGTTCACGCTCTGCTCTTTCGCCGCCGCATGGTCACATCGCTTGAAGATGGGCGTTATACCGAACGATGCTAGCACTGGTTCTCTCCGTCGCGCTCGCCGGGCCGAGCGGCGACGCTTTTTACACGCCACCTTCACCGTTACCGCGCGGTATCCACGGCGACGTGATCTGGGAGCGTCCTTGGACGAGTCCAATTGCGCCGAAGAACGCCTCCTCGAATACGCTGGTGCTCTATCACACGACGTCCGTCAACGGCGTCGACACGGCGGTCTCCGGGACGGTCTCGATTCCGAAGGGTGATCCGCCAAAGGGCGGTTGGCCGGTCATTAGTTGGACGCACGGCACCACCGGCAATGCCCCACAGTGTGCTCCATCACGATATCCGCGGCAGAACACCGAGCAGGCGTCACTCGATGTGTGGTTGGCGGACGGTTATGCCGTGGTGCAGACCGACTATGAGGGCAATGGCACGCCCGGCATCCACCCCTACTTCATCGCCGAGGCCTCGGCACGCGATGCGAGCGATATGGTGCGCGCCGCGCGACAACTCGATCCGCAGATCGGCACTCGCTGGGTCGTGCTTGGTCACTCCGAGGGCGGAACGGCTTCGCTCGGCACGGCCGCATTTGCGCAAGCGTGGACGCCGGAGTTACAACTGCTCGGATCGATTGCGTATGCGCCGGGCTCGCACATGTTTAGCTATCTCCATGACATGCAAAAGGCCACCGAACCGCTCGGCAACGATGCATTCTTCTTTCTGATGGTGCAGGCCGCGGCCTCCGTTGACCCGGCGATCGATCTGAAGAAGATCTTCTATCCGGTCTTTACCGATCGGCTTCCCCAGTTGCAGAAGCGCTGCATCTGGGAGCTGGATCGCGATTTTTCGTGGCAGATGATCATCCCCGCGCAACTCTTTCGCTTGGATGCGGATACGAGCGAGATCGCGCGCGTCTTTCTTGCCAACGAACCCGGCGGCTTTTCGATCCACGTGCCGGTCTATGTGATGCAGGGGCTTACCGATCAGATGGTTGCACCGTCGATGAGCGAGCAACTCGCCGGTGCGCTCTGCCACGGCGGGGCAAACGTGTCGTACGCGACCTTCGCGAACGTCGATCACTTCGGGGTTATGAAAAAGGCGCAGCCACTCGCCGCGCCTTGGATCGCTGATCTGTTTGCGGGGCGCCCCGTGCCGTCGCGGTGCTCGGAGCCGCCAGTGCGCCTATAGGCCGGTGGAACGAAAGCAGGAAAGCATGCGTTCTCTCGGCAGAAGCCCATTCATCCACTGCTCTGCCTGAGGTATTCATGAAACGACTCGCCGCCATCGCGCTGCTCCTCGCGGTCGCATTTGTATCCAACCTTGCCCCGGCACGCGCCGGCGGTTCGAGCTACATCACCACCAACAACACCAGCGACGCTTATGTATGGGTCACCGCGTACAAGAAACACATGATTGTTACGACAACGCAGGCCGGTGCCTGGTGTGTCGCGCCGCATAAGGACGACACCCATGGCCTAACCACGTTGGTCGTTGCGGTGCGTACCGAGATCAGCCGCAACCATTGTCAGGGTAACCCCGTGGTCGTGAATCACCTTCGCGATACGAAGGTCAACGATCCGGTCAAATTTACTCAGGATGTCAGCTGTGGGCGATGCTTCGGCTACTTGCGTTTGTAGCCATCGCCGCGACGCCGGATAGGCATTTCTATCCGGCGACCAGCGCGGCCGGTACACCGGTCACCAAACTGCCGGAGGCACAGCGGCATGTGGTCGAGCGCGTGCAAGCGGTTCTGAAGCCGCGATATCGCAACACCCTGCGGTATACATACTCGGGCGCCGGCGATTTCGTGCTCGTTCCGTGGCCCTATACCGTGCCGATAAATGCCTGTCATTCGCCGCCCGATCCGAAGTGCATACACGACTGTGGGCTCGCGCTAAATCAGCAGTTTTGGCAACTCATGCCGATCATGGAGTTCGGTCGTTGCCAAGATGCGTTGCCGATCTGGCTCCATCCGAAGCAACGACTTCCGGTACTGGAAGATCCTGGCGGCGATTAGTTTGCGGCGAAGAAGTCGAGAATCTTGTCGGTGAAGTCCGACATGAACTCGTGCTCGCCGTACATCACGAGGTCTTCTTGCATGACCGACGTCGCTTGGAGGCTCGTCATTCCGAACTGCGCGATGAGCGGCGTCTTGGCGCAGAGGAACGTATTCGGGCCACCGTAGTCGGTTGATTGATACGGGTTGTAGGCAATAGCGTTACTGCTGTTGATGCAACCCTGCGTCTTCATCCACGTGAAGACCGCCTCGGATTCCGGCGTGCTGATGCCCGGTACCAGTGCAAAACGATCAGGATATGCCGGCGACGGAGGATTCGAATAGTAGTTAATACTCGGATCACTGTTGGGATACGGATTCGTACTCACGCTGGTATCGCAGACGCCAAGGTAGGTCGCGCTCTGCAACTGTTCAGCGTTGCAATGGGCCTGCGCATTGCCCGCCGGCCCGATGCCGATTACACCGCCGCCATACTGCGACGTCGAGATCACACCGGAGGTGCCGTCGTTCGGTGCCAGCGCCCAGATTGTCGGAACCCGGTTGCCGGTGCTACCGTTGGCTGATGGGATAGATTGGCTCGGCGCATAGACGAGCGCTGCACCGCCCTCGATAACGTTGGCGGTGGCGTGGAAGTTCAGCTCGCGACCGGCTTCCGAGACGAAAAGGCCGCCATCGGATGCACCGATGCCGTAGACCTTGTCAGATGCCGAGATAATGCCTTGCCCCTGCATGTAGGCGAGCATCGTAGCGACGTTGTTGAGATCGATGTTGTTTGGGTAGAGCGAACTCGTATCCCAATAGCCGGCATCGGCACTGGCAACGCCGATCACGCCGTAGCCGTGTGCAAGTGCCATGCTGTTGAACTGCAGGTGCTCGGGAAGCGTGAACCAGTTCGACGGACGACCGCCGCTGCCGTGAAACTCCAGGATGATGCCGCTCGGATGCGATGCCGGGACCGCGTACTCGATGCTGATCGGCACGGCCGGATTGCTTGGTGTCGTCACGCGATTTGCGTTCATCCCGGTATCGGTTCCGGGAATCGTTAAGGTCACCGGGTTCAGCGACGGTATCGCTACGTAGGTTGCGGTGATCGCAACGTTCGTACCGGCCGGTCTCATCAAGTGAAACGCGGCGTGTTGGGAGCACGTCGGCGAGTGAGGCCAACGAGCGTGTTGCCGACACGAGCACGATACGCCGCCCCCAAAATGCTCGGCCTTTCTCCGGTTTCTGTCCGGTTTCCGCGCTAGACTCGGTACATGAAGAACTCCCTCCTCCGGAACGCTGTTGCCGCGATCGCGATTCTTGCGATGACCGCGATGGTGGTCCCGCAGCCGGCTCGCGCTGATACAACGCAAACTGCGCGGTCGATCATCTACGGCATAGCGGCTGTCGCCGCCATTGCCACCATCGCCAATGCGCAGAACCGGGCGAACAGCGTTGCGGGCTATCTGCCGGATGGATCTACGGTCTACGGAAACGGCCGCGTGCTTAATCGCAACGGGCAGTCATGGTACCCCGCGAATCAGGGGTTGCAAGTGCAGTGCTACAACCAGCAATGCACGATCGTCGATCCGAACAACGGTCAGTACAGCAACGGACCGTCATACTACGACAACGGCGATCAGTACTACGACACGTCGACGCCGTACTACGATTATAGCGCTCCGTACAACAGCGGTGGCGTCTACATTGCGCCGATCTACATCGGTGGCGGCTACTACAGTGGCGGCAACGGATACTACCGCGGTGGCGGCAACAACGGCTACCACGGTGGCGGCAACAGCGGCTACCACGGTGGCGGCAACAGCGGCTACCACGGTGGCGGTAACAACGGCTACCACGGCGGCGGCAACAACGGCTACCATGGCGGCGGCAACAACGGCTACCACGGCGGTGGCAACAACGGCTACCAGGGTGGCGGTAGCAGCGGCTACCACGGCGGCGGTAATAGCGGTACCGGACATACCGGTGGAAGCAACGGGCAGGCCGGCACCGGCACCGGTGGGCACCCCCACTCCCACTAGCATCCCCAACTGTGCGTAAGCGTTCCGGTCATGGGGAACGGGAAATCACCCGCTTGCGATTCGCAGGCGGGTCTTCTCGTTCCGGAAGGCTAGCGAATGCGGACGGTTTGGTATCGCCGTACAAGGCGATCCCGGCTCGCCCCTCGCTGCTGCGCCGATAGGAGTTCGTCGCGCGCGCAGAGCAGAGGAGGCATATGAGTTTCCTTATGACCATCGATACAATTCACTGGATCTTCGCATTTCTCGTCTTACTCTGTGCCGTCACCATGGGCTGGATGCAGGTCGGGCAGCGCGTGATGGTTGCGGTGATCAGCATTCAGGTGTTGATCGGGGTCGTCTATGCTGGCGTGCTTGGGGCCGGAATCGCCGGTATGGGAATGCGCGTCGGGGAACATATCCTGGGCGCGCTTTTGGCAATGGGCGCATACATCGCGGCACGCCGCCTCGGCGAGCGCGGCGCATCGCGCGCAACCGTGCTCAGCTTGGCCGCCCTCGGCCTCGTCTTGCTGGTCGGGACCGCCTATCTCGGCCTAAAAATGCACGGACGGATCATATGAAAACCGGCCGTTTCTTCGGCCTGCTGCTGATCCTTGTCGTCGTCGCCGGCGGCTCGTGGTGGTTCCTGGCGCATCGTGCCGCGACGACGCCGACCGACACGCTTCAGGTCTACTATACAAAGGCCTCCGATGGCACCTCCGAGGTTGCGTGGAATGTCTCGATGCGACCACCGGTTGCCGGCGAATCTGCGGCCGAGCATGCACGCAACACCGCGTTGTACGCTGCGTTGCAGAGCGTTATTGGCCCCGCAAACGAGATCCAAGCGGTACGCTTCCCGACCGGAACGCACGTGATCGCGGTTGATCTTGCCGGATCTATCGCTACGGTAAATCTCTCCAAGGAGGTTGAAAGCCAGACGGGCGGAACTTTCGGTGAGAACGGTGAGTTCAAATCGCTCGTCTATACGCTTACCGGCTTGCCGGGTATCGATGGCGTACAAGTGCTCGTCGAAGGACGCAAACTCGACTCGCTGCCCGGGGGACATGTTGAGCTCGATCAACCGTTACATCGTTCGGATTTCTAGCCTTCTCGTCTGCGTCGCGTTCGTCGCGGCGTTGACGAGTCGTGCAGAAGCGAAACAGACCTTCGTCTTCAACAATGCGCCGCTCGCGGTTTCGCGCGTCGCGACGTTCGGCGGAAAGCTGGCGATCTCGGTTCAAGACGAAGGTCTGCGCACGCTCCTGCATGACATCGGCGCCTCGATCACCTGGAATCCGGGCGACCGCTACGTACTCTTTACGACCGCTGAGCCGCAGATCGTCAGCTTTGCCGTTGGCGACACCCGCTACGACATCGGCCCACGAAGCGCGCAAGCGAGTTTCGCCCCGTATGATATGAACGGCACCGTCTATGTCCCGTTCGACGAGTTGATGAGCGCGCTCTATCTCTCGCCGAAGCATGACGGCGGCGAGATCGTGCTGCAGCCGCAGTTGGCATCGTTCGACGTGCGCGCATCCGGCGACGGCTCAACCTTGATTGCGCGCGCACCGATTCCGTTGCATCCGCGCGTGATCGCGGAGAGCGCATCGCAGCTAGTCTATGCGTTCGACGGCGTCGGCACGACCCTCGACCGTTCGCGTTCGGTCAGTGCGGCCGGCGTGCGGAGCGTTACCTTCGCGCAGAGCGGAACCGTACGTATGCCGGTGACGACGGTGACGATCACCTTGGTTCCGGGTACCTCACATTCGCGCCCGAGCGCCGACGATGATCGCGCGTTCATGGTAGCGGTAGGTGGCGGCGCTGCCTCCGGTACTGCTGCAGTCGCTGCGCCCGAGCCAATCGTACAAGATACGCCCGTGCCATCTCCCGCGCCGATCATGGCCGCATCGACGGCCGCCGTTGCCGTCACCGGCGTGACTGCACAGGGCGGGCCGAATGGCTACTCCGTCGACGTCTCCGTGGGCGGTGATGCCAGCTACGATTGGCATCGTCTGCGCGATCCGGACAATCGCTTTTGGGTCGACGTCCACGGCGCGACCTTGGCGACGACGGTGGCCCGTGATATCACCGGGACCGATCCGGTTGAGACCGTTCGTGTACGTCAGCTCGACGCCGACACCGTTCGGGTTGCGCTCTCGCTGAACGGGCCGAAGCGCCTCGACGTAACGCCTTCGTCTACCGGCATTCATATCGTCATCTACGACGACGAAGCCGGTGAGGATGTTGCCCGAGCGGGCTCCGGCACAATCGGAACCGCAGCGGCCGTGGCTGTAGTCCCGAGCCCTGCTCCGAACAGCTCCGGCGAGCCGTGGAAGTTCGGCGCGCGCTCAGGATACGTCGCGACCAACCCGCGCCTGATCGTCATCGATCCCGGGCACGGCGGCAGCGACCCCGGCTCGGTGCGCGGCAATGTTCGCGAAGCGCAACTCACGCTCGATATGGCGAAGCGGCTTCGCGACGTCTTGGTTGCGCGCGGATGGCAAGTGATCATGACGCGTACGACCGATGTCGATGTCTACAAGCCCAACGATAGCGCGCACGAAGAGTTGCAGGCTCGCGACGATGTCGCCAACAACGCCGGCGCCCGGCTGTTCGTCTCGATTCACGTCAACGCGTTCATCAACGCCGGGCCGCGCGGCACGACGACCTACTATTCGAAGCCGGACGACATCCCACTCGCGCAGGCGGTGCAAAGCGGCTTTGCGGCGGCGCTCGGTACGAAGGACGACGGCACCGTCAAGAGCCATCTCTACGTCACCCTGCATGCGGCGATGCCGGCGATCCTGGTAGAGACTGCGTTTCTCTCGAACCCCGACGATCTTGCGAAGCTCACCTCAAGCGACTGGCGCGAGAAGTTGGCGACCGCGATCGCCGACGGCATAAAGAACTATGCAGGCGCACCGCCGGCCGCGGGCCAAGCGCAAAGTCAATAATGCTCGGCCTCTTCGATTCCGGGCTCGGCGGCCTCACCGTCGTGAAGCAGGTGCGCGCACTCTTACCGCATCACGATCTGCTCTTTCTCGCGGACCAGAAGCATGTTCCGTACGGCGATCGCACGCCCGACGACCTCCATCGTCTGCTCGTGCAGAACGTGCGCTGGCTCGACGATCAAGGTGCGGACGCGATCGTGATGGCGTGCAATACGTCCTGCGCAATCGCCGCAGACTACGGCTATCCGGGGACGAATGCACCGATCCTCGATTTGATCGAGTCGGCGTCCATCGCCTTACGCGACGCAGGTTTCCGCAAGATCGGTGTCGTCGCTACTACCGCGACCGTGCGCTCGGGCGCATACGGCAAAGCATTGCGCGCGCACATTCCCGGCGTCTACGTTGTCGAGGTTGCGGCACCCGCGCTTGTGCCGATCGTCGAAGCCGGTGACATCGCGGGCGACGTACCTCGTGCGGCGGTAACAGAGGCCTGCGCATCGTTACCGCGCGATCTTGACGCAGTGGTTTTAGCGTGCACGCACTATCCGGTGCTCGATGCACATTTTGCTGCGGTGCTCGGCGCGGGTGTCGCGCGCATCGATCCGGCCATCGAGCAAGCCGGGCGTGCCGCCGCACTAGTCGCGTCACGCGGCTTTGCAGCCGGTACGGGAGCGACGCGCTACGAGACGACCGGTGACGACGCAACGTTTCGCGTCAGCGTCGGCCGCATCATGGGCTCGACATAGCCTAAAATTCGTGCACCGTCGGGAGACCCAGGTTCAATGAGCGATCACCGGAAGAGTAGTGAGCGTTCCTTTGCTATAGCGTAAGCAGTTGGCGGCACGCATGGGTTTGTGGGGCTCTACGGTGGATTTGACAATATGCTCTCGTTTTGAGAGGATACTTTCGGAATAAGTGCGCATTGAGAATTATCAGCAGGCGCCGCCTGCGCGAATATTGGAAATCTCACGCCGATGCGGAGGTACCCCTGAGCGCATGGTATAGCTTCGCGAGAAAGGCGAAGTGGAAAGACCTCATCGATGTGCGGCGGACCTATGCCGGCGCCGAAGCCGTAGACAATTTTACCGTGTTTAATATCAAAGGTAATACATATAGGCTGATCGTTCGAATTTTCTATCTTCGTCAGACGATATATATCGATAGTGTACTAACGCACGCTGAGTACGACAAGGACAAATGGAAATGACCGCTTTGGCCGTCGCATATAGAGAACTACTCGTTGAAGATCTCCCGCATGCGATTCACAATGAACGTGACTACAAGAAGTATGTTGCGCGTGTAGAAGCATTACTTGATCAGAGAAAGCGAAGCCCCGCGCAAGAGCGTTATGTGGACCTGCTTTCTGTATTGATTGAGCGATACGAAGAAGAAGTTGATGAGGAGATCGCTCCGCCGAGCCCTCTTGATGCGTTGAAAGAGCTCATGCTCGCGAATGGCTTCTCGCAGGCCGATCTCGGCCGACTGTTTGGTTCAAGTGGCGTTGCGTCCGAAGTGCTGGCCGGCCGACGAGCGATCAGCAAGGAGCAGATCAGAAAGATATCGACTCGTTTCAATGTCTCCGCAGCGTCCTTCATCTAGGCGGCGCGGCCGGCGCTTGCGCTAGAACGGCGAGACGGTCGGTACGCCGAAGAGGCGGAAGAATACGATCGTTGTGACCGCGCCGAGCAACGCGCCGGCGATGATCTGTGCGACAGTATGCGCCTTGACATAGTAGCGTGCCCAACCAACCATCGGGATCAGGATCAAGAACGGTAACGTCTGTCGCCCGTAGAGAATCGAGAGCGCGATCAGCGGCGCGGTGATGCCGAGCGCGTGCGTGCTGATCTTCCAGTAGCGGGTGATGTACTGCACGACGATCGTCGAGATCGTGTAGGCGGCCATCGCGGCGGTGAGGATGCGCGGTGCATGCATCAGCCACAAACAGCCGGTGCCGAGCAGATAGAAGATGACGAACGCCCCGAAGACCGACTCGCGCTCGTGCCGCACCGACATGTCGAGGTCCGAGACGCGGTCGCTGCCGTAGAGCCAGAAGACGTAGAGCATCGGCCCGATCGAGGTAAAGAACGTCGAGACGAAGAGCAAGCGCCAGAAACCGAAGGTTCCGCCGCCCGTCGTATGCGCCAGAATGGCGAAAAATGCCAACGCCGTTAGGAACGGGTTGAGGACGGTCGAGAGAATCTTTGCGAGGTCGCCCCAGACCCTCCGGTTTTTGAGCGGAATGATCGGGGGAAGCGGTTCTAACACGTGTGCCCTTATCCGATGTTGGGCAGGGGGGAATCCTGCCGGGTCCCTCGCGCGTTAGGGCAGAAGGACACTATGAACGCATGATTCTCGAACGCATCGCCTCACCCGCCGACCTCAAGGCGCTCTCGCGCTCCCAACTAAAGACGCTGGCGCGCGAGATCCGCGACCTGCTGGTTGTAACCTGCTCGCGCAACGGTGGGCATCTCGCGCCGAATCTCGGCGTCGTCGAGTTGACCATCGCCTTGCACCGCGTGCTCGATGCGCCGCGCGATAAGATCGTTTGGGACGTCAGCCATCAAGCCTACGTGCACAAGATTCTCACCGGTCGGGCCGCGCAGTTCTCAACCCTGCGCCAAGAAGGCGGGCTCTCCGGCTTTGCGATGCGCAGCGAATCGCCGTACGATTGTTTCGGTGCGGGGCATGCGTCGACGTCCGTCTCGGCAGCGCTCGGCATGGCGATCGCGCGCGATCTGCGCGGTGGCGACGAGACCATCGTTGCAGTACTCGGCGATGGCGCCTTAACGGGTGGCCTCGCCTACGAAGCGCTCAACAACGCGGGCTCGTTGCCGACGAACCTGATCGTCATTCTCAACGACAACGAGATGTCGATCGCGCCGAACGTCGGCTCGATGGCGTCGTATCTCTCGGTGTTGCGCAGTCAACCGTTTGCGAATCGTGCGCGCGAGACGGCGAAGGGCGTGCTCGACCATCTGCCGTTCGGCGGTACCGCGAAGAAAGCGCTCGAGACCGCAGAGGTTGCGGCGATGCGCTTCGTCTCACCGTCGGAGAAAACGGCCGTCATCTTTGAAGAATTGGGCTTCCGCTACGTCGGACCGATCGATGGACACAGCATCGATGCGGTGACCGGCGCGTTGCAGACGGCAAAGCAAGTCGGTGGCCCGGTGTTGCTACATGTGCGCACCGTCAAGGGCAAAGGCTACGAGCCGGCCGAACAAAATGCCCGTGCCTTCCACGGCGTTGGCGCCTTCGATGTCGAGAACGGCAAGCTGGAAGCGCGCGGCGGATCGCTGACCTTCAGCGATGCCTTCGGGGAAGCGATGATCGCAGTTGCGCAGAACGATCAGCGCGTGATCGGCGTCACCGCCGCGATGCCCGATGGCACCAAACTGGCGGCATTCGGCAAGGCGTTTCCGCATCGCTACTACGATGTCGGCATCGCCGAAGCGCATGCGGTCTGCTTTGCGGCAGGCGCTGCATCCGCCGGTCTGCGCCCGGTCTGCGCGATCTACTCGACGTTCTTGCAACGTGCCTACGATCAGATCGTCCACGACGTCTGCGTGCAGAATCTCCCGGTCGTCTTTTGCATCGATCGCGCCGGCTTTGTCGGCGACGACGGCCCGACCCACATGGGTCTCTACGACATCGCCTATCTGCGCACGCTACCGAACATGCAGGTGCTGGCCCCGCGCTGCGAAGCCGAGCTGGAGCCGATGCTGCGCTATGCGCTAGCCCAGGACGGCCCGGTCGCGATCCGCTACCCGCGCGGCTCGACCTCCGGGCGCCATCCGATCGCCGTCGCGCCCATCATAGCCGGCAGACCCGAGGTGCTAAAAGAAGGCTCGGGCGTCGCGATCCTGGCCCTAGGCAACACCGTCGACCTCGCGCTCGACGCCTATACGCTGCTCGAAGACGGTGAATGGGGGCCCTTGCCTGCCCTGCCGACGGTGGTTAACGCCCGTTTTGCCAAGCCCATCGACCGCGAATTCCTCGCCCATCTGGCGCTCACCCACGCCCGCTTCGTTACCTTAGAAGAGCACGCTCTCGCAGGCGGGTACGGCTCGGCGGTCGTAGAGGGGGTGTCGGACCTGGGGTTGTCCGTCGCCGTCGACCGAGTCGGCGTCCCGGACGTGTTGGTCCACCACGGTGCCCAGGTGAATCAACGGGCGCAGATCGGCCTTTCCGCACAATCGTTGGCGGACAGGGTCGCAAGCGCGCTTGTAGATAGGGTTCGTCCGTGATACAATCCCCGCGTTTTTACTAGGTAGGAGACCCTGTTACCGTGATGCCCGTTCTGCTCGCCGCGGCTGCCGCCGTATCCAAAGTTCTTCCGAAGGTTCCTGTTCCGATCGCTACGGGTCTTCCCAACACAAAGGGTCCCGGTGCCTCGCTTGCGCCGAATGCGATTGCCGCCCCTCAGGCGATGACATGGTTCCAGCTCCATATGGCGTGGTTCACGCACGGCATCGCTATACTCGGGATCTTAGCGGCGATCACATTGATCGTTTTGCTCGCGGTGCAGACCACCAAACAAGAGGGTCTTTCGGGTTCGATCGGTGGCCGTGTTGAATCGGCGTACAAGGGTCGTCCCGGTGCAGAAGAACAGTTGACGCGTGTGACCGGTTTCGTCGTCGGCGTCTTCCTCGTTTCGTTCGTCATTCTGTCGCTTACCGGCATCTAACCCTCCCGCATCATGGCGCTACTCGACGTCAAGAATCTGCGGACGACGTTCCGCACCGAAGATGGGCCGGTAACGGCCGTCAACGGACTGTCGTTTCGTCTCGAGGCCGGGCAGACGCTCGGCATCGTCGGCGAATCCGGCTCGGGAAAATCCGTAACCTCGCTCTCGATCATGCGTCTGCTTTCCAGCAACGCCTCGGTTACCTCCGACGGCGTCTTCTTCGACGGTAAAGACCTGATGAAGGCGAGCGAATCGGAGATGCGCAAGATCCGCGGCCGTCGCATCGCGATGATCTTCCAGGACCCGATGACCTCGCTCAATCCCGTGTTGACCATCGGCGAGCAGATCGCCGAAGGCGTACGCCTGCACCTCGGCATGAACCGGGCCGAAGCGCGCGACAAGACGATCGAGATGCTGAAGAAGGTGCGCATTCCGTCGCCCGAGACGCGCATCAACGACTATCCGCACCAGTTCTCCGGCGGCATGCGCCAGCGCGTGATGATCGCCATGGCGCTCTCCTGCGACCCGCAATTGCTGATCGCCGACGAACCGACCACCGCGCTTGATGTCACTATTCAGGCCCAGATTCTGGAACTGATGAACGAGATGCAGGCCGAGACGGGCACCGCCATCGTGCTGATCACGCATGACCTCGGCGTTGTCGCGGAGACCTGTAAAGACGTGCTGGTGATGTACGCCGGCAACGTCGTCGAATACGGCAGCGCCGTGCAGATCTTCGCCGAGCCGAAGATGCCGTACACGCAAGGCTTGCTGGCTTCGCTGCCGCGCCTCGACACCGCCGAGCGCCAGCGCTTGGAGCCGATCCCGGGGCAGCCCCCGAATCTCTTGCATCTACCGCCCGGTTGCGCGTTCGCGCCGCGTTGCAAGTATCGTATGCCGATCTGCGACGAAGTTGTTCCGGTCAAAGACTTCGGCTCGGGTCACACTGCTCGTTGCTGGCTCTACGACGATCGTTCCAAGGGCCAACGCGTCACCGTGGAGAGCAAATAGTTGGAACCGCTGGTTGAGGTCCGCGACCTCTATAAGTATTTTCCGATTCATGCGGGCCTGCTCTCGCGCCACGTCGGCGATGTGAAGGCCGTCGATGGTGTCTCGTTTTCGATCAATCCCGGCGAGACGCTCGGTTTGGTCGGCGAATCCGGCTCCGGCAAGACGACGATCGGCCGTTTGATGCTCCGCCTGCTGGCGAAATCGAAGGGCGAGATCTTCTTTGAAGGCCGCGATATCACGACAATTTCGCGCGGTGAACTTCGCAAGCTCCGTAAGGAAATGCAGATCATCTTCCAGGACCCGTATGCGTCGCTCAACCCGCGCATGACGGTCGGCGATATCATCGGCGAGCCGCTGAAGATTCATCATATTGCGACCGGCAAAGCGGCCACGGCACGCGTACAAGAGCTCCTGAGCCTGGTCGGCCTGCGCCCGTACCATGCGAATCGCTATCCGCACGAGTTCTCCGGCGGCCAGCGCCAGCGCATCGGCATCGCCCGTGCGCTCGCTGTCGATCCGAAGTTCATCGTCTGCGACGAGCCCGTCTCCGCGCTCGACGTCTCGATTCAAGCGCAGGTCATCAACCTGCTCGAGGATCTCCAGCAGAAACTCGGCTTGACCTATCTCTTCATCGCGCACGATCTCTCGGTCGTCCGCCATATCTCGACCCGCGTCGCCGTGATGTACGTCGGCAAGATCGTCGAAGTCGCCGATCGCGACGCGCTCTACGAGCACCCGATGCACCCGTACACGCAGGCGTTGTTGACCGCGATTCCGATTCCGGATCCGTCGGCTCAGAGTAAGCGTAAGCGCGTGGTGCTAACCGGCGATATCCCGTCGCCGGTGAATCCGCCGTCCGGCTGCCGTTTCCACACGCGCTGCCCGATCGCGTTCGCACGTTGCTCGGTGGAAGAGCCCGTATTCAGGGAGTATGCGCCCGGTCACGCCGTGGCATGCCACTGGGTTGAAGAGCATAATGGCCAAGCGCCCGACATCACCAAAGCCCCGGAAGTTCTCCCCGCGTAGCGCTGTTCTCTCCGCTTAGAAAAAGAAGAAGGGCGACCGTTTTCACGATCGCCCCGTTTCGTTAGCCGTTAGGCTTACTTCTTCTTCGCTGCTTTCTTGCGTCCGACAGCCTTCTTGGCGGCGGGCTTGCGAGCGGCTTTCTTAGCGGCCGGCTTGCGAGCAGCTTTCTTCTTGGCTGCAGGCTTACGAGCGGCTTTCTTACGTCCGCCGGTCTTCTTTGCAGCTTTCTTGCGTCCAGCAGTCTTCTTCGCGGCTTTCTTACGTCCGCCGACCTTCTTCGCGGCCTTCTTGCGTCCGCCGGTCTTCTTTGCTGCCTTCTTTTTGGCTGCCGGTTTACGAGCAGCTTTTTTCTTGGCTGCAGGCTTACGAGCGGCTTTCTTGCGTCCGCCGGCCTTCTTTGCAGCAGGCTTGCGGGCGGCTTTCTTGGCAGCCGGCTTCTTGGCGGCGGCCTTCTTGGCAGCAGGTTTACGACGCGCCTTCTTGCGCGGTTTCTTCTTTTCTTCGGCGACGGTTGCGCCGTTTACCAGGATGTCGTCCATTCATTCCTCCATCGTTTTCCCGGGGAAAACGAATAATCGTTGGACAGCGCACTAGCGGCGCTTTGAGCGAATAATATAGGAAAAGTACAATTCATGCAACTTTCTGCCCTCGCGCGAATCGCGCGCGCATGCGAGAACCGCCGTTGCGGTGTTGCCGGGGTCTTGACCCGGGGTGTATGCTAAGCCCCGTGAAAAAGCCCCTGATCATCGTCGAATCGCCGACGAAAGCCCGTACCATCAAGAAATTCCTCCCACCGCGTTATGTGGTGAAGGCTTCGGTGGGCCATGTTCGCGACTTGCCCAAGTCCACTTTGGGTGTCGATGTCGACAATAACTTCACTCCAAAATATTTAACGATCAAGGGCAAAGGCGACATAATTAAGGAACTCCGCGCCGCCGTCAAATCGGCCAGCGAAGTCTACCTCGCCACCGACCCTGATCGCGAAGGCGAAGCGATCGCGTGGCATCTGGCGGAGTTGCTGAAGCTCCCCGAGCCCAAGCGCATTGAGCTCCACGAGATCACCAAAGAGGCCGCGCTCGAAGCGCTGCGCGATGCGCATAGCATCGATATGGACCGCGTCAACGCCCAGCAGGCACGCCGTATTCTCGACCGTCTCGTCGGTTACAAAATCTCGCCGTTGCTGTGGGCGAAGATCCGCGGCGGCCTCTCCGCCGGACGCGTGCAGTCGGTTGCGGTCAAGCTGATCGTCGATCGCGAACGCGAGATCCTCAAGTTCGTCCCGCGCGAATACTGGTCGATCACCGCACAACTCGCGACCGGCCGTAATCCGGAGATCGTCTTCCCGGCCGACTTGATCGCACATAAGGGCGAGAAGCTCGAGATCACCAGCAAGGCACAAGCCGATGCGGCCCTCGCCGGCATCGCCGGTGCTGCGTTCACCATCGCCGCGATCAAACGCCGCGAGGTCCGCCGCAACGCGGCCGCACCGTTCACCACCTCGACGCTCCAGCAAGAAGCGTCGCGCAAGATGCGCCTGCGCGTCCGGCGCACCATGCAGATCGCTCAGGGTCTCTACGAAGGCGTCGATCTCGGCGCCGAGGGCACGCAAGGTTTGATCACCTATATGCGTACCGACTCAACCCGCATCAGCGATTCGGCCCGCGAGAATGCTCGTGAGTACATCGTCGCGACCTACGGCGAAGAGTTCCACGGCGGCCGCACGTTCAAGGTTAAAGAAGGCGCGCAGGACGCCCACGAAGCGATTCGTCCGACCTCCGTGCACCGCACACCCGACTCGCTCAAGGGCATACTGAAACCGCAAGAGCTCTCGGTCTACCGCCTGATCTGGGAGCGCTTCGTCGCCTCGCAGATGGCGCCGGCGGTGATGGATCAGACGACCGTCGATATCGACGCCAACGGCTACACATTCCGGGCCAGCGGCAGCATCATGAAGTTCGCCGGCTTCACCCGCGTTTATGAAGAAGGCCGCGACGACGAGGCGGGCGGCGACGCCGGTGCCGACGCCAAGAAAAAAAGCAAGGTTCGTCTGCCGGAGCTGCTCGAGGGCGACAAGCTTGATGTCAAAGCGATCGATCCGAAACAGCACTTCACCGAACCGCCCCCGCGCTATACCGAAGCGACCTTGGTCAAGGCGCTGGAAGAGAACGGCGTCGGCCGCCCGTCGACCTATAGCACCATCGTCGAGACGATCCAGGCGCGCGGTTACGTGGTGCAAGCGGAGCGGCGTTTCGCGCCGACCGATATCGGCATCGCCGTCAACGACTTGCTCGCCGAGCATTTCAAAGACATCGTCGACTTGCGCTTCACCGCGCAGATGGAAGGCGATCTGGACCAAGTCGCAATCGGCAAGGGCGACTGGGTCGAGGTGCTACGCAAGTTCTATGGACCGTTCGCGGCCGAACTCGAAGAGGCGGAGAAGAAGATTCCACGCGTCGAGATCAAGGACGAACCGACCGACGAGATCTGCGTCAACTGCGGTAAGCCGATGGTGATCAAGACCGGCCGCTTCGGCCGCTTCATCTCGTGCACCGGCTACCCCGAGTGCAAAACGACCAAGCCGATTCTCAAAGAGACCGGC
>CAJDXE010000017.1_pt1 | contig 30823 bp, 26 predicted proteins | sample 7391781 | NCBI WGS metagenome assembly CAJDXE01 (sample SAMEA7055730, study PRJEB34461) | soil metagenome | biome: terrestrial ecosystem; feature: Peninsula; material: soil | place: Antarctica | collected 2016
GTCCGAACTTAACGCACGGATCTGCGCGACGCACATGCGCAACGGCGTTACCATCATCGATCCGATGACGACCTACCTCGAGCCCGAACTGATCATCGGGCGCGACACCGTCATCTATCCGAACACCTCGATATCGCGTTTGAGCGAGATCGGTATGGACTGCGTGATCGGCCCCAACGCGCGTCTCTCCAACGCAAAGGTCGGCGATCGCGTCACCGTTCGCGAGAGCGTGATCATCGAAAGCATCATCGGCGACGATGTCACCGTGGGTCCGTTTGCGCATCTGCGCGGGCACGCCGTCCTCGGCGATGACGTGCGGGTCGGCAACTTCGTCGAAGTGAAGAACTCGGTGTTGGCAAAGGGCGCGAAGGCCAGCCACCTCTCCTATCTCGGCGACGCGACCGTCGGTGAGCAGAGCAACATCGGCGCCGGTACGATCACTGCGAACTACGACGGTACGAACAAGAACCGGACAACGATCGGCAAGAACGTGCGCATCGGTTCGAACTCCTCGCTGATTGCTCCGGTCGAAATCGGCGATAATGCGATCACCGGTGCGGGCGCCGTCGTGACAAAAGATGTTCCGGTCGGTGACTGCGTTGTCGGCAACCCGGCAAAGTCGCTTCCTAGGAAGTAGGCTTCCCGGCGCGGCGTTTGAGCATCGCCTCGACTGCGACAAAGATGTTGCGAATGTACGCATCCTTGTAGGCGAAGGTTCCGGTTGGGTCAAGCGCGTGTACCAACATCGCCGTATCGGCTTCGAAGAGTAGCGGTACGCCATCCGGCCCAATCGCACAATCCGCTGCAAAATAGTCGAGCTTAAGGGCCTCTGCAAGCCCGCGCATCGCGGCGCGTAACGGCGCACTTCTCCCGACCGAATCGTCACGCAGAAACGCCGCTTCTTCATCGCGCATCCATTGTTCGCGTTGCATCGGGGCGGCGTAGTAGTGGACCTTCCACTCTGTCGAGATGGCGAGATGATAGGGATACGGCTCACCATCGACCATCACGTAGCGATATTTGCGATAATATCCATCTACGTCGGCATACGAGACAAACGGGCTCACATAGAACTCGGGATCCGGGTTGTCGCGTAGATAGGCATCGAGTTCTTCGCGATTCTCCGCTCGCTCGAAATGCTCGCCCGCCTGCGACCCCGGCGGACGGAGCACGATGGGAAACTCGAGCCCGCCTCGTGCGAGCTCTTGGCGGGTGAGACTATCGACTGTGGGCATACGCAGACCCGACATCTGACCGGCGATCGACGCCAGTCTACGGCGGTTCGTCTGCGGAATTCGGGCGGGCAGGTTGACGACCGGGAGGTGAGACGAGCGAATCAGTTCGGTGGCGATGCGTAGTGGTTCGGTAGCCCACGGTGATTCGCCGATGGCGACGAATGCAACGTCGGCCTCCGGCAATTCGGCGAGCGATGATCGATCGGTACAGTAATACGCATGAAGTGTGATTCGTTCTGGATCGAGTAGCAACTCCAGCGGAGCATTCGCCTTGAAGTCGCCCGGTGCAAGGAGCGCGATGACGCGCAGTTCCTCGCTGGGAGCAATGTGCGAGTAGCGGCGTCGCCGCGCTAGCGCCTGCTGCTGATAGGCCAGCGCAGTGGGGACGTCGCCACGCACCTGCGCGAGATCGGCAAGCGCGCGGTAGGCATCGCAGTGATCCGGTTGGAGCGCAATCACCCGTTCAAAAGCGTGCTCCGCATCCGCCCATGCGCCCACATCCGAACAGAGTTGTCCGAGGTTGAACTGCAACTCGTAGATATCCGGATCCTCGATAATTGCCTCGCGTAGTATCGCGGTCGCACCGGTTGCATCGCCACGTGCGCGCAGTTCCAGGGCGCGCGCGTTCGCTATCCGCGCGCGCATGTGTGCACCGCGGCGAGGAGTTCGTCGAGGTCCTCTTCCGTGGTCCGATGGTTCGTAATGCAGGCACGCAGTGCGATGCCGCCCGGAAGCGGGACCGTCGAGACGACTGCTCGCCCGCTCTCACCGATGCGCATCGCAAGTTCAAGCGTAAAGGCGTCGAGGTCCTCGCCATGCAAGCCGGGAGCTCTGTAGCGAAAGCAGACGATGTTGAGCGGCACCGGTGCGAGACGTTCGAGGAGTGGATCGGCGTCGACGAGTTCGCGCAGGCGTGCGGCCGACGCGACGTTGTGTTCGATCGAAGCGCCCAGAGTATCTGCACCATGTTCTTTGAGCGCGAACCAAACTTTGAGTGCGCGGAAGCCGCGCGAGAGATCGAGACCGAGATCGCCGAACCACGGTGAGCCGGCTCCGGGTCCGCGCTCGGCGTGCGCGAGATATGATTCGTTGACCGAGAACGCGTCGGTGAGATGGCGTGGATCGCGAACGATAAGACAACCGGCGTCGTATGGCACGCGTAGCCATTTGTGGAAGTCGAAGGCGATCGAGTCGGCACGCTCGATTCCGCGGAGTCTCTCGCGTAGTGATGGCGCCAACGCCGTGAGCGCGCCGAAGGCCCCGTCGACGTGGAACCAGAGATGCTCTCTTGCCGCGATCTCGGCGAGTGCGTCGAGCGAATCGGTAGCACCGACACCGACGGTGCCGGCGCATCCGATTAGGAGGAACGGCCGCTCGCCGCGCGCGCGGTCGGAGGCAATCGTCTGCGCGAGCGCAGCGAGATCGATGCGATGGTCGGCATCGGTCGGAATCATGCGCAACGCCGGCGCACCGAGTCCGGTCGCTTCGAAGGCTTTGCGTAGCGAGAGGTGTGCTGAAGCAGACGTGTATCCGACCAGCTTTTCATTGCCGCTCGTGCGCGAGCGCGCGGTGACGATCGCGAGCAGATTTGCCGCAGAGGTACCGAGGGTGCAGAGTCCGCCGGCGTCCTCCGGTAGGCCGAAGAGTGCCGCAAACCAGCGCAGGACTTGCCGCTCGACGTAGATGGCAGCATGGTCGCGACCGCCGAGGTTAGCGTCGAGGATCGACGCGAGCGCATCGGCAACGGCCGCGCTCGGCGTAGCGCTCCCGTGAACCCAACCGAAGAAGCGCGGGTGCTGGTTACCGATCGGATACGGGGCGATGGTCTGCTCAAACTCATCGATGACGGCAGAGAAGCTCGAGGGCGCAAGCGGCATCGGCTCGTCGAATCGGGCACGGATGTCGGCGGGAACTGATTGCCAGACCGGGCGATCACGAACGGTACGTAGCGCGTCGAAGGCGGCGTCGAGCGCGCGATGTGCATCGCGACGAAACGTCTCCCAATCTTTCGGATCCAGCACGTTCCTGGCCGCTTCCTCGATTCGATGGGCACTCTCCTGGTCGTGCCCATCGCGTTGACCGCTATTCCGACTCTCGGGCTTTGCGTCGCGATTGCATGGCTGCTTGGGTGGGTGGGCGCACTGCGGTTGCGTGTTCGTCTTTTGGAGGCTCGCGAACAGGAGAGCCTCGCGACTGCCGATGCTTTTGCCGATGCGTCGCGTCGTTCGCCCGAGGCGGTCTTCGCGATGCTCGACGAGCGGCTTCGCGCGCTTGATCCTGCGATCGATGCCACCCTCATCTACCTGCCTCGCGGCAACGAACTGGCGTGTGCGTTCACGCGCGGCGCGCGGGCGGAAGCGTTTCGCGGTAGTACGCTCGATATCACAGGGCCGCGAGCCGTCGCTCGTGCTGTGCGCAAGCGGCATCGCATCGTATGTGGGGAAGATTCGTTGCTACCGGCTGATCGCGATGCCCTTGCAATACCGCTCTGCGACGGCGATGCCGTTCTTGCCGTCGTGCATCTCGGCTGCGCGCGAGCCTCGATCAGCGATGCCGATGGGCTAACGCGCCTCGTATCGCGGGCTGCCCCGGCGTATGCCCTTGCGGTAGAACGCGCACGCCATGTGCGCGATGCAACCTTCGATGGGCTCACCGGCCTCCTGGCGCCGCAAGCCTTTCGCAACCGGTTGCGCGAAGCGATTGATGCCGCTGATCCGCGAGCCCATCTCTCCCTGTGGTTCATCGATACCGACGCCTTTAAGGTTGTCAACGATACGCTCGGTCACGCGGCCGGAGACGCGGTACTCGCACAGATGGCGGATCTGCTTCGGGCGAACGCCGTCGGCGGTCTCGTTGCGCGCAACGGTGGTGACGAATTCTGCGCGCTTCTCTCCGGCGTTCCGAAGAGCAATGCTATCGAGCGAGCGGAGACGTTTCGCGCGGCGGTTGCCGCACATGATTTTTCGATCGGTCATAGCTTGAGCGCGAGTGTCGGCGTCGCGGCATATCCGCTCGATGCCGATTCAGCCAGCATGCTCCTGGAGTGCGCCGATGCGGCGATGTACCACAGCAAGCAGAGCGGGCGTAACCGTGTATCGTACGCAGTCGGACCCGGCAGCTTTGCCGTCCGCGCCGAGGCGGGTAGCACCAGCGCATAGAAGAGCCGTCCCATGAAAGCGCTCGTCGCCGTTGCGCGCATCGTTTGTATCGCGATCGCGCTCTGTGCGGTGGCGGCACCCGCGTTCGCTTCGCTTCAACGCCCGAATGCCACCGATAAGCGCGTTACCGCGCTCCCTGCGAAAACGCTCCTTGCACTGCCGGCGCGCGCTTTGGTTGATCCCGATCGCCAGACGGCCGCATCGCGCTTGGTGCGATGGAAGACGCCCGGTTGGATCGTGATGATTCTGGCACAGATATTCGCTCTAGCCTATTTCTGGCGAAGCGGCGGAGCGGCGCTGTGGCGTGACCGGCTGCGACGCGCGATCGGCTCGGAACCGGTGACCCGCTTCGTCTTCGGTGCCTCGCTCGCGGGCATCGCTCGCATCGCCGCGTTCATCCCGGACTTCTATCTCTATCGCGTCGACCGTGGCATGGGGCTCTCGGTCGAGCTAACACCGGCGTGGTTCGGCGATTGGGTCCTCGGCTTCTTGGGTGCACTCGTGCTCGCCGGTTTCCTGGCGATGGCGGTACTGTGGATCGCCGATCGCACGCACCAGTGGTATATCTATGTCGCCATCGGCTTCGTCGGTGGATGCTTGCTGGCATCGTGGGCTGCGCCGATCGCGACCGAACCGGTCGCCACTCGTTACGAAACGCTCTCGCTCGCGACCCGGCCGGATCTCCATGCGCTGGTTGTCCGCTCCGGGGTGATCGTACCGATCTCGGTCGAGTTGCGATCACAGCGCGAGCAGACGCAGAGCGCCACCTACGATGGCCTATGGAGCACGAGACGCGTCGTCGTGAGCGATACGCTGGTTGCAGGCTCAACGCCGCGCGAACTCGCGTGGGCGGTCGCGGTCGAGCTCGGCCATATCGCCAACGGTGATCTGCTCCGCCGCGCACTGCTACAAGCGTTGATCCTTATTCTAGGCGCGACCATCGGTGTTTTCATCGCTGATCGCATCGGCTTTCGGCGTGACGACGACCCGGTCTCGCGATTGGCGCTGGTCGGCGCACTCTTCGGAGCCGTCTTCTTCGTCGCGATTCCGGTCTACAACGTGGGACTACGTGGGATGGAGGCGCAAGCCGATATCTATGCAGCGAACCTGACGCGCGATCCGAGTGCCGGCGTGCGTATGCTGGTCCGTGGCGCCGATGAGAACCTCGACGGCATCACGCCCGGGATCATGGCGAACCTCTTCTTCGAGCGTACGCCCTCGATTGCCGAGCGCATCGGCGCCCTCAACGGCAAGAGCTAGCCGGCCCGTTATAAAACCCGTCTCGGCGGTGCTGATAGGGCATGATCCTGGCAATGACGGGGGCTAAGACGCGCATGACCACCTTCGAGGAGTTGTTCTTCCTCGAATACGGTCGCGTTGCGAACGTTGCGCTGCGAATTCTCGGTGACAGAGCTGCTGCCGAAGATATTGCACAGGAAGCATTCGCTGCATTTTCCCGTCGTGGAGTTGCAATCGACGAAGGGAGCCGCGGTTGGCTCTGCGTCGCCGCCGCCCACGGCGCGCTCAACGAGGTACGGTCGCGCAGGCGGCGCGATTCTCGCGAGTTGAACGTGGTTCGCTTGGATGCGCGCGGGTCGGAGATCGACCCATCCGAAGTCGTTGCACGCGAAGAACAGCGCGCATTGGTGCGCGCCGCCATGGAGCGAATCCCGGAACGTGCGGCATCGTTGCTGGCGCTGCGATACAGCGGACTCACATATCGCGAGATTGCAAGCGCGCTCGGTATCGACGAGCCGCAGATCGGTGTTTTGCTCGAACGCGCACGACGCGCGTTTCGTAAGGAGTTTGAAGATGACCATGCATGATAGCGATGAAGCGTTCTGCGAGAACGTTCTCGGAACAGACGAATCATTTGACGCTCATGCTGTCTTCGCACGACGGCAGGTGCTCGTCACGCCGCGCTCGCGGCGTAGACCGGTACTCTGGGCAGGCCTAGCCGTCGCTGCAGTGCTGGCGCTCGCGTTCGTTCTGCCGCTTGGGTCGATCGCGCGGGATTTCCTAACGATCTTCCAGCCGAAGCAGTTTGTTGCGCTCGATGTCTCGTCGATCTCCCGGACTAAGCACGGGCTCTTTTCGGGACTCGATTCCTACGGCACGTTCTCCGATTCGCCTGTCGCCGCAGCGACGCATCCGAAGAGCCTCGCGCAAGCATCTGCGTACGTTGGATTCCACGTTATGACGCCGGGAAGTGTTCCCGCTGCGTTTGCCAACACGCATACCTACCGCGCCACCAAGGGATTTTCCGAGTCGTTCACCTTCGACGCGAAGCGTGCATTAGCGAAGAGCGAGAAGCGTGGGTATGCGCTTCCGCCGTTGCCGGCAGGCCTGGACGGAACGCGTATTACGGTGCGCATCGGGTCGATGGTCATTACCAGGTGGGGCGATCGCGGTGCGTCGTTTGATAGCGCACCCGGTGGTCGTGCAGATTCTGGGTTTATGCTTATGCAGGCGGTTGCACCGTCGGTGCGGAGCGATGGCGCAAGGCTGGCCGAACTCGAAACATATCTCCTGACGATGCCGGATCTGCCTCCGGAGATGGCCGAGCAGATTCGTGCGATCGGTGATCCCGGCTCGACGTTGCCGATTCCGATCATGCCGACAAAACAGTCGGCGCAGGCCGTTGAGGTGAACGGTGCGCCGGGGCTTGCCATCGGCGACAACACCGGTATCGGTTCGGCACTCATGTGGCAACGCGACGGCATCGTCTACGGCATCATGGGAACGCTCACGCAAGATCAGGCGCTGGCCATTGCAACCTCACTCCACTAGCCCGGCAATCGACGTTGCGCACCTGGCCAAGCGCTATGGTGCGATCGACGCGGTGACGGATATCTCGCTTACGATCGCGCGCGGCGAGACCTTCGGGTTTCTCGGGCCGAACGGCGCGGGCAAGACGACCTCCGTGAAGATGTTGCTTGGGCTCACCGTTCCGAGCGCCGGTACCGGGTCGATACTCGGCCGCGCGCTGGGTGACCGCCGGGCGCGCGAGAGAGTCGGCTATCTGCCGGAGCTCTTTCGGTATCACGACTGGATGAGCGCGCGCGAAGAGTTGGGTCTTCATGCCGATCTGCTGGGGTTACCGCGCTCCGAGCGCACCCGGAATATCGAGGAAGTGCTTACGCTCGTCGGCTTGAGCAGTCGGGCCGATGACCGCATCGGAACCTACTCGAAGGGCATGCAGCAACGCGTCGGTCTCGGTGTCGCCTTACTGGGCTCACCCGAGATCGTGTTTCTCGATGAGCCAACTTCGGCGCTCGATCCGGTCGGCCGTCGCGACGTACGCGAGATGTTGCGCGCACTCAAAGCGCGCGGAGTCACCGTTTTCTTAAACTCACATCTGCTGAGCGAGGTCGAGCAGACCTGCGATCGCGTCGCGATCGTCGATCACGGACGCATCGTCGCATCCGGCGCGCTTGCCGATGTTGTCGGCGGTGCGACCGGTGTTCGCGTGCGGCTGGGAACAGGCAACGGAGCCGCTACAATTCTTGCGCGGTACGGAACCGTAAGCGAATCCGCGGGCTGGAACGTCATTGCCGGCGCCGGGCGCGATGCGGTCCCAGCGCTTGTGCGCGAGTTGGCTGCAGCCGGGATCGAAATCTACGCCGTCGAGCCACTGACGGCGACGCTCGAAGAGCGGTTCATGGAGTTGATGCGCGCGTGAATATCCTGACGATTGTTTCGTTGACGGTGCGCGAGATGTTCCGCCGCCGCTTGGTGCTCATTGCGGCGATCTTGACCGTTGCGGTCGCCGTCCTGACCGCCTTCGGCTTTCACGCGTTGGCGACGCAGCACTATCACGGCCATCCGATCTCGCACGTTCGCACGATCGGCGTCGCATCCCAGTTGCTCACGCTCGTAGCCTATATGTTCAGCATGGTCTTTGCGCTCGGTGGTGCGTTTGCGGCGGCACCGGCACTCTCGGCAGACGTCGAGAGCGGGTTGCTACTGCCGGTCCTGGCCCGACCGATTCGGCGCTCCGATGTGGTGCTCGGGAAGTTCTTCGGGCTGGCGCTTTTCCTGAGTATCTATGCGTTCGTTGCCGGACTCTTAGAGTTTGCGGTCGTCGACATCACAACCGGCTATTGGCCGCCGCATCCGTTCATCGCGCTCGGCTATCTCTGCGGTGTGGCAATTGTGATGCTCTCGATCACGTTGCTCTTCTCTGCACGGCTCTCAATGGTTGCAAGCGGCATCTCGGCCGTTATTCTCTACGGCGTAGCTTGGATTATCGGCGTCGCCGCTGATATCGGCGCGAACGTGCACAATCAAGCGATGATGGATGCGGGAACCGTATCGCAGTTGCTCCTGCCATCTGATGCATTTTGGCGCATCGCGGTCTATCATCTGGAACCGGCCGCGCTGATCGCGACCATGCAGCAATCGACCCCGTTCACGGTAGCGGTTCCGCCGCCGCCTGCAATGATCATGTGGGCGATCGGCTGGATCGTTGTGGTTGTCGCTGGAGCCTGTTGGAGTTTCTCAACCCGCGAGTTCTAAGGAGCGGGTAACTTCCAGGCGTTGATCTGTTGCATGGTGGTGTCGAGGCCGTGACGTAGCCATGTCTCGACGGCGTCGGCACCGGTGCCGACGACGACGGGGAGCGAGATGCGCTCCTCGTTGGAAAACGGACTGAGCACGTGCTCGATGCTCTCGCGTTCCGGGCGCCCGACGCCGATGCGCAGGCGCGGAAACTGATCGCCGACCGTCCCGATGATCGAACGCAGACCGTTGTGCCCACCGTGTCCGCCGCTTGGGCGCATGCGGATTCTTCCGAACGGCAGATCCATGTCGTCGCTGATGACGAGAATATCTTGCGGCTCGGTGCGATACCACGAAGCGATCACGCGTACGGGTGCGCCGCTTAGGTTCATGAACGATTGTGGCTCGACGAGCAAAGCATCTTCGCGCGGAGCCGGCGCCTGACGCGCCTTATCTTTGATGCGCCACTGGTCGACACCCCAGCGGCGCGCGAGTTCCTCGACAACCATGAAGCCGACGTTGTGTCGCGTCGCTTCGTATTCTCTCCCGGGATTCCCGAGACCGACGACCAGCCGCAATCTCTATGCGGTAGTTTCGGGAGCGCCGCCGATGACTTCCGGCACGGCCTGTTCGGTCGTTGTACCGGTCGCCGCATCTTCGACGGCCTGCGCCGTCTTCGACGGTTCGACGCTGACGACGAGCGTATCGGCTGCGGTCAGCAGTTTGAAGCCAGGCGGCAGTTTGATCGCGCCGGCGTTGATGTGCTGGTGGATGCCGAGTTCGCTAACGTCGACTTCGATGTTCTCCGGAATCTTGTTTGCCGGGCCTTCGACTTCGAGCTCATGCGCGAGGACGTCCATCACGCCACCGAACTCTTTGACGCCGAGCGCAACGCCGACGGTGACGATCGCGAGCTTCGTGTGCACGTTCTCGTTTGCCGATATGCGTTGCAGATCGGCATGAACGATCTTGTGTGAGACCTGGTGGCGCTGGATGTCGCGCACCATCACGGTTTCGTGCTTCGATCCTTCGCTCAAGGTGATGACCGAGTTGCGGCCGCCTTTGTGAAGCAACTCGGCGAACGCCTTAGCGTCGAGCGCGATATGTTCCGGGGTACCGCCGTGTCCGTAGAGGACCGCCGGAATCTTCCCCGCGACGCGCAATGCGCGCGCAGTTCCCGAGCCGAGTTTGCCGCGGGATTCGATCGTCAGATTGAGTTCTTGCTTGGTGGCCACGTGGGTACTCCTACGAAATAGCGAGCGGTTCGGGCGCCGGGGTCGGCACCACGCCGTTCGCGAGAGATTCTTCGTCGCCGAACAGTTCGGAGACGGAGCGATTGGTGGTAATTCTGGTGATTGCGTCAGCCAATGTCTGTGCGATCGTGAGCTGAACGAATTTCGGATGGTCATCGACGCCGCCGAACGGGATCGTATTGGTGATGATCACCTTTTCGATCGGCGAAGATTCGAGCACGTCGATCGCTTCGCCGGCAAAGATGCCGTGCGTGGCGACCGTATAGACTTTTGTCGCGCCGCGGGCGAGAATCGCCTCGGCCGCTTTTGCCAACGTTCCGCCGGTCGAGATCATGTCGTCCACTACGACCGCGATCTTACCCGTCACGTCGCCGACAATATCGGTCACTTCCGATGAGTTCAGGCGTTTGGCGAAGAGTTCGGCGCGGTGGACGCCGCCGGCATCCGGCGAGACGATGACCACCTTCTCGTCGCAGAGCCCTTCCTTCTTTAAATAGTTGCAGAGGACGGGCATCGCCATCAGGTTGTCGACCGGTATGTCGAAGAATCCCTGAATCTGAGCGGCGTGGAGGTCCATCGTGACGATCCGCTTGGCGCCGGTTACCTTCAGGAGGTTCGCGACGACCTTAGCCGAGATCGGCTCGCGGCCTTTCGTCTTCTTGTCTTGTTTGGCGTAGCCGTAGTACGGAATGACCGCGGTGATGCGGGCGGCGGAAGCTCGACGCAGAGCGTCGATCATCAGCAAAAGCTCCATCAGGGCGTCGTTGACACCATCGCCTTTCGGCGACTTGCAGAGCGATTGAACGACGAAAACTTCGGAGCCACGTACGTTCTCGCCGATTTCGACGCGTGTCTCTTCGTTTTTAAACTTCGAGACAAGGGCCTTACCGACGTGAATTTTCAAACGCTTGGCGATCTCTTCGGCAAGCTGTTTGTTGGCATTTCCGCTAAACAGGAGTGGCGCTGGGCTCATTGGGCTGATCTCCCCGGGGCGAGTTGCAGCACGGTGTGGGTTCCTCGACGGGTACGTCGGTCCCCCCGGGATGAGGAAACCGAGTCGGTCATCCCGGTGTCGAAGGAGACGATATGCCCGGGAAGTTTGAACTCGTCTCGCCGTTCGCGCTCGCGGGCGACCAGCCGAAAGCCACGCAGATGCTCGCGGAAGGTATCCTGCGGGGTGACCGGGCGCAGACGTTGCTCGGCGTCACCGGCTCGGGCAAGACGATGGCGATGGCCCGGACGATCGAACTCGTCCAGAAACCAACCCTGGTGCTCTGCCACAACAAGACACTCGCCGCCCAGCTCTGCGCCGAGTTTCGCGAGTTCTTCCCAAAGAACGCGGTCGAGTACTTCGTCTCGTACTTCGACTACTATCAGCCCGAAGCGTACATCGCTTCGACCGACACCTATATCGAAAAGGACTCATCGGTCAACGATGAGATCGAGCGCTTACGTCATGCCTCGACGCAATCGTTGCTGACACGGCCGGACACGCTGATTGTGGCATCGGTCTCGTGCATCTACGGTCTCGGCTCGCCTTCCGACTATATGGAGATGTCGGCGAAGGTGAAGCTCGGCGAGGATCTTGACCGCGATGGCTTCCTGCGCAAGTTGGTCGATATGCAGTATCGCCGTAACGACCTCAACCTGGTGCGCGGCACCTTCCGCGTTCGCGGAGATACCCTCGAGTTCGTCGGCGTGGAAGAAGAACTGGTGCATCGCGTCGAGTTCTTCGGCGACACCGTCGATGCGATCAACGTCGTCAACCTGATGACCGGCGAGTACGTCGAGTCGAAAGACGAGGTGACGATCTTCCCAGCCAAGCACTTCATCACACCGGACGAAAAACTTAAGCGCGCCATCATCTCGATCGAGACCGAGTTACAGGAGCGGCTCAAGGTCTTCCGTGATGCGGGCAAGTTGCTCGAAGCGCAGCGGTTGGAGATGCGTTGCAACTACGACCTCGATATGCTCCGCGAGGTCGGCTACTGTAACGGCGTCGAGAACTATTCACGCCATCTCACCGGTCGCGAGCCGGGTTCGACGCCGTGGTGTCTGCTCGACTTCTTTCCGAAGGATTGGCTGCTCTTCGTTGACGAGTCACACGTCTCGCTCCCGCAAGTGCACGGTATGTACCACGGCGACCGGGCGCGCAAGCTTGCCTTGGTCGAACACGGCTTCCGCCTTCCCAGTGCGCTCGATAATCGTCCGCTCACCTACGAAGAGTTCGACGCGCACGTCAACCAGATCGTCTACGTCTCGGCGACGCCCGCAACATACGAACTCGGCCGCAGCGCGCAGGTGGCCGAGATGATCATTCGCCCGACGGGTTTGGTCGATCCGGAGATCGACGTGCGACCGACAAAGAACCAGGTCGATGATCTGATGGAAGAGATTCGCATCCGTGCCGAACGTAAGGAGCGCGTGCTAGTCACGACGCTCACCAAGAAGATGGCGGAGGACCTCACCGACTTCTTGCTCGAGATGAACTTCAAGGTGCGTTATCTGCATAGCGAAGTCGATACACTGGAGCGCATTGCGATTTTGCGCGACCTGCGTCTCGGTGTCTTCGATGTGTTGGTGGGTATCAATCTTTTGCGCGAAGGTCTCGATCTTCCCGAGGTCTCACTCGTTGGGATTCTCGATGCGGACAAAGAAGGTTATCTGCGCAGCGAGACCTCGTTGATCCAGACGATCGGCCGCGCCGCGCGCAATGTCGACGGTCGGGTGATCATGTACGCCGACGTCGTGACGCAGTCGATGGCGCGCGCACTCGGCGAGACTCGCCGTCGCCGCGAGATTCAACTCGCCTTCAATGCCGAGCACGGGATCGAACCGAAGACCATCCGCCGCGAGATCCACAACATTCTCTCGATGATCGGTGGGGGCGACGAACCCGCGGCCAAGATTAAGAAAGAGAAGCTGCCGCGCGATGTGGCGATGAAGATGGCTGCGGAGCTCGACAAGAAGATGCGCGAATTCGCCGCCAACCTGGAATTCGAGAAGGCTGCGGCCCTACGTGACGAGTTGCTGGAACTCCGCAAGCAGATCGGCGGGAACGAGTCGGTGCTCTTCCAGGGCAAAGCCCCGAAGATATTTGCGCAGGCTCTCGAAGATTTGACCGGATGAATCTAGTGGGGCTTATCCCCGAGGTCGCCGCCCACCCCTCCTCCGTCACTTTGCGCGCCCGCCCGCCGCAAATTCACTAGCTTGCGTATTCAGCTTAGCGAACGCGAACGGAGCGCGGTACTCGTCGTGCTTACCGGTGAACTTCCGGCCGGTGAGGCTGCAGAAATTCGGTATGCGACGCGAACCGGTGCGTTGCTACGGATCGACGGTAGCACCGTGGGTGCATTCGATCGCGAACATCGCGCGGTAATGGTCGACGGTTCCGACCGTGTGCGTCCGATCGAGATCGAGGTTGAGCGTCACGCCTTGCCGACGAATGGTCTGCCGTCGGGTCCGGGCCTTCGCTGGTGGCTGATGCAACGCATGGCAAGCCCCGAGCCGAAGAGATACTGCGACGTCGTTCCCGGTGCTCCTGCGGCTGACACGGCACCTCAGGACGACAAGACGGCCCTTGCGTTGTGGGGACACTCCCATTTGGACGTCGCGTGGCTGTGGACGTATGAGGAAACGAAACGCAAGGCTCAACGGACCTTTGCGAATGCGGTCGCATTGCTGGACGCCGATCACAGCTTCGTCTTCATGCAGAGCCAGCCGCAACTCTACGCCTTCGTCCGCGACATCGATCCGGAGCTCTTCGAGCGGGTGCGCACGCTTGCGCGCGTCGGTCGCTTCGATCCCGATGTCGCCGCGATGTGGGTCGAGCCGGATTGCAACATTCCCTCCGGCGAATCGCTGATCCGACAGATGCAGTACGCAAACGCCTTTTGCATCGAGGCCTTTCGTACCGAGCCAAGCATAGCGTGGCTGCCCGACACCTTCGGTTTTGCCAACACCATCCCGAGCTTGCTCTCGCATTGCGGTATACGGCGCTTTGCGACGACGAAGCTACAGTGGAATGATACGACGAAGTTTCCGCACACGCAGTTTCGCTGGCGCGGTCCCGACGGCGCCGACGTGACCGCGGCGATGCTCGTATCATATGAAGGCGAGATCGAAAGCGGACGCGTGCAGATTGCCACCGAGCGCGACGAACCGCTGATCGCGGGCTACGGCGACGGTGGCGGCGGCGTTACAACCCGGATGCTGGCTGCCGCGCGCGGCGTCGGTACATGGCAACGCCCCTCCGTATGGTTCGATGCAATCGATCGACGTCGCGACGACTTGCCGATGCATATCGGCGAACTCTATCTGGAGTACCACCGCGGGGTCGCCACCACCCATCGCGACCTCAAAGTGGCGAACGCGCGCGCGGAGCGGCTGCTGGCTGCAGCAGAGGAAGCGACGTCTTGGTGCGTTGCCGTGAAGTCTCCGCAGGGCGTTGCGGCGGCACTGCGCGCGCGCCTACACGATGCTTGGGAGATCGTTCTTCGCAATCAGTTTCACGACGTGCTCCCCGGCACGTCGATCGCAGCAGTCAATGCCGATGCGTGCAACGAGCTGGCGCGAGCTGAGGAGCTCGCGACGGCGACACTGACCTCGGCTCGCAATGCACTACCTCGTGGTCCGAAGCGCGCGGACGCGGCGCCGGTTCCACCGGTACGCGATGGCGACACATACGTCTTCGGCAATGAGTTAATCGACGTGCGCGTTGCGGCGGATGGGTCGATCATCGCCTGTTCGGTCGCCGGTTCGACCTCGCTCGTCACCCAGGCTAACCGGCTCGCGCTCTATCGTGATACGCCGAAGAAGTGGGAGGCGTGGAATCTCGACGCCGGCTACGCACGTTCTCCGGTGCCGATCACCGCGCAGGGTGCGGAGATCGTCGAGGGTGCGCTCGAAGTACATTTTACCTTTGGCTCTTCGATGGCGACGATGCGCGTGAGCCTGAACGATGGCGAGCCGTGGCTACGCGTGGAGTTGGCCGTCGATTGGCACGAGCGTAAGCGCCTCTTACGTGTGGAAAGCGATCTGGCGTTCAGCGCCCCGGTGACGACCTTCGGTACACCGCACGGTGTCGTCGAACGTTCCAACATCGTCGACTCGCCGGGGCGTAGCGCGCAGTTCGAGGTGCCGGGGCAGCGGTTTGCTTTTGCGCGCGACGGCGAGCGCGGTATCGCGATCTTTACTCTCGATACCTATGGATGGAGCGCCCACGACGATGATGGAGCGCTGGCGATCGGGCACTCGTTGCTCCGCTCTACTTCGTGGCCGGATCCCGGCGCAGACCGCGGAGGTCACCTGCTCTCGTGGGCTTTTGCACCGTTCGGCGCGATCGGCGTCGGTGCGCTGGAGCGCGCATGGAGCGCGTATGCCGATGAGCCACGCGTTCGACTCTTCACGGCAGCGCCGAGCGCGGTGATGGTCGTTGCATGCAAGCCTGCCGAAGATGGCGATGGCGTAATCGTGCGCGTTCGCGAGTGTGACGGCGTCGCCCGCGTGGCCGCGCTGCGCTGCGGTGGACGTATGCGCGAAGCCGTTCCCGTCGACGGATTGGAGCGACCGCTCGATGCAGAGCACCCGCGCATGGAGGCGGAGGAGATGCGCTTCAATATTCAGGCGCGCGGGCTTCGCTCATTCCGGGTACGGTTCTAATAATGACGATCCATCAGCGACTCGACGCCGTTCTTTTCGACCTGGACGATACGCTACACGACGATACGTATGCTTACACCAGTGCGGCCGAAGCGGTCGCCCACGAGATCGCGGCCGAACACGGGATCGATGCGCTCGCCCTCAAGGCTGCGTATATCGCTGAATCGGAGGGCTTTTGGTCGAAGCTGAGCCCGGCGGAGTTACAGACCCGGATGGGGGGCCTACGCGAACGGATGTGGGGCGCCGCGCTACGCGGCTTTGGGCTATCCGACGACGCGCTTGCGGTGCGCAGCGCCGCGCGTTATAACGATTATCGACGTGGCTTCCTGCGGATGTTCCCCGGAGCAGTTGATCTCTTACGCACCCTGCGTGCACGCGGTGTGAAAGTCGGGATGCTGACCAACGGCTTCGCCGAGACGCACCGCGAGAAGATCGCTGTACTGCAGATCGCCGATGAGTTCGACGCGATCTTTATCGCCGACGAGGTTGGGATGATCAAGCCCGACCCGTTGCTCTTTGCTCATGCTTGCGCGAAGCTCGGCTGCGCACCCGCACGTAGTGCGATGGTGGGAGATCGCTACGAACGCGACATCAGCGGTGCACTGGAGGCCGGCCTCTACACGATTTGGATGAACGTCCATCGTGTCACGTTACCCACCGGCGCACGGCCGCCGGATGTTACCGTCGACGATCTTGCGGGCGCTCGCGCGGTCTTAGTATGAGGCTCGCACCGGCGATCGGTTTTAGCCTGTTGGCCGCGTTCGTGCAGTTTGCTCTTCGGGCACTCTTTGATCACTACACGTTTACCGGGAGCGGTGATGCGAACGCAGCGTATGCGACCGCTGCGCTGGTGACGCTGGTATTGCTCTTCGGCACGATTGCGGTCGCCATCGCGCACCTTGCCTTCCTCGACGGCGCACGAGCACAGACCCTCCCGGCATATATCGGCCTGGGCGTGCTGGGCCTGTTTGCCAGTGCGATGGGACCTATTACGTTCTATATCACCGTCGTAATCTTCGCGGCTGTAACGCTCTATGTTCCGAACCTCATCGCCGCCGGCCGTGGTCTCGCCGACGGCATAGCCGAGTCATGCGGGCTGGCGCTCGCCGGACCCGCTCCAGCCTTCGCTGCGCTCGCAATCATGACGGGCGGGTTTGCGCTCGCAGGCATTCTCGGCGGGATCTTTGCCGGGTTTTCCCCGCTTGCCGCCGACCTCATCGCCGGCGCCGTCACCCAGTTTACGGTAGCGCTCGTCGCACCGCGGCTCGCAATTGCGATTCTGAAACCGCCGACCCCGTCCAAGGTGTCTTAGTCGGGTATGTCCCACACCTCTGCATTGGATTCTATCGTTATCAAGGGCGCGCGAGAGCATAATCTCAAGAACGTCGATCTTGTTCTACCGCGCAATCGCCTGATCGTCGTTACCGGGCTCTCGGGCTCCGGAAAGTCGTCGCTCGCGTTCGATACGATCTATGCCGAAGGGCAACGTCGCTACGTCGAGTCGCTCTCGTCGTACGCACGTCAGTTTCTCGGGCAGATGGAGAAGCCCGATGTCGATTACATCGAAGGGCTCTCGCCGGCAATCTCCATCGATCAGAAGTCTACCTCGCGCAATCCGCGCTCGACGGTCGGCACGGTCACCGAGATCTACGACTATTTGCGCCTGCTGTTCGCGCGCGTCGGTACGCCGCATTGCTATAGCTGTAACCGCGAGATTTCATCGCAATCCTCCGAGCAGATCGTCGACGCCATCCTCGAACTACCGGAAGGGACGAAGGTGCAACTGCTCTCGCCGCTGGTGCGCGGCCGCAAGGGCGAATATAACAAGCTCTTCGAGGAGATCGCCAAGGAGGGATTCGCTCGCGTGCGCGTCGATGGCGAAGCGAAGGAGCTACGCGAAAAGATCGTCCTCGATAAAAAGAAGAAGCACACCATCGAGGTGGTCGTCGACCGCTTGGTGATCAAGCCTGACGTGCGCAAGCGTCTGACCGATTCCATCGAGACGACCCTGCGTCTCTCGACCGGCATCGTTACCGTCATCGCGCAGGAGCCCGAGGCAAAGCAACCCCACGAACTGACGTTTAGCGAAGCCTTCGCCTGCGTCTACTGCGGGCTTTCGTTCGAGGAGCTCGCGCCGCGACTCTTTTCGTTCAACTCGCCGTACGGCGCATGCCCGTCGTGCACCGGTCTCGGCGAGAAGACCGAGATCGACCCGTGGAAGGTCATTCCGGATCGCTCGAAGTCGATATCTCAAGGCGCGATCGTGCCGTGGAGTAAGAACCCGGGCTCGTGGCGTTTGGGGATGATGAATCCCTACTATATTCAGCAACTGGAACGTGTCCTCAAGGCGTTCAAGGTGAAGCTGACAACGCCGATCGAGGATATGGATGACGAGATCATCGACATCATTCTCTACGGCACCGATCAAGAGCAACGCTTCGCTTATACCTCCAAGACCGGCAAGGTGTGGGAGTATAAAGCGACCTTCGAGGGTGTGATCAATAACCTCCAGCGCCGCTACAGCGAGACTTCGAGCGAGGGCGTGAAAGAGGACCTCGAAAAATATCAGTCCGCCGCTATTTGCCCGACCTGTAAGGGCGCCAGGCTTAAGCCCGAGGCGCTGGCGGTGACGATCGGTGGCAAGAACATCGATGAGATCACGCGCATGTCGATCGAGAATGCCGAGGCCTTCGTGCGCACTCTCACCTTGAGCGCACGCCAGGAACAGATTGCGCATCAGATCCTGAAAGAAGTGCGCGCGCGCCTCGGATTCCTCACCAACGTCGGTTTGAACTATCTCACGCTGGGGCGTTCGGCAACGACGCTCTCCGGCGGTGAATCGCAGCGCATCCGCCTGGCCACGCAGATCGGTTCGTCGCTGGTCGGCGTACTCTACATTCTCGACGAGCCATCGATCGGATTGCATCAGCGCGATAACGACCGTCTGCTCGCAACCTTGAAGACATTGCGCGATATCGGCAACACCTTGATCGTCATCGAGCACGATGAGGACACCATGCGCGCGGCCGACCTCGTCGTCGATATCGGTCCGGGTGCGGGCGCCGAGGGCGGTGAGATCCTCACCGTCGGCACCCTGGAAGAAATCATCAAGCATCCGCGCTCCGAAACCGGCGCCTATCTCTCCGGTCGCAAATATATTCCGATTCCGAAGAAGCGCCGCGTCCCGCGCGCGTGGCTCGAAGTGAAGAAGGCCACCGCCAACAACTTGAACGGCGTCGACGTGAAACTTCCGCTCGGCGTATTCTGTGCCGTGACCGGCGTCAGCGGATCCGGCAAGTCGACGTTGGTGAATCAGATCGTCGTCAAGGCGCTCAATCAGCATCTGCACGGTCAGCCGTCGGCGGGCACCTACGGTACGGTGAAGGGTGCGAAGGAACTCGACAAACTCGTCGTCATCGATCAATCGCCGATCGGGCGCACCCCACGTTCGAATCCCGCGACCTATACCGGTGCCTTTGACCACGTCCGGGAGCTCTTCGCATTGGTTCCCGAATCGAAGATGCGCGGTTATGCGCCGGGGCGCTTTTCGTTCAATGTCAAGGGTGGGCGCTGCGAGTCCTGTCAGGGTGACGGCATCATCAAGATCGAGATGCACTTTCTTCCCGATGTCTACGTGCCGTGCGAAGTCTGCAAGGGCAAGCGTTACAACGCACAGACCTTAGAGGTGAAGTACAAAGGCAAGACGATCGCCGAGGTGCTTGAGATGCGTGTCGATGAGGCAAGCGAACTCTTTGCCAACATCCCGCGCATTTACAACAAGCTCAAGACGATCTGCGAAGTTGGCCTCGGATATATCAAGATGGGCCAGCCTGCGACGACGCTCTCCGGCGGCGAAGCGCAACGCGTCAAGCTTGCATCGGAGCTCTCGCGACGCTCCACGGGCCGTACGTTCTACGTATTGGACGAGCCGACGACCGGCTTGCACTTCGCCGATATTCACAAGCTGCTCGAGGTACTCGATCGCTTGGTACAGACGGGCAACACGGTGTTGGTGATCGAGCATAATCTCGACGTGATCAAGACGGCCGATTATCTCGTTGACCTCGGTCCCGAAGGTGGCGATCGCGGCGGCACAATCGTCGGTACCGGTACGCCGGAACAACTCGCGAAGATCACATCATCATACACCGGCGAGTATCTCGGTCCGGCGCTAGCCGACGAACGGGCGATCGGTCGCCACGCAATCGACGCCGCTTCGATGGCTCGGCTCGAAAGCGAGAATTTGCGCTCGCTCGATGATCTCGCAAAGTCCGACCGCGTCGCCGTCGAAGCCTAGCAGGCCTATGAAGAAGCGCCGGTCGTGAAGCTCTCCGTCGTCCTCCTCGTCTGCAGTGATATCGAGCGGTCGCGCACCTTCTATCGCGATGTGCTCGGGCTTAAGAGTGAAGGCGTATCGCAGTTTGCGCTCGGAAACGGCGCGACGTTGAGCTTGCACCTCAACACGCGCCTTTTGGCGGTGCGCCCCGGTTCGTTGCAACTGGGCTTCGCGGTCGAGAACGTCGAGAAGTTCGTCGTCGACTGCGCCCAGTTAGGCGTTCCGGTCTTTCAGGACCCGTACGATGAACCGTTCGGCCGTGTCGCGGTTATCGGCGATCCCGACGGCTACCCGATTCAGATCACCTCGCCCCTCTCGAAGCGATGACGCCGGAGAGTCGTGCGCGCGAACTGCGTGCGGTGCTGGAGGAGGCGAACCGGCGATACTACGTCGACGACGCCCCGGAGATCACCGACGCCGAGTACGATGCGTACTTGCGCGAACTGCTCGACCTTGAAGCGGCGCATCCGTCCTTGCGTTACCCCGATTCGCCGACACAGCGAGTCGGGGCAGCAGCCTCGGAGCGCTTCGCTCCGTACGTACACGACAAACCGATGCTCAGTCTTGCCAACGCCTTCAATGCGGAAGAATTACGCGCGTTCGACGAGCGCGTATCAAAACTTTCGGGTGAGGTGCCGGCCTACGTCTGCGAACTGAAGATCGACGGCCTTGCGATCGCGATGGAGTATCGCGGGGGTACATTCGTACGCGGCGGCACGCGAGGTGACGGACGTGTAGGTGAAGAGGTTAGCGCGAACTTGCGCACGGTACGTTCGATTCCGCTCGAACTCGTGGGCGTTGCGCCGGAGCTGATCGAGGTGCGCGGCGAAGTCTATCTCGGAAAATCCGAATTCGAGGCGCTTAATGCCACCCGCATGCGCGCGGGTGAGCCCGTCTTCGCCAACCCACGTAACACCGCCGCAGGTGGCGTGCGCCAACTCGACCCGAAGATGACGGCCAGGCGTCGCCTGTCATTTTTTGCTTATGCCGTCGGAGCGCTCGAAGGTGCACCGATGCCGGCGACGCAGTGGGGCGTCCTGGGGCTGATGCGCGATCTCGGCTTCGCCGTCAATCCCAATGTCGCGCGTGCTGCGACGATCGAGGATGCAATCGCATACTGTTCGGAATGGGAGTCGCGTCGCGACGAACTCGGCTACGAGATCGACGGTGTGGTCATTAAGGTCGATGACCTCGCCATGCAAGAACGCCTGGGCGCTGCTTCTCGCGATCCGCGCTGGGCTGTCTCCTACAAGTTCAAGGCGCGCGAGGCGCGCACCAAGCTCGAGGATATCGTCATCACCGTCGGTCGTACCGGCACGCTCAACCCGAATGCGGTCCTTGCTCCGGTGCAGATCGGCGGCGTTACCGTTCGTAACGCGACCTTGCACAACGCAGACTACATCGCATCGAACGATATTCGCATCGGCGATACGGTGCTGGTCGTACGCGCAGGCGACGTCATTCCGCGTGTCGTCGGGCCACTGCTTTCGGAGCGTACCGGGGATGAGCGCATCTTTACGATGCCCGACCGCTGCCCGGTATGCGGATCGCAGGCGGATCGTCCCGAAGGCGAAGCGATGGCGCGCTGTACCAACGCCTCATGCCCGGCCCAGGTCTTCGAACGCGTGCGGCACTTCGCATCGCGTGGCGCGATGGACATCGAAGGGCTCGGCGACGTTATGGCCGAGGAGTTGACGCAGCGCGGCTTGGTGCACGAGATCGCCGATATCTACGCGCTCGACGCTACGACGCTCGCGACGATTCCACGCACCGGTGAAAAGTCGGTCGCGAAGTTGCTCGACGCAATCGCCGCTTCGAAGCAACGTGGCCTTGCGCGCCTGCTTGCCGGTCTTGGGATGCGCTTCGTCGGTGCACAGACCGCGCAGATCCTCGCCGACGACTTCGGTTCGATCGACGCGATCGAAGCGGCGGGCGCCGAGGAGTTACAGCAGAGTGACGGTATCGGACCGGAGGTCGCGGCCTCAGTTGCGCTCTTCTTTGCACAACCGGCGAATCGCACGATGATCGAACGGCTCCGTGCCTACGGCCTCGACCTCACCGCTCCCAAGCGCGAAGGGGCGGCGGCCGGTCCGCTGGCCGGGAAATCGCTGGTGTTGACCGGCACCTTGCCTACCCTCACCCGCGATGAGGCCGCCGCGCTGATCACCGCGGCCGGTGGTAAGGTTGTCGGCTCGGTCAGCGGTAAGACCGACTACGTCGTCGCAGGTGAAGAGGCCGGCTCGAAGCTGGTCAAAGCCACGTCGCTCGGCGTCACCGTCCTCGACGAAAGCGGTTTGCGGAAGCTACTGGCAACTTAACGGTTCCTTTACATAACGTTCTCGGTTTCCTCCCACGGCGTTTGTACGCTTCCGTACATGATAGCCGGACGTATCGTGGACATGGCGTTCCTGGGGACGCCGTTCAGGAACCAGCACACCATCATCCGGGCACGTTTGGCCGACGTCCTGAAGCGCTCTGTGGGCGGTAACGGTTATGACGTAGCCGTCCTCTTCGAACGGCTCTCGCTCGCCCTGCGATCGCATTTACTGATGGAAGATAACGTGATCTACCCGGCGATGACGGTCAGTCGCGACCGGGAGCTTCGTGACCGGGCGCTGACCCTGCGTGATCGCTACCGCGAGCAATCGGCGAACTTCGAGCGCCTCTATGCCCGCTGGGCCGACCGCCGACTCATCGAGGGCGATGTCAGCGCCTTCGCACATGATCTCGAGATCTTCGCCCACGAGATCGTCGAGCGCATGGACGTCGAGGATGCGTTGCTCTACGGTCGTATCGCGTCGGCCAACGCTTCGGGGATATCGCCGGCGACGAGGCCGACCGGGCGGCTCACCGCGAGTTTCTGAGCGGCACGACCGTGCCAGTACGCCGCGGCTCGGGCCGCATCGACCGGTGCCAACCCTTGCGAGAGTAAGGTCGAAATCATTCCGGTCAGTACATCGCCGGTCCCGGCCGTCGCGAGCGCCGTTGTGCCGCTCGCATTGATGTACATCGTCGTCCCGTCGTAGATCAATGTATCGGCGCCCTTTAGCAACGTTGTGATCCCGGTGCGTTCGACAAACTCGCGAATGCGCGCAACGCGCTGTCCCGGAGCGATGCTCCCCTTGCCTGAGAGGCGCGCGAACTCGCCTTCGTGCGGCGTCACCACCACCGGCTTACCACGCAGCAATTCAAGATGTTTTGCCAAGTGGAAGAGTGCGCTTGCATCGATGACGCACGGCAGATGCGTACGCTCGAGTACACGCCGGACGATTGCGCCTGTCCGGTCATCTAATCCGAGTCCGGGCCCGATTGCGATTGCACCGTTACGCGATCCAATGTCGAGCAAGGTGTCGGCGGCGTCCTCCGGCGTGCGCTCATCGTCGATCGTAACAACAACCTGCTCGATGAGGTGGTAACGCAGGATGTGCGCTGCGAGGGATGAGGTTGCGACGGTCACATAGCCTGCCCCGGCGCGTGCGGCGGCGCGTGCGCAGAGTACTGCAGCACCGGGGAACTGGGATGAACCGGCGATGATCAGCGGTGCTCCCGAGGTACGCTTGTCGCCGGTCGCGATGCGTTGCGGAAGCAGTGCGAGAAGATCGGCAAGACCGGTGGTGGCAAACGCACGTGGCGCGTTGTGGAGAATCGCAGGATCGATACCGATCGTTGCAACGCTGACGACGCCGGCGTTCGTCCGCGCAGGCTCGAGCAATAGGCCCGGCTTGTATGCCCCGAGCGTGACGGTCTCGGTCGCGCGTACCGCAACCTTTGCAATCGAACCGTCGAGTGCATCGCAACCGCTCGGCACATCGATCGCGATGACCGGACGATCATTCGCATCGAGTGCGACGACGGCGACGGCGAGTTCGTCGGAGAGTGGGAGCCGGCCGCCGATGCCCAGGAGGCCATCGAGTGCGAGCGCTGCGCCGTCGACAAGTGCGCGTGCTTCGTCCTCATTCTGCGGGAACGGTACGATTGCGACGCCGCTTGCAAGAGCGCGACCCTCCGCAGAGCGGCGCGCGTCGGATTTGGTTGCTGCGTAGGCTGCACAGATGATGCGATGGTAGGAGCTATCGAGCTCGGCGAGCGCCGCAAATGCGTCGCCGCCGTTGTTTCCCGGGCCGGCGAAGGCGACGATTTTCCCGGGTTTTACCAAGGCCTCGATCCGGCCGGCGATGGCCCGCCCCGCAGCGCGCATCAGCGTATCGGCGCCGACTTGTGCACAGGCTTTCGCATCTGCATCGCGCATGGCATCCGGTGCGAGAACGATCACGCTTCGAGGATCACAACAGCGGCCGCGGTCGTTGCCGTATGCGTAATCGTGAGCTGCACGTTCACGACACCGCGTTGGGCGATTAAAGCTTCGGATCCGTCGAAGAGACGAATCGTTGGCTTTCCGCTACGTTCGTGTACGACGCCGACGCTGCGCCACGGGATCGCGTGGCCGAACGCTTTTCGGGTTGCTTCCTTGGCTGCGAAGAACCCGGCGAGGCGCTCGGGCCAATTACGCTTACGCATGGCATACGCCATTTCGTACTCGGTGTAGATCTTGCGCGCGAACCAAGCGCGCTCATACTCGTCGAAGCGGTAACGCTCGACCTCGGCAAGGTCGATCCCGATTCCTAAAATCACCTCCCTTGCCTTCGCTCCGGCGACAAGTTTTCCGGCCCCGCAAGGCGAAGGGATGCGGCGAAGATGGAGTCGCCTATCCGCATCGTCCCGATCAATGCCGTCGACAGCGGCTTTTTGGATCGTCTTGCGCTCTGCCTCGAAGAACGCTTTCTCTACGCCGTCCGCGTCGAACGCGCGCTCTCGGTGCCGCGCAGCTCGCTGAACAACACGCGTCAACAGCTCTTCCTTTCGACCTTAACAGCGAAGGTATTGCGCGCCCACCCCGAGGCCGGCGGTATGTTGCTTGCTGTGACCGAGTTCGATCTTTATAAGACGTCGCATCGCTTCATTTTTGGCGACGCCGATGAAGCGCAGGGCGTTGCGGCGATCTCACTGCATCGTCTCCGTTCGGAGTTTTATGGCGAGGAGCCCGACGAGAACGTACTCTTTCAGCGGACGCTCAAAGAAGCGGTGCATGAGCTCGGCCACTCGCTCGGACTCAAGCACTGTTTTAACGCGCGCTGCGCGATGTACTACTCCAACTCGATCTTCGAAACGGATAACAAGATGTCGCACTTCTGCGATACCTGCGATAAGCGCCTCAGCCGCACCAGAAACTGAGCCGCAACCCCGGGACACGCTCGAGCGTTCCGCCGATCTCGTTGTCTTCGCGCTGAGCGCGGCCGACTGCCGGGCCGGCGTCCGGAGAGGACAGACGACGCTTGCCGGGGCCGCCACCGGCCTTCGCCGACGATCACCCGGATCGGGCCAATGCCCCTGTGAGGTGCTCCCCGGGGGTATTCTTCCTAATCTTCCCTAAACAATCTCCTTACTTTGGCCGTTTAACCTTAATAGACGGCGCAAGGCTCAAAGAGAACGGGAGATATATAGAGACCTCGTGATCAATGTCTTTTTCGGACGAGTGCGCGCGCGTCTCGGCATGCCCGCTCGAATCGTGTTTTTGGTCGTCTCGATCGCACTCTGTTATATAGCAGTGCTCTTCGGCTCGCATCTTCCCGGGATCGAAGTGGTGCTCATCGCGATCGTCGCCTTGACCGCCGCCTGCATCGGTATGCCGATTGCGGTGCTGGTCGCGTTTGCCGCCGTCGTCGCCGAGTATCTTGGGCGTCACGCCGCGCACGCACCCGCCGGTATGGCCACCTTCTTAGTCGCGCTCGCCGCTGCCGCCGTCTGCTTGCCGTACGTCGGCGAAAAGAGCGAGGACATCGAGCGGACCGCCGATTCTGAGCTACTTGCGCTCGGGTCGGGTAGCCCGGGCATCGCCTCGCTTGCGTCCGGCGTGCGTGAAGTCTCACAAGGTGACTTCACCAAGAACATCGCCGTACCCGATCCGTCGCTGCAAGAGCTGGCGATCGCTCTCAACAAATTGATCTTCGGTATGCGCGAGTTTCTCGGGCAACTGCACGAAAACGCCGGGCAACTTGGCGTGGCCGGTGCCGATTTGCAGGGGACCGCCTCGACCGCACTTGCGGTGATCGAGGGCGCCGCCGTCGCGCAAGGTCAGTTGGACGAAGGCATCAAGGAACAGTCGAGCATCGTCGATACCGCCACCAATAAGGTTCGCGCGCTGACCGAAGCGATCTCAACGGTGGCCGCATCTGCCGAAGAGCAGACGCGTAGCCTCGACGAAACCGCACTCGCCGTCTCGAATATGGCAAGTTCGATCGAGCAGGTTACCGCACAAGTCGATTCTCTCTCGTCGATATCGACCGAGACGTCGCAGACCGCAGTACGCGGCGGCACGGCGATCGGAACGATCGTCGACGGCATGGCGACGATTCGTCAGACCATCAACGCGCTGGCCGAAGACATCCGCCAACTCGGGAGCAACTCTGAACAGATCGGCGATATCGTTAAAGTGATCGATCGCATCGCCGAGCAGACGAACCTGCTAGCGCTCAACGCCGCCATCGAAGCGGCGCGTGCCGGTGAACACGGTCGCGGCTTTGCCGTCGTTGCAAGCGAAATTCGCAAGCTCGCCGACGGTAGCGTTCAGGCCACAAAAGAGATCGCCGGACACATCGCGACGACGCAAGCCGTTATCGGCGAGGTTCACCGAGATTGTTACGGCGGTCTTGAGTTCGAACACCCAGATCACCGAGATATCCACGGTGACGCGCGCGATGAGCGCCAACTCGTACCAGGTCATCCGTTCGATCGAGGAGATCACCCGATCCGTCGGTTCGAACTTGCAAGCTGCGCAGACGATGAGTGCGCATTCCGACCAGGTGGACAAAGCGTTCTCGGAGATCGCTTCCATCTCGCAACAGAACGCATCGTCGGTCGAAGTGCTGACGTACGTCAACAAAGAAGTCACGGACGCCGCGCAACGGTCACGGACGCCGCGCAACGGATCCTGTCATCTGTAGAACAGATGAACGAGTTCGCCGGACGTATCGATTCGCGGCTTGGACAATTTAAAGTCAGCGACACCGGCACGGAGGAAGTCACGGTATGAAGTTGAGTCTGCGCACACGTCTTCTCGGCACGATCATCGGCGCGATCGTACTCTGTTTCATTATAAGCGCGGTCGCCGCGCGCCTGACCTTGCAGCACGAGTTGCTCGCGCAGGGTCAAGCTCAAGTCACCGAAGACGGAAGTGCCTTCGGCGGATATTGGGATTCGCGCAAAGATCAGATTCGTTTGCTGGTCTCGCAGGACGCGGTCTCCGATGCTATGCGCAAGGCGCTCCAGTCGAAGAACGCCAAAGCGCTCGGCGATCAACTGAGCAACGTGACCCGGACCTCCGGTCTCTCGTTCTTGGTCGTGGTTGATCCCAGCGGTCACGTGATCGCACGCGCGAACGGTGTGCCCGGCGGATCGCTCGCAAAAAATCCGTATGTACAGCGCGCGCTCACCGGCGAGACGGTCAATACAGCCGCGGCTCTGCCAACCTCCGACCTCGCACGTGAAGGTTTAGCGCCGCAAGCAACCGCTGATATTAACGACACCGCCGGCAATAAGGTCGAGACGATCAAACAGGGCCTCGCCCTGGTCGCCGCCGCACCGATGAGCGATTCGAATGAACGTACGATCGGCGCAATCTACGGCGGCGTGTTGATGAACCACTACTACGACATCGTCGACCAGAGCACACGCTCGCTCGGTGGTTCGGCGGCACTGCTCGACGGCGATGCAATCGTCGCTTCGACGATTCTCGCGCCGGACGGCACGCGCGTGGTCGATCGTCAGGTCAAGGACCAACAGCAGGTCACCGCGACCAAACCCTTCGATGGCATCGAGACGATCGGTGGTACCGAATACCTCGTGCATATCGATCCGATTACGGACGATCAGAACCAGGTGATCGGTGGCCGCTGGTACGGTACGCCGCTCTCCGCGATCACCGCCATTATCAATAAAACCACCGAGTCGCTCTTGCTGTGGGGTATCCTCGCAGCGATTATCGCGCTCGTACTCTCGGTGCCGATCGTACAACATCTCTCGAACACGCTCGGTCAGCGCTCTAAGCAGGTGCAGGCGACGGCCAAGGAACTCGGCGTTGCAATCATCGGTTCGGAGGTCTCGGGCGATCACGTCGCCGCAACGAAGTCCGCTGTCGAGAGAAGCGGAGTGTTGATCGACGATCTCGCTAAGGCCGGCGATGCGACCGGGAAAGTTGCGCAGTTGAAAACGCTCAACGACGAGCTCGCCGGTGATATGTTCGTCATCGACACGCTCTCCCAGGAGATGGCATCGCGCATGACCCAGGCGGTCACGCGCGTGCACGAACTCAACGACGTTGCGGGTGCTCTCGAGAAGCTCGTAACGGGTGAAGGCTAGCTCGCAACGATGGCCGACGTTATTCTGTTCTTCGGGAGCAATGCCGACACAATGATCGCCACCAAGACGCTCAAAGATGCCGGTGTTGCCGCGAAGATGATTCCGAAACCCGCGAACGTTACGTCGAGCGCCAATCTGTGTCTCTCGGTCGACGGCGGAGCGGAGAGCATGGCCGTTAGCGCGCTCGGCGCAGCCGGCGTCGCGTTAGGCGGCGTCGTCAAGTAAGGCAGTCGTATGCGCTAGCGTAGCGCGCGAGCATCGGCCAGTGCGATCATTTCGCGCTGGCCGTTTTTTTCGACGAGGAGCGCGCCGCCGGTAGCGAGCGCGATTGCTTCTGCATCGAAGGCTTCGGTCGCTCCGTCGAGGAGCAGCCGGTAGCGCTTGCCCGGAAGGCCGGCTGCGGTCTCCCAACGGCGCGCGATCCGTTGCGGTGCATCGAGCATCGGAAGCGTCGCGACGAACTGGGTGAGGACCGCGGTGAGGAGTGCGTCGCGTTGGACGGTGAGGATGTCGTCACAGAAAGCCGGCGGCGGGAAGATCGCGTCGTCCGCATCGGGCGTGCGGGCGACGTTGATACCGATGCCGCAGGCGATGTGGGCGCTCGGTCCCGAGACGCGCGATGCGCAGAGGATCCCGGCGATCTTCCGCGATCCGATGAGCAGGTCGTTGGGCCAATGGAGATCCGTCTGGACGCCGCAGGCGGCAAGTCCGGCGCGAACGGCTAGAGCGACCCAAAAGGGGACGGTCCACATATTCGCCGCCGGTAGCGCCTCGGGTAGGATGGTGGTAAAGAGCAGACTCGAGCCGGGCGCCGCCAGCCAACTGCGACCCTTCCGACCGGCGCCGGCGGTCTGATGCTCGGCGACGATGGTCAGGCCACCGCTACCGGGGCTTCCCAGGAGCGCGGCGGCGTCCTCGTTGGTACTCGCGGTCTCCTCGACCTCGCGAATCTGAGCGAAGGGCGTACCGGTGAGCGCGGTCGTGGTACGGGTGTAGCGGGCGGCCATCCGGTCGCCTTCGCCCCGCGCGGGATGGGTGGCCTTCAAGGGACCCTGCATCGGTGGGACGTAGAACGCGCGGCTATGGCAATCGAAAGAACTCTCATTCTGTGCAAACCGGACGCGGTGTCGCGGAACCTCAGCGGCGAGATCATCTCCCGCTTCGAACGTCGCGGATACCTGATCGTCGCGATGAAACTCATGCAACTCGACGGCGATAAAGCGCGCAAGCACTACGCCGAACACGACGGCAAGCCGTTCTTCGCGGGCCTCGTCGATTTCATCACCTCGGGGCCACTGGTCGCGCTCGCCGTTGAAGGCGAAAGCGCGATCGACGGTTGTCGTCAATTGATGGGCGCGACCAATCCGCTCAAGGCTGAGGTCGGCACGATCCGCGGCGACTTCGCCCAAGCGATCGGCCGCAACATGGTGCACGGTAGCGATAGCCCGGCTAGTGCCGAGCGCGAACTCGCGATCTTCTTCGACGCGAAGGACTTCGTTGCGCGCAGACACGACCTCGAACGCTGGATCATCGAGAAGTAACGATGTCGTTGGACGCGTTGCGCGGCGGCGGACGGCCGATCGTGGAAGATGTACACGCGCGCGAGATCTTAGATTCGCGCGGCAACCCGACCGTCGCGGTTGAGGTTGCGACCAGTTTCGGCGCGGTGGAAGAAGCGATGGTGCCTTCGGGTGCATCGACCGGGGCGAACGAAGCGGTCGAACTGCGCGACGGTGACCTGCAGCGCTACAACGGTAAAGGCGTACTCAAGGCGGTCGCGGCCGTCAATGATCTGCTCGGGCCGGCCGTAACCGGTTTCGACGTGACCGATCAGCGTGCCATTGATGCACTCTTGATCGACGTCGACGGTACGGCAAACAAGGCACAGACCGGCGCCAACGCCGTGCTCGGCGTCTCGCTCGCGATTGCGCGCGCAGGTGCAGCCAGCCTCGGTATCCCGCTCTATCGCTATCTGGGCGGGCCGTCGGCGGCGACGTTGCCGGTGCCGATGATGAACGTCATCAACGGCGGCAAGCATGCTGCGGGTGCGTTGCAGTTTCAAGAGCTGATGATTGTACCGGTCGGTGCGAGCAGCGAACGCGAAGCAGTGCGCTACGGCGCCGAAGTCTTTCACGCGCTCGGCAAACTGTTGCACGATAAGCACTTGCCGACGCAGGTCGGCGATGAAGGTGGCTATGCGCCGCCGATCGATAGCATCGAAGCTGCGCTCGATATGTTGCTCGCCGCGATAACCAAAGCCGGTTA
>CAJDXE010000033.1_pt1 | contig 28329 bp, 33 predicted proteins | sample 7391781 | NCBI WGS metagenome assembly CAJDXE01 (sample SAMEA7055730, study PRJEB34461) | soil metagenome | biome: terrestrial ecosystem; feature: Peninsula; material: soil | place: Antarctica | collected 2016
CGTGAAGTCAAGCGACTGCGTGTTTAACTGCACGCTTTGCGCGGTGATCTTCACGTAGGGCTTCCCGTTGCGATAGACGACGCCGTTATGCACGCCGGTTATCGTTCCGAAGGTCTGATCGGGCGAAAGTTGCGCGCTGTCGTAGTCGAACGACCACGACTTCGTGGTAACACGCGAGTTCGAGAGATGTCCGCCCTTAAGAAGCATCGGGGCTTGCATCGGCGGTATCGCCGGAATATCTTTGCCGGCGAGTAGCACGCCGATGACCATGTAGAGCCCGAACGCGATGGCCGCGACGATACTGATCGTCTTCCACGGAAGTTTACGCACGCGCACGTCGCGGCACGACAAGTGCCAGATAGAGCAGCGCAAGGAAGATGACGAACGGCTCCGGACCGGTGCGCGAGAAGAGTGTGCGCGCCGGCTTGCCGACATCGCCGATCACGATCGCGGGTACATCCACGGCGGCGCGATAGGTCCAATGCCCGTCGGGCGCGATGATGCCGCTGACGCCCGTCGATGCGGCGCGCACTACCCACATGCCGTTCTCGATCGCGCGCATCTGTGCGATTTGCGCGTGCATGTAGGGGCCGCTGGTATCGCCGAACCACGCGTCGTCGGTGGCGATTACGAGGATCTGCGCACCCGCGCGCACTTGTGGTAGCGCGACATCGGAGAATGCCGACTCCCAACAGATGAGCGGCGCAAAGCGAAGATCACCGGCGCTATAGACCCCGGCGACTCTCCCACCGCTCATAGCACCGCCGCCTAACTGCTCGACGAACGGGAGCCAGGCAAAATACGGAGGCGTCGTCTCGACGATCGGCACCATCTGCCGTTTGTCGTAGATCGCGCGGAGTCCGCCCGGATCGAAGATGTAGAGAGAGTTGAAGATGCGACCGTTCGCACCGGCGCGCTGTGCGCCGACAGCGAGTGTTGCATGGACCTTCGTCGCAAGCCGGTCGAGGGCGGAGATCGTTGTCGGATCCAAGTTCAGTGTCTCGGCGACGGCGGTCTCCGGCCAGACGACCAGACGGACGTGCGCTGATGCGAGCGTTGCGGTCATCGCTTCATAGTGAGCGGTCGCGCTAGCGACGTTCGTACCGGTCCACTTAAGTGACTGCGCGATGTTGCCTTGTACGGCAGCCACCGGAAAATTCGCGGGCGGTGCGTGACGCGCGGGCCAGAAGACCCAAGCGACGGTGAGCGAGGCGGCCAGCGCAACGCAACAGATCGCGGCATTGCGCCACGTGCGGCGCGCGATCGCGTCGGCGACGTACGCGGCGAGCGCGCAGAGGGCAAAGGTGGCGCCATAGGTTCCGAGATACGGCGCGATCCAGGCGAGCGGCGTTGCGACCTGCGACGTACCGAGCTGGGCGAAGGGCGCGCCGAAGGTGCCGACCGAGCGTATCGCTTCGCAGAGCGTAAAGACGCAGGCAAAGAGTAGTGGTGCGGCCCAACGTGGCGTGCGCGCGACGCCCCATGCGGTCGCCGCGCCGGCTAGACCCATGAAGCACGCCTGAAACGTGGCCGGCAGGAGCACGAGTACGGGGGCGAAGACGCCGACGTAGGGCCCGACCGTATAGCCGAACCACGAGAACGAGATCGTGAAGAATGCAAGGCCCGCAAACCAGCCGAGCCATAGCCCGCGCTTCCAGGATGCCCCGCGAAGACTCCAGAACAGCGCCCCCGCACCGAGCGGTGCGAGCAACGCGATTCCGGTCTTCGGGAACGCCAGTGCCATCGCCACTCCAGCACACGCCGCGACGATCGTGCCGCGCACGCGTTCCGAGGAAGCAATGATTCGTAGATTCAGTCTCTTGGTACTCGCGGTGGCATCTTGGTACTCGCGGTGGCAGTGTTCGTAGCGGGTTGTGGGCATCAGGTAACACCGGATCGCGCCGGCAGCACCAACGGTCTCTTCCCGGGCTACGTACAATTCAAGTTTCGCACCCAATATCCCATGGACTTCACGAACACGACTTACGTGATCGCCTTCAATACAAGCGGCACTGGCGGGTCACCGCATCTTGGGAATGTGCTTTCCACGAACTACGCAGACTTCTCGTGGGAAGTCGCCGTCGGAGGCGGCCAGGCGACTCCCGTTCTGTATCAGATCATTCCGCAACCGTCCGGCGGCTTTATCCCGAGCCCAATTTCACCGAATCCCTCGGCGTTCCAACTCGTCACAAATAGCAACGGTCAGAACACCGAATTTACTCTGACAATTGCCCGGAACACTTTCAATGCGGGACTCCAGCCTTCGCCGACCGCCACCCCGACTGCCACCCCGACGCCAACGCCTTCACCCACGCCTACGGCGACACCGGTTGGCGCTACACCGTCGCCAACGCCGAGCCCCACACCAGTTCCGACCCCGACGCCACTGTACTCAACGACGTGGTATGTCAATTTCTTCACAGCGACGGGCAACGTGGGAGTGCAACAAACTATACCGACGTGGATCGACTCGATGTCGCCGAACGGATACAACGATACAACCTACAGCAGTGGCGCCCTCGATGTTACGACAGCATTCGACATGACGCTTCCGGCAGTTGTCGGTGTTCCGGTAACGCCGCAGTCGGCGCAGATCATTTCCGTCGAGGTCCTAAACGCGCCGTAGCGAGATTAGAAGTTAACGGTCGACGGGATGAGTTGACCGCCCTGGCCGGGACCGATGCCGAAACCAGCGGCATGCGAGGGGAATGCGAGGACATCAAGCACGACGTTGACCGATGATGTCGATTGCACGTACTGCACCTTGATCTCGTAGCATTCGCCGATCACCTTGCTCAAGAAGAGCGTCTTGTTGATCAACCAGCCGTTGTTGCGCTTCCAATCGATGTCGCCTTGGAATGCAAGGTACATGTCATGCCCAAGCGGCGTTGCTAACTGAAGGTTAGTCGGCGTGAAGCCTTGACCGGGGTTCATCGATCCCGCGAGTACGACGATTGCACGCGACGTCGGGCGGGCCGTGAGTTGGTAGGAAACCGCTTGTGCAATACCTTGGAAACTCGTCCCGGTATTGAGCGATAGTACGTAGTAGTCTTGGTTGTATATGTGCAGAATGTCGGTGGCATTCTTATAATTATTTGACGACTGCGTTGCGATCGAGTTGAACGGTAGGTATGACGGGCCGGCATAGTTTGCTTCGCCGTATTGCACGACGTTGAGCACGTGGTTTCCGACGGGTGTCGTTAGCGTGATGTTTTGCGTCAGCCCGCCTTTCTCGTCGCCGGTCCCGAAGTAGTCCTGTTGTAGCGTGCTCTGAAACGACAGGTCGCTACCAAAAAAGCGATAGAGTATCGGCCCGACTCCGAACGTCGCCTGCGCAGCCGAGGTTGAAAAGGGTGTCTGCGGTTCGTCGTAATTGCCGAGCGTCAGCGATGAGGTGACCGGGAAGCCGATATTTTTGAAAAGACTGTTCGGGTGAATCTGAAGCTCGGGGAGCCGATAGTAGCCACTCGGCGTTTTTGAAAATGAGCGATCGTAGTTGAGTTGATAGTTCGCGCCCGGTGTCGTGAGGCTCGTTAGTGACTGAAACGAGGCTGTCGTCTCTTGTGCGCTGAGCCCCCCGAAATTGGTCGACGATTTTGTGTAGGTAAAGTGCTCGGATTGCGTTATATTTTTGCGCAGATTACGTGAATCCGCGAAACTATAATTTTGACTGCTCGATTGGCCGCTAGCAGAGGTGCGTTGGAACGTATACGTCTGCATGGTTCCCGCCGGGCTAGTATGCGTTATCGTGCCGCCGAGGCTTGCATTGGTTGGGATACCGACAATGGACCCGTACGCGCTGGTATAGCTGAAGTTAAACTGTCCCTTGAGGGTAGGTGAGATGTTCTCAGACTCTGCGAGCGTGATATTGTGATTCGTGGTTGCGACGCGCCGGTCGTGGATGCCGTAATAGTTGACTTGCAACGTGCGGCGCCCATTCTTCTTGCTGTAGAACCCGACGTAGCCGAGACCAAGCCCAACCTTTGTGAAGTACTCAACGCGATAATAGCCATAGTAGTACTGATCTTTTCCGAAGCCGAGCTTTGTCTTGACGTAGAAGCCCTCGGCCTGATCGTAGCCGATCAACGGGAAAAACTGTGGGCGTCGAGTTTCATCGTCGACGGTGCGCAACGGAATCACGATCTGCGGCAGGAAGAAAATCGCAGCTGCGCCGAGCCACATGATGACCTTGGTGATTACGATCTTGTCGCCGGGATAGTACGTGATCGTCTTCCCGGTGAGATGGTAGCCACCGCGCGGGTTCTCGCAGGTCGAGACGAACGCGTCGGTTCCGTGGCCGATGCCTTGTGGGTCGGTATGCAGATCCTTGGATTTGAAATGTATGCGACCGCGTTCGACGCCTTCGTTGCTGACGCCGATGCCGTTGCTCAAAACCGCCGTTTGATCGACGGTATCGAAGGTGATCACGTCGGCCGAGAGCACCGAGTCGCGCGCGCGGTCGATCAAGAACGGATGACCGGTAAGCGTCACCGTTCGCAAGCCATCGTAGTGCGCGCGATCACCGACCAGCTCGCCGCTGTTGTAGAAGATATGTACATTGCCGACGACGTCGCCAGGTTGGCCGGCCTTCACGTTGCCCATCAACTGATCTGAGAGAATCGCAACGGTGCCCGGCGCGAGTGTGGGTGCGCCGCTAGGAACCGGGACAGGACTTGCGGCGGTGCCGGCAACCGGGACATCCGGTGCGGTAGCGGCGCCGCGTACGACGAAGATGGGGCCGCCGGAGGACGATGGATTTGGCGATGCCGTCGGGACCGGCGGTGGCGTTGCACCTGGGCTTGCCGTCGGTTGGGCAACAAGTTGTCCGTGGGGCCCCGGCAATCCGAGGACCGGCGTCGGTGTCGCCACCGGTGATGGCGTCGGTGCGGGCGTTGGCGTGTCAGCGATTTGCTGATACGCGACTTGCTTGGCACCGCACGTTGAGGAGTTGAGCAGGGCGATCGCGCGCTGCTCTTCGCTTTGCGCGCTGGTGCCGGCGTTCGCGTACGGGATCGAGGTCAGCATGAACGCGACGAGTGCCGCTACCGCCGTGAAGCGATTCAAAGAGTGATACATCGGCGGCTAGTGTTCTTCCATCCAGAGCAGTACCGCACCGACGCCGCCCATCACGATGTTCGGAATCCATGCAGCAAGATACGGGTTCATGACGCCGTTGCGACCGAGTGCGGACATCGCCGACGAGATCAGCGCATAGGCGAGGAAAGCAAAGACGGCCATCGCGATGCCGAGCATCTGCCCACGCTTACCGAAGCGCAAGGCCAGCGAGAGCGCGAGTATGATGCTGATAACGCAGCTGAATGGCCACGAAAGTTTGTTGGCGAGATTCACTTCGAAACCGCCAAGCGTCGAGCCGCCGATGCCTTGCGCCTTGAGCGTCTTTACTTGCTCGCCGAGATCTTTGCTCGACTTCGTCCACGGATCGCTGTTGACGCTCTGCTCGAAGTTGGTGATCGTCTCGCCGATCGGCAAGCCGATGGTCGTCGATTTGATCCTGTTCTGCGTTGTCATCAAGCCATCGACGTTGTAGCGCGTTTGAATGACGTCGTGCAGGACGAGCACGGTGCCTTGCACGGTCGCCGTCTTCGCCTGCATCGTCTCGTTCCAGTAACCACCGGCGTGGCCCGGCTTAAAGATCTGCACGCCCATCATCGTCTTGTTGTCCGGTGCGACCTGGGTGACGTAGAACGTGTTCCCGGTGGTCGGGTCCTTGCGGAAGAACTGCGTATCGATCGGCAGCGATGCGGTATTGTAGATGATCTGATAGAAGGTGCGCGTCGATTGATCGACCGACCACGGCGAGATGTACTCGTTGATGCCGTAGCACGCGATGAACATCGCCAAGCCGAAGAGCAAGGGCGTGAGTGCAAAGCGCCACAGCGGAATGCCGGAGGTGCGCATCGCGGTGACTTCGTTGTCGCCCATCATGCGAGTCATCGCGAGCAGCGCCGCGAGCAGGGACCCGAACGGGAAAGCCATCGGCACCGACTGGGGTACGCGGAAGAGCACGAAGCGAATCGCCAAGAAGAACGGTGCGTGCTGATTGATGATGTAGTCTGCGGCGATGAAGAAAATGTTCAGTCCCCAAAAAACGAACATCAACAAGAAGCCGACGAGGAACGGCACAAACATGGCCGAGAGCAGATAACGATCGAGGATCGGAATAGGCAACCGCCACGCTTTGAATTGCGGAAGCGTGGCCGTGCCGGTCTGACTCATACGAGGGTGTTAGTAGCTACGGTACGCCGCGATAACGCGCGCGACGTAGGCGCGGGTCTCGGCATACGGCGGAATGCCGCCGTATTTATCGACGGCACCGGGGCCGGCGTTGTACGCGGCGACCGCTTTGGTGACGTCGCCATGATAGCGCGCGAGAAGGCCGCGGAGATATGACGAGCCGCACGCGACGTTCTGTTGCGGATCGAACGGATTGTTGATCCCGCAACCGGCGGCCGTTCCCGGCATCACCTGCATCAGGCCTTCGGCGCCCGCGTTGCTTACGGCACTCGGATTGCCGGCGGATTCGGACATGAGCACGGCGCGAATCAGTGCCGACGGAATCTTCTCGGTGTGCGCGGCGGTTGCGACCAGCGCATCGATCTGTGCCGGGTTTAATGCATGCGGCGCATACGGAAGATAGCCCGAGCCGCCACAACCGGCGAGCGAGCAGATCAATGCGAGGATTCCGAGAGTCTTGCGCATCGCACCTTAGGGTATCACAGATCGCCTGTGGCCGCCTGGGCCGCAGGTCATCCGTTGGCTTCGCAAGGCCGGACTCGGTGGCCTTCGGGCGCAAGGCTCGCTTGCTTCATCCGAACCGGCCCCGGCGGCGTACTATCGGCATGAGCGCCACCGCCAAGGCCGCGCCGGCCCCGGGCACTAAGTTCGCCTCATGACCCCGACGACGGTCGATGAGCCGGGACTCGCGCGGGCATTTGCCGCGCGGGAGGGCTGGGCATTCGATGAAGCCTACCGGCGCTACGCCGGCCTGCTCTACTCGGCGGCCTATAACGTTCTGCATGCGCGTGAAGACGCGGAGGATTGCGTTCACGACGCGATCTTACGCGTCTGGAAGAATCCGTCGGCGTACTCCACCGAGCGAGGCGCGCTGCGCAGCTTTCTCGCGGTCTGCGTTCGCAACACCGCGATCTCCAGGATTCGCGCCGCGCAGACCCGCGTGGGCGCACAACAACGCGTTGCGTTCGAACCGGAAGAAGAGTATGTCGAGTTCCCGGACGTGATCGAACAGTCGCGCTTGCGCAGCGCTATCGCCGCCTTGCCGGAGGAGCAGCGCAAGCCACTTCTGCTGGCATATTACGGGCATCGCACACATACCGAGATCGCCGATGCGCTCGGTACGCCACTCGGCACGATCAAGAGCCGTATCGCGCAGGCGGTGCGCAAGCTGGGTGCCTCGATGCAGCCGGAGCACGCGCAATGAATCACATCGACGATCTTGTCGAACTCTACGCTCTGGGCTCCCTCGACGAACTCGAGCGTCGCCGCGTCGACGCGCACGCGATCACCTGCGCAACCTGCGCGCACGCACTCGGTGACGCCGAGGCCGTAGTGACCTTTGCTATCGAGGCTGACCCGCAGTACGAACCCTCGCTTGCGTTAAGGGAGCGTCTCAGCGCGTCGCTCGACTCTGGTCGCGTTGCTCCCGACGCTCGGGATGACATTTCCCTCGACTCTGGTCGCGTTGCTCCCGACGCTCGGGATGACATTTCGGCTCCTCAGGATGGCGGGGCGTGGATGCGGTGGGCGGCGGTCGCGGCCGCGATCGTGGTCCTGGCGCTTCCGGCCGGCTTCCTCGGGCGCAACTACATGGCGATGCATGCGACCGTTGCCGACGATACGATGCTCTTCGAGAAGATGGCGGGCCAAAGGCTCGCCAGCGCGACCTTCAAACCGATGATGCCGGCCGCGCCCGCCGCTCATGTGATGTATGCGAAGAACGGCAACTTCTACGCCGTCGTCGTCCCGGCGATGGACCACCCGATCGAAGTCGCCTACGTGCACCCTGATGGGACGATGGAGAAGGTCGGGATGGTCGAGCGGCGTGGGACCAGCGGCCTTGCCGTGATGCCGATCGATCACAAGATGCCGATGCTGGCCCTCGTCGACAGTGGCTCGATCATCTCCGAGGCCAGGCTGGCCTTTAACTAGAAGAGGGCTAGATGGACGCGTTCCGGCTGCCCGCGTGGCGGCTAGCAAGCGGGATCCTCGCTGTCGCCGGCTCTGCCGCATTTGCGACGCAGTGGTTCATGGAGCGTCGCGAAGGCGACGGCGACGTGACCACCCGCGCCATCGTCCTGCTCACCGCTGCTCTCGCGTTGCTGGCGATCGCTCTCCTAAGCATCTTGCCGTATCGCGCCGCTACGAGCGCGCTTGATCTTAAGCGCCGCATCTCGCTCGATCTGCGCGAACTGCCGTTTGCCGGTCGCGGTCTCGGGTTCTTCAGCGCACTGGTTGCAAGCGGCCTTGGCTTTGCCGTGCTCGCGCACATCGGCGAAGACGGACTCGATCGCGGCGACGTCGTCGCCTGGATCGGCTCCGCGCTGCTCGTTGCGTTATGCGCCGCGATCGCGGCGTGGTTCGCTGCACGCGTACTGCCGGAGATCGTTACGGCGATTTTCGTGCGCCTGCTTTCGTTCGAAACAGCGTCTCCGCGCTTCTCGCGGCTCGAACGCTTTGTGGTTCCGCTCGCCTTCGGCGTTGCGTGGCCACCGACGCTCTTCAAGCGTCCTCCACCGCTCCAAGCCTAAGCAACACCTCGTATTTGCTTTTGCTTCGGCGCGCGCGTCGAAGCGCGCTTTGGAGTTTTTCCCATGTCTGCTTTTTTGCATCCCGGCGATGATGTATACATCCGCAGTGTGCGCGGCACGCTCAATCGTGTGCTCGTCGCCGTTGAAGGCGAGATGATCCTCGCTTGTAAGCCCGACGAGTACGAACTCGCGCTTACGCAACAGCGCTCGCCTTATACGCGCGCTTATCGCAAGAGCGATATGATCGAGAGAGGTTGAGTGCGCGCAGCGCGAGCTAGGTTGACGAGCATCGTGCCGAACGCCGCAAAGCCACATATCGCGGCGATGCGGAGCAGGGTCGCGATATCGCCGGCGAGCGCGACCGTTCCGATGATCGCGGCGAACTCATAGAGTGCAAGCGTCGTCCACGTGAGCGGTGCGGTAAGCACGGCTTCGGGACGGGTCTCGTCATCCTCGCCGCGCGTCTGCGTGAGTACCACGCGCACGCCGATATGGTGTAAGTGGGCAACCACGGCGCTTCCGATCCAACCGATGAGCGCCGCATATACTGCGGCCGCCGGTAGCGATGCACCGAGGACGCTTGCCATGAAAAGAGCGGCGGCAACAACGGCCCAACCTGCGGCGAAGAGCATGAGGAGTTGTGGTGGTCGGTGCGAGACGGTTGCGCGTCGGAGTACATCGGTGATGTCCGCGGCATAGGCAAGTGCACCGAGTAGCAAGAGCGCGGCGCCGGCTATCAACAGCCCGCCCATTCCCATGGCCGCGCCGATAGCCGCCAGGAGCGTGCCTACCAAAACCGAGCTCGAACTGCCGATGTGCAGAGCGAGGTAGCGCGAGCGCGAGCCGGCGATCGGCCCGAGCGTACGTGCCGAAATGCCGAAGACCAACAGCGTGAGCCAGCCGCCGAGGCCTAGCAGTGCGTGCGCCCCGGGAAGACCGAGGAGCAAGCGTGGTGGCGCATTGCCGCCGAGCGCGTAGGCGAACGAGAGCCCGAGGAGGACCGTGGCGATCAGCATCGTGAAGGTGATGGTGAACGCGCGAGCGATTGCGCGAATGTTCCCGGGGCGCTTCATAACGATGAGTAGTGGCTTGATGATCGCTACAACATAGACGATCAAAGCGACGACCGCTATCGTTCCGGCGATCTCGATAAGTGGAAGCGACGCGCAGAAGAAGCCGCAAGCGAGGGCCAGTGCGGCAAGCGCGAAGACCGGCGTCGACGCACGTGCAAGGTTCGCGCCGAGACCGGACCATTCGACATCAAGAAAGCCGGGAACGGCGTGCAGAAGGATGGCGAGCGCGATGGTGGTGATCCAGGCGAGCGCGACCAGATGCACCCAAGCGAACGCATGGAGCGAACCGAACGCGCCGTCTCCCGCGATGGCGAATAACACGATCCAGGAGAGTCCGAACGAGATGACGCCGCATGCGAGCGGTAGGACGGGGATCCAGCCGCGCATGAGACGCATCAGGTTCATTAATCCTTTTTTCGGTAGTAAGCAGCGTTGACTTCGATGAACGGTTCCCACTTCGGCGGAACGTCGGCTTCGGCGAAGATCGCCTCAACCGGGCAAGCGCTGACGCAGGCACCGCAATCGATACAAACATCCGGGTCGATGTAGAGCATTTCATCGGTGTCGGTACCGTGGATGCAGTCGACCGGACATACGTCGACGCAAGAGCGGTCCTTTGTACCGATGCAGGGTTCCGTGATAATGTACGGCATGGTTCAAGCATAACGATGACCGGAGACGTTGGAAGCGACCGCAGACGGCTTGGCGCTACGACAAAAATCGATGTTCGCACCATTCCCGTGTGGCAACGCCACCCGCTGATCTTTGCGGCGTTCGACGCGCTCGTACCGGGCGATGGAATAGCGTTGGTAACCGATCACGAACCGCGTCCCTTGCGAGCCGAGTTCGAGGCAACCCGACGTGGCTCATTTGTGTGGCATCAGCGGCGTGCGCCCGATGGGCACTGGGAAGCAGAGATACGCCGGCTCGCTACAGAGATTGTGGTCCGCCCCCACGACGTGCTCTACCATGTTGCCGCATTCGCAGCGGCCGGCCCGGCAGAGATTGAAGCGCTCGCTTCGCGAGCACGCTTTGCCGCCGTCCGGCGCGGGCGTGCCGTCGTCGAGCAGGGCGTCACCTGGCCCTACGTCGGCGTCGTGGCGAGCGGATCGGTGCAAGCGATGCTGATCGCGCCGGACGGTCGCGAACTCGCGCTTTACGAGATACGCACGGGCGAACTCTTCGGGACGGTCGCTTTAGCCGATGAGGGCGTCTCGCCGCTACGGTTCGTGGCGCGCGAAGGAGCAACGTCGCTGATGCTACTGCCGATATCTACCGTCAAGGTCTTGATGCAACGGTACAGCGAGGTCGCCGACGCGGTCGATGCGCTCAATGCCCAGCACTTCCGCGCCGTCGTCCAGCGTTTCGGTGCGCAGATCGCGCAACCGGTTGCGGCTCGGGTCGCCGATGCGCTGCTCGCATACGCTTCTCCGCAGCGCGGCTTAGTCGCTGCGCTCGAACCGCTACCGCGCATGCGCCAGGTCGAGCTCGCGGTGATAGCGGGAACGGCAAAGGACATGGTCTATCGCTCGATTGCGGAGTTTGAAGAAGCCGGCGCGCTTGAGCGCGAGAACGGAAGAATCGTGCGACTCGATCGCGCCAAACTCGCGCGCTTCTCCGAGACGTTGAAGTACTAGGACGCGCGATCTATCGGATCGGAATATCGAACGACGTTAGAGGGTGAAGAGCGTTCGATGCACGCTCCAGGATGATTACGTGCCATGTTCCGGACATGGTGAATTGCGTCCCGGTTGTGTCGTAACGACCGTCGCCCTTGGGCGTTAACGCCAGCGACTGCGGCGGCATCCCCATCTCGGGCATCGAGATGGAGAGCTCGGCGATCCCGATCTTTTGCGCGCCACGAACCGTAACGTAGATTTCGCTACGTTCTCCCGCTACAGCCGGGTTCACATAGAGCGCTATGTGCTCGCCGCCCACGTCCTTCACGGCGATGGGCTGCGTCGCTCCGCACGCCTGCAGGGCGACAAAACACAACAGCATCAATCCCGTTCGGATCATCATCGCCGTTAGATCGCGTCGCGCTTTTTAAACATGTATGCCGCGGGTGCAAGTGCCAGCACGAGCCAGACTCCGAGCGCCGCAATCGTGACGGGGATCAGCCAGCCCCCGAAGATATCCGTGGCTAGGCGCCCGCCGGGCCCCAGTGCATCTAACGAACCTGAAAGCTGCGCGACGGCCGCGATCTTAAATGCCTCCACGGGATTCATCAGCGTCATGCCGAGGAGCGGACCGATGCCCAGGTGGGTTGTCATGGCCGTTGCCATGAGCCCGAGATCCCCCATGATCGCGAAGGCGAACCACAGGGCGATCGCGATTCCCAAGGCGGCTGGAGCGCGCGTCACCAGTACGGAGACGAGCAGCCCGATCATGGCCATGACCACCGTCAGCAACCACGTCAGAAGAAGTAGAACGGCGAAGTTGAGGAGGTCTCCGCCATCTCCGCTGACGGCCATCGTGATGGCGACGGCGGCGAAGCCGAAAAGTACGGCGGAGCAGAGTGAGAGCGAGAGCGCTATAACCTTGGAGAGAAAATACTGCCAGTGCGCGACGGGTTGCGCGAGCAGATAGGCGAGCACGCCTCGCTCGCGGTCGCGCACGACCGATTGCGCCCCTAGCGTTAGCCCCATCAAGGGAGCGAACAGCATGATGAGCGCAATGAATTGCGCTACGATCGGTCCGAAGCCTTGCTGGCCGGTGATATCCGAAGCTTGTGCACCGCCCCACGCAACCAGCGCTCCGAGGACGGCGAACGTTGCCGCATAGATGATCAGCCAACGGCTTCGTAGCGAGTCGCGCACGTCGCGATGTATCAAGAGAAGTAACGTGGTCATGACCGCACCTCTGCATTCCCCAGGAGCTTCTCGAAGTCGGCAGGCGAGACTATTCCGACGATACGCCCCTGCTCCATGATGGCGACGCGGTCGGCGAGGACGACGATGTCACCGGGTACGTGGCTTGCAATAACGATCGTCTTCCCGGCGAGCTTGGCCTGCGCCAAGCGTTGCAGAATCGCATCGCGACTGCGAAGGTCGAGGCCGACCGTCGGTTCATCGAGGAGCAAGACATCCGGATCGCCGACCTCGGCGAGTGCCATAGATAAGCGCTGGCGCTGACCACCCGAGAGTTCGCCGACGTTGCGTTCGCGTAGGTCGAGGAGGCCTGCGGCTTCTAAACGGTCAGCGGCTTCGTTGCGCCCGCTGCCGCAGAGAGCGGAGATGAACTCTGCCAGCTCCCCAACGCGCATATCGAATCCCGGAAGTTGCTGTGGGACGTAACCGAACCTCGCGGGTGCGTGAATAGTGCCTTCGAACTCAACAACGCCGAGTAGGCAGCGCATGAGCGTGGTTTTCCCTGATCCGTTAGGACCCCAGAGGGCCAGGGTCTCGCCTTTGCGGACCTCCAGGTCAACGCCGTCGACGGCGAGCGCTTTGCCGTAACGCTTACGGAGATTCGATATGCGAATCGCGCTTTCGGTAGACGTGCTCATGCCTGTACCTACGCTCCGGCCGTTGCTCTTGCGAAGGCGCGGACGGACGGGCAGCAAGATCGCGAACGACGCACTGAGGGCCAAGATTCCCGCCCATATATATCCACCATGTGAAGTGTCGCCATGCTTCGCGGGTAAGCCTTGCGGCAGCGTAGGATACATCAGCGGTGATGCGTCCGCGAACATCGGCGGCGGCGCAAACATAGGGAGTGCGTTTACGGCGAAGTTGATACTGGTCGCAGCCGGACTATAAACGAGCAAGTCGAGCCGGTCGTTGAGGTCGGAGAGCATGCCGTAGATATTACGTGGTGCGTAGGCGATGTCGCCGATCCCATCCCCATTGCGATCATAGCCGGCGTAGTCGCTCCAATGGTTGCCGCGACCGTTCAATGACCAGGTAAGTTGCTTCAGCGAACCACCGCCCAGCACCGATACCTGGCGATAGTTATTCTCAAAATCGTTCCCGATCAAGATGTCATTGACGGACGACGGGACCGCGGTAAAACCGATTTCGTTGTACGCGAGAAGATTATGTTCGATTCGCACGGTTGAGTTCACGAGCGACGGAGAATTGTCGAGGTATATAGCTGCGTGATTCGATACGAAGGCGTTATCCGATATCGTGCTGTAGTCCATCGCCTTGAGCCCTATTCCGTATAGTCCATCGCCTTGAGCCCTATTCCGTAACCGGTAGAGCCGCGGTTATCCGCGAAGATATTCTGCTCGACGCGTAGATGTGTGCTATACATCGCATACATCCCGACCTCGCAGTGCTTCACTACGTTTCCCTTAACGGTCATATATTTGGAATACATCGTGTGAATGCCGTAACGACCGCCCGATATCGTGTTGTTCGATATGGTTACTCGGTCGGAGAACCAGATAAGATCATCGCGGGCATCGGTCACGTGATTGTTGCTGAGTTGGATGTCGTGCGAGTACCAGACGCGAAGCCCGTCGCCGCGAACCGGAACCGCGAGCTCCTTGCGCCCCCAAATGCTTACATCGTGAACGACACTCCAATTCGCCCGTGCGAGATAGACGCCGAACAGCGTGTTCGATATATCGACGTCGTGGATTGTCGTGTGAGGGGCGTTCGAACGGATACCGGTGTTCATGCCTACGAAATCCGGGCCACTATTGCGGACGGCGAGATTGTGTACGGTGACGCCGGGCGCATTGATGGTCAGAACGGTACCGACGCCGCCACCGTCGAGTACGCCGCCTTCGATCGTCAGACGTGGGACGCGCACGACGAAATTGCCGGTCTGTTCCCCCTGAACCACGATCGTATCGCCCGCGTGAGCTCTGTTCAGCGCGGTATCCAAACGAGTGACGTTGCAACGATCACAGACGGTGATCGTCGTCGGCGGTACGATCATGCGTCGTTTCTCCAGGCGCGGATGGCGAGAACGATGCCGCCCGCCATCGCGAGTAGCGCTAAGGCGAAGCCCCAATCGAACATGCCGAACGTATGGAACTGACCTACACCCCCCGGTCCGAGCATGTTCGGTGTCCAGGGTGCAATGCTGGAGGAGAGTGCCGCGTGCGGATCAAGATGGTTCCCCGCATACCACATCCAGAGGCCCAGGTCGGCGGCGAAAAACGGTGGGATCCCGATAAGGGGTAAGGTGGTGATCCATGCCCAGCGGCGGCGACGCGTAAGGAACGCACCCAAAAAGGGCAAGAAGGCGGTTGGAATCGCAAGCCACGCTATTTTGCGCTCGGTTGTGGCGATCGCTGCAAGGGGGAGGAAGCCGATGTAATGATTGAGATCATCGACTTCCATGACGTCACCTTGCACGCTAAAGAGACTGACCGTCACCCGTAAGCCTTCCGGATACTGCGGGGCGTGCATCTGCATGTACCACCAGGGAAGCAGAAGCGAGAGAACCGCGCAGAGACCGGTAAGCAAAAAGAGTGATTGATTCGAGAGCCGTTTCATGAGACCAGGAGATACCCCATGATCTCGATGTGCAGAGCCGAGCAGAAGTCCGTGCAATAGAACGGATACGTACCGGCCTTATCGGCAACGAACTCCATTATCTGCTCGGAACCGGGTTCGGAGCTGACGCTGATATTGTAGCCGGGAATCGCGAGGCCGTGCATGGCGTTGTTGGCGCGTTCGACGTTGGTGAGGCGCCATACGACCTTTGACCCAACAGGGATCTTCACAACGTCCGGCTGGAAGTGACTGCGAAGCACCGCCATCTTTACTTCGTAGTGATCGCCGGCGTTGTGTACACCGGTGTAGCCTACGGCAGCAATGGTGGCAGCCTTCGGATCGACTTTCATAGAGACCGGCTCGAAGCCGACCTCCGGATAGACGGTCCACGGCTTGATGAGCGAGGCTTCGATCGTTTGGGCATAGTGCGGCTCCGCCTGGCCGATCGGCATATCGTAGATCACTTGCATCTTGTCGCCCGAGACGTCGATGAGCTGGAAGTTACGCGGGTACATGGGACCGACCGGGCGGAAGCGGTCCAGCGACCATTTGTTGTAGGCCATAACGTATGAACCGCGCGGCTTCACGGTGTCGCCGTGCGGCGCTCCGATATGCCCGACGTTGTACTGCACCGGGATCGTATCGACGAGCTCCCAGCCGTTGCCGTTTGCGTCTCCGACTTTCCAACGTGCAACCGCGGAATCGAGGAAGAGGCTTGAATAGCCGTATCCTTTATCATCGAATTGGACGTGGAGCGGTCCAAGACCGACTTTAATTTGTGCGAGCTTTACTTTGTCGAATGGAATGATCGGGATGCCGTAGCGATCATGATGCAGGCCGCCCGCGGCGATCGTGCTGAGCATGCGCGCAAAACTATATATCGTAATGTGGGGGTCGAGCTTACCCGAGGCAATCATGTATGTCCCGTCGGGTGAGACGAGGACGCCGTGCGGGCTCTTCGGCTCCGGGATGAGGAAGAGGAGGCCTTCGGCAACTGCCTGCTCGATAGAGATGAAGAACATGCCGCTTTTCTTCTCGACGCGTCCGCTGTGTACGAGTGTCTCAGCTTTGCGCCAGTTGATGGCGTGCATGAAGTCCATGTCGTTCTGAGAGGCCCCGACCTCCAACGGCGCGCCGCCGTGATAGTCTTCAGGCGTTGCGAGCTCACTGTTGAACGAGTTGGTGAACGACCATCCGTCGCTGGCAAGCTTTCCGGCGTCGGTCAGGTCTTGGAAATAGGGTGGCAGTTCGATGGTGAAAGAGTTGTCCTGATCAATCTTGCCCAGCTTGCGATCGAACTTCCAATAGGTCGCCGCACCGCGATACTTTTTTTTGAACTCCGAGAGCGGAGCATAGCCCCAACCGAGCGGTGTCGCGTATTGCGATGTTTCGATGACGTATTCGGTGTTGGGCGTAACGCAGTGACCGTGGCTTGAGATCATGAACGGGTTCTTGACGATCTGCTTGCATCCGAAGTCTTTTAGGCTGATGACCGCAACACGGGCATTGACCTTATCGTTGATGAAGACAAATTCGCCGTCGTAATCGCCGTTGGTCTCGCTGAGCGCGGGATGATGCGTATCCCCATGCGTGATCGTTTTTCCGTCAACGCCTGCGCCGGCAAGTATCTCTTGCGACGGAACGTTGAAACCCCAGCCGTCATAAGGATCCGGCGTGAATACCGGTATTGTTTTCAACAGGCGCATGGACGGAACGCCGATGACCAACAGTTGCCCGCTATGTCCGCCGGATGCGAACATGTAGAAGTCGTCGAGCTTTCCCGAGGGCACAAACGTCTTCAGAGCGGCAGTGACGTCCGAGGGGCTGAAATTGCGCGCCGCGATGATGCTACGGGCATCCGAGCCGAGTCCTGCGGCCGAGGCACCTGATCCCGAGGCGCCCGACCCCGAGGTCGAACCACCTTGAGGCGTGTTGCAGCCGGCAAGCAGCGCGGCCGCCGCACCTCCTGCGCCAAGCGCTGCAACGAACTCTTTGCGGCCTATGGTGCTCATCGCGTTCTCCTAGTAGCGGGCAAGTTGCTACGATTTCTCTACCAATGGTAGGGAGTCGCGGGGAAGAAGGGGTGCATCGATGGAGAAGAGTTTGTGAAGTGACGAACCGGTAGGTCCGCATAGATGATCACGGTTATTATCGGGATACGACAAGAGTAGATATGATTGCCGCTGGACCCAAAAGCGTGCCTCCGCCGCAGATCCCACTGACGTTCGTCGGCATCGCTCTGCTGACGCTCGGCGCGACACTTGTCTGGATGTTAACGGGAGCATCGGTACCGCTGGCCGTTTTACACGCTCTCATTCTTGGCGTCTTTCTTATGACGGCGATGGGCCTGCTCTACCAGTTTGTGCCGGTCGTGGCGATGGCGCAGCTGCAACTGCCGTATGCCGCCTTCGCCCATCTCGGCTTCGCCATGGCTGGAACGCTATGCATCGTCGTCGGCTTCGCTCGCGTGGACTTCGCCCTCGTTCGAACCGGCGGGGCACTCTTTGTTACCGGAATCGCGGTGCAAATGCTGATTCTCGGGCTTACCCTGCGTTCGCGAAAGTCGCAGGCACCGGCACCGGCAGCGGGCGCAGCGCTTTCATTACTCTGGCTCGTGGCGGCGATCGTCCTCGGTATCGTGGTAGCCGAGCGGCTGGTTGAAGGCGCCCCTCCGTTCGCCTTGCCGCAGTATCATGCTCTCGTCGGCCTTGCGGGTTTCTTCGGTACACTCATTACCGCCGTTTCGTTTCGCTTGCTGCGGATGTTCGAACGCGTGAACATCGAAGCCCGAACGCCCATGCTCGCCGTTGCGGTAAGTGCCGCCGCCGTGGTTGCCGTCGTTGGCGGCTATTGGGGCGCATACGCGCTGTTGGTCGCGGCCGTTGCGGTCGGCGTGAGCGTCGCGGCGGTCGCGCTCGTTCGCAATCCGGCGTACCAACGCGAGACGCTCGCATATACCGCAGCAAGCTCGCTGGGTGCAATCGCGGCGGTTGTCGCCTACCTGACGGGGGAGACGGCGACGGCGATCGCCCTTGCGGTCTGGTTCTACGTCGGGACGGCAGTTATTGGCTACCTCCAACGCATCGTTCCGTTCATTTGGTGGATACGGCGTTCGCACCGTGAAGGCGCCGCTCGCATCCCGACGCTCGCGCAGATGAACGAGAGCAAACTTGGGTACCTTATCCTAGCGCTTTGGCTGGTCTCGGGCGCCCTATGGTTGCGCACACCCGGTGATCGGCTTGCCGAATGTGTCGCGTTAGGAGCCTGGATCGCGCTGCTCGTTCAGCTCTCTCGGCCGTTCCTGCTCGGCAGGCACCCCGACCGTAGCCAAGGAAAGCCCATTACTCCTTCGATTCGAGGTTAGATCATGCGATTCTTAAAGAACGTCCTTCTCGTCGGCATCGTCGCCATCGGCGCCGTAGCCTGTTCCAGTGCTAGCAACAGCTCCGCATCATCCAAGGCGACGACGGCTGCCGAAACTGCAGCACCCGCAGCGACTGCGGCCGGAGCTGCGGTGGCGAGCGGCGCAAGCGTGTACTCGACAAATTGCTCGAGCTGCCACCAGGCCAATGGCCAAGGTGTCGCCGGCGCATTTCCGCCTCTCGCGGCGAACCCGGCCGTCGCCGGCGACGCGAAACACGTGATTCACATCGTGAAGTTCGGTCTTTCCGGATCACTTAATGTTGCGGGAAAGACCTATAACGGCATGATGCCCGCGTGGTCGTCGCAACTCTCCGATGGCGACATCGCCTCGGTGATCACCTACGTACGTTCGTCGTGGGGAAACAAGGGTAGCGCGGTAACGACCGCCGAGGTCAGCGCCGTTTCGAAGTAGCAGCGATTCGCCTCTAGCGTTAGCTAGGGGCGTCGCATCTTGTACCCGACGCCGTATACGGTAAGAACATAGGTTGGATCGGTTGCATCCGGTTCGATCTTTCGGCGTAGGTTGTTGATGTGTCGGTCGAGCGTTCGCTCGAGGATCTCACCACTATCGCCTAAATGATCGAGCACGTGCGATCGCGTGAACACCTCGCCGGGGTTCTCCGCAAACAGCGTCAAGATGCGGAATTCGGTCGCCGTGAGATCGATGGGTTTGCCGGCGACACGCACTTCGTGAAACTCGTGATCGATTTCGAGATCCGCGATGACCACGGTTTTATTTGTGCCGGGTGCCGCTGGAACATCGTGTTCCTCGATGCGCCGAAAGAGGGCGCGAACGCGAGCCACGATCTCGCGCGGTGAGAACGGCTTTGTGACGTAATCATCGGCGCCGAGTTCTAACCCAACGATGCGATCCGTTTCATCGCCCCGAGCAGTGAGCATGATCGCGGGAATGCGCCTCTCGAAGGATGCGGCGCTTTTGAGGATGTCGAGACCGCTTCCATCCGGGAGCGTAACGTCGAGGATCATCATGTCCGGCTGCTGCTGCGCGATCGCAGAAATGGCGCTCTGTACGGAGCCGGCCGACTCGACGGTCAGGCCTTCCCGCTCCAAATAGCCTTGAAGAACTTCGATGATTTGAGGCTCATCGTCCACGAGCAAGACGTGTTTGCGTTCCATACTCAGGCCACTCGTTTCGCCGTAGATCCGAACCGAAAGGTCATCATTCTTCCTTCGACAATGCCGTTAGCGCCTTAAGGTGTGAGGAGGCGGTGACGAGGGCGCCGTGAACGGCTTCGAGACGCTCTCGGGTAATCTCCGCCACGCCGTCAAGCATCGCCTCGATGTTTGCCTGCGCTATCGTGAGCATATTGGCGACCTCGTGTCGACGAAACGCTTCGTCCGATCCTCGTTCTTGCATCCGCGGTATAGTTAGCGGACGCCCAGGAATACCCCGCGAAGGACAAGCCTCTCTATGATACCGACCCTGCCCCTGTTCGAATCGTTTCCCGATGCGATGATCGCGGCTGATGACGCCGGCAATATGATCCTTGTCAACTCGCAGGCGGAGAAGCTCTTCGGCTATACGCGTGATGAATTAGTCGGCCAAAACATCGATATGTTCGTGCCCGCACAGGTGCGAATGCGTCATGCCGGGCACCGATCGACATATGCGCAGAACCCAACCAGGCGACCGATGGGAACCGGGTTGGAACTCGTCGGCGTGCGTAAGGATGGCACAGAAGTGCCGGTCGAGATCAGCCTTATCCCAATTGAAACGGCGCAGGGCGCGGTGGTCGTCAGCGTAATCCGGGATATTACGGAGCGTAAGCGGTTCGAGCATGCGTTGCAGGCCACGAACTCGGAACTCGCATCGGCGAACATGGCCAAAGATCAGTTTCTCGCGGGCATGAGCCACGAGCTTCGGACGCCGCTCAACGCAATAATCGGATTTACCGGCACGCTGCTGATGAGGCTACCCGGACCGCTGACCGTGGAACAGGAGCAACAGCTTCGAATCGTGCAATCGAGCGGGCGCCACCTACTCTCGCTTATCACCGATATCCTGGATCTTGCAAAGATCGGTGCCGGCAAAGTTGACCTTCATCCGGAACCGGTAAACGTACATGACGTCGTCGAGGAGGTGCACGAGATATTGCGCTCGATGTCGGTCGATAAGAAGTTGAATTTCACGTTACACCTCCCCGATCGTCCAACGGTCGTAACGTGTGATCGGCGTGCTCTTTCGCAGATTCTTTTGAATCTCTCAACGAATGCCATTAAATACACGGAGAAGGGCTCCGTCGAAATCCGCGTCGCATTGCATCCGGTCGCAAACGATCTGCAAGAATGTTGCATTAGTATTCGCGACACAGGGGTTGGCATCGGGCCGGATGACCGGCATCGTATCTTCCAGGCCTTCGAGCAGTTGGATCCGCTCTCGACGCGACGCGTTGATGGCGTCGGGCTCGGGCTTCATCTTTCGCAGAAACTCGCACATCTGCTCGGCGCGACGTTGGAGTTTGCAAGCGAACCGGGTGTCGGGAGCACCTTTACGCTCACGCTTCCTCCCGAGCGTCATAGCGCATGAGCGCACGCATTCTCGTCGTTGATGATAACTCGGCAAACCTCGAGTTGATGGTCTATTTGCTGCGAGCATTCGGCCACAGCTGTACGGCGACTACCAATGGCGCATCGGGGCTCGAGGTGGCGCGGGCCGGCGGTTGCGACATCGCCCTCGTCGATATCTTGATGCCGGGGATGAACGGTTACGAATTTGCGCGGCAATTCCGAGCGGATAGTGCGCTTGCCGGTATACCACTCATCGCGGTAACGGCACTTGCAATGCCGGGCGACGACAAGCATATTCTCAAAGCCGGCTTCGACGGATATATATCTAAGCCGATCGATCCGGAACGGTTCGTATCTCAGGTCGAAGCGTACCTGAAGGTCTCGAACTAGCGCCATGGCTACGATCCTCGTTGCCGACGACGATGCCGCGAGCCGATTGTTGCTCGTTACGCTACTGATGCACGTCGGTCACTCGGTTACGGCGGTTGAAAACGGCGTAGAGGCGCTCGACGCGGCGTACCGCCTGCAGCCGGCCGTGCTGCTGACCGATCTGTCGATGCCGGCTCTGGGAGGCGTCGATCTCATTCGTACTTTGCGGAAAGACCCGCGAACGTCCGCGGTATGCATCGTTCTCTATACCGCGACTTCTCCGAACGACGCACTTCGCGATTTCATGCAAATCTACGGGGTCGCGGGGATCATCACGAAACCGGCAGAGCCCGAGATCATCCTCGCAACGATTGCCAGCCTGCTCAAAGATCGATCCTAGTCTGATCGATCGTGCATCCGTCGATACCTACGCGTGCTCCATGAGGTGATAGCGTAGGTACTGTTGCTCTTCGTGATTTAACGTAGCATCGCACGCCATAACGATATCTTCGGCGAAGTGTGCAACTGCGCGGTCTGCTACGCCGTGTAGGAGCGTAGCGTCGAAAAAGATGCCGAAACTGGTGATCGGTACGGTGTAAACTCCGGATATCCAAAAATTGCAGCGCATAGCGTTGATCGACGTTACGCCGCAGTGACCGTCGAATATCGGGAACGCCCCACGGTTCTTCTGCGCCTCGACGTGGAAGGTCATCTGAAATTGTTCCGCGTCGTTGGGCTCGGGTGCGCACCGCAGGGATATCGGCACGGCAATGTATCCGATATCGGGAAGCCCGACATCGCGAATCCCGACATGAAACGTAAATCCGGACCACGGCCCTTCTTGCGTCTCGATCCCACGGAGAACTTCTACCAGCGCCGACTCGAACGCAGCAGCCGGAAAGTTTGCAGTGCGTTGATGTTCGATCTTAGGCATGAGGATTCACCAATGTAGCGAGAGCAATGTTGCCAAACACTATTACAATGTACAGGAGACCTTAGAAGATCATGCTACCGCCATTAGCGGTGTTGGGAAGAACCCGAGAACTCATCCGGCATCGTCCGACGCCTTCTCTCGCCCATTCCTCGTAGGCTCGTTTCACTTCGTCTCGCTTCCGGTACATTCTAAACATCCAAAAGGAGAGAATCATGGTGAACCCTTCATTCGTCGGAACGTTTCAATACGGGAAGACCGTCGAGACGGCGCTTCCTTTCGAACTCGCCCTCGAGCGCGTCAAAGCACTTCTCAAGGAGGAGGGTTTCGGTGTGCTTAGCGAGATCGATGTCGCCGCAACATTGCATGAAAAGATCGGCGAGGCGTTCCGGCCGTATCGCATCCTCGGAGCCTGCAATCCCCAACTCGCGCACACGCAATGCTCGGTGTTGTTGAGAATGCGACGCTGGAGATTGTAGCAAACGACGCGTCGACGCGACTGGACCGGTTTCTCGAAAAGATCGCGACGCAAGTCCCCTAGATCTTTTTGGCGGCCTCTTCCTGATGGTAACGCTCGACGATCCGATCGCCGATCTCCGACAGCAGTGCCTTGGCTGTGCTGGTGGCGATATGCGAGCCGAGCACGTGGTCGAACGCGGCGCCGGGCACCCCCATCGGCGGCGTGTAAGCACCGTCGAGCTCCAGAGCCGCGACGTTCCAATCCTCGTCCGCGCGCACGCTGAGCGTTCCGGAAAATGTCGGGAACGGGCCTCCGCCGCGAGGTTCCCACGTTACCGCCCAAGGCTCGTCGAAATGCATGGGATCGACGGCGCGCGAGACGCGAACATCAACCCCCTTCGCCATATCGATGCCTCCGAGCGTCGGCGTCTTCAGATGCAACACCCACTCGAGGTGTCCGCCGTCGGCCGGGAAGAGTTCGCTTTCGAGAAAACTCTTCGCAAGGCCGTACGGGCAAGGGATAAAGTGCCGATGGAAGATGCTGGTCATGGAACCATTGTGCGACGCAAGTGGGAAGTTGTTGCGAAGAGCCCGCGAACGAAGGTAGGACGCACCTTCTTCCTCGCTTCTCGGTGATCTCGCACAATCTGAGTATGCGGAGAATATCAGCACGAGCGCTCGTTGGACGCACCCCCGAAGCGACCCGGCGGCTTCTCGATACGTACCTCCAGGCGAATGGCCGAGCCGATGGCAGCGTCGCGTTCACGCTACGCGTCCGCCTCCTTCCGGGTTTTGCCGACGACCTCTCGCTTGCGCACGATGTACTCGTGCGCTTCCGGCAAAGCCGCCAGGACAAGGACGACCTCGCGATCGAGTGGACGCCTTCGGGCTATGGCCCATACCCGTCGTTCCACGGGATGGTTAACGTGCGTCCCGCGGATGATCCGCGGACATCGAACCTCGAGATCGCGGGCGACTACGAGGCGCCCGGCGGGATTTTGGGCCGGACCTTCGACTTCGTGCTAGGAAGACGTATCGCTCGCGATTCCCTCGGCGATCTGGTGCGCCGGCTGGCGAGCGAATTGACCCCGGTTACCTCCTCTGAGACAAGGCGCTAGCGCGAAGGAAGACTTGCGAATGCTCGTACGATTAGCGGTGGTGACCTGCGTGATTGCGCTGTTCACAACTCTAGCGGTAGCCTTAGCCGCCCCTGCACCGGTGCCGGACGCTCAAGCGGCGATCGCACGCGGGAAATATTTGGTTGTGCTCGGCGCATGCAATGATTGCCATACACCGGGCTGGCGCGAGTCCGACGGGCAACTACCCGTGGCAAAATGGCTGGTCGGGAGTTCGGTCGGGCTGCGCCAGGACTGGGGAACATCTTACCCCGCCAACTTGCGCGTACTGTTCTCTCAAATGACGTCGAGTCAGTGGCTTTTTGAGGTTCGGACGCGCGGGGGACGGATGCAGTGGCACGACCTGCGCGCTCTGACGATCCCGGACCAGCTGGCGATCTACCGCTTCGTCCACAGCCTCGGTCCCAAGGGAGGGTTGACGCTCGACGATGTCCCGGCTGATCGTGAGCCGTCGACGCCGTACATCGACCTGCGTCTACGCACACCTGATCCGCACGAATGACAAAGTAGAAGAGAGGTTTGCATGTTCAAGCGCATATTGGTGGCGATCGACGATTCGGGTTGTGCCCAAAGCGCCCTCGCTCTCGCAATCGAGCTCGCGACCGTGCATCAGGCAAAGCTCATCATCGTGCGCGTCGTTGATCCGATCGAAGCCTCTGCTCCGGCAATGGATCCCTACGGCTCGATCCAGCCGTTCATGGAAGGGCTGGTCGAAAACGCGCATGAGTTGATCGACCAGGCGACCGTTAGGGCGACCGCCGCGGGTATCCTCGCCGACGGACGCGTGCTTACCGGTGCACCGATCCCTACGCTCGTGGAGCTCGCGGATCGCGAAAAGGTGGATCTTATCGCCCTGGGCAGTCATGGTCGCAAGGGGCTCTCGCGATTGCTCGTCGGAAGCGTCGCCGAGGGCGTAATGCGAGAATCCTCATGCCCGACCCTCATCATACACGCGAGGCATACGGCCGGAGTCTAGTCCCCACACGTCAAAATCAGCAGCCATGAAAAAGTGGGTGTCTGTTCTTCTGGCGGCCGCGTTTGCGATGTCCCTCGCACCCTGCGAAGCCGGCACTACTGCTCCGTCGTCCCCCCAAGAGATACAACGCTCGCTCGATGCGTTCGTCTCCACAGCACCCGGTGCCGTGGTCATCGTTGGTCTTGTGAATCACGGAGAGACGCACATCTATACCGCCGGAACGCCGCCCGCCGGCGCGCCGGTGCTCAATGCATCGACCGAGTTCCAGATCGGTTCGATAACCAAGACGTTTACGGCGACGCTGTTGGCCGAGATGGTGCAGAGCGGCAAAGTGCACCTCGACGACCCGATCAGCAACTACCTCCCGGCCGGTACCCGTGCGCCCGCCTACAACGGCAATCAGATCACGTTGCTCAATCTCGCGGAGCAGAACTCGGGGTTACCGAGGATGCCCACGAATTTCGCTCCGTCGAATCCGAGCGATCCCTATGCCGATTATGGAACCGCACAGCTCTATGGCTTTCTCGATGGCTACGCACTTACCCGAGCGCCGGGCGCGACGTTCGAATACTCGAACGTCGGCGTCGGCTTGCTCGGAACGTTGCTCTCGAACGTCGCGCACACCGACTATGCATCGCTCGTTCGTTCAGGCGTACTCAAACCGCTCGGCATGAACGAAACGAGCGCGGTTCTCACCCCGCAGATTCGCGCAAAGCTCATGCCGGGATTCACCGAAGGTCTCACGCCATCGCCTGCCTGGACGTTAACCGGGCTCGCCGGTGCGGGAGCTATCAACGCATCGATGCACGACATGCTGCTCTATCTCAAGGCAAACATGGATGCGCCGTCGGGTCGCCTGGGATCAGCGATGGCGTTTGCGCAGAAGCCTCGTGGCGATACAACCTTCGCGCCGTTTATGAAGATCGGCTTGAACTGGTTCACCAACATCAATTCACACATCACGTGGCATAACGGCGAAACCGGTGGTTATCACTCGTTCCTCGGTTTTGATCGCGTCGGCGGGATGGGAATCGTCGTCCTTGCGAACGTCGCGAGCGACCACGTCGATGAGTTGGCTATGCATCTGCTCGCGCCGGCAGCATATCCAACCGAGCCCGTTCTCCCAACGCCGCCGACGGCCGTACTGCCGCATGGCAACTCACCGTACGTCGGCGTCTATCAACTCTCGCCGGCGTTCGCCATCACGATCTTCGAAGACGGTGGTACGCTGTACGGCCAGGCGACGAAGCAGCCGCAATTCGCGATGACCCTGCAATCGGGCGCGACCTATAAGGTCACCGGAGTCGATGCAACCATCACGTTCGTACGCGATGGTGCCGGACACGTGACTTCGTTGGTGCTGCATCAGAACGGGGCTGATATACCGGGAACGCTCATCAAGCCATAGTCGGATTTACGGAGTGTACATGCCCATCGCATGAAATCCGGCGTCAACGAAGTGCACGTCGGCAGTAATCGTGGACGAAAGCGCGGACGCCAAATACACAGCGCAGTCCCCGACGTCTTCCGGCGTGACGTTGCGCCTGAGCGGGGCCACCTTCGGAACGAACTCGAGGAAGTGCGAAACGCCGCCGACCTGGCGCGAACTCGCCGTCTTGATCGGCCCCGCCGAAATTGCATTGACGCGAATGCCGCGCTCGCCGAGATCGTACGCAAGATAGCGCACAGACGCCTCCAGCGCCGCTTTGGCGATGCCCATCACGTTATAGTTCGGAACAATCTGCGTCGAGCCGAGATAGCTGAGCGCCATGACCGACGCGCCGTCGTTCAGTTGCTCGCGCAACGTGTTGACAAGCGCGATCAGCGAGTATGTCGAGACGTCGAGCGATAGCAAGAAGCCCTTGCGAGTCGCCTCATAAACCTTCCCGACCAAATCCTCCTTATTCGCAAAGGCAATCGAATGAACGAGCGCGTCGAGCTTTCCGAATGATGTGATCGCGGTGTGCATCGACGCGAGCGATTCGTCGCTCGTGACGTCGCACGCAATGACCGGTCCGCCACCGAGCTCCGCCGCCAGCTTCTCCACTTCTTCTCGAACTCGCTCTCCCTGATACGTAAACGCCAACAGGGCGCCGTGCTCGTGCAACTTGCGGGCGATGCCGGTCGCGATCGACCAGCGATTAGCGACGCCCGTCACCAGTGCGCGCTTGCCTTCCAACAATCTCATGCCGGCTACATACAAGTGCGAAGAGATACCGTCCTCTGCAGAATCGAATCGTCTCAAATTGCTTTTTGCGTATGAAAGTCGCTTTCATCATTTCGTCCCTTTGCGATGAACGTTCCGAGAAAGGTCTTCGTGTGAGTTGCTCGATAGTGAAAGGATGGGCGGATGAGCGCTAATCCGCGAATCATTCAAGGCGGGATGGGCATAGGTGTGTCGTCCTGGATGCTCGCGCGCGCCGTCTCCTCTACCGGTCAACTCGGTGTGGTTTCGGGAACGGCTCTCGACCAAATCCTCGCACGACGTTTACAAGACGGCGATCCGGGCGGGCATGCGCGCTACGCGTTGGAGCATTTCCCATTTCAGGCGATGGCCCAGCGCGTTATCGCAGCGCACTTCATCCCCGGCGGCAAAAGCGAGAACGCGTCGTACACGACGCTGCCGATGCACACGCTGGACGATTCGCGCGATTCGATAGAACTCTGCATCGTCGCCAACTTCGTTGAGGTTTTTCTCGCGCGCGAAGGCCACGACCATTCCGTCGGTGTCAACTATCTGGAGAAGGTCCAGCTCCCACATCTTCCTTCGATCTACGGCGCGATGCTCGCCGGCGTCGATTACGTGTTGATGGGCGCAGGCGTCCCGCTGAAGATCCCAGGCGTACTCGACCGCCTCGCCGATCACGCGTTCGTTACCTATCCGCTATCCGTCACCGGTGCGCAAGACGGCGACGACACGACGATCGCTTTTGATCCGCGGGATTTCATCGAAGGCGATGCACCGATCTTGCGACGCCCGCGCTTCCTAGCGATCATCTCGTCGAATACGCTCGCGCTCACGTTACTCAAGCGCGCCAACGGGCGGGTAGACGGATTTGTAATCGAGGGACATACGGCAGGCGGTCATAACGCGCCTCCCCGCGCCAAAGGCCCGCTCGGTGCGTCCGGAGACCCGCAGTATGGAGAACGAGATCGGGTCGACCTCGAAAAGATTCGCGAATTGGGCTTGCCGT
>CAJDXE010000036.1_pt1 | contig 26128 bp, 27 predicted proteins | sample 7391781 | NCBI WGS metagenome assembly CAJDXE01 (sample SAMEA7055730, study PRJEB34461) | soil metagenome | biome: terrestrial ecosystem; feature: Peninsula; material: soil | place: Antarctica | collected 2016
CTCCTCGGCTTTTAGCGCGGTCCCTTCGTCCAGGCCACGCTTCGCGCGGATCTTGGCGCGAGATTTTTCATCGAGGCCGACGATCGTAACGACCGCTCCCGCCTCTTCCAGTGCCTGCCGCGGAGCGGACAGGTCGAGTTCTTCAAAGCCGTCGCCAATGAGCGCGGCAATTCGTTTTCCTTCGACTGCTTGCATCCGGCGGCGATTCGCCTCCACCGATGTCCGGTCCTTACAGGGAAGGACCTAGTTCCTGCACAGCCGTCCGCAGCAGGTAGGCCATCTCCAGCTCGATCTTGCCTAGCGGGTCGAGGAGGGCGTCCTCGGCAACCGCCTTCATCGTCGGGTTCCGCCGGGTCATATCGTTCTCGGGAACGGCGTGGCGTGGATTGATCTCGCGCATGTAGATGCGCGCGTCGTACCGGGGATGCCCCTCGACCAAGAAGTAGAGCGGATCGAGACCGCCTGCATAGGCGGCCAAGCCAAGGGGACCGGTCTTCTGCAAGAACTCGATCGGCTTCGTGCGCAAGGCCTGGGCCAGGAGCGCAAGCCCGCTCACCCCGAGCCGGCGCGAACCTGCGAAGACTTCGGCGATGCCTGCAGCGTCGATATCGAGCACCTCGGCGAGGCGCTCGTGGCTAACCTCGCGCTCGGTCGCCAGGGCGGCGAGCGCAGCACCGAAGTCGGCGCCACCGGCCGTGCCCTCGCGGCCGTTCCAAGTTGAATCGCTCATGCTTCCTCCGGCATCGGTTCGATGCCAACGTAGATGCCATCGTCTTGCAGCTTCACCGGGTGGCGCGCTATGCGCGCGAACTCGCCGAGCGTCATCTTGCCGCTTCGTACATCGAAGCACCAGGCGTGCCACGGGCATGTGATCAGCGGGCCTTCGAGATAGCCATCCGCGATCGGGCCGCCCTGATGCGGGCACGAATTCTCGAGAGCGTGGAATGAACCACCGACGTTAAACACCGCGACATCGAGACGACCGAGCGGGAACGCTTTGCCTGTACCGGGTGGGACGTCGGCGACATCGCCGACGCGAACGAATTGATCCAAGACTCGCAACAGTTTCGGAGAGGTTCGCGAAGCTCCCGCCCGCGGGATGCGACGTATGTCGCCGCTATGCTTACGGAGCGAGTAAGAAGTTTGCGATCACATCGATGATCTTCGGATCGACCGGCAACGCGGCGTTCGTATATGCCGCGATGTTACGCGGCGTTCGTATATGCCGCGATGTTCGCGGCGCGATCGAGTGGCGCATCGACGAGCATGTGATTCGTACCGTCGATGATCGCGAGCTTCGCGTTGGGTTGTCCCTTTGCAAGCAACTGCGCATCGTTAACACTGACTTGAATATCGTGGGTTCCCTGCACGATCAAAACCGGCTGATGCACCTTTGCAATTTCAACGGCGGGATCGTAAGCATACTCCGAGATTAAATACGGTTGTACGCTCGGTCGAAAGAGCGCAGCCAGTACCGGATCCGGGGACGCGATCGTGACACCCTTACGTAGCGATGCATTGTATGCGACGACCTCCGCTACAATCGCCGGCGGGTTCGCCTTGTTCGCTTCTACCTGCTCGTCTACAACGTCGCTGAGATTGCGCCCGGCGCCCTCAAGCGTAACAACCTTTGCGATAATCGGATCATTCTGCGCGGTTAGGATGCCGATCAACGAACCTTCGCTATGCCCGATCAACGAGACCGACGAGAAGCGCCGATCCTTCTCTAGCACATCGGCCATCGCTTCGGCGTCGGTAGAATAATCCGGAAAGCGCAATTGCGATTCCGGCTGAATGTCAACGCTTGAACCAACGCCGCGCTTGTCATAGCGTAGAGTTGCAATGCCGCGCCCGGCAAGACCGATCGCAAGTTTTTTGTATGAACCCACCGTAACGGCGCTATAGCTGTTGCCGTTGCGATCGGTCGGCCCGGAGCCGGCGATAATCAACGCAACCGGAAACGGGCCGTTGCCCGCCGGGATCATCAACGTTCCGGAGAGTAACCCGACCGGCGTATTGACGCTGACCGGTTCTTCGGTATATGGCGCGGGCGTCGCAGCGACGCCGAACGCAAGAACCGCCGCAATCGCAAGCGGAGCAAGAAGACGATTCAAGATAACTCTCACAGAGCTCCTCAAAGGCGAGGTTCTCGGCAATCCGTATATCGACAAAGCGCGCTAATCCTCTCACCTCGACGATCCGGAGATCCAGGCAGGATGTACGACAAATATCGCAGTACCGCCCGGCATGGACCAACCGACCGTGCCCCAGCAGGCACAACAGGCGGCCGCTCCGCCTCCGCACGTTACCAACGTCTACGTAACGCAGACCGTCAGCGCACCAGCGTACGCCGTCCTCCCTCAGCAGAAGAACGTCGCGCTAGCGGCGATACTTGGGTTTTGCTTCGGGCCGCTCGGCATGCTCTACGTCGGCTTTACTCCCGCGCTCATCATGTTCGTTGCCTCTCTCGCCGCGCTCTTCTTAACCTTCGGCTTCGGGCTCATTATTACGATTCCGATTTGCGCGATCTGGGCTGCGACGGAAGCGAACAAACAAAACGCACAATTCGCGCTGGCAGTCCAGCACCCGACGCAATATGCTCCCCCCGCACCGCCCCAAGTTTTCGCTCCGCAACCTGTTGCACAGCCGGTACCGGTAGTGCAACAGCAGCCCTACGAGGCGCCGCCGGAGAGCCGACTCAACTCCTAGCCGAAGAGTCCTTTCGTGAGTCCGCCGTCGATGGCGATGGTTTGACCGGTGATGTAGCGCGCGGGATCGCTGCAGAGAAACGCGATGAGGGGTGCAAACTCCGCGGGCGATGTGACCCGTCCCATCGGCACCTCGGCCTCGGCGGCGCGGTCCATTGCTTCATCACTACCATAGAGCTCTTCCAAACGTTTCGTTCGGACACGCCCGGTCGCTATGCTGTTGACGGTGATGCCATCGGCCGCAACTTCGGCGGCCAGCGTCTTCATCGCCGCTACCAGCCCTACACGAAGCGCGTTCGAGAGCGTGAGATTGCCGATCGGCTGTTTCACGGAGGTCGACGTCAACGCGACGATGCGTCCCCAACCGGCAGCGCGCATGCCCGGCAATACGCCATTTGCGATCTGCACCATCGCACGTAAAAGCGTCGCGTAGGCCGTATCCCAATCGGAGAGCGTAACCTGCGAGAATGTCCCCGCCTTCGGTCCGCCGCCGTTGAGCACGACGATCTCCGGTGGACCCATCTGCGCGCCGACGTCATGCAACATGTGTTCGATCGACGCCTCATCGCTTAAATCGACGAGAAACGCAGCCGCGTCGTCGGCACCGGCGGTCCGGGCCACCGCGACGATCTTCGCGAGCGCATCCGCGCTGCGTGCCGCAACCGCGATACGCGCGCCTTCTGCTGCGAGTGCCAGTGCGATCGCCCCGCCGATGCCGGAACTGGCGCCGAGAACCAGCGCCGTCTTTCCACGAATACCGAGATCCATTGTTAACCGACCCTCTAACGAGTGAAATTTACGGCAACGGTATTTCCACCGCTGACGATTGCCGCGATGCGCTCATCGCCGTGCGGGATATATGCACCGGAGAGCAGCGCTGCGTAGGCGGTTGCACCGCCGGGCTCCGCCACCACGCGCGCCCGCTCCCATAGCGAATCCTGCGCAGTACGAATCGCATCGTCGGTTACGAGAACCGTGCGCTCGATATACCGGGCGGCAATCGGGAAGACCAGCTCGCCGATCCGTCGCGGCGCCAGTGAGTCCGCGGCAATGCTCCCGGTCGGCGCGTCGACGGGCTTGCCTGCCTCCATCGCGTAGGCCATCGTCGGCGCGCCCTCCGGCTCGACTGCAATAACGCGCGTTCGCCCCGCATACCACGATGCGATGCCGCCGATCAGGCCGCCGCCACCGACGGCAACGAGTACCGTATCGAAGCGGCCACACTGCTCCTCGAGTTCCTTTGCGATCGTCCCCTGACCGAGCAACGTCTCGAGCTGATCGAACGCGTGCACGGTCAGCGCGCCCGATTCATGTGCGTAGATCTCGCTTGCGGCAAGTGCGTCGGCATACCGCTCGCCGACGATCACTAACTCTGCACCGGCATCACGAATGCGCGCGATCTTTGCCGGCGACGAAATCTCCGGTACAAAGATCCGGCACCGCACACCGAGCGACTGCGCAGCGTAGGCGACGGCCGCGCCATGATTACCACCGCTCGCCGCAACGACGCCGGCCTTCGGAACCGCACGTCCAAGGAGGTTCGCGAACGCGCCGCGTGCTTTGAACGATCCCGCATGCTGCATCAGTTCGAGTTTGAGGGTTACGTCGCCGAGATCGAGCACCGGCGTGCGACGGATATGCGACGCAATCAGCTCGTGCGTAGCCGCGATATTCCCCGGTGTTAGCGCCTCATGCATCTTCGTACGGTACTCCGACCACGCGTTGCGCCTTCAAGTTATCGAGCACCGGCAGATGCTTTTCGAGCGAATCGACGGAAGCGAGCGGCTCGAATACCTTGCCGCTCGGCACGCTCCGAGCCGTAGATAACGGGCAACAACAATGCTTCGGCCATAGGGTAAAACCGTTTGACCGCGTGAGGAATGGAACCCTATGATGACGGCATGAGCGAAGATCTGATTGTTGAGACGCGGCGCGAGATCGTCTTTCCGAACGACGCCAACCATCTCGGCACACTCTTCGGCGGCCGCGCTCTCTCGATGATGGACGTCGTCGCCTCGATCGCCGCCCTACGCACCGCCCGCAAGCCCGTGGTCACCGCCTCGATCGACCGGACCGATTTCAAGGCCCCGGTCTATGTCGGCGAGTTCGCCGAAACGGTCGGCCGGGTGGTCAAAATCGGCCGCACCTCGATCACCGTCGAGGTCGAACTCTGGGCCGAGAACCCGCTGACCGGGGACCGGCGCCTCTCCACGGTCGCCAAATTCGTAATGGTGGCAGTGGGCCCCGACGGCAAGCCGATCCCCGTCCGGGACGAGCCGACCGCCTAAGTCGCTTGTGCCGGGGGTGGTTCCCTGGTATCCTAGCCCAGTCGCCAGGGCGGACATTTGCCTGCACCTGAGCGAGCCTATCCTGTTGTAAGGAGTCCCTCGATGCCCCTCACCAAAGAACAGAAGTCGGAAATCTCGGTCAAATTTGGCCGTGGCGCGAACGACACCGGCTCCGCCGAAGTGCAAGTCGCGATCCTCACCGCTTCGATCAACATGCTCACCGAGCACTTGAAGATCCACAAGAAAGATCACCACAGCCGCCGCGGCCTTTTGCTGCAGGTCGGCCAGCGCCGTCGTCTCCTCTCGTATCTCCAGAAGACCGATGTCGAGCGCTACCGCAAACTGATCGCTGATCTCGGACTGCGTCGCTAACTGCGCGCCGTTCGTAAGAACGCAAAACGCCGCCGGAGCAATCCGGCGGCGTTCTCTTTTCCGGAGCGACGAAGCGTTAACGCTTACGCGCGATCGCTTTCTTCGCGGCGGCGACGATCGCGGTCGTTCCCATGCCGTAGTGTTCGATCAGTTCGACCGGGTCGCCCGATTGGCCGAACCGGTCTTGTACGCCAATGAACTCGATCGGCACCGGATGCTTCGCTGCAAGAATCTCGGCGACGCGCGAGCCCATGCCGGCATGCACCTGATGTTCCTCGACGGTGACGATCGCGCCACAATCTTTCGCGGCCGCAACGATCGCCGCTTCGTCCATCGGCTTGACGGTGTGGTTGTTGACGACGCGTGCGTTGATGCCGTCCTTCGCGAGTTCTTCTGCAGCCATTAACGCGTTGTAGACGAGAATGCCGCACGCAACGATTGCGACATCGGTACCCTCCCGGAACGTCTGCGCTTTGCCGATCTCAAACGGCGTCTTATCGGTGGTCGAATCACACGGCACGACGACGGTCATGTGTGGAATCACGCGCATGATCGCAATATCTTCGATCGCTTGATGGGTCGCGCCATCGGGACCGACGGAGACGCCGGCATGCGCGCCCGCGATCTTCACGTTGGTTTCGTTGAGCGCCATGATCGTGCGCACTTGCTCCCACGAACGGCCCGGGTTGAACATCGCGTACGACGCAATCCACGGGATTTTTCCCGCGGCGGCAAGACCGCCGGCCATCGCGACGAGCATCTGCTCGGCAACGCCGATCTCCAGGTACTGATCCGGAAACGCTCTCTTGAAGCCTTCCATGCGCGTCGACTCTGCGAGATCGGCACAGATCGCCATCACGTTCTTGTTGCGCTTGCCCATCTCGATGAGCCCTTCGCCGAAACCGTTGCGCGTCGGAACTTGCTGGATCGTGGTCGCGTCGGTGTAGCCGTGCAGGTGCAGCGTCTCGCCGTCCATCGTCGTCTCAGACATGTGCGAGGATCCTTTCGCGATCGGCTTGCAGTTCTTGCAGCGCCGTTGCCGCCTGCTCTTTGTTCGGCGGCTTACCGTGCCACGTGTAGTCGCCTTCCATGTAGGCGACGCCCTTGCCGGGAATGGTGTGCGCCACGATCACTTGCGGTTTGCCTTTGACGGCTTTGCACTTCTCGACGGTATCGAGAAACGCGCCGATGTCGTTGCCGTCGCACTCGAAGACTTCCCAGTTAAACGAGCGGTACTTGTCGCCGAGCGGTTCGAGCGGCATGATCTCTTCGGTGCTGCCGTCGATTTGAATAAAGTTGCGATCGATGATACAGGTAAGATTGTCGAGCCCGAACTTACCGGCGGTCATCATCGCTTCCCAATGCAATCCGCACTGATGTTCGGCATCCGATGTCACCACGTAAACGCGCCAATCTTTCTTGTCGAGCTTCGCGGCGAGCGCCATGCCGACGCCTTGTGCTAAGCCTTCGCCGAGCGGGCCCGACGTTGTCTCCACCGACGGGAGCTTCACCCGTTCCGGGTGGCCCTGCAGTCGCGTTCCGAACTTGCGTAGCGTCAGCAGTTCTTCTACCGGGAAGTAGCCGAAGTTGGCCATCGCCGAGTAGCGCACCGGCGCGATGTGACCGCACGAGAGTAGTAAGCGATCGCGGTCTTCCCAATCGGGATGCTTGGGATCGTGACGCATCACCTCGCCGTACAACGCGGTGAAAATGTCGGCCATATCGAGCGATCCGGCGGAGTGGCCGGAACCCGCAGATTCCAGCGCCCGGATGATGCCCTGGCGCACGTCATTAGCCTTGAGCCGAAGTTCGGTCAGGCCTGCTTGTGAGAGGCTCATGGCGCCGTTATACCAGGGGCGACCGACCCGAACCTAGCGGGAAGGTCGAAAGTGCCCGTGCTCTACCACTTGATGATGGTTTAGCGGCTAATAACCCAGTGCTGCGCCGGCCGGCATGCGGCGGTCGCTGCCACCGTAGAGCAAGCCGGTGCGCGGGTCGACGACGATCGCTTGCGCCGATCCCCACGAACCGATCTCGTGGAACGCATAGCCGTTCGCTTCAAGCGCGGAGATCTGCGCTTGCGTCAAGGCTCCCGGTTCGTATTGAATTTCATCCGGCAGCCATTGCATGTGTATGCGCGGCGCATTGACCGCTTGCTGTGCATTCATGCCGAAGGCAAAGACGTTGAGGATCGTCTCGACGACCGTTGTAGTGATGCGTGAACCACCGGGGCTGCCGGTTACCATCGCAAGTTTTCCGTTCTTGAGAACGATCGTCGGCGTCATCGACGAGAGCGGGCGTTTGCCTGGGACGATATCGTTGCGTACGCCTTGTACCAAGCCGTACATGTTCGGGTCGCCCGGCTTTGCGGTGAAGTCATCCATCTCGTCGTTGAGAAAGAAGCCGGTACCCGGCGCGATAACGCCCGCGCCGAACCAATCATTGATCGTGTAGGTTACCGCAACGGCGTTGCCGTCCTTATCGACGATCGAGAAGTGCGTCGTGTTGGCGTTCTCGTGCACATCGATCTTGAGGCCGGGATGTACTTGCGACGACGGCGTTGCTTTCTGCGGCGCAATCGTTACGCGAAGTTTGTCGGCATACGATTGCGAGAGGAGCTGCACAACCGGGTTCTTCACGAAGGCGGGGTCGCCGAGATACGCGTTGCGGTCGGCGTAGGCGCGGCGCTCCGCTTCGGCGATGACGTGTACTTCTTCCGGGTTGTGCCACGTATGCAGGCCGTACGGCGCGAGGATGTGCAGCGTCTCGCAGAGCGTTATTCCGCCCGAGCTCGGCGGTGCCGCCGAGATGATCTGCAGCGCACCGTAGTTGCATACGAGCGGCGCGGCATCGATGGCGGTATAGTCCGCGAAATCTTGCATGGTCAACACGCCACCGTGCGCCTTGCTCACCTTGACGATGGCTTCGGCGATCGGTCCGCGATAGAACGCATCGGGACCGTCGTTCGAGATGAGCGAGAGCGACTTCGCGAGATCAGGCTGCTTCCACATCTCGCCGACGCGTGGCTCACGCCCGGCGCCGAAGCCCCCGTAGCCTTGATCGGCGGAGCCTTCGAAGGGAATGAGGTCGCCTGGGACAACGCGGAAGCCGTCGCGTGCAAGTTTGATCGCGCCGGCGATCAGCGCCGGGCGCGACATCGTGCCGTACTCGGTGCGCGCGCGTTCGAAACCGGCGACGGTGCCGGGAACGCCGATCGCGAGCCAGCCTTTGCGCGAACGCATCGGCACATCGTGGCCGAACTTGTCGAGATACATATCGCGGGTCGCATGCAACGGCGCGCGTTCGCGGAAGTCGATGAAGCGCGCGCGGCCGTCGTGCATGCGCAGAACCATAAACCCGCCTCCGCCGAGGTTGCCGCAACACGGATCAACAACCGCGAGCGCGTAACCGACCGCAACCGCCGCATCGACGGCGTTGCCGCCGCCCTTGAGCACATCGAGTCCGACCTGCGAAGCGTAGCGCTGTTCGGTAACAACCATGCCGTGCGAGGCAACCGCCGGTTTCGCATCACGCCAACTCGGCACCGCCGGCATCGACATCGGCCCCGCCCCGAGCGCGACAAACAACAGCAGTGCGGTAGCCATAATGGAGAAACGTTTCACGATTGCGTCTCTTTCTCGTGATAGTATAAGGCCTTCAGGCGTGCCATCGCGAGTTCGTAGCGGCGGCCGATGTCGCCTGGTCCTGATTCGAGTTGCGAGATAGCTGCGTGGAGCCTCGACCATGGCAGTATTTCTTGCGCCGCTTTGACCGCACGCTCGGCTACGTCGAGCGATGATGAGTCGCTCCAGTAGAGAAACGCCGCAACACGATCAGCAAGCGCATCTTCAAGATGCAACGTTTCGAATGTGCCGTGTGCAGTTACAATGGTCGCGTACTCGGTAATCACACGCTGGTCGACCCATGGCGTATCGGCAACAATGTCGATAGGGAATGGTGTCGTGGAATTTACATATGAGCGACCCTCAAGATCGAACCCTATTTCGCGGAGGGCCGATGCGATGCGCCGTTGATTAACACCACCAACCATAGCCAAGTCAATGTCGAACGACATGTACACGGCGGGGACGTGGGCACTTACCGCACTGCCGCCGACAACGATTGGGCGCATCCCGTGCCCGCGCAGGGTCTCACTAACGGTAGCGGCGACCTCGCCGAGGGTCGCATTAGTGAGATTCATAGGGGTTTCCCGATCGCTCGCGGCCGACCGCGGACCTTAGACCACAGTCCCGCGTACCGCGGCAATTCACTTAAGCGAAGCAGTAGAGCATAGAGCTCGGCCCGTGCCCAATAGCGTGGCTCCAACCGAACGATACGGGTACGGCCTACGAGCTTGGAGCCAACAACGCCCACACGTTCGAGGGATGCAACGGCCCGGACCGCCTCGGTCGGGCGCAGGCCGAAGAGCCCGGCCAACTCCGCCGGATAGCTCTCCCCGAGCCGAGCGACCGCCACCAAGACATCGGTGCGATTGCCGGAGCCAAATAGTCCGTCCATGAGGTCATTATACACATATTCGTGTACTCCCAGCCACAATTGTGTGTCCTATATGGACCAGAAGCCCCAAAATCCAGGCGTATGCGGGCATTTGGCCGAAGCGGTCGGGGTTCAATATAAGAGCAACAAGAAGAAAAAACTAGGAGTACCCGTGCCCGAATCGATTTCATTGGAAATCGGCGGACGCACGATGGTGATCGAAACCGGCGAACTCGCGAAGCAGGCCAACGGCGCTGCAGTGATTCGTTACGGCGATCAAAACGTCGTGTTATGTGCCGTCACAGCCTCGAGCAAACCGCGCGAAGGCATCGACTTTTTCCCCCTGACCTGCGACTTCGAAGAGAAGATGTATGCTGCCGGTAAGATACCGGGCGGCTTCATCAAGCGCGAAGGGCGTCCGAGCGAGCACGCAGTGCTCTCGTCGCGCCAGATCGATCGTCCGATCCGTCCGCTCTTCCCCGACGGCTTCCGTAACGACGTACAGATCGTCGCTTCGCTGCTCTCGGTAGATCCCGAACTCGATGCCGACATCATCGGCGTCTGCGCCGCCGGCGCCGCCCTTGCATTCTCGGACATTCCGTTCGAGAAGACCGTTGCCGCCGTGCGCGTCGGCCGCGATGAAAAAGGCAAGTTCATCATCAACCCCACGCTGCCCGAGTATGAAACCGGCGGCATGGAAATCGTCGTCGCCGGTACGTCCGACGGCGTCATGATGGTCGAAGGCAGCTCGAAAGAAATCTCCGAGGAAGTCTTCCTCGAAGCCGTCGAGTTTGGCCACGACTCCATCCGTAAGATCGTCGCGGCGATCGACAAGCTGGCGAAAAAAGTCGGCAAAAAGAAGCGCGAATACCCGGTGCAGAAGGTCGATGTTGAACTCGAGAAGTGGGTTCGCAAGACGTTCGCTAAGGATGTCGCCAAGGCGATGCGCATCGTCGAAAAGGGCGAACGCGAAGAAGCCTTCGCCGAACTGAAGCGTCCGGCCGCAATCGCGCGCTGCACGAAGAAGGACGAAGCCCTCCAAGCGCTTCTCGAAAATCCGAGCAATAAGGATTTCGAGAAGATCATCAAATCGATGGAAGAGGAAGAACTCCGCGTCATGGTTGTGGACGAGGGCAAACGCCCCGACGGCCGCAAGCTCGACGAAATCCGCCCCATCTGGTGCAAGACGCATTACGTGCCCCGCGTTCACGGTTCGGCCGTCTTCACGCGCGGACAGACGCAGGTCTTCACCGCCGCAACGCTCGGATCGATCAGCGATCAGCAGCGCCTCGACGGTGTTGTCGCGCTCGAAGATAAGCGCTACATGCACTACTACAACTTCCCGCCGTACTCGGTTGGCGAGACGCGCCCGATGCGCGGACCCGGCCGCCGCGAAATCGGCCACGGCTTCCTCGCAGAGAAGGCCCTGGTTCCGGTGCTGCCGTCGAAGGAAGACTTCCCTTACACGCTTCGCCTTATCAGCGAAGTGCTTGAATCGAACGGCTCGTCCTCGATGGCGTCGGTGTGCGGAAGCACGCTCGCGCTGATGGATGCAGGCGTTCCGATCAGCGCACATGTCGCGGGTGTCGCGATGGGCCTGGTCATCAAGGGTGAAGAGTACGCGATCCTTTCGGACATTCAAGGTCTGGAAGACGCACTCGGCGAGATGGACTTCAAGGTTGCGGGAACCAAGAAGGGCATCACTGCCGTTCAGATGGACATCAAGGTCAGCGGTATCACGACCGACATCATGCGCGAAGCGATGGATGACGCGAAGAAAGCTCGCTTCTTCATCATCGACAAGCTCGTCGAGACGATCGCGAAGCCGAACAAAGAACTCTCACCGTTCGCGCCGCGTATGATCGTTGTCAAGATCAACCCCGCCAAGATCAAGGATGTGATCGGGCCCGGCGGCAAGGTCATCAACAAGATCATCGCCGACACCGGCGTCGAGAAGATCGACATCGAAGACGACGGCACCGTGTTCATCACGGCGCTCGACGGCGAGTCGGGCGAAAAGGCGAGAGCCACCGTCGAAGCCATCACCAAAGACATCGCTGTCGGTGAAGTCTTCGAAGGCACCGTCACCCGCGTTATCGCAATCGGCGCGTTCGTGCAGATTGTACCAGGCAAAGAAGGCCTCGTGCACATCAGCCAGATCGACACCGAGCGCGTTGCGCGCGTCGAAGACGTGCTCAACGTCGGCGACAAGGTGAAGGTTAAGGTCATGGAAGTCGACGGACAAGGCCGCGTGAATCTTTCACGCAAGGCGCTTCTGCCCGGCGGCGACACCGGCTTCGAACCCCGTGGCGATCGCCCCCCACGTCGCGATGGCGGCGGTGGACGCGATGGCGGCGGTGGCGGCGGACGCGAACGTCGTCCGTTCACCCCGCGCAACGACAGCGCACCGCGTGACTCCGCACCGCGCGAGTCCGCTCCGCCGGCAGCCGATGATTCGGCTCCGTCGAGCGACTTAAGCGAACTGCCGCGTCGCCCGCGCCGCCGTCGTCACGACTCAGGCGAATAGCTAGGTCGTAGCACGGTAAACCCGAAAGGCTCGCAGCAATGCGAGCCTTTCTTGTTACCGGAGCATCGACGGGAATCGGTGCAGCCACTGCGACGTTGCTGGCGGGGCATGCGGAGCGCGTCTATGCGGGTGCGCGCAACGATGAGGCGGCGCGCGCGATCGAAGCGACGCATCCGAATATCCGCGCACTTCGGCTCGATGTTACCGATGACGATAGCATCGCCGCAGCGTTCAACGCGGTGCGCGACTCCGGGTACGAACTTGCCGGGCTGGTGAACAACGCCGGGATCTCGGTGGCGGGACCGGTGGAGCGATTGCCGCTCTCGCGCTGGCGCAAACAATTCGACGTCAATCTTTTCGGGCAGATCGCGGTGACGCAAGCGTTCTTGCCGCTGTTGCGTGCCTCAAAGGGCCGCATCGTCTTCGTGGGTTCCATTGCCGGTCGACTCGCGGTGCCGTTTCTCGCGCCATATAGCGCGTCGAAGTTTGCCTTGCGCGCGACCGTCGACGCGTTGCGCGTTGAACTCGGGCCGAGTGGCATCGCCGTTGCGTTGATTCAGCCAGGCGCCGTGAAGACCCCGATCTGGCAAAAGGGCCGCGACGGTCGCGATGCGATGATCGCCGAGATGGGGCCGAACGCGAGCGCCGGTTACGAAGGCGCGATTGAATCGCTAGTCGCGCAGACGCATCTCTCCGAGGAGAACGGCGTTCCCGCCGACGATGTCGCGCGCGTGATTCTCGAAGCGCTCACTTCGCCGAAGCCACGAGCACAATACATCGTCGGCAAAGACGCGCGCATCCAAGCTTTGCTCTCGCGACTGCCAACAACCATAAGCGACGCGTTACTCCGCAAAGCAATGAAGCTACCGTAGCACGCGTTGCCATCCCGAACGTAGCTCTATTTGTCATCTCGAACGTAGCCGCGACGTTGTCATCCCGAGCGTAGCGCGGAGCGCGTAGTCGAGGGACGACTCGAGGCAATGCGCTGAAGCTGTCCCTCGACTCTGGTCACTTCGTTCCCGACGCTCCGGATGACAATTTTGGCGACGCTCGCGAGGACATGGTGCCGACGCCTCGGACAAGCGGGCTACTCGGGCGGGCAGAAGGCGCGGTAGGCGCGTAGCGGGACTAACTGTACTTCGAGCATTCCACGCTGCGCTAGTGGTAGCGAATCGAGCGCGGCTTGCGCCGTGGTGGCGTCGGGCGCTTCGAGGAGCATGACGGCTCCAGCAATGTCGGTCCGTCCCCAAAGCGTGCGGACGATTCCTTCGGCATAGAGTTCGCGCACGCGCAGGCCCTCGGCGTCGAGGAGCGCTTCGAAGGCTTCGGGCGGGAACGCCTCCGTACGACGGCGCGAGATTGACATAAACTGCATGGGTCGTGCTTCGAGACGCGCCCATGGCGCTCCTCAGCATGACACAGTACTGCATGATCCGTGCTTGGAGACGCGCTCATGGCGCTCCTCAGCATGACACAGTACTGCATGATCCGTGCTTGGAGATGCCATGATCCGTGCTTGGAGATGCGCCCGCGGCGCTCCTCAGCATGACACAGTACTGCATGATCCGTGCTTGGAGACGCGCCCATGGCGCTCCTCAGCATGACACAATCCGGAAAGCGCGAAGCAGTTGGGGATGCCGTTTGACTCTTTGCGTGCGTTTGTCGATGCCCTTAAGAAGCGCCGCGAGCTCCACGAAATCTCCGCACCGGTCGACCCCTATCTTGAGATCGCCGAGATCACGGATCGCGTCGTAAAAGCCGGCGGCCCGGCTTTGCTCTTCACCAACGTCAAGGGCTCGGCGTTCCCGGTCCTGACCAACCAGTTCGGCACGCAGGCACGCATGGCGGCCGCGCTCGATGCGGGGACGCTCGATGAAGCGGCCGATCGCCTGCGCAAGTTGCTCGACATCGCGCCGCCGAGCGCGGATGCCGGGCTCTTTGGAAAAATCGACGCATTAAAATCGTTTGCGCCGCTTGCCAACGCCATTCCGCAGACGGTCAAGAGCGGTTCGTGCCAAGACGTCGTCATCAACGATCCCGACCTTACGAAGATCCCGGTGCTGACGACCTGGCCGATGGACGGCGGCCCGTTCGTAACGCTACCGCTCGTCATCACGCGCGATCCGAAGAGCGGGCGTTTCAACGTCGGCATGTATCGCATGCAGGTTTACAATGCAACCGAGACCGGCATGCATTGGCAACGGCACAAACACGGACGCGCGCACGCCGACGCGTGGGGCGATAGAATTCCGGTTGCGGTTGCAATCGGCGCCGATCCCGCGATCACCTACGCCGCGACCGCGCCGTTGCCGCCGGTGCTGGATGAGTTTGCTTTTGCCGGCATTCTGCGTGGCAAGCCGGTTAAGCTGGTGCAATGCAAGACCGTCGATCTTAAAGTTCCGGCGGACGCGGAGTTCGTGCTCGAAGGGTACGTCGACAACACCGACATGCGCACCGAAGGACCGTTCGGTGATCATACCGGCGTCTACAGCCTCGCTGATCAATACCCGACCTTCCACGTGACCTGCATCACGCATCGCAAAGATGCGATCTATCCGGCGACGGTCGTCGGCAAGCCGCCGATGGAAGACGCCTGGATCGGCAAAGCGACGGAACGTCTCTTCTTGCCGTTGTTGCAGATGGTGTTGCCGGAAGTCATCGACATGAATCTTCCGGTTGAAGGCGGCTTTCACAATCTCGCGATCATCTCGATCAAGAAATCGTATCCAGGCCACGCGAAAAAGGTGATGAATGCGTTGTGGGGTCTCGGCCACATGATGATGCTCACACGCATGCTCATCATCGTCGATAGCGACGTGAACGTGCAGAACGTGCGCGAAGTGGCGTGGTTCGTGCTCAACAATCTCGCACCCGACCGCGATGTGGTGATGATGCCGGGCCCCGTCGATGATCTCGACCACGGTTCGTACTCCGTCGCATACGGTACCAAGATGGGCATCGATGCGACGCGCAAGACCGCAGCAGAAGGATATACGCGCGAATGGCCGCCGGATATCGTGATGGACGAACCAACGCGCGCGCTTGTCGAACGTCGCTGGAAAGAGTACGGCCTCGATAAGATGGCCGGGACATCCGACGCATGGAGCGGCCAAGGATCGTGAAGTCGCTCGCACTCTTCTTTAAAGAGATTCGCGTCGAGCATACGTTCTTCGCGTTGCCGTTTGCCTATACGGGCGCGGTCTTTGCGGCGCACGGCATTCCGTCGTGGCACGCATTACTCTGGATCACGCTCGCGGTGCTCGGCGCACGCACGGCAGCGATGGCAGCGAATCGCTATTTCGATCGTGATATCGACAAGCGCAATCCGCGCACTGCGCGGCGCGCACTCGCGACCGGCGCACTTCCCGCATCGGCGATGCTCTGGGCGATCGTCGTCGGGCTCGCGCTCTTGCTCGTCTCCGCGTGGCAACTCAATCCGCTCTGCGTCTACCTGATGCCGCTCGCCTCGCTCGGCGTGCTCGCCTATCCGCTGTGCAAACGCTTCACCTGGATGACCCATTTCGTGCTCGGCGCGGTAGACGGACTCGCTCCGCTCGGTGCGTTCATCGGCGTCGCCGGCTACGCATCGCCTGCCGCTGTGCTGCTCTTCCTTGCGGTGACCGTTTGGGTCGCCGGCTTTGATATCGCCTATGCGTTGATGGATCTGCCGACAGACACAGAGCAAGGTATCGCCTCGCTTCCGGCACGTTTTGGCGAGAAGTCCGGGCGCGATGTACCGGCGATGCTACACGTCGTCATGGGGCTTCTGCTCGCCGGTGCCGGCGTGATCGTCCACGTAGGTCCGTTCTACTACGTCGGCATCGCCGCGACGGCCGTCCTGATCGCGTATGAGGCGCGTCAGTTCCGCACTGCTCCCAATATCTTCGTTCTCAACGAGCGCATCTTCATCGCCAACATGGTTTTCTCGGTCGCGTTCTTGCTCACGACCATCGGCGGTTTCATCTGATGCGCCGCGCCCACTTCCTCGCCGGTTCGGCGGCACTGGCTGCGGCTAGCGGAGCGCGTGCATCGGCACTGGCTCCGTTTGCGCAACAATTTACGATCGGCGTAAGCGTTCCGCTCAGCGGCGCACTCGAACCCTACGGTCGACAGATTCTGAACGGCGCGCAAGCGGCGATCGACTATACTAATCGCTATCAAGCTCCGTCGCAGCCGGTCTTTTACGCACGGCCTTACGACGACCAAGGCACCACCGCGATGGCGCTCACGAACGCATCGTTCATCTCACAAGATCTCTCGGTGCTCGCCGCCATTGGGCCGCTTACCACCGATATGATCCTTCAGGCGATGCCGACGTATCAAAACGCGGCGACCGCCGTGATCATCCCGGCGAACAGCGCCGACGTCATTACCAACCGCGGTTTTCGCGGTCTCTACCGCTTACAGACGAAGGACTCTACCGAGGGACAACTCTTCGCGCGCACGGCGCTTTCGCAGTTCAAGCCCGTCTCATCGCTTGCGGTAACGCAGGACGGTACCTACGGTCCGGATCTCGCGCAAGGCTTTACGGCACAAGCGAAGGCCGATAAGCGCACCGCCGACACATTCACTTTCTCGCATGATTCGCCCGACTTCGCCGCCGCCGCGAAAGCGATCGTCGCGACGAAAGCCGACTACGTCTTCCTTGCGGGAAAGGTCGGGTCGATGGGCCCGTTGATTCCCGCGTTGATCGCCGCCGGCTATACCGGCAAGTTCGGTCTCGGCGATGGCTTCTACGATCTCTCGACGACGAAGCAATACGGTGCGCAACTGAGCGGGTCATGGGTTGCGAGCGGATTCCCGCCGCTTAATCGTGCACCGAGCGTCGGCATTCAACTCGCGGAGTTTCAACGTAACGTCGGCGCCGTCTCGGCGTTCTCCGCGTACGGCTACACCGCCGCGCAGATTCTGATCTCGGCGATTCAACGTTCGAACGCCACAACGAAGGTGCAAGTGTTGCAGTCGATGTTAACCGGCTCAACGTATCAGACGCTCACCGGCAGCTATACCTTTAACTTCGCCGGCGACAACTTCGATCCGAATATCTACTTCTTCTCGGTACAGAAAGACGGCTTCCAATACGAGAAGCCGGCACACCCGTCCGGCTTCATCATCTAGTCTCTATGCGCGGTGTTCAACTTGATCGTAGATTGGTGTTACGCGCATCTTATGCGGGACCGGACGCGCCGGTGCGACGTGTTCTTCGGTCTCCTCTAAAGCGAGAACGAAGCGGAGTCGCCACGCACCGAGCGTGATCGCGAAGTTGGTTCCGATGAACTCCATGACTATGCCTCCACCCGGCGCCACTCGAGGAGTGCGATGCCGGAGTAAACCACGGTAAGTGCGAGCAAGATAAGGCCTTTGATACCGGCGGGCAAACCAGCCGCGCCGAGGTCGATCCCGAGGCGATGTATCTCTTCCCCGGTGTTGATGTGCGTGCCGGTGTACGTGAGCGGGAAGATGTACGACAAGCCCATGAAGATATCGTGAATGATCGTTGCGATCATGCTGTCGCCCAGTGTGAAGATCGCAAGCGGTGGGATGATCATCCCGAGGATCCAGATCATGTACATCATGCCGAAGCCGCGCTTCATCCAGGACGAGACCGCTGCAAAGAACGCGTACCAGGCCGCGCATCCGAAGATTGCGACCGAGAGCTCGGCGGCGGTATTGCCGGTAACGGTCACCATCGGTGCTTCGAAGAGCGCTTGCGCCGCGAGGAGGGCGATGACGCCCATCACCATAGCGGCAATCGTACCGGTGATACCGACTCCGAAGAGCTGCAGTCCGTAGACGGTTCTGTCGACCGGTTTCGTCCATGCTATCTCGAGTCGCTCGTTCTCACGAGCCAGCGGCATCGCCAGGACCGTCGCAATGATCAGGCCGAGCAGGGTAACCAGCGTAAAGAGCTGGCCGATGTCGCTCGGTCTATCCGTATCGATGGAGACCGTATGGGCATCGAGGTTCTTAACTTCAACCGGCCCGATATCGAGACCATGCGGGATGTGTAAGTCTTGGCTCGTGCCCGTACGCTTCGAGACGATATGCACGCCGAACCAGCCGCGATCGCTGATAATTACGTCTTCGCCGTCGTCCGAGTTGTGATAGGTGTACTGCGTCGATCCATCGGCCTGCGCTACCTTTGTGTAGGTGCCGTGATCAGCATGTTGCAGCCACTGCTGCGGGCCCATCATATCGCGCACGCCGAAGCGCACGATGCAGGCGATGACAAAGAACGAACCCAGGATGATCGCGAGGATCATCAGCGTCTTCCGGACGCGCAACCATTCTACATAGGCCATAGTTAGGCTCCCGCGACGACGGCGGCCGTGCTCGTATCCGGTGAGACGGCGCCGATAAAGATATCTTCGAGGTTGAGATCGACCGCGCGCACACCCTGTACGCCGGCGGCCGAGAGTTCGTTTGCAATCGACTCGGCGTCGCGCGCCGCGGTGATGCGGAGGATCCGCCCTTGGCGATCGACGCGAACGACGCGCGGGTCGTGTGCATAGTCGGCGATCGGCGTCGCTTCGTCGGGTAAGATACCCTCGACGATCTTGCGATCGGCTTTCAAATCATCGACCGCGCCCTCAAGTGCGATGCGACCGTTCTGCATGATCGCAATCCGCTCAGCCGCACGTTCGACTTGGCCGATTTGATGCGAGGAGAAGAGCACCGTACAACCTCGTGCCGCTTCATTAATGATGAGGTTGAGCACCGCGCGTTGATTCACCGGGTCGAGCCCGCTGGTCGGTTCGTCGAGAATAAGGAAGTCGGGCGTGCGTGCAAAGGCCATGGCGACCATAACGGCCGTCTTCATACCTTTCGAGAGTGCACGCGCACCCTTGCGCACGTCAACGCCGAACTGTCTGACCAGCTCGTTCGCGCGCTTCGTATCGAAGTTCGTGAACGCACGACGCTGCATTTCAAAATGTTGCGCGACCGTCATGTGATCGTAGAGCACGTTGCGTTCGGGGACGTAGGCGATGCGTTCAAACGTTGCCGGTACAAGCGGCTGGCCGTCGTAGCGGATCTCGCCGCCGGTGCAACGCGCGAGATCGAGCATGCACTTAAACGTACTTGTCTTGCCGGCGCCGTTAGGGCCGAGCAGTCCGAAGACGGTGCCGCTGGGAATCTCGAGCGAGACGTCGTCGACCGCAACAAACGGGCCGTACGTCTTTCGCAAGCGCGAGATAGAAATGGTACTCATCGTTCCTCCGGGAGCCAGCGATCAAGCGCGGCTCCGAATAGGTCACGCACCGCTGCACGGGCAAGACCGAGAGATTTGGCATCACGCACCGCGATATCGAATCCTTCACCGGCCACATCGGCGGCGGCTTTACCGGCGCTTGCGGCCGCGCCATCGCCGCGGATAAATGATCCACGACCGGGCGAGGTCTCGATGACACCGTCGCGCTCCAAATCGCGATAGGCGCGAGCGACAGTATTCGGATTGATGGTCAGATCCAGCGCAAGCTGCTTCACCGTTGGGAGCTGCTCGCTCGCGGCGAGCACGCCCAGGGCTACCGACCGCTTGACCTGTTCGATCAACTGGAGGTAGATGGGGACGCCGCTGCGCGGGTCGACGGTCATGATGATCGGCATCAGGAGGCTCTTAGAACTTCGGTCCCCAGCCCATGAAAAGTGGGCTAGGCGCAGCCATGGTCGGGCGGGCCGGCGAGCGCTGTTCAAGGGTCAGGGACGGTTCGGGGCGATACGGGCGAAGTGTCATGATTGAGGGCTACCTTTCACTGTGTACCAACACACTGTCGTACTAGTACACTAGTACAATAGCACGATCCCCAGACCTCGTCAACACCCTGGGGAAAGAATTTTTCCCGTGCCATCCAGCCGACCTCGACGCATATCGCACGAGCACAAACAAGTAAGGCCGACGCGTCTGCGCCGGCCTTACTTGTTTCTCTTGCGAGACTGCCTATTCGGCTTCTTTCTCGGCGGCGTCGTTGCCGCCACCATTGCCCGGCGGCTTCGGCGGGAGCGGGCGTTCGAGGTTGCGCGTAGTCGTGGGGATCATATGAAACTCCCTTGCCGGTCTAAGCGGCAGAATCGAAGAACGGCTCGCCCGCTACTTTGCGACGGGCAGACGTTCTTCCCTCGCGACGAAGCTTGCGATCTCCGCACGAGAACGTAGAGATCGCTTGTTGAAGATCGAAGCGATGTGGTTCTCCACCGTACGTTCGGATAGCGAGAGCGCCTCGGCAATCGCGCGATTCGATTTTCCTTGCGCAACCAGTAGCGCAACATCCCACTCCCGGCGCGAGAGACCACCCGGAATGTGCTGGGCGCCACGCTCGGTTTCGAGCCGAATCGTATCCTCAACCGATCCGCATGCCGTGTAGATCTCGCGAGCCACATCCAGCCGGCCGGCAAGCTCAAGTGCTTCGGCCTGCCATAGCTTCCATCCAAGTTCGTCGAAGGCCGCTGCGGCGTGAGTCGCATATCGCTTTCGCGTCTCACCCGTCGAACCGTACGCGTTGAACATCTCGAGTGCTGCAGCACCCGAGCGACTTGAGGGTGCAAGCTCCTCGAGAAGTTTTAGCGCCGTCGCCTTCGACGGGCCGATGTTCCACCGGCCGACCAGCGTGAGAATAGCGAGGTTGTTACCGGCACGATCCAAGCGCGCGACGATCCGCTCGATCAACAGTGCAGCTTCACTACGGCGATCGTCTGCCATCAACTTCTCGGCGAAGCTCGCGGCAACCGGGCCGAATATCTGCGGCGATTGAGCTTGGTAGGCAAAGTCCAAGATGTTCTCGTGCGTGCAACGACGCAGAAGGTCATCATCCCCGAGGCGCAATGCGACCGGGATACCGGTGCGCGCGAGAAGCGCGACCGCATTGATATCATCGCCCGCGATCGCGAGGCCCTTCAACACACGCTTCCTCGACGACGCTAAGTCGCCGCACATGAAGTCCACATAGGCTGCATTCGCAAACACCTGCGATACGCCGGTTACCGACTGCTGATCCGCAATTGCTTCCGCGCGTAGCATGCATTCGCGCGCGTATGCAAAGTCATCGACGTTGGAAGCGAGCGCCAACGCTGCGGCTGAACTCAACCGGCGAACGAGGACCTCCGGGTGCTGGCGTTCCGACGCGTCAAGCATTTTCGCGCAATCGTCTCTCCAGGTCACGCACGCACCGGAATGCACGTCAAACGCTGCGCGTGCCTCGTGGTACCACGCAAGCGATCGTAGCGTTCCGGCCACAACGTCGGCCGCGACGCGATCGATCCAGATCGCTGCATCGTCAAGCTTGCGCATATGCGCGAGGTACCATGCGGCCAGAGACCCCGCTTCAAACGACAGCTCCGGGCGCGACTTTCCATCGAGTATTGCGAAGGCTTTCGTCGCTGCCTCCACCGCACGCTCGTCGTCCGCAAAGGTAAAGCACCATCGCGAGATCTCGATCTGTAGGTGCGCAGCATCCAACGCGCGCTCGCGCTGCGTTGCATAGCGATAGAGATCTTCGAGTACGATCATATGCTCGGCGCGGCGAATCGACAGATCCGATGCGTCGAGAAACTTCCAACCGATCTCAAGCGCTTCATCATCTAACGCAGCAACGCCGATCGCTCTGCGGTATGCATCGGATGCATCGGCAAATGCGAGCGCCGCTTGCGCCTCGGCGCCGGCTCGAACATAGTGTGAACGTGCTTTTGTTGTTTCGCCCGCGAGTTCGTAATGACGTGCAGTCGCCGCAGAAGTACCGATGCGTTCCTCGAGCATACGTGCGATGCGTAAATGCAGCTCCGTGCGCTCCGCTGCAAGCAACTGCTCCGAGACAGCACGACGGATCAGCGCGTGACGGAACGAATAGGCTGCGCGCGGCGTCGACGTCTCGGAGAGTACGCGCTTCTCAAGGCCGTGACGCAGAAGCGCAAGCACTGCTCCGCGCTCGACCCCTGCCATCGCGGCTAGGGTCTCGGCGTCGAACTCACCGAGCAAAGCAGCAATCTGCAAAATGCGCTTCTCAGCATCATCGAATGCGGCGATCCGTTCGTCGACGATTGCTTGCAACGAAAGCGGTAACGCATCGCCGCCGCGCGGCGCATCGCCCGCGTGCCCCGTCAACTCAAGAAGCAGCAACGGGTTGCCATCGGCGAGTTCACAGATGGTGCGGCGCGTCTCGATGTCGATCGCGGCGCTCGCCGCTGCATCGACGAGCGAGCGTGCATCGAGTGGCGTGAGCGCGCGTAGCGCGATTTGTCCACCACGTGCGCGACGCGCAAATCGCGAAACGAGATCGCGGCCGGCTTCTGTCTCCGCTTCGTCGTTCGTCCTATACGTAAGCGTGAGCATGAGGCGTGAGCGCTCGGCATGCGCAGAGAGATGTGCGAGCACATCCGCCGAGGCTTGGTCGATCCACTGCACGTCTTCGATCACAAGCACCAACGGCGCGGCCGCGGCGTACTTGGTGATCGCTTCGACGGCGGCGTCGAGTGCGTGCCGACGCGCGGCTTGCGGATCGGCGACGCCGCCGGCAACGCCGAGCGAGCGGATCGGTTCCAGCGCGGAACGAAGCGCTGCATCCTTTGCGAGCACCTTCGGCGCGCGCGCATCAAGGGTTGCGAGCAGATCGCGAATCGGCGCATAGGGCGCCTGCGCATAGTCGTAGACCGAAGCGACAGCGTGAATGACCGGGGCCTTGAGGCGCGCGAGCAACTCTTCGACCAGGCGCGTCTTGCCGGAGCCGGCCTCGCCCGAGATTACCACGATCGCCCCGGCTCCGGTGGCCAGCCCACCGACCCGGGTTTGAAGGGCGGCCAGCTCCGCAGAACGACCGATCAACGCCGGTGTACCCCCCGAGCGCGGTTGCATCGTGCCTAATTTCTGCCGAGAGGCCGCCCGGACCCTTAGCCCGGCAGTAGGTGCCACAATTAGGTGTTTTCACGGATGCCCAGAGAGGCGCCCGGGACCTACCATGTATTCACCAGACTCGCTCATTTCGGGAGACACCACCATGCAAGACCGGGAACTCATCTGGGTAACCGATCGCAACCTTGAGGTCGCGTCGCTAACGGCTCAGCTACGCGATCTCTTGAGTGTGGATGGCGGGCAGCAGACTCTTGGGGTGAGCGAGCTCTGGACAGCCCACGACCCCTTCGGCATCGCCGTCGTCGCCCACCGTTGGGCGCTCGAAGGCGAGACCGTCAAGTTTGAAACCGTGATCGACGGGCGCACCTACGCGGTCCGACTCGATCCGCTGGTTGTGCCCGACGGCACGATCACCGGCGTCACCGGCTGTGCTGCCGCACGCTCAGCCGGCGACGACGCCGATACACGCCTAGCCGCTTACGAAGAGGCCGAAGGACAGAGCGAATCGGGTTCGTGGCACCGCGACCTGCGCACCGGCCGTCTTACCGTCTCGCAGGGACTCTGCGCTCTGCTCGGGCTCGACGGCGATGTCGGCGTACTCGACGTACGGGCGTTCGATCATCCCGAAGACCGCGAGACCGTCTCGCGTGCCATCTCACAGGGCGAGATCAGCGGCGAAGGCTATGCTTGCGAGCATCGCATTGTTCGCGCCGACGGCACCCATCGCAACGTTCGTGAACGTCTGCGCACGATCTATAACGACGAAAGCACCGCGACCGCACAGGTCGGCACGTTGATGGACATCACCGCACAGAAGCAGCGCGAATCCGAACTCCAGCATCTCGCCCACTACGACTCGCTGACCAAACTGCCGAATCGCGCTCTGCTTGAAGAGCGTCTTCGTAGCGCCTTGCATCGCGCCGAACGTACCCGCACGCGCTGCGCTGTCCTCTTCCTCGATCTCGATGACTTCAAAAACGTCAATGATCAGTATGGTCATCCGGCCGGCGATGCACTTCTCGAATTCGTGGGCCGCCGCCTCGAACGCCAAGTGCGTAGCTCCGACACGGTCGCGCGCCCTGCCGGCGACGAGTTCGTCATCATACTTGAAGATCTGCAGAACGACGAGGCCGCCGTCGAAGGTGCCCGCAAGATTCTCGCCTGCTTCGATGAGCCGTTTGCTGTGCATGGCGCATCGGTCCGCATCTCCGCCTCGATCGGCATCGCCGTCTATCCGCCGGCCGGCCGTAGCGCGGCGGAGTTGATTCGCGCTGCCGATCATGAGATGTACATCGTCAAGCGCAACGGCGGCCGCGGCGTCAAGCTCGCGCCTTCAGTAGAGGAAAGCGAGGCTCTCGCGAGCGAGAATGCGTCGTGCACCACCTCTTCGACGGACCATCCTCGCTTCGCGATCCGAAAGAACGCCTAGCGTTCTGGCTGACCATCCTGCTGGTGCTCCCGGCAGCATTCGGTCTGGCACAGATCCTCCACGAATCGATCGGCCCCGCACAGGTCGCGCTCTTCCTCGTCGGCGCAATGCTCTATATCACGCTCGCACGCGGCCGCTTGATCGGCTCGTCGGTGATGATTCACGAGAACCAATACCCGCGGGTCTTCTCGATTGTCAAACGCGCTTGTGCGACGCTCGAGATCCCGATGCCGATCATCTTCGCGCGCGAAGATAACTATACTCCGGTTGCCGCACTCGGCTTCGGGGAACCCTACTCGCTCATCATCTCGTCGCACTGGATCGAAGCGTTCTCCGACGACGAACTCGCCTTTATGATCGGGCGCGAACTCGGACATATCGCCGCCGGTCATGCGCGCTATCTCTCCTTGCTCTCAGTCAACGGCAAAGAGAATCCCATCATCGCCATTCTTTTCGGGGCGTGGTTGCGCCGTTGTACCTTCACCTGCGATAAAGTTGGCTTGCTCGTCTGCGGCACGTTCGATGCAGCGCTACGCGCCATCGCCGTCGCGGAGTTTCACGAGTTCGGTCGCAAGATCGATACCGCCGCATTCGCCGAACAAGCCCGCGAGATTCAAGGCGACTCGGTCTTGCGCATGGGCACGTGGCTTGGCTCAGAACCGTACGCAACCGCACGCATCGCTTCATTGGTTTCTTCGGCCGGTGACATCCGAGGAGCCGCCTGCACTGCCGACCCCGGGCACCATTCGCGTCAACAACAGCGATTGCTCCGGGTGGTGGCGTCGCTTCACCTCGCTCGCCATCGACTTCGTCGTCGTCTACGCGATCATGTCATCGTTCGGGCAAAGCCTATTCCTGATATCCGCAGGCGGCGTCGTACCGACGGTCCCGTCAGTGATAGCTACCACAGCTCCGAGCCGGGCGCACCGAACCGGAAAGCTCGCCGCGACACCCGGTCCCGGACTGACAACGCCGACAGTCGTCTCATTTCCGTGGAACGAATTCGTCGCCCAACTTACGGATGATGCCGCTCCGTTGGCGAGGGCGGTTCACAACGCCGGATTCAATTTGTGGTTCCCGCTCTATCTCTTCGTGCTGGTCGCCATGACCGGTCAAACCTTCGGTATGATGATCGCCGGATTGCGCGTCGTTACCGTGGACTTCGGACGAGTTGGTCCGTGGCGCGCGCTCGCCCGCGCATTGCTCGGGCACCCATTCTTGTGGCTATTGATCTTTCTCGCCTCGCTCTTCTCGCGACGAATCCTCTTGCATGATCGCTTCACCAAGACGCGCGTAGTCAAGGTAGAACGCGTACTCGCCCGCATCGCCCTACCCGTGCGAGCGGAAGCCTAAGTCAGCGCGTTCGAGCTGCGGTTGAGGTAGTTGAAGAGGCCGATCGTCGAGATGATCTCGATGCGTTGCCCTTCATCGTAATGGGCTTCGAGCGCGGCGCGCACGGCCGGAGGTAAG
>CAJDXE010000020.1_pt1 | contig 25048 bp, 23 predicted proteins | sample 7391781 | NCBI WGS metagenome assembly CAJDXE01 (sample SAMEA7055730, study PRJEB34461) | soil metagenome | biome: terrestrial ecosystem; feature: Peninsula; material: soil | place: Antarctica | collected 2016
GCGCGCAAGGTATGTCGTTTCTTCAGGGCTCGCCGCGATTGCGTAGCGGTTATATGCTTCCTCGGCCATTCCGGAATCGAGTAGGAGCCGCTCGCACGCTATCGAGATCGCGAGCCCGTCACGGTTACGTTCGCCCCGTGATGCCTCGGCGTACCGCAATGCTTCCGCGCGTTTGCCCATGGCTACCAGCGCGCGAAACCCCCAACGGCGGTAGTGCCACCAAGCCGGAGCGCGTTCGAGCATTGCGAGGGTCTCTTCGAAATCACCGGCGGCAAAGAGCGCGCTGAAGTAGTTGCTTTCGCCGGCGAAGTAGCGTCGCTCGCCGATCTCGCCCTGGAAGCTACCGATAACGGCGAGTTCGAGCCGGTCGACCCATTCTGTTGCGATCTCGCGTGAGGGCGTTCCAACCACTTCTGCCGCATCGGTTCGGGAGCGGGCGCGACGCCGATGATCTTCGCTAGTTCCTCCACTGCCCACGTAGTGGTTGCGCCGAGGGTACCGGACGAATCATCGACCCGGTCGAGTGCCGGCGACACACGTTCGAGAAAAAGAACTGCGCCGGTTGCACCGAGAATGGGATCATCCTTTGCAGCCTTCTTGATCTCGGCGACTGCGTCGACAATGCGCTCTATCGCGAGACGAGAACCGCGCCAACTGTATGCGGAACGCCGGAAATAGCGCCGAAAGTTCCAGAGAGGTGCTTTCCCCGAGTTGCCGGCCATGGTCCAACCTCCGTCGTCAAATCGCGAAGTACATTATGTGTGGAGGCTATATCGGCGCTTGGAAGGCGGACTCCATGCGGTCCTGTTCGCTGCGCGCGATGCCGGCGGCCGACGCGACCGTACGCCATGCGGCGATTGCGTTTCGGACCGATGTAAGAATCTCGGCTTGCTTTGCGGCGTCGATGCGAAAAATCTTGGCGACTGAGCGCACGAGATCAAAGTCGAGAGCATTGTCGCGCTCATCGATGTTCAGCGCGAGACCGGCCGCTCTCGGGACGGGATTCATGTCGTAGGCCGGAGATAGACGCCAGCCATCGGCGCTCAATAGAAACCCGTGGTTGCGCAGATGATCGTCCGCGTTAGTTATCGCGATGTTGAAGACGATCCGCAGCCAGAGCTCGGCGAGATCCTCGTCCGCAGCGGCTCCCTGCGACATCAACACGTCAGCGATATCGAGATAGCTCGCCCCCGTTGCCGCTCCATCACCATCGGTATGATCGGTTAGTGTCATCGCCGATGCGAAATGGATGCGCTTGCCGTCGGGCGTGCGGTCGAAGCGGCGAACGCGGAAGGTTGTGCCCGCTTCCGTATATCGTGTCGATGCCGCGTCTGCGACGGTAATGCCGCTACGCTGCGCGAGGCGATGCGCGACCGCTTCCCAGGCACCGACGTCGAAGGTATCGCCGGCACTAGGAAACTTCGCAATCCAGAGCGCGCCATGTTCATCAACGACCGTCGCTTTCGGACGTGCGCCGCCGAGTGAAGCACCGGGCGCAAGCAAGACATTCAGCGCTGCGTCGATCGTTGCGCTATCACTCGCGTCACTCTCGATTGCGCGGCTTGCTTCTTCGAGTTCGCGCAAGCGCACGAATGGCGGTGCGCCTGAGCGATCACGGTCGTCGAGAAAAACCGTATCGTCATCAAGCGTGAAGCGGAGCGCGCCCGCCCGAAATGCATCGTGAACGCCGAGCAAATAGTCCGACTCGACGAGGCGGGCATTCTGTGCGATTCGGTGTTCCCGCTTGTCTCGTGCGAAGCGGCGCTCGATGAGTCTGCGTCCCCATCGGTCGGGGCTCGCGTCGGCGAGCATACCGAAGGTGCGGCGCGGGTGTGCCGGATACTGTGGTCCGGCAACCGCCCGAATCCGAGGATCGAGTTGGTGCTTGGTAGCCATTGTATCGCCGAGCGCTTCATCGGAGAAGGCGAAGTCGATAACTTCGCTCCCACTGCTCGGGCGCGCATGCATGGTGCCGAGTAGCAGCGGCGCGCCGGCGCTCCAGTCGGCATGCACGCCGATGCGCCGATCAGTCATGTCGCGCGTGCGTTCGTTGCGGAAGGGCAGCGTCTTGGAGTTCACGTCCGAGATCGTCGGTTGCGGCGAGATCATCGAGGCTTGCATCCAAACCGAGAACGTGTAGCACCGCCGCGTATGCGCCGAGTGTAGCGCCGCCGGAACCACTCTCGATGTTACGGAGTGTCATGATCGACATACCCGCACGCTCGGCGACCAGTCGTAAGGGGAGTGCCCGGCGACGCCGCGCGAGCCGAATGCGCTCACCAAGCCGTTCCAGCTTGCGCTGGACGCGTGGGAGCAACGGCGAAGTCCTCCGGGCCATAGCATTATTCTAGACTATATCTCGATAAAAGTCTAGAATACTAGTAGGCTATGCTTCCGGAGCGACTTCTTGGGTGCAGAACATGCAGCGTTTGGCGGTCTTGGGGATATCACTCTCGCATTCCGGGCATTTGCGTAGTGCCGGATCGGGTGGGGGTTGAAAGAACGAGTTGGTCGTCGCCTTGTTCATCGGGACGATGATCGCGAAATAGACGACGGCACAGACCAGCAAAAATGAAACGAACGTGTTGAGGAAGTCGCCGTAGCCGACCAACTCGTTGCCGATGTGGAACGAGCGGTTTTTGAATGGCGTACTCGACCCAAAGATCGCGCTGATCACCGGCGTAAGCACGTCGGCGACGAAGCTGTTGATCAGGCCGCCGATGGCGGCACCGATCACGACGCCGACCGCGAGGTCGGCGGTCTTGCCGCGCAGCAGAAACTGCGCGAAGCCCTGAGCGATGCGACCGCCGCCCTTCGCGACATTTCTCCCGAAGTGCAGCGGATGCAATGCTTAGGCTTTCCCTTAACCGCGCTTGCGCGCGCGCAGGCGCTCAGTCTCCAGCAAGAGCCGCTTGCGGATACGGATGGACTTCGGTGTGATCTCGACGAGTTCGTCGTCGTCGATGAACTCGATCGCGCGCTCGAGACTCATCTCTTCCGGCGGTGCAAGCTTCGTGCTGTCGTCCGAACCGGAAGCGCGCATGTTGGTGAGTTTCTTCTCACGCACGACGTTGAGAGCGATATCCTTATCGTCGTTGGCACGGCCAACGACCATTCCTTCGTACGCATCGACACCCGCGCCGATGAAGAAGCGACCGCGCTGTTCGACGCCCGACATAGCATAAGCGGTCGTCGTACCGCTGTCGCTTGCGACGAGCGCGCCGACGTTACGGCCGGGCAGTTCACCTTGCCACTCTTGGTGATCGTAATAGGTGTGCGACATGACCGCCGAACCGCGCGTCAAGGTGAGCAGTTCGCCACGCAGCCCGAAGATTGCACGGGTCGGCATGGTGTACTCGAGGCGGCGCGAGTTGCCGACATTGAACATGTTCGACATCGTTGCTTTGCGCTTGCCGAGCGATTCGATTACGGCACCGGCATACTCATCGGCGACGTCGACAACGACGTACTCGACCGGTTCCCAACGCTTGCCGTCGCGCTCGGAGAGAATGACCTGCGGCTTGGAGACCTGTATCTCAAAGCCTTCGCGACGCATCGTCTCGATAAGAATCGAGAGATGCAGTTCGCCACGCCCGCGAACTTCGTACGTATCGGCGCTCTCGGTATCGGCGACGCGCAAGGCGACGTTCGATTCGAGTTCGTTCATCAGGCGTTCGCGAATCTGACGCGAGGTGACGTACTTGCCTTCTTTGCCCGCGAACGGCGAGTTGTTGACGCTGAAGAACATCGAGACGGTCGGTTCATCAACCGCGACCGCGTGAATGCCTTCGGGGTTCGACGCATCGGCGATCGTATCGCCGATGTTGAGGCCTTCGATGCCGGAGATGCAGATGATGTCGCCGGCGCTGGCTTCTTCAACTTCGATGCGCTCGAGGCCGGCAAACGTAAGAATCTTCGTGAGACGCAATCCCGTCTCGACATTGCCGTCGCGGTCGACCTTTGAGATCGCTGCGTTCAAACGCGAGGATCCACGGAAGACGCGGCCGATGCCGATGCGTCCGACGTATTTGTTGTGATCGATCGCGGAGACGAGCATCTGGAACGTGCCGTCTTCAGCCGGTGCCTCCGGAACGTGACTCTTGATCGCATCGAAGAGTGGCTCGAGATCGATGCCGGGAACTTCGAGATCATTGGTCGCGGTGCCAAGCTTACCGTTGGTGAAGAGCACCTTGAAATCGGCTTGCTCTTCGCTCGCACCGAGCTCGATGAACAAGTCGAAGACTTCGTTGACGACTTCCATCGCGCGCGCATCTTTGCGGTCGATCTTATTGACGACGACGATCGCGCGAAGGTCGAGCTCGAGCGCCTTGCGGAGCACGAAACGCGTCTGTGGCATGACGCCTTCGGCGGCATCGACCAAGAGCACGACGCCCTGGACCATCTGGAGCACGCGTTCGACTTCACCGCCGAAATCGGCGTGGCCGGGCGTATCGACGATGTTGAACTTGGCGTTGCCGTGGCGGACGGCCGTGTTCTTGGCGAGGATGGTAATACCGCGCTCACGTTCGAGCGGGTTCGAGTCCATCACGCGGACGGTCATGGCTTGACCCTCGCGGAAGACTCCGCTCTGGCGGAGCATGGCATCGACGAGGGTGGTCTTACCGTGGTCAACGTGGGCAATAATGGCGACGTTGCGGATGTCTGGACGCGTTTTCACCAGCCTATCCTATCCTCGGACTATCACCGACCGCAAGCGTGAGAGTCGCAGGACGCGGATTTTAGCCCTGTGGGGCAGCGGTCGGAAGCATGAACCAGAACGAGGTCCGGCGGCCCGGGTCGCTGTCGAAGCCGATCGTCCCGGCCATCATGCCGACCAACTGCTTGCAGATATAGAGGCCGAGGCCCGTCGAGCCGTCCCCGAGCGAGAGACGTCCAAAGCGGGTGAAGATCTTGTCTCGGTCCTCTTGAGCGATGCCCGGACCGGCGTTGGTTACGGTGAAGCAGACCTTATCGCCGTAGGGGCGGATCTCCACCGTCACCACCGAGCCAACCGGCGAATATTTGACTGCGTTGGAAAGGAAATTCGTGAGGACCTGGACCAGCCGGCCTTCGTCAGCCCGTACCTCCGGGATCGGGGCGAGATAGACCGTCTGCACTTCGCGGTCGGGGTGCTCGCCGTGGGTCCGGGCGACGGATTCGACAACGACCGAGATCGGATCGATCGCTTCGAAGCGCAGCGCGAGTGAGCCGGCGTCCATCCGAGAGAGGAGCAAAAAGTCTTCGAAGATCGCTGAAAGGCGGTTCGTCGACGATCCGACCATCGCGAGCAGATCATCGCGCCGGTCCGGTTCGAGCCGGTCGAGGTGCGACTCGAGGATCGAGGCAGCGCCGCGGATCGCGGCCAGCGGTGAGCGTACCTCGTGTGCGACCATGCTGAAGAAATCGTTTTGCAGTCGCGCATGCTCCTCAACGAAGTGGCGGCGCTCGACTTCGGCACGGTGGGCGCGTGCGTTCGTCAGCGCGAGACCGATGAGGTTGACGAAGATCTGCATCTGCCGCAAGACATCGTGGGTCGGAGCGAGGCCATCATCCGGATGATCGGGCGAGAGATAGCCGAGCATCTTGCCGTCGCTTCCGGCCAGCACCAGCACCAGCGCATCGCGCTCGTGCCACATCCTTTCCGATTCGCGCGGTGCATTCCGCGGCAAGTATCCCGCGTAGATGTTGTGGTCGCTATCGCGCCCTTGTTCAGCCGGAATATAGTAGCAGTTGGGAAAAGCTTCGAAAGCCGGCGTTAGGAATTCGGTGATCTCCGCGTATGGTATCACCTCGCCGACATGCTTGCGCACCGTCTCTTCCGGATAGCCGAGGAGGACTTGACGGCGCAACTCGCCGTCGACTTCATCGGCGGCAACGATGGTGACATAACGCCACTTGAACGCTTCGGCAAATCCGCGCGCGATCGACTCGAGCGCGGGAACGTCCGAACTGCAGCTGCCAGTTGCGCATCCTCCGGTGAGCCCACCTGGCGCTGGACGGTCACATCGACCGGACGCGGATGGCGTTCCATGGGTGCCCCCGTCTCGGTCGTGACCTTGGTAAACGGCAAGCGGAAGGTCGTACCGTCGATCAACGTGATCGCCGATGTGAAGATGATCCAGCCCGCCGTCGGTTCGCCGACGACCTTACCGAGATGCATCGCGCGATAGCCTTGGGTGAAATCCTCGCCGTCGGAGAGTGTCTCTTCGTTGGTAATCAATACCGTCGGTTTACCGAGCGAATGCTCGCCGAGTTGCTCGCGCGCCGGAACCGTCGGCTGGTTGCGTCCGGTGAAGAGCAGATACGACGGGCGCTGCAAGACGTCGAGCGCATAGGCGTTAACGAAACCACCGTTATTAGAACGGACGTCGACCACGACGCCGCGCTTCGCAAACTGTTCGGTGTCGAGGTCTTTGTAAAACTGATCGAGCGAAGCTTCGCTCATGTCAGGGAGATGGACATAGCCGAGTTTTCCGCCGCTCAAGCGGTCGACGATCGCGCGATTGTTCGCAACCCAGGCACGATAACGTAAGTGTGCGATGGTCGCAAAGTCGACCGGCTTCACGGCAACGCTGCGTTCGCCGCTTGCATCGCGGATGGAGAGCGTGAGTTTCTTGCCGGTCGTATTGTCGAAGAGGCGGTCTGCGTTGCTGTTGGCTTCGACTGCGACGCCACCGATGGCGAGAATGCGATCGCCGGACTTTATGCCGGAGACATCCGCCGGCGAGAGCGGGACGACGGCGCCGACGACGAGCGATCCGTCACGCTCGAAGTCGGCACGATCGTAGTTTACGCCGATGCGCCCGGTATTTCGCGCGAAGCCGTAGGGCGGGTACGCGCCGCTATGTGAGGAGTTGAGTTCGCCGATCATCATATTGAGCAGGCGGTTGAGATCACCCGGATTCTGTGCGCCTTCGATCTGTGGCTTGTAGCGCGCGCGGACAGCGTTCCAGTCTACGCCGTTGGTGTGTGGATCGGCGTAGAAGTCGCGGATTGCCGACCACGCTTGGTCGAAGGCTTCGACCTTATCGTGGTTCCAGTCGACGTCGTAGTCGCCGGTCAGGGCGATCTGCGAGACCTTGTTGTCGTCGGCGAGATTAACGTTCTGCAGTGTGCCGTTGTCGTCGAGGTAGTAGACGGACTTTCCGTCGGGCGCGAACGACGCCAGGCCCTTGCCGCCCGGCGATGCGGTGATCTGACGCGCAATGGGATTGCGCACATTTGGGTCGAGGGGAAAGAGATAGAGGTTCGCGCCGTTTCCGGCTTGCGCGGTGAGTAGTGCGGTGTGCCCATCGGGGCTAATCACCACGTTGCCGACGCTGAGTCCGGTATTGAGAAAGGCCAAGCGATCATGGATGCCGTCGAAGGCGATCTTCACCGGCTTCGGGCCTTTCTTTGCCGCCGTGCCACCGGTCGATGCGGTGGCAGCGCTTGCGGCCGCACCGGTGCTGTCGTAGTCGCCGTTCGGCGCAAAGAGCGCGTGCAGGCGATCCTCGGCAAAGACCGGCGTGCGCGAGGTGAGGTCGATACGCGCAACACCGAATGGTTCGGTACGCTGCGCGGTGGTAAAAAGGATCGAGGTTCCGTCAGGATTCCATACGATCGAGTTCGCGAACGCGTTGGCAACGTAGGAGATTACGCGGGGCGCCGGCGTTGCGATATTCACGACGGCGACGTTGGTGAAACCGAGTACATCGCCCTCGAGATAGGCAATCCAGGCCGCGTCCGGTGACCACGAGAGCGCGGTGTCCGGCTCTTCCGGCGTCAGCGGGAGAAGACCGTGGGCGATCGTCCGCGTCTCGCTTGTAGCGAGATCGAGAACGCGCAGTTCCGCACCCGCCTGCTCGTAGGCGATCTTTTCGTCCGACTTCTTCGAAGCCGGTGAGAAGGTAAGGTAGCGGATATCGGCCGGTGTCGCAACCAGCGTCGTGCGTGCGCTGGAGATGAAGTTGTAACGGAAGACGCGATCCTCGTGGCCGGCTCCGGAGGCAAAAGCAATGCTATTGCTGTCGGGCGCCCAGGCGAACTCGCGCGCATATTCGCTCTGCGTCGTAACGCGTAGCGATGCACCGCCGCTCGATGGCGCAACGAAGATTTGGCCATGCGTAAGGTAGACGACCTTCTTGCCGTCCGGAGAGACGCGATAGTCGGAAAAATTGTCGCGTGCAGTCACGTGCGTCACCCGCGGTTGCGTGACGACGCCTTGCAGGGTGATCGGTACGTGTTCTGTATGCCCGGTAGCTGTATCGATCTTCCAAACTCCGAAGTCGCGCTCGAAGACGATGGTCGAGCCGTCGCGTGAAATCGTCGGCCAGACGACCCGACCTTCGGTGAAATGCGTTATCTGGTGCGCGGGTTCGCCGACGTTGCGCGTCCACAAGTTTTGCGGTCCACCACGGTCCGACATGTAGTAGATACGCTTGCCGTCGGGCGCCCACATGGCCCAGTCATCGCGCGTACCACCGTCGCTGATGCGTTGGTAGGTTGCGTGTGCACCATCGCCGCGACGCAGCCAGATCTCCGACTCATCGATGTGACTGCGGCCGACGCGCCACCATTGGCTTCCCGAGAGCCCACGCACGTTGAAGGCGATCGAGGTGCCATCGGGCGCAGGCGCACCGTAGAATTCGTTAAGGTACGGCTGGGTAACGTACTGCATCGGCGTGCCGCCGCCGGCGTGAACGCGGTAGATGTCATGCTCGCCTTGAATGTTCTTGCTGCTACTCGAGAAGTAGATGTAGCCGTCGCGCCAGCCATCGATCGATTCAGTGCCGTCATCGTATGTAAGACGCGCGAGCGACCCGGTCGCTAGCGTCAACACGTAGATGTCCGCGCTGCCGTTACGATACGAGACGAACGCGAGTTGCTTACCGTCGGGCGAGTAGAGCGGGCGATCACCGATCAGCGTATCGTTGACGAGGATACGGGCGTCTCCGCCGGCGCTCGAAGCTGTCCAGATGCTACCGCCGGAGACGAACGCGACCGTTCGCCCGTCGGGCGAGATCGCCGGTTCCGAGAACGTCGGTCGCGCGTGTGCAACACTGAAGGAAGCAAGCGCGAATGCCGCCATCGCGGCACAGTATAAAAACGAGCGGCGTACATGCATGCCGCACACGTTCAATCAGCCGGAAGTTGGCGCCTCTGCGAGTGCGAGCGGTTCTCGTGCGGAAGATCGATGGTTCGAATCGCAGCACCATGTCCATGGCGAGTTCGCCGTTGATATTGAGTAGCAGGGTGTGCGAAACGGCGCCGGGAGATGCCATCAAGCGCGCGGTACCCGGATGGTCGGTCTTCGGAATATGAATGAGGATCCAGCGCTTGTCGAATGAGACCGACATCGAGTATCCTGGTTTGTACGTCGCGTGCCCTACGCCTGCGACCAACACACGAGAGGCCCACACGTTGCAACTTTCGCTCGATACCATAGTCGCATGACGCAACTTGCCGTCTCGTTCTGTAATCAACGTCAAGCGTCTGATGCGAACGTCGTGATCGTCGATGTCGAGAGTATGCGAACGTCGTGATCGTCGATGTCGAGAGTGATGAACGGCGCCTGCTGTTCGTAGCTCCAGGCGCGGTGATTTCGGCTTGTGGGCTCGCTGTTGATGATCGTAGACTCCTCTGCGCGTACACGTCGGACCAGAAATGCGCGATAGCCGTCTTCGACCGTTCGGAAGACTATCGCCTTGTCGACACCATCGTGCTACCGACGATCCGCGACATTCACTCGATCGTGCTCGATGGCGAAGGCGTCATCGTTGCCGCGACGGGAACCGATGAGATCGTTCGTTGCGACGATAGCGGGCGCGGCGAGGTCCTGTGGCGTGCCGCACCCGGCGGTGGCGACACGCACCATATCAATTCGCTTGCTCGGGTAGACGGCCGGTTGTGTTGCACGGCATTCGGTCTGCGCGATGGTGCGAGTTGGGATGATGCCGTCGATGGCTACGCGTACGATATAGAAGCCGGGCGTCGTATCGCGGGCGGCCTCTACCAACCGCATTCGCTGGTCTCATCCGGAGAGCTCGCATACCTGTGTGACTCGGCACGCTCGGCGTTACGAACTACCGCATCGGATATTCGCTTCTTCGATGGGTACGTGCGCGGTTTGGCAATCCACGACGATGGGCGTTACTTCGTGGGTACCAGCATCGGACGGCGCGTGCCGCGGACGCTGTCGACTGTAGGGAATGCCGCCTTCGCGGGCGAGCCTGCGGGGCGCTGCGGGATTGAGATGGGTCGGCTAGATACCGTGCGTCCCGGGGCGCGCATCGCATTCGACGGTGTCGCGAGCGAAATCTACGATGTGGTGCTTATTGGATAGAATCGCCGAAGAGATTGCGAAAGAAGCGACGTAGCCGCCATATTCGTCCCGAGCGAATCATGCTCGTGTCGCGCGAGGCGACGGCGATCGTCGCGCACACCGCTTCGATCTCCGTGGAGACGTAGGAAGTAAAGCGCTCTGCTAGATCCTCATACTTGCGATCAGCGTCGCGATGAGCCTCTTCCTCGCTGAGTAATGTGGCTTGCAATTCGGTTTGCGACGTCGTCAATGAGCTCACTCTAGCATGCGCGTCCTCGAGTTCGCGTTCCAGCGCTTCTGCATGTTGGATCGCTACTTGCATCGGGATCGCGCTCGCGTCACGCTCGCTTAACGCCTGTTGTAACGCGACATGCGAAGTGCCGAGTTCGTACTGCTGCAGCGCGATCGTTCTGCCTGCTTGTTCGAGGAATTGCCGACCTTGCTCGACACGATCTTGCATTTGTTGTAGCGCGGAAAGCGATGCCGTAATCTCTTGCTGCTGCCGCGCGGCGGCTACACCGGCTTCTTCGAGTAGGTGCGCGCGGCGCAGGGCTTCCTCGGCGAGGCTCCCAGCGCGTTGTTCGATCTCTGCGTAGCCTCGTAGGAGCGCGTTCGCGGCTGCAGAGATCGCGGAGAGCTCTTTGCGCACGCGTTCGGCGTCGACCGTGGCGCTCTTTGCCGAATTGACAAGCCGAAGCGCATTTTTCAGGCGCTTGTCGACGGCGATACGGCCTTGCGTCGCGCGCGCGAGCTCGGTCTCAACCTTTTTAGCGTAGCCGGTGAGATCATTGATTCGGCTGTGGGCTTGTACGATCTCGGTGCTGCCTGCTACCAAACGTCGCGCGAGTGCCCGGTTACGTGCCACATCGGAGAGGGGCGTTGCCCGAAAGGCAAACTGAAGCGTTTCGAAATCGGGATCGCGGACGATGCGTTCGCGGAGATCGGCGGAGACATCGTCCGGAACGTCGGGTAGCAGCGGTGATGGGCTACCGAAAGTGTGAGAGATACGCTCGAACCGGTCGATGCGATACCCGGCGTTTAGGAGCAGAACGTCGAGTCCGCGCGCGTCGAACCTACGCTCTTCTGTTTGCTCGAGGCGACTTTCGAGTTGTGCGAGGCGAATCGCACCGTGCGAGACGTTCGAGGTGATGGCGACGATAGCTCCAGAATCGTTCAAGACGGTGCGCGCCTCATCGAGCACGCGGCTGGGTTGGCGAAGAGCCTCAAGCACGTTGTAGAAGATGATGCAGTCGACGCGGGTCGAGCCCATGAGCGTTGCGATCGGCGCAACATCGAGATCAGTGACGGTGAGGGTTATCCGCGTTTTGCAATGGCGGCTAGAGAGCAAACGCGAGAGCGTCAGGTCCACTACACCGACGAGCGCGATGCTACGATGCTCGCCGATCAGGTCGGCAAGCAGATCCGACACTGGGTCGGCTACGGCAGCGGCTGCGGAGGTGGTTTGAGGCGCGTCGCCGGCGACCGCACGATGTAATTCGTTCATGTCAACGGCGGAGACGGTTCCGCCTCGTGGAAGAGCCCTCCTATGGAGTATTCGCTTACTGCCGAGCACACAACCGTCGCGGTTGTCGTCTCCGCGACCGTTGTAGGGATCCAGCCCGATACTGCGCTCGTCCTCCGTTTCGGAGCGACCGATGTGCGCCGGCTTGGCCTTACGGAGACGGGGAAGATCCGAGCCGTCTTTGCGCACTTCATTACGCCCGGCGAGACGGTCGTGCTCCAAGCCTCGGTTGAACCGGCAAACGCTGACGGGTGGATCGATGGCGTTGATCTGCTGGGGATCGAGGCGGAAGCGAGCGAGCCAACGCCCCCTTGCAACGCCAACGTGCAGATCAAGCGACGGAGCGAGTCTCCCAAGGAAGTGCTCCTCGAAATCACGGTCACACCCGACGGCGACCATCGCTATCTCGATGCGACCGTACGCCTTATCATACGGCCGTTGAGTCTCGTCGCATTTATTTCATCGACGATTGCCGCGTTCGTCGGGGACCGGGCACCGGTCGTTGTCGAGATGTCGACGCCGTTCGGCGAGAGCGTCATCGATCTCCCTCTTGAAGTTGGGTCCACGCACATCGTCCGCATCGCCGGAACGCAACCGTTCGCAGTCGGCGATGTACGTTGCATCGCGTTATCCGAGGCTACGTCGCGGTAAGACCTACCCTTGTGCCTATCCGATCGTAAGCGGGCGGTAACGAATGCGATGCGGCTTGGCGGCTTCCTCGCCGAGACGCTTCACTTTGTCTGCCTCGTATTCGTGGAAGTTCCCTTCGAAGAACGCAACGCTTGAATCGCCTTCGAAAGCGAGGATGTGGGTTGCGATGCGGTCGAGGAACCAGCGATCGTGCGAGACGACCATCACCGTACCGGCGTACTCGGCAAGTGCATCTTCGAGCGCGCGCAACGTTTCGACGTCGAGATCGTTCGAAGGTTCATCGAGTAGCAGGACGTTGGCGCCGGTCATCAGTGTCTTTGCCAAGTGCAAGCGACCGCGTTCGCCGCCGGAGAGAGTGCCGACCAACTTCTGCTGATCGCCGCCCTTGAAGTTGAAGCGCCCGAGATACGCTCGCGACGGCATCTCGAAGCGTCCGACCATCAACATGTCGCGGCCGCCGCTGACATCGTCGAAGACGGTCTTGGTTGCGTCGAGCGATTCACGGCTCTGGTCAACGACGGCGAGATTGACGCTTCGGCCGATCGCGATCGTGCCGCCGTCGGGTTGTTCCTTGCCGGCGATCATGCGGAAGAGCGTCGACTTACCGGCGCCGTTGGGGCCGATGATGCCGACGATCGCGCCCGGCGGAATACGGAACGACACATCATCGAGCAAGAGTTTATCGCCGTAGGCTTTGCGCACACCGGTGAACTCGATCACCTGATCGCCGAGACGATCCGCGACCGGGATGAAGATCTCGTTTGTCTCGTTGCGCTTCTGATATTCGTACGAGTTGAGCTCTTCGAAGCGCGCCATGCGGCTCTTGCTCTTCGATTGGCGGCCCTTGGCGTTGGTACGTACCCATTCGAGTTCGCGCTTGAGCGCTTTCTGACGCGCGGATTCGGCGGCTTCTTCGGAGGCAAGACGTTCTTGCTTCTGCTCGAGCCACGACGAGTAGTTACCCTGCCACGGAATGCCGCGGCCACGATCGAGTTCAAGAATCCACTCGGCCGAGTTGTCAAGGAAGTAGCGATCATGGGTGACGGCGACGACGGTGCCGGGAAAGCGTAGTAGGAACTGCTCCAGCCACTCGACGCTCTCGGCATCGAGATGGTTGGTGGGCTCGTCGAGCAGCAGCATATCCGGTTTGCTTAAGAGCAAACGACAGAGCGCGACGCGACGTTTCTCACCGCCAGAGAGCGGACCGATCTTCGCATCCCATGCCGGTAACCGCAACGCATCGGCAGCGATTTCGAGTTGCTGTTCAACGTCGTGGCCACCGCCGGCAAAGATGACGGCTTCGAGCTTCGCCTGTTCAGCAGCGAGCGCGTCGAAATCCGCGTCCTCGTTACCGTACGCCGCGTAGACTTCATCGAGGCGCTTCTGCGCAGCGTTGAGTTCGCCGAGTGCTTCCTCAACGGTCTCGCGTACGGTCTTGTCCGGGTCGAGCTTAGGTTCTTGCTCCAGATATCCGATCGAGATCCCCGGCATCGGCTGGGCCTCGCCTTCGAACTCGGTATCCATGCCGGCCATGATGCGTAGCAGGGTGGACTTTCCTGAGCCGTTGGTCCCGAGGATGCCGATTTTTGCACCAGGGAAGAACGAGAGCGAGATGTCCTTGAGGATCTGTTTCTTCGGCGGCACGGTCTTCGAGAGACGGTGCATCTGATAGACGTATTGCATGAACCCTACTGAAAAAGAAGCGCTTGAAGTTTAGCGAGGACGTGTTCCATAGTTGTGCTGTCGAGTACTCCGACAACACGTGCGCTACGCGAGCGACGGTCAATTGAGCGAACATGATCGACGAGTACTGCACCTTCGACGCCCTGGAACATTGCGGGGACTTCGAATGCGCGACCCTTGCGTTGCTTCGTAAGGGGGCAGACCACCAGGAGCGATGATAGTGCGTTATAGCCCCCATTGGATATGACAACGCACGGTCGCGGCTCGCCCTGCTGTTCGACGCCGCGCCCAGGGCGAAGATCAACGAGGACAACATCGCCACGAGCGGGAGCGGTCATTCGCTTTCCTCGCCGACGTCGGGACCCCAGTCGAGCTCTTCCGGCTCCGGCTCGTCGCGCATCGCACCGAGCAGATCTGCAAGAAGATACGAGACGGCCGGCTGGGCCGGGCGCAACATGTAGCCGTCGGCGGTCGCGATGAGTGCGACCGTCGAGCCTTCCCGAAGCTGGAGTTCCTCGGTGATTGCTTTGGGGATCCGGATGCCGAGGCTATTGCCCCACTTTGAAACACTAATGTTCATGATTACCTCGTAGATATACATTGTATATCTTCCTCGACCGTCGCGTCTATAGATGAACGCGCTACGACGCCCCGTGCCGATTGGAACGGGTGGGCGCCTGGTTGCGTTGAAGAGGCCATGCATATGAAAACTGTTAGTGCCGTTTTCTCGGTTCTCGTTGCGCTCGCGACGCTGCCGGCATATGCCGGAGTCACGCGGCACGACATCTACAACGCCACGTCTTCGTGTGCGTGGTTTACGCTCGATGTCGGCGGCCCGTCGGTTTTCTTTAAATGGGAAAATGTCCACGGCAAGTTTCTCAAGCCTGGCGAGCACGTGTTCTTCACGATCAACTCGACGGAGAAGCTGAAGATCCGCGCTCAAGTCCAGCGTTATCCCGATTGCACCGGCGGACAGACCGCCGATCTGAACATCGTCGAGAAAAACCAGTTCACGCACCTCGGTCCTTCGGAGACGACGCTCTTCGAGCCGGGCGGCCACTTTAAACTTAAATGGGGCAAGCCGTAAGCTGAGCAACTCGTAGAATTGGTGTCGTTTCCGTAGAAGTACGGACGCCTGGACGGGCTCTGGCGGCTACGCTTGCGCCATGGAAACATTGCTCACCGTCGCCGCGATCCTCGCATGGGTCTTCGGCTGCGTTCTTACCGCCGACTTCCTCACGGGACTGATGCACTGGGCCGAGGATACCTGGCTCGCCCCGGGTCGCAATGCTCTGCTCGACCGGTTCATCGTCAACGACAACATCGAGCACCACCGCCGTCCCGGCTCCATTCGCTCAGGCTCATATCTGCAGACCAACGGCGTGACGCTAGTACTCTCGGGGATCGGCCTCGCGGCGCTCGTCGTGGGACATGTCGAAATGTGGCAACCGTACCTGGTGATGATCCTTCTATCGCATTCGAACCAAGCGCATCGCTGGGCACATTCATCCAACGTGCCGCCGATCGTTGGCATCTTGCAACGAAGCGGTGTGCTACAGTCGCCGGCGCAACATGCGATCCATCACAAGCGTCCGTATGCATCGCATTACTGCGCGCTGACGAATGCGCTCAACCCGTTACTCGAACGCATCGCCTTTTGGCGCGGACTCGAATGGATGATCGAACGTTTCGGCGCGAAGGTCGTTCGCGCGACCGAGGCACGCGGCGGCTTTTAGGCTAATCCCGTGGATGGGAGAGTACGGGTCTGGTGGCCCGCGCGGTCTTCAAAATCGTCGAGGCCGGCGCAAGTCGGCTGCTAGGTTCGATTCCTAGCCTCTCCCGCCAGGACACCCGAGGCGTGAACCTTTCGGCCGGGTCGCGACGCCCAGCTTCCGAAAGCGTGCTAGCGTGCTAGAGTGGAAGCATTGTTCGAAAGAGGTTATATGACGTACACACGTTCGACTACCGCTCTTCTCATTGCCGCATTGGCGCTCGCCGGTTGCGGCGGGAACTCCGGCTCTTCCACATCAAGCGCTGCGCCGGGTGCGACGGCCGCCGCGACCGCCCAAGCGACGATCGGCGTCGCAACAAATGCGCCGGCGACCGGTGGGGTTGCATCTACCTTGCCGATCTACCCGGGGGCGACAAAATCGCCATACGTTTCGATGCAGACTACCAAGGCGTGCGGCCACACGATGGTCGCCAATCTCTATCAAGTCAAGGCGAGCATGGCGTCGATCGTGGCGTGGTACGCCGGCAAAATGCCGGGTTCGACGCAGATGGCGAGCGGCATGGATCTCGGGCATGGGATGAGCTCGAAACATGTCGACGTAATGGCGGCCGATGGTTCGCAGTCTGCAGTAGTCGTCGAGAATGTCTATCCGGCAGCAATTGCGGCGAGAGCGCCGGCGGGCACAATGTTCGTGCTTTCCAGCTATGAGCCGTCGCTCTCAGCCGACGAGATTGCCATGTACGGAAAGATTGAAAACGGTGATAAGGCCGCCGTTGCGCAGATGAAAGCAAAGTGCCCAGACTTTAAGTTCGGGGCTCACTAGCGCCCGACGCTGTGTCATCCCGAGCGTAGGTGTGAAGCACCGTAGTCGAGGGACAACCACGATGCATTGCGTTCGATTCGCCCCTCGACTACGCTTCGCGGAGTTTATGCCGAGCGTCAGCGAGGTGCTCGGGATGACATTTCCCTACACCCAACTTGGGAACCACTGGCGCATCTGCCAGGCCCAGTTGGGTTCGGGGACGCCGGCTAGCACCGGATAGAAGAAGATGAACGCGGCTGCGACTAGGCCGACGTAGATCGCCGCCGGGACTTTCCAACCGCGTTGCCATGCGCGTTGTAAGATGATCGCGTTGCAGAGGCAGATCAGCGCGATATTCACATAGAAGTGATAATTCCAAGCGATACGCGGTGAGTAGATCCACGGCAGCCACTGCGCGAGATAAGCGACGACGATCAACGCGTAGCCCTTGTTCTTTTCGCGCCACGCGAGCAAGCCGACCAGCGGTACCGCGAGCAGTCCGAACCAGAGAATGATCGGGTTCGGTAGCGTGTAGATTACCGCCGAGCGCGCCGATTCGTTTATGCCGGTGTAGTTCGCGTAGTACATTACCGGTCGCGCATCGATCGGCCACTGCCACCAGACGGACTGATAAGGATGCGTTGCCTTGAGGTGATCGTGGTACTCGAATGCTCCGACCTGCATATCGACGATATCGGTCACCGAGTATGATTTCGGTGGCCACGTCGGCTGATCTTTAAGTCCAAAGAAGTGCGGGGTGTAGGAGAGTGCGTAGATCGAACCGAGCGCGAAGAGCACCGCGCAGAAGATCACATCGAGGCGAAAGGAGAACGGGTTCCCCCAGGTCTTCGTCTCGAAATAGGCCTGCGCGCGAACGCCGAACACGATTACAATAGCTACACCGTAGGCCATCACCCCGTACCACTTGCTGGTGACCAGGAGCGCTGCAAAGAGCGCAAAGAGCCCCAGCCAAATATCTGCGTGGTCGAACTTGAGGTTTTTTCCGCGTAGTCGCGGTTCGACGAAAGCGCGATAGACGAGATAGAAGCCGGTCGCAAAATAGACCGTGACGACAATCTTTGCGCCGAATGCCTCGCTTGCAAAGTGGAGGAGGACGACGCCGATCCCGAGCGCGATTGCACCGAGTGTGCCGACGATGCGCGAGATGATGGTTGCGCGGTCGACGACGGGCGTAGCACGATCTTGCGATGCCAGCCAAAAGCGGTAGAACGCGTAGATCGAGAGGAGCGAGAAGAGCGCAACGAAGGCTTCCGGCGTCGCGATGCGCGACTGTACGAAATGCTGCCCGTCGCAGGCGAGCAAGAATGCGGCGCAGGCGGCAAAGAGCGTCGATCCGGTCACGCGCTTGGCGAGGACGTAGAGCACCCACACGACCAGCGCGCCGGCAACGACGTTGAGGAAACGCCAACCCCAGGAGTTGTCGCCGTGCGCCATGCCACCGAACATCATCGTCGAGAGCGTGATCAGCAACTTGGTCGTCGGCGGATGAGTGCTTTCGTAGATGTAGTTGCGGGTGAGATACTCTTCGGCCGCGCGAGCGAAATAGATCTCATCGAAGATCTTCTCTGCCGGCAACCAATAGTTGATGAAGAGGACGATGAACGAACCGAGTGTGATCGCGCCGGCAACCAGATGATCGAGCGGATTCATACCGCGTGTCCCGGCCTCGGGATCAACCTCCGTGCGAAGCGTGGGCCACGCGAACGAGAACCTCGATAGACCGCCAAGTACCGCTTCGGCGTTGTCGCTGAGGTAGACGTAGGCAAGGAAGAAGAGCGTGGCGACATTGATTGCCGAGAGCAAGTGATCCGGGAACCCCCAGATATCGACGGCATTCACGCCGGGAAGCTTTCCGCTTGTTGCGGCAAGATATTCGAGGGAGTAGATGAGGTTCGCAAGCATCGTGAACGAGACAACGATGGTTGCAGCCAGATAGCGCCGCGCAATCGCGATGGTTGCGCAGAGAAAGAGCACGGCGTCGAAGACGTAGCGCTCGTGCATGCGTGTCATCAAGATGAAGAATGCGAGCGACACCAACGCGCAAGCCTCGAGGAACGCCTCGCCGGTGCGTCGCTGAAGATAGCGCCAGACGATCAGCGCGCCCGCCGCGATGAAGAGGATGTCGCCCCATCGCTGCTGCGTCCAGATCAGCACCTGTTGCTGGTCCGTCTGCCAGAACGGGCGAGCAACGCTCCACAGGTTGAACGCGTTGACCGAACTGTACGCGTAGCCTTCGCCCGGTTTCGCGCCATAGCCGGCTGCGTAGATATGCCACAGCCATGCAAACGTCTCAAGGACGCCGCCGATCGGGTGGAACGGCCGTGCGGCGATGAATGCGAGGATGAATGCAGCGACGATGCCGGCGCCGGTCGCTATGACGCGTTGTCCTATGCGCTCGCGCGAGGTGAAGGCAAAGGCGATAAAGAGCGGCGCGAGTACCGCTGCTTGCGGTTTCATCAGCACTGACGCCGCTAGCGCCAACCACGCGGTGATGACGTATCCGTTGGCGTCGTCACCGTCGTCGCTTGCTCGAAGCAAGAGATAGATGCCGAGCAGAGCGAGGCCCGCAGTGATCGAGTCGACTTGGCCCCAGGCCGCGGAGACCGCTATGATCGCCGGATTTAGGGCAACCATCGCTGCAGCGCCGAGTGCCCACGCTTCGCTTGCATAGCGCCGTACGACGAGATAGATCAGGTAGGCATCGGCGAGGTCGGCGAGGACGGCCGGCGCCTTGATCAAGTAGAGGAAGAGGGTGCTGTTACCTGCGGGTGCGAGCAAACTGTAGATGTGCCCCACGATCATGAGCACATAGAGATAGCCCGGTGGATAGTCGGCAAAGCCGGCGCCGTTGTAGAACGTATCGAGCGGCTGATGGGTCACCATCGTCGCCCAAGCCTGAAAATCGCCGACGTCGATGCTGAACCCGCCGTTGCCCATGAACGCGATACGCGCGATCAGGCCGACGACGAGCAGGAGTGGCAGGCGCAGAGAGGGCGCGATACGTTGCATCGGTTTACTATAGCAGGTAGCATCCAGGCATGACGATGCCGGCGATCTTCTTGGGACATGGCAGCCCGCTCAACGCACTTGCCGATAATCCGTTCACCCAAGCTTGGGCGGCGGTCGGTGCGCGTTACCGGCGTAAAAGCGTGCATCACCGCCGGTGATCATGGCTCGCTTGTCGCCTATCCATCGCTCGGTAGCGATGCGATGCTCTCGATCCCGACGCCGGAGCACTACTACCGCTGCTCTACATCCTTGGCCTCGCGGATCACGGTGAAGGGGTGACGTTTCCCGTCGATGGTATCGAGGGCGGTTCGATCTCGATGCTCTCCGTGCAGGTCGGCTCTTAGGCGCTCGCCTAACCTAGACTACTGTGAAGCTACTTTTCGAAATCTTGCTCTCGGTGATTCTGCATCCCATCGCCATGGTGCTGATGTGGATCAGCTTGATTGCACGCACCGATATGTCGGGCCTTAAGAAAGTCGTCTGGTTCATTGTGAGCATCCTCTGGGGCCTCGGCCCGATTCTCTACATACTCGTTGCCGAAGGCAGCCTCTGGTAAGCGTCGCTAAGGAGATTCCGTGGAACACACCCTCGTACACCTTGCTAAGGACGCCGCATGGGCGTTCGTCATCTTCTTTGCGTTTGCTGTGATCGGCGTCGTTGCAACGGTGCGATGGATCGTCGCGATGGTTACGCGTGGTACGAATGCCGTCGAAGCCGAAGCGCACAAGATCGGTGATGCGATCACGCACCACGATCAGCAATAGCCCTTGCTAGAATAGTATCGAACGGAACGAGCCGACTTGCTCGAAGCCGGTTCGCTCATAGAGGCGTAACGCCGGCGTATTGAAATCGTTGACGAAGAGCGAGAGCGTCGGAACCCAATCGAAGAGCCGACGGCAGAGCGCAGCGAGTGCCGCCGTCGCCAGGCCGTTCCCGCGGCGATGCGGCGGCGTAATGATTCCCTGCAACTGCGCGGTATGCGTGCTGAACGGCCCGATATTTGCAAAGAAGCAGAGCCCCGCGTCGTCTTCGCCGACCCACCACAGCGATCGCTCGATCATCTGTGCGACGCCGGTTTCAAAGCCACCGCCATTGCGGTCGCGCGGATCATATCCGAGTTCACCCTCGATCATCAGCGCCGAAAAATGTGCCACGGTACCCACTTCACCGGCAGTTGCATGACGAACGCGTACGGCATCGCTCTCTCCGCGCAGGCGTTCCGGCGTGAGCTCCATGAGCGGCTGTCGCTCCCGGATTGCGCGTGGTGGCGCGTGCTGCGGACCGACGATCTCCCAGTAGCGAGCCACGACTTTCTGCGGGCCGACGATCATGCGCTCGCGCTCATGACGTATGCCCGGAATCGCAAGCGCTTCGATAGCCGCGTGATTTTTCGTCGCGAGGACGACTTGCCGTCCGAAGTACCCGACGCCGGTAACCGCATCGTCATCAAGAACGACCTGCACTTGCGACTGCGCGCCCGGACCGCCGAATCGCAGGGCGTGGATGAGATAGACATTTTCGATCGGAGACTGCTCGAGGAAATTAAGCACCTCCCCGCGGCGTAGCTCGCTCGGCCGAACGAGCCGTATCAATTCAGGGTGACGATGGCGACCGGTTTCGTCGTCGGCGCTTTGCTGCCACCCGCGGGCTCGACGCTGATCGCGACGGCGGCGGTGAGACGCGCATCCTGCGGCAACGGTACGACCGCTCCGCCCTGCGCGTCCGGCACAAACGTCACCGAGGGCACCATCGTCTTACTACCCTTCGGTAGGGTCCACGCCTGATAGACATGGCCCTTCGGGGGAGCGGGCATATTATGCATCGCCACATAGATCTTGGGCCCGTTCGCGATGATCGCACCGTTCGACGTGGCATAGCGCTTTGCGGTGCCACTGGTAAGGTCGGCGATGGCGACGTGCGCATTGCTTAGCTGTCGTGCATAGGCATCGGCGTTGGTCTGTACGATCGCAAGCTCTTGCTGCGCGGTCTTGAGCCGGCCGTCGACGGAGACGTTGGCAAACGTGGTCATCAAGGCGACGACGATGCAGGCCGCGGCGATGAGGTAGGCGGGCAAGGCGGTCATCGGGCGCTTCCGCACCTGACGCATGATACGCTGCTTCATCAGGGCGCTTGCGATCGGACCGTTCTGGCCGGTACTGCAGGCTTCGGCCGAATAGGCGAGTGCACCGGCCGCAGGACGGAGTGCATCGTACTCGGCGCGACATTCCGCGCAGGAGGCGATATGCTCGCGCACGCGCTTCGCATCAGTTGGTGCCATCGCACCGAGCGCGTAGACGGCGACGTCGTCGAGCATGGATTCGTGCAGTGCTTCGCTCATGCCGTCACCACATCGCTAAGAGAATCGCGTAGCTTCCGCAATCCCGATCGTATGCGCGTCTTGATGGTGCCGAGCGGGACGCCGGTGCGACGAGCCATCTCGTCGTGGGTAATGCCGCCGAAGAATCCGAGTTCGATCGGCTCACGCTGCTCGGGCGGAAGTTGAGCAAGAGCGTTGCGCACGCTGTCGGCGTCGAGATGCGCGAAGGCGATGTCTTCGAGCGAATCGACCTCCGGGATCGAAGCGGAAAGCTCTGTCTCCGGGTGCGACGTTTTTCCACGAAGTAAATCGACGGCGCGATTACGTGCGATGCGCGCAATCCATGCCGGAAAGTTGCCGGTCCGATAGAGATCGGGCGACGTCCATAATTTCAAAAACACGTGTTGCGTGACATCCTCGGCTGCCGGCACCTCACCGAGAACGCGAAGGGCGACGCCATAGACAAGGCGGTGATAACCGTCGTAGAGCGCCTCGAATGCACCCGCGTCTCGCGCACGTACTCGCTCCATCAGCCGTTCGGCGTCTTCCACGCCGTGTCGATTCGCCTCATCTGCTCCATGCCCTCGGCTGGACTAACGAATGGAGCGGCCCGCTGGATTTCTTTTTGCTACGGGCCGAGCTGAATCGGCGGCCCGTCGTCGTCTTCGTAGGTACCGGAGATAACCGGGGGCGCGGGCATCGCCGGGAGGGGATCGTCGAACTGCGAGAAGCGTTGGCGTTCCTGGGCAACGTATTCACGTTGCTTCGAGAGTATCTGGACGGGCTCCGTAATAGCCGGCTCAGCCGCATCCGGGATGACGGTCGTTTGCTTGAAATAGCGTTCCGACGGTAGCCGAAGCAGATCGTCCTCAGCGACGCGCCGGGTAAGGCCGCGAATGATATAGGCATTCTGTAGACGTTTTAAACCGCGCAACGGAATCGTCGAGGTCGGTACAGCGACGAAGAGATCGCGCACGGCGTCGTAGGTTGTGGCCGAAGCGATGATGGTGGCGTTGAGCTCCTCCGCTGCAAGTTGCAGGCGCTCGGCAACGTGCGCGGGATGGCCAACGACCGCGAAATCGCGACGCAACTGGTAGCCGGTGTCCCCGGCGACAACGTTGCCGGTATTTACGCCGACGCTGACGCCGAGGGTCTTGCGCCCTTGCGTTCGACGCCGCTCGTCCAAGGCGTCGTTGAGGCGCATGATATCAAGCCCGGCGCGAAGCGCACGCTCCTCCTGAAAGCGCTCATCGACCAGTACACCGAAAACGGCGGTGACGGTATCGCCATGCAAGGACTCGATCATGCCGTTGTGGCGCTCCACCGCGCCGCCGACGAGCGTGTAGAACTCGTTGAGATAGCGTAATGTCTCTTCGGGGGTTAAGCGCTCTGCGGCGAGCGAGAATCCTCGCAGGCGCACCGAGACGATGGTCGCAAAATAGGCGCGCGCTTCGAAGAGACGTGGATCCTTGCGCGCCAGCAGATCGTCGACGACCTGCGCCGGAACGTAGCGGGTGAAGAGCGCACGGACGCGACGTAGCTCGGCTCGCTCGGCAAAGAGCCGGCGAGAGGTGAGCCAAGCGATGATCCCCCCGGCGAGGCCGAGGAGGATGGCGAGCGCGATCATGCCATGGTCCTCTTTATAAGATATCCCTAGATACTACTCGGAATCCGGCCGAGGCTTCCTTAGCCGGGCCGTCGTAGTCGGCGCCCATGGACGCAATCGCAGCTATCACCGCCCGGATTCCGCTGTTCCAGGGCTACGCCGGGCTTGAGTCGCGCAGGGTGGACGACGAACTGATCCGCTCCTACGTCGGTGAGCGCCTCGCCGCCCTGTCGGCGGCCCATCCCGAGTACTTTGCACCGATCGAGGATGAGTACGAAAGCACGATCATCCGCGCGGGATTCATGAATCAGGTGGCCTTTCACGCCTTCGAGTACGTGAAGCTGGATGGGGCCTACCTTTCCCAGATTGCGGAGCACGATCTGGCGCTGCTGGATCTCGCCGATCGCGCCGAAACGGTCACCCCCGATGGGGCGGCCGCCTATCTCGATGCTCTGGTCGCGGCGTTCGATCGCCGCGATGCCGAGATGAAAGCGGCCGCCGCCTCCGTCGTATAAGGCTTAAAGCACATCGTCGCAGCCCGGCGGCTTCGGTTTGGGTGGCGTATACGACGTACCGAACGGGCCGGAGACGCTCGGCGGATTCGGGATCGCGTCGTACGCTCTTTGGCAGATTCCACGATGCAGATCTTGCCAGTTGGTCGGGACGCCGAAGTCGGGGCTAAATTGCTGGATCGCATCGTTGGTAAGATCGTCGACCTTGCCCTGGATGATGCCGTTGATGATTTGGCCGACGAAGCCTTGGCCTACGTTGACGGTAAAGTTCTTGCCGTCTTTGGTGGTGATCTCAACCGGAAGATCGGGGTTGCTGACCTCGTAGACATTGACCGTGAGCGTGCCGTCGTTATCGATGGAGATGTCGCCTTGCGTGCCTCGCACGGCGATATTGGCGGAAGGCGTCTTAAACGTGTAGTTCGCCTTGGCGCCGCTCGGGTGCTCGACCGTGAAGCGAAATTTGCCCTGATAAACGACGAAGCTTGCGTTGGCAATATCGGTCTGGTTGAAGAACGCGAGTTGCACCTTCGAGTCCGCACCGATCAGCACGCGCGAGGAGTCGGGTAGCGAAACCGCCGCTTCGGAGTCGGCGCCGGTTGCGGTCGTCGCCTTGTCGGCGAGCGTTATCGATGCTTGTGGCGCGATCGTCTTTGACGGCTTGTTCGGCACCTGATACGATACCGTGCCCTTCATATTTTGCACCGATTTGGTGCCGTCCGCGGTAACGGGAAGGACAGCCATCGCTACGGCCAGCCCGACTAGGAGGAGCGCGCGCATCTTCATGGTGCATCCTTCCGAGCCACTGCCGCATCGCCCTTGAGCCCGACGGCCCAGGATGGGCCGCGCGGTGCGGACAAAGCGGACGCGCATGCGTATCTTTCCGCTCGTCG
>CAJDXE010000015.1_pt1 | contig 24933 bp, 27 predicted proteins | sample 7391781 | NCBI WGS metagenome assembly CAJDXE01 (sample SAMEA7055730, study PRJEB34461) | soil metagenome | biome: terrestrial ecosystem; feature: Peninsula; material: soil | place: Antarctica | collected 2016
ATCCGTCAGAAAAGTCCTTGACGGCAAAAGGGGGTCCTTCTATACTTGCCGGGATGCGTCGCGCTCGACGGGCCACGGCCCGCGATTGGCACGCATGGTTTCCCAAGAGGGCAATAGGCGAGAATGGCAATGACCCAGCCCGTGTCGGATGGACTGGACTACCACGAGCGTCCCGACGAAGATCTCGTGGCCATCGCGAAGAGCGGCGATCCGCTCGCGATGGAGTACCTCCTCAACAAATATAAGAATTTCGTCCGCATCAAAGCGAAGTCGTACTTCCTGATCGGTGCGGATCGCGAGGATATTATCCAAGAAGGTATGATCGGTTTGTATAAAGCCGTTCGCGACTTCAAGGCTGATAAACTGTCGAGTTTCCGCGCGTTCGCAGAGCTCTGCATCACCCGACAGATCATCACGGCGATCAAGACGGCGACACGTCAGAAGCACATCCCGCTCAACCAGTACATCTCGCTGAACAAGCCGATCTACGACGAAGACAGCGAACGCACGCTGCTCGACGTGATGGCCTCGCAGAAGACCTCGGATCCCGAGGAGCTGGTTGTAACGCAGGAAGTCTCCGACGACATCCGTCAGCGGATTCGCCAGAATCTTTCGGAACTCGAGTCGCAAGTGCTCGAGTCGTATCTCGAAGGTAAATCGTATCAGGAGATGGCGCGCGATCTCGGGCGCCACGTCAAATCGATCGACAACGCGTTGCAACGCGTGAAACGGAAGATCGAAAAGAACCTCAGCGAGTTCGAGTTCTCCGCCCCGTAAAAGAGAAGAAGCCCGGCCTAACCGCCGGGCTTCTTTGTATCATCCCGCGGAGCGAGCTTGTGTCATCCTGAGGAGCGAGCGCAGCAAGCGTCTCGAAGGAGCGCTTACCCGAAGCGCTTCGCGATGCGCTTGAGCACCGCATCGCGTTCGTCGAGTGGATCGACGATGAATATCTCGTTCTCGCTTCCCGGCGTCTGCGGATCGATGCAGACGGTGACCTTGCCTTTGGCGCAGACGTCGAGACAGGTGGTGCCGACGACGCGCACCTTGCCCCAGATACCGCGCTCTTTGAGTTCGCTCTTGAGCCAATCGCGCAGGCTAAAATCGCCGATCTTTTTGGCGATCTCCGGCGTCTCATCGGGAATGCGCTCCTCGGAGCACTTCTTGCAGACGAGGACGAGGCCCGTATCGGCCCATTTCGGCTTGACGTCTTGCATGGTTCCTTTGAAAATCTGGAGCCGACGGCCGGAGTCGAACCGGCGACATCCACATTACAAGTGTGGCGCTCTACCAACTGAGCTACGTCGGCGTGGGTCGCCTTTTCTTCAAACGTAGCCTGCAGCTATCCTGGCATTGGGCCGGAACGCTCGCCCCGGCCCAATGCCTCTTACTTAACGACGTGCCAGTCGGTGATGGTGTAGGTCGCACCGCTTGAGATTACCGTAAGCGTGCCGTCGCCGAAGGCGTCGGTGCCGAAGGTCGCGGTCGTGGCTCCGCTTTTGGCGATCGTCCCGGTGATGTAGCCGGGGTTCGATGCCGGGAGGGCGGTGTTGGTGACGACATTGAGCATCGCACCGCTACCGAGCGTGGCGTTGGTGATCGTCAGGCTAACCAGCATGCCACTGCTGTATGTCGCGGTGATCGGGATCGAGTATGCGCCGGTCGTCGTGCCACCCATCAAGGTGAACATCGGTGTGACGATCGGGCATGTTGTGTTTGCAGTACCGGTTGCGATCCCGAGCGTTCCGATCGGGCCTTTGAAGTTGGTGCCGGCATGTGTTGCGCTCCATGTTACCGTGCCGTCACCGTTGACGGTACGCGTTGCCGTACCGCTGGTGCCGCCGTTCCAGCCGAACGTCTCGCCGAGCGATACGAAGCCGGTTGCATTGTAGCCGGCCGAATCGCTGCAATAGCTGTTGCTACCGCTGCTTGCCGGGAGCATCACGAGCTCGTGATTGCCGTCGAGCGTCTTCACACCGGCGATATCAAGGTTGCCGGTCGATACGCGGTCGAAGCCGTTAGCCGCTTGTGGAAAGCCGTTTGCACCGAACGTAGCATTGCTGATCGTGGTCGCTTCGGTGCGCATCGCAATCGGCGTCGAGCCGCCGGCTGCGTAGAGATTCATCGTGCGATTGACCGTCTCGCTGTTCGCGCCAATCGAAGAAAAAAGCCGAACCGCGTCACGTGCTTCTTGCGTGCAGGCGCCGTCGTAGAACAGGATCGTCTCGGTGGAATTGGGATCGCCGGCTTTGTCCGGTGCGAAGAACTCGGTGCCGTTGGTGCATGTACCGGATCCGCCTGTGGCAGGCCGTAGGCCGGTCGTCTGGGGTGCAAGCGCCGCTGCGTCGTCGTCGATATCTTTGAGTGGTGTTCCTAGGGAGTTCGTTGCGGCGATAGCCGTCTCGGCGGATGCCGATGACGAACCGCCTGAGCCACCGGAGCCGCCACCGCCGGCTGGGGGAAGAGAAGAACCGCCGCCTGCACCGCAGGCCGCGAGAAGTGCTGCGAGGATTGCCGCGCCGAGCGTGGTCGTAAGCGATCGATTGGTCATGGTTTCGCCTTTCGTTCCGTCGTGAGTGCGTCTCCATTGGTTATAGAGCGCACGATGCGCGGCGACATGAACGTGCGGCGAAGGGACGGTGAGGGTCCGATGAGCCCGACCGATGTCGCAGGCAAGCGCAGAGATTTTTTGCTGCTGCGAGGAGCCGAGGGCCGCGGTATCGTATTTTGCGCAGCCGCGTCCTCGTGACGCGCGTGGGTAGGTGGCCGAGTGGTTAATGGCGCCAGACTGTAAATTTGGTTCGCGAAAGTGATACGCAGGTTCAAATCCTGCCCTGCCCACCATTTCATCCTCAACAACGAGCCGCGCGGGCGTTGCATAGTGGTAGTGCTTCTGCCTTCCAAGCAGACAGCGTGAGTTCGATTCTCACCGCCCGCTCCAAAAGGGTCTGCCGTTGTAGCTTAGTGGTAAAGCACCACTTTGGTAAAGTGGAGAGCGTGAGTTCAATCCTCACCAACGGCTCCAGATAAAAACGAGGTCCCGCATCGCTGCGGGGCCTCGTTTGCTTTCTACGGTCCTTTGTTAGGACTGGCGGCTGACCCGCGGGATCTCCGGCAGCTTCAAGCGAGCGCGCATCGCTTCCGTTGGGACGCGAACGTTATCGACCAAGTGGAGGAACGCCAAGAACTTGATGCTCATCCAGGTGAAGTCGACTTCGCGCTTACGCAAGCCGTGGCGGGCCGAGAACGGGAAGGCGTGGTGATTGTTGTGCCAGCCTTCGCCGGACGTCAGCAACGCGACCCACCACGAGTTGGTGGATTTGTCACGCGTGCTGTACGAACGGTATCCGACCGTGTGGGCGGCGCTATTGACCAACCACGTCGTGTGGTAGGTGTAGACCAGGCGGCCGAAGCCGGCCCAGACAACCCACGACCATCCGACGCCGCCGAACGCCTGACCGATGAAGTAGAGGCCGACGATGAGCGCGATCTGCAACGGCACGTGGAGTGCTTGTAGCGCGCGGTAGTACGGCTGGGAATAGAGATCCGGTGCGTATTTTTTCAGCAGGTCGCCGCGCGGAACCGAGGGGTTCGTGCGGAAGAGCCAGGTGATGTGCGCCCAGGTGATGCCGCGCGTGATGTCGTGCGGATCACCTTCATGGTCGGAGTGCGCGTGATGCACGCGATGGGTCGCAACCCATTGAATCGGACCGCCTTGAAACGTCAGCGTTGCAAAGAGCGCGGTCAGATATTCAAGCGGTTTGACCATACGTAGGCTACGATGTGTGAGCGTACGATGGTAGTTGAGGGTCACACCCCATGCGCCGGTCACAAATGCCAGCACGGCGGCGGCGGCGAGCGCCGACCACGAAAAGAACGCCGGCACGAGGCAGAGCAGCGCTCCGAGGTGGATAAAGAGTAAACCGAATCCGTTGGGAAAGTTCGGTCGGGCAGAGCGGTCCATCCCGCGTGCTTCGGGAACGCTCCAGACAGTCATGCCGGATAGACCCCCTACACCCCCGATTCGTCCACTCATCCTGCTCAATCTTAATGCTGGGGGCACGGGCGATGGGAGGGCGGCCGCAGCGCTGCGCGAGCGCTTTCCTGCTGCGACCTTTGTCAATCCGGGCTCGCCGGAGGAATCGATCTCGGCCATCGAGCGACGCGATATCAATTGCGATGCGGTTATCGTCGGAGGCGGAGATGGGTCGATATCGGCGATCCTCGCGCCGTTACTAGACGCAGCGTTGCCGCTGGGCGTTATACCGCTCGGGACCGCAAACGACTTTGCACGCGGGATCGGAATCGAGAGCCTCGATGCCGCGCTTGATACGATCATTCGCGGGGCAACGCGCGATGTTGACCTTGGTTGCTGTAACGGGCGGCTCTTTCTCAACGCCATTGCCGTCGGTCTACCCGCGGCGACGGCGCGGGTATTGACGACGGACCTCAAACGACGTCTCGGAATGTTTGCCGCCGTCGCCGTGGTGCCGCGGATACTGCGGCGTGGCCGCGCGTTCGACGTTACCGTCGAGGACGCGAACGGGATCGTTCGCGTCGAGCACGCGATCGCGATCCTCGGCAGCGCGGGCCGGTACATCGGCGGGGTTCCGGTCGAGTATCATCACCTCTCCGACGGCCGGCTCTACGTGACGATAGCGCGGGCGCGAGCGTGGCACGAAGTGCTCTCGATTCTCGTCTCGGCGCTCCTCCGCCGTCTACCCCAGGATTGGAACGTCACGGAGATCGCTACGACGGCATGCGCCATACGCACCTCCCGGCTGCTCGACGTGGCCGTCGACGGCGATGTTGCACTGCGAACGCCGATCGAACTCAGCATCCGTCCCGGTGCCCTGCGGGTCTTCGCGCCGGTTAGCTACTAAGACCCTCGGTCGAATCCTTATACTCTCTCGCGTCGCTGACGATAGAGAGAGTAAGGGGGCAAGAGTGGCGGATACGCGGGTACCGGAGGCGCCATCGGTTGACCTCGGTGACGTTCTAGAACGCGTTACCGACGGTTTCTTCGCGCTCGATGCCGAGTGGCATATCACCTATATCAACGCTCGCGCTCGCGAACTGCTTGAAGCGCACGACCGCCCCGTCCTCGGCATGTTATTTCTCGATGCCTTTCCGCGCGCGCGCGAAGCCACGTTCGTGCATGAGTATCGAGAAGCACTTCAGGATCTGCGTCCGCGTGTCTTCGTCGAGCATTCGCGCACCGTCGATCGCTGGTTCGAAGTGCAAGTCTATCCATCGAAGAATGGGCTCTCCGTCTATTTTCGCGATGTTAGCGAACGTGTTGTCGCCGACGGGGAGAAGCTGGAACGCACGCAACGACAAGAAGCGCTGATTCAATTCGGGCGCGTCGCACTTGGGCGTATCTCGCTCGGGCGTCTGATGGCCGACGCGCTCGAACTACTGATGGACTATCTTGCGATTCCGTATGCTGAGGTGTATGTATGGGATCCGGCATCGAGGCGCTATACGTTCGGCGAGGTCGCAGGGCTCGGCGTCTCGGTCCCACCGCGCGATGGGCCACCGCTCACCGAAGAAGCTCTTTCGGCATTGCGCGGCGGTAGCACGCTGGTCGCCGAAGACCTTGCCGGAGATGAACGCGTTCTCGATGCGGCGGTGATGTTGCGCTTAGGCGTGAACTCCGCACTCTGCGTTCCGGTCGGCGGCTCCGAGGAACCGCTGGCTTTAATCGGCCTCTACGGCGGCGTTGCCGAGATCACGAGCGAATCGAGTCGGCACTTTGCCGAGGCGGTGGCGACGACGCTCGGCGAAGCGATGCGCGCGAAAAATATTCGCCGCCGTAATCGCGAGATTCTCGAATCCATCAACGATGCGTTTGTGGCTTGTGATGCCGATCTGAAGATCACGTATGTGAACGAACGTATGGCGCAGTTCTGGCAGATGCGTCCCGAGGATATCGTCGGGAAGCCTCTCGCGTGGTTCTCACGCTACGGCAACGGCGAAGAGGTCGTCGCACAATACCGTGCGGCGCTTGAGGCGCAGAAGTCTTCCACTTTCGAAGCGTTCTTTCCCGAGCGGCAGCACTGGTTCGAGACGCGTGTCTATCCCTATGCCGGCGGCGTTGCCGGTTACGTACGCGATATCACCCGCCGCAAGACGGCCGAACTGCAGATTCGGGAGCTAAACGTCGAGCTCGAGCGCCGCGTGCGCGAACGGACGCGACAACTTGAAGTGGCAAACGCCGAGTTGGAGTCGTTCGCGTATTCGGTCTCGCACGATCTGCGCGCACCGTTGCGTGCCATCGATGGATTTAGCCAGGCGATCGAGGAAGACTACGGCGGGACCTTCGACGAGAGTGGCAAGCGGCATCTCTCCCGGGTGCGCGCCGCGGCCAAACGCATGGGCGCATTGATCGATGCGCTCCTTGACCTCGCCAAGGTCGCCCGTAAGACGATGAGCTACACGGAGGTCGATCTCTCCAAGGTCGCCGGCGGCATCATCGACGATCTGCGCCGGTCCTGGCCGGAGCGTGAAGTACGAGCCTTTATCGAGAACGGCCTCACGGCATATGGTGAGCCGACGCTGATCCGGGCGTGCCTCGAGAACCTGCTTGGCAACGCCTGGAAGTTCACACTCCGGTCATCGCCCGCGGAGATCCACGTCGGCTCCTCGGCGCCGGGGACGTTCTTTGTGCGGGACAACGGGGCCGGATTCGATATGGCCTACTCCAGCAAATTGTTCGGCGCATTCCAGCGTCTGCACGCGCCCGAAGAATTCGAGGGTACCGGCGTTGGGCTCGCGACCGTAGCCAAGATCGTCCACCGCCACGGCGGGACGATTACGGGAGAGGGAAGCGTCGGCCAAGGCGCAACGTTCACATTCACGTTACCGATGGAGGCGCCACCAGCACAATGAGCCGCCAGTTCGTGCTCTTGATCGAGGACAACGACGATGACATCGAATTGACGAGACGCGCCTTCGCACGGAATCATATCGTCAACGAGGTCCGAGTCGCTCGCGACGGCGCGGAAGCATCAGAGATGCTCTTCAATGATGATCCGCTAACGCAACTCCCGCAGTTCATCTTGCTCGACTTGAAACTCCCGAAAATTTCGGGGTTAGAGTTGTTGGAAAAAATTCGCGCTGATCCGCGTACCGCGCTGATCCCGACGGTTATTCTTACCTCAAGCAAACAAGATGAAGACCTGCTCGCCGGTTATCGCCTCGGCGTCAACAGCTACGTGCGCAAGCCGGTCGACTTCAATGAGTTTGTCGAAGCCGTACGACAGGTCGGTCTCTACTGGCTCGTGCTTAATCAGCCACCACCGGAGCTGAATGCATGAGTAATCGTTTACGAGTGTTGTGCGTCGACGATTCCGAGGACGATGCCGAACTCAACGTGATGGCGCTACGTCGTCATGGCTACGAAATCGAGAGCAAGCGCGTCGACCGTCGCGAGGCCGCCGGACGCGAACTGATCGCGGGCGAGTGGGATCTCATACTCTGCGACTTCTCGATGCCACACTTTAGCGCCAATGCGATGTTGGAGTTGATCGCCGAGGGCGAGTATGACGTCCCTACCCTGATCGTCTCCGGTGCCGTGGGCGAAGAGGCGGCGGCGGAGATGATCCGTCTCGGCGCATACGACTATATCTTCAAGAATAACCTCAAGCGACTCGGAACCGCTGCTGAGCGGGCCTTGCGTGATGCGGAGATTCGTCGTGGCCGTCGTGCTATGGAAGAGCAGTTGCGTGCGAGCGAGACGCGCCTGCGTCTGCTTTTCGAACAACTTCCCGCGCTGGTGATTACCACCGACGTCGAACTTTCGATCACCTCCGTTGAGGGTGCGCGACTCGGTGCGCTCGGAATGGACAGCGACAACCTGGTCGGGCAACGCATCGGTACCTCGGCGCTGATCGCCGATGAGTCGCGCTTTCCGATTCGGCGTGCACATCTTCGCGCGTTGCAAGGCGGCGCAGGCGAGTTCGAAGTGATTTGGGGCGGCAAGACACTCCAAGGTCACGTAGAAGCGCTGCGCGGTTCGAACGGACGCATCCTCGGAACGATCGCGGTGGCGTTCGATGTCACCGAGCGGAAGGTCGCCGAGCAGCGACTCGCCTATTTCGCGCAGTACGACATCCTTACCGATCTGCCGAATCGTGCCGTTCTCGAAGATCGCCTCGAGCAGGCAATCGTTGCTTCGGAGCGACGCGGTGGCGGCATTGCCGTTGTCGCGATCGACCTCGATCGTTTTAAAGAGATCAACGAGACCTTCGGGCGTATCGGTGGCGACGAGCTCCTGCGTGCGGTCGGTTCGCGGCTACGACGTCTCTTTTCTAACCGTGCTACGGTCTCGCGCTTCAGTGAAGATCTCTTTGTGATACTGGTCCTCGAGATCGATGGGCGCAGCCAGATGGAGGCGCTCGCGCGTCGTACCGCCGACATCTTCGAGGCGCCGTTCGCAATCGGCGGCTCCGAAGCATACGTGACCGGCAGCATCGGTGTCTCGTTGCACGGAGAAGACGGTAGCGAGGCGGCGGGCTTGATCGAAGCTGCCGAAGCTGCGTTGCTCGCCGCCAAGCAGGGCGGGCGCAATACCTGGCGCTTCTTTACTCCATCGATGTTGCTGACCTCCGCCGAGCGTATTACCCTGCGCAAACAGCTGCGCAATGCACCGATGGCGGGCGAACTGCTACTCCATTATCAGCCGATTTTTCGCGCATCGGATCGATCGCTTGCAGCGCTTGAAGCACTCGTGCGGTGGCAACACCCCGAGATGGGTTTGCTGATGCCCGACAACTTTATCGCCCTCGCGGAGGAGTCCGGCACCATCGACGATCTCGGCGAGTGGGTCCTCGACGAAGTCACGCGGCACATCCAACACTGGGATAGCATCGGCGCGCACGTTCCGCGTGTAGCGGTCAATATCTCGGCACGGCAATTCGAGAAGCGCGATCTGCGCACGCGTATCGCCAACATCCTTGCTCGTCGCAATACCGATCCCGGTCGCTTAGAGCTGGAGTTGACGGAGAGTGCGATTATGCGCGACGTCACGGCCGCGATTGCAACCTTGCAAGATCTCAAGACGCTGGGCGTACGGCTCTCGGTCGATGACTTCGGTGCCGGCTACACCAGCCTCAGTTTCTTACGTCGCTTCCCGGTCGACACGCTCAAGATCGATCAGTCGTTCGTGCGTGATCTGCTCCCCGGCTCACAAGACGAGGCGATCGTTAAGGCGATCGTAACGCTTGCGACCAATCTCGGGCTGGGCTGCGTTGCCGAAGGCGTGGAGAGCGGCGAGATCGCCGATCAACTACGCTCGCTCGGCGTCCAGGAACTGCAAGGCTATCATCTGTCGATGCCGCTACCGTTCGATGATGTGACCGCATTTATGCTTTCGCTCGGTGTGGAGAGCGCCTCGGCAAGCTGAATTGCACTCGATGCAATCGTGGCGACAAGGCGCTCGATTCCGATGCGATCCTCTTCGGTGAAACGCGACTTCCGCGGCGCGTCGATATCGAAGACCGCGATGGTCGTTCCATCGCGAAGGATCGGCACGACGATCTCGGATTGGGATGCGGAGTCGCAAACGATGTGATCGCCGAAGGCATCGACATCGTCTACGATCACGGTCGTTCCGCTGACGGCGGCCGCACCGCACACGCCGCGTCCGCTCGGCAGGCGCGTGCAGGCCGGTTTTCCGCCGAAAGGTCCGAGCACCAATGCGCCGTCGGGGTGAGCGAAGTAGAAGCCGGCCCAGTTGATGCCGGGGATCTCGGCAAAGGCCAGGGCGGCGAAGTTTGCGAGGTTGGCAAGCGGGTCGGGCTCGTCGGCGACGAGCGCCTGGGCCTGGCGGGCCAGTAATGCATAGTCCATCACCGCTATTCTACCCTCTGGACCCGGGAACGTTAGCGGAGACCGAGAAAATCACGGTGGGGTGTGCCAACGGTCGTGGGGTGTGCCAACGGTCAATGGAGGGACCCGTTTGGCTCAAGAAGTTAGCCTTGGTGGCGAACCGGTCGCGAAGCGCGACTCGTCGCTGATCCGTGAAGCGGCAACCCTGCTTGCGGCTGATCTATCGTTTGAGACGCTCTTCGAGCGCCTCACGATATTGCTTGCGGCCCACGTCGATGCCAGCGTCGTTTTTGTCGCTTTGCCCGATGCGGCCGGTGGTGCCTCGATTGAGTATCTCTATGATCACGGTGAGATAGCGCGCGACGCCCAGATCGGCCTCACCCAGCGTTCGCGTGCGCTCGCCGCGATCACCGAGAACCGGATCATCTGGGGTAATCATCCCGATACGTGGGCACCCGACGGCAAAGTTCCGATCCATCGCGACAAGCCGTACCTCAACGACACGCTCTCCGCGATCTTCGCGCCGATGCGCGCCTCGGGCCGGGTACTCGGTGCGATCTCCGTCCAGAGCAACTACGAGGATGCCTACAGCGAAGCCGACGTTGAGACAGTCGCGGCAATAGCACATTTTCTCGGTGTTGCAATTGAGAACCAACGACTGGTACAGAGCCTGACGCGCTCGGCCGATGTTGATCCACTGACCGGGCTTGCTAATCACTCGCTCCTGGTTCGTCGACTCGACGCCGCGATTGCACGTGCAACCTCGACACGTCCTGCCGTCGCTGTCATGTTTAACATCACCAACTTTGGATCGTTCAACGATATCTACGGCTATGCCGAGGGTGACGCCGTCCTCAAGCGCATTGCCGCCGCCTTCGAGTCGCAATGCAGTAGCGAAGTGCTGATCGGTCGTTTCGGCGGGGATGTCTTCCTTGCGGCTATCGAAGGGTTGACGCGTGAAGATGCTCTCGATGAGATCGGGAACGCGATGGACCGGCTGCGCACGATTTCTTATGCGGGACGCAGTGGTTCGATCCCCATCTCCATTGCATGCGGGTACGCTTTTGTTCCGTCGGATGCGACGACGCGCGCCGACGCGATTGCACTCTGCAATCATCGTTCGCGTCTCTCGCGTAAGCTCGGTGGTGTTCCGGTTGGCGAAGACGATATCGACGCGTACCATCTGCACGGTATCTTCGACGGTATCGAGACGATCGTCAGTAGTCTGCTTGATCGCGACCCGTATACGCGCGTGCACCTCTTCCACGTCAACGCAATGGCGAAACATTGGTCGGAGTACAACCTCGATCTGGACGCCGGGCAACTCGCGCTCTTCTTGCAATCCAGCCTCCTCCACGACGTCGGAAAGTTGCTCATCTCGGATAAGATTCTCATCAAGCCGAGCGCGTTGACGGCGGAAGAGTATCGGGCTATGCAAGAACATGCCGCGTTCGGCCATACCATCTTGCAAGCACATCCCTCGTTCTCGGAGGTCGCACAGATCGTCGGCCAGCATCACGAGCGTTGGGACGGAGCGGGGTATCCCAACGGGCTGCGCGGCACCGAGATCCATTCGCTCGCACGTGCAATCTCCGTATTAGATGCCTTCTCGGCGATGGTCGTCGACCGGCCATACCACCGCGGTATCCCCGAGATCGAGGCGCTGGTCGAAATCGAGCGATGCTCCGGGACCCAGTTCGATGCGGAGTATGTCGAGCGGTTCATCGCGTGGCGCAGAGGCGTGGCCGCGCACGGCGCATAAATTTGAGGGCGGCGCGCGCCCGTAGCTCAATTGGATAGAGCAGGGGACTCCTAAGCCCAAGGTTGGTGGTTCAATTCCGCCCGGGCGCACCAACTTCTCGATTCTGGAGATGATGTTACGATGAAGCGGATGCTCGCTCGATCGTTGGTGGCGGCATTGTGCTTGCTGACCGTTGCGCAGGCGGGAGCCGATAGCGTTGCACGCGGTGCGCTTGAACTTGCGCGTACCGGCAGTGCGCCGGCCTCGGCCGGTGTGCCACGCTTGGTGCTGGCGACGCCGGACCCCGCGATCGCATCGCCGGCGCAGGTTGGGAGCGCGTGGGACGCGAGAGCGTGGCGTATGTACGGCCGGGGCATCGCCCTGAGCGCCCGTGGTTCGAATGCAAACGTCGTTGCGATTCCACTCGGTCCGTTCGCCGGCGACCCGGTGCTTGCGTCATGGGTGATGGAACCGATCGTGCGTGGCGTCGTCGATGGGCGCGCGCTTGCTGCGATCGCACCCGCGGCCTCGGTGGACGCGGATCTTGCGACGCTCCACGAATTCGATCTGCCACCGCTCGAGGCGGCGCTGCGCGGCGGGGCCGGCGCGGTCGTTTGCACCTTGCCCGGTGCGCCATGGACGGCTTCGCTGTGTCGCGACAAGCACGTTCTGGCGACGGTGCTCGAGCGCGACGTGCGTTTCGACGGCTTCGTCTCCGGTACGTCGTTTAGCGAACTGACGACAATCGTGCGCGTCCGCGCCGCGGCCAAGAAAGCAGGCCTCTACCTCGCGCCGCCGCTACCTATGACGCCGACGGCGAAGACAGCGCTCTCACGGCACCTGGTTCAAAGTGGCGCAGTATTGCTCAAGAACGACGGAGGCGTACTACCGCTCAATCCGGCTACGACTCGCTCCATCCTGGTGGTAGGAGCAGATGACGCGACCAGGGACGCTCTGGCGGCGGTCTTCCCGCGAGCTACGGTCACCGGACAGGCAGACTGGGATGCGGCCGCCCGGACGGCCTCCCATAACTCGGCCGTGATCGCCGTCCTGCGCGACCCCGATCCGGCCGACTCTACCCGGATCGCCGCGCTGGTCGCGGCAAACCCGCGCACGATCGCCGTCGTCGAGCGAGCACCAACCGCGCTCGAGGGGGCGGGCCTCGCGCCGGCCGCCCTGCTCGCCTGGGACCCGGTGCTCGGCACGGCCGCGGGCGTCGCTAATGTGATCAGCGGTGCAGCCGCGCCGGCCGGCCGTCTCGCGGTCGCGAGCGCGCAGTACCCGATCGGCGCCGGCCTCACCTATACCACCTTCGCCTACTCAGGGTTCGCGGTCACCTATGGGCACGGGGCCACGCCGGTCACCGTCTCCTTTACGCTCCGGAATACCGGGACGCGGGCGGGAACCGCGGTCGCCCGCCTCACCTTGGCCCCGCCGCAAGGTGGCGCTCATCTGGCTTCGTTTGCGCGAGTTACCCTTTCTGCCGGCCGCGCACGTCGGGTCACGATGCCGCTGGGAGCACGAGCCTTCGCCGTCTGGTCTCCTTCCTTCAAGGCGTGGTACGTCGCCGCCGGCGAATATACAGCAACCGTGCTTGACGGGGCGGCTCCGCCGGTTTTGACCGGGTCGATCCGGGTCGTCTCTCGGTAGTTGCGCCCCCGCTTGAGCCTGTGTTATTATGGGTCGCCGAACGGACCCGCTGGTCCGTTCATTTTATGTCGTTTGGTAAGCAGAAGTGGCTAAAAAAGAAAATCGCGTCATGGTCGTCTTGGCTTGCACCGAGTGCAAGCGACGCAATTACAACTCGCAGAAGAACAAACAGAAGACGACGGATCGGCTCGAATTGAGCAAGTACTGCCGTTTCTGTCGTTGTCATAAACCCCACCGCGAAACAAAGTAGTCGGGTTTACCACGAACGCAAGCTCGTAAGAGCGATGCGTTTAGCGCGAGGTGGATGCGCGAAGACGGGTCGGTGAAGTGGCCTCAGGGGCACGAACCACGAGTCGACAAAGCAGACACCCGCGATAAAGGGCGGTAGCTCAATTGGTAGAGTTGCGGTCTCCAAAACCGTCGGTTGCAGGTTCAAGTCCTGTCCGCCCTGCCAAATTTATTCTCCGGGAGAAGAAGTGAACGACCGAAACAAGAGCGCGGTGACCCGCGGAGCATCGACGGCGCAGCGCCAACAGGCGAACCTTGCCGCCGGCGACTTCGTGCGTGGCGTCTTCACCGAACTCAAGCGCGTAACGTGGCCTACACGCGAAGAATGGACGTCGGCAACGGTGCTGACCGTGGTCCTCGTCGTCGCGATCGGCCTCTTCACGTACGGCGCAGACCAGCTCTTCGGCTGGATGTTCGACGCGATTCACCCGGTCGTACACTAACCGAATGTCGCAATCCGATTTCGATAAACCGTTCGTGCCGGAAGAATATATGCCGGCATGGGCGCCCGATCCCGAAGCCGCTCCCGTCGCCGCACCGGTTCAGTCCGGCGTGCCGTTCGGTTATGAAGCGGAACCGGAACCGGTCAAGGCCGAGCCCGTAACGGGCGAAGCCAAAGAGAAGGGCCGCGACTGGTTCGTCGTCCACACGTATTCCGGCTACGAGAACAAGGTGAAAGCCAATCTCGAGCGCCGCATCCATTCGATGAACATGCAAGACAAGATCTTCCGCGTGCTCGTCCCGATGGAAGACGAAGTCGAGTTCAAAGACGGCAAGCGCAAGACGACGCCGAAAAAGGTGTTTCCCGGCTACGTACTCGTTGAAATGACGATGGACGATCAGTCGTGGTATGTCGTTCGCAACACGCAGGGCGTTACCGGCTTCGTCGGTAGCCCGGGCCCCGGCGAGAAGCCGGTTCCGTTGCAAGAAAAAGAAGTCAAGACGATTCTTAAGCAGATGGGCATCGAAGCTCCGAAACTCAAGATCGACTTTGCCAAGGGCGACCGCGTCAAAGTTACGTCGGGACCGTTCTTCGACTTCACCGGTATCGTCGACGAGATTCAGCCGGAGAAAGAAAAGCTCCGCGCACTCATCTCGATCTTCGGCCGCGAAACGCCCGTCGAGTTAGAATTCTTCCAAGTCGAGAAAGTATAGCGCTGGTCTTTTTGCCCGTAGCGTCGTTGACTCGGGGTTCGTGGACCATAGTCCACGTCACCCACTCGTCGCCTCGCTACGAACAAAAATCCCTAGCGCTTGCGAACTCTCAATAAACCAAGTTTCTCGCTACACCACCCCGGGTGGCGAGATTGCTGAGGGGGAGACACGTTGCTTCTGCAGCGTATCGTTAAGGAGATATCATGGCTAAAAAAGTTGTAGGCAAAATCGGCCTGCAAATTCCGGCCGGTAAGGCAACGCCTGCGCCGCCGATCGGCCCCGCACTTGGGCCCTACTCGCTGAACATCATGGACTTCTGCAAGCAGTACAACGAACGTACGAGCTCGCAGGCGGGCATGATCATTCCAGTCGAGATCACCGTTTTCGAAGACCGTACCTTCACGTTCATCACGAAGACGCCGCCGGCGTCGTTCCTGATCAAACAGGCGTTGAAGATTGAGTCCGGTTCGAAAGAGCCGAATCGCAATAAGGTCGGTAAACTGACCACGAAGCAGCTCGAAGATATCGCCAACGTGAAGATGCCCGACATCAACGCGAACGATCTCGAAGCCGCCAAGAAGATCATCGCCGGAACGGCCCGCTCGATGGGCGTGGAGGTCGAATAATGGCGCAGAATCACGGTAAGCGCTTCAAGAAGCTTGCAGAAGGCTTCGACCCGAAGACACTGTTCGAACAGCCCGAAGCGATCGCGCTCGTTAAGAAGCATGCCAACGCGAAGTTCGACGAGACCGTCGAAGCGCACGTGCGCCTGGGCGTCGATCCGAAGAAGTCGGATCAGAACGTTCGTGGCACGGTATTGCTGCCGCACGGTACGGGTAAGACCGTCCGCGTGATTGCATTCGCTAAGGGCGACAAAGCGAAGGAAGCAGAAGCTGCCGGCGCCGATATCGTCGGCGAAGCCGATTTGATCGAGAAGGTCAAAGCCGGTTTCACGGACTTCGACGTCGCCGTTGCGACGCCGGACATGATGGCCGCCGTCGGTAAGGAACTCGGACGCGTGCTCGCGCAGAAGATGCCGAACCCGAAGGCCGGTACCGTCTCCGCGAACATCGGTTCGGCGATCAAAGACATCAAGGCCGGTAAGGTCGAGTATCGTCTCGACAAGAGCGGCATCGTCCACACGATCGTCGGTAAGGCGTCGTTCGGCGAACACGAGCTCGGTGAGAACGTTGCGGTACTGCTCGATGCGATCGTTCGCGCGAAGCCGGCCGCATCGAAGGGCACCTATGTTCGTTCGGTCACCTTGACCTCGACGATGGGCCCCGGCGTAAAGGTCGACCCGAGCAAGATCAAGACCCGCGCGTAAACGCTGCAAGGCGAACGACAAAAGAAACGACCCGCCGCGACATAGTCGCGACGGGTCGCTTTTTTGTATTCGGGCGTCGGGCTACGCGAGCAATCGCACCTTGCCGGTGTGAAGTTCGTAGACGGCGCCGACGATGGTGATGCTTCCTGCGGCATGCGCATCGGCGAGGATCTTCGATTGTGCCGTGAGCGCACGCACGGTCATGCGTACGTTTTCGTCGATCGCGTTGGTGACCCAATCGCCGCTCTGTCCCTTCGTCGCTTTGGCGGCCGGCTCGATTGCCGTCGCGAGCAATTGGATATGCCCGGGAAACGTCTCGCCTTTAAGGGATTGCGTCGCCGCTTTAACGGCTCCGCAGCCGGAGTGGCCGAGCACCATCAGCAGTTTCGTTTTGAGCACCGCAACTCCATACTCGAGCGACCCGAGACCGGTGTCGGTTGCAAAGTTTCCGGCGACGCGCACCGTGAAGATGTCGCCCGGATCATGATCGAAGATCGTTTCGACCGGTACGCGCGAATCCGCGCATCCGAGGACGGCGGCGAAGGGCGCTTGTCCGCTGGCGAGCTCCGCGCGACGAGCCGTCGCCGGTGTGCAGCGAGGTGACCCGGCGGCGAAGCGAGCGTTGCCGGCCATGAGCGACGCGAGATGCTTCCCCCCATCGGATTGAGCAGCCATCGCGGAGAGACGTAGCGGACCGCTGTCCAATGCCAATGCCGCGAGGCCTGCGCCGGCAGCAAGGAGCGTTCGGCGAGAGATGGAGTGGAGCATGGTGCCTCCTTAGGTTAGTAGGTCGACGGTGCCCGTGTGGAGATTGTAGACGGCGCCGCAGATGAAGAGTTCGCCCGAGGCCACGCCCGCAGCGAGGATCTCGGAGCGTGCTGTCAACGCGGCGACGTTCGCGCGGACGTTTTCGGCGACGGTGTTGGCGGCCCAATCGCCACTTGCATCGCGCACGGCGGTCGCGGACGGAAGAAGGGCGTCGGCCAACCGGCCGATGTGCCCCGGAAAGCTTGCGCCTTCGAGTGCGGCGATCGCCGCGTCGGCTGCTCCGCAACCGGTGTGGCCGAGCACCATCACGAGGGTCGACTTAAGTTTCTCGATGGCGAATTCGATCGACGCCAGGCCGTCGTCGTTGACGAAGTTGCCGGCAACGCGGACGACAAAGATGTCGCCGGGGCCGTGATCAAAGATCGTTTCGACCGGAACGCGGGAGTCGGAACAGGATGGTGGCATAGGGCGCTTGGGTGAGGGCAAGCTCGGCGCGATGGGCGGTCGCTTTCTGCGCGACGGGGGTGCCTGCGGCAAAGCGAGCGTTTCCGGCCATAAGGTCGTGGAGATGGTACTTGGGCATGGGCTATCCGTTCGAGGCGGTTGCGCCGCACCCCGCCCTCGTGCTATCATCCGCGTGGCTCCAAAGACCGTGTCCGGACCGCAAGGTCCTTAATCTCCGCTTCGTTCGCGAAGTTGAAGGGCACCGAGGACGTGATACGAGACCGGTTCGCGCATTCGTGCGCTACCTCGATCGAAGCGCCCTCTTACGGCTGGAGGAGCGCTTTTCTGTTTTACAGGGGCACTCTATAACATGCCAACCGCCAAAAAAGACGCAGCGGTACAAGCCTTACGCGACCGGATCGCCGGTTCGCAGAACTTGTTTTTGACGAACTTCCAGGGCCTGTCCGTCGCGGAGATTACAAAACTCCGCGGTGAATTGCGCAAGGATGGCAGCACGTATGCCGTCGTCAAAAATACGCTGTTTAAGCTTGCTGCCGGTGAAGACCTCACCAAGCATCTCGAACAGTTCCTCGCCGGTTCTACCGGCGTTGTGTTTGCCGGTTCTGATCCGGTCGCACCGGCGAAGGCGCTTAAAACCTTTGCCGACGACGCGAAAGCGCTCACCATCAAGGGAGCGTTTATCGACGGTCAGGTCGTGGATGCAAAGGCAGTCAACGTACTCGCCGCGCTTCCGCCGAAATCGGAACTCCTCGCCCGGTTGGTCGGTTCACTCGCGAGCCCGCTCCGCGGTCTCGTCACGGTGCTCTCCGGCAACCAGCGTGGTCTTGTCCGCGCGCTCGATCAAATCCGCGAGCAGAAGCTCGCCCAATCCGGATCTTAAGGGAGAAATCTACGTATCATGGCACTTGCAGAACTGATCGAATCGATCGATAAGCTCACCGTCCTCGAACTCTCCGACCTGGTCAAGCAGCTCGAAGAGAAGTACGGCGTCTCGGCCGCAGCGCCGGTCGCTGTTGCCGCCGCCGGCGTCGCCGCCGCGCCGGCCGCCGAGAAGACCGAATTCGACGTGATCCTCGCAGAAGCGGGCGCGGAGAAGATCAAGGTCATTAAGGCTGTTCGCGAAGTAACGAGCCTCGGTCTGACCGAAGCCAAAGCGTTCGTCGAGAGCGCCCCGAAGGCCGTCAAAGAAGGCGTCAGCAAAGATGAAGCCGAGGCCATCAAGGCCAAGCTCGTCGAAGCCGGCGCGAAGGTCGAAATCAAGTAGTTTTTCCCGAACGGGTCAAACACAACGGGGTCGCTTCGGCGGCCCCGTTTTTTTATGATCCGCTCTCGTGACCATCGGCGTCATCATTACGTTGCTTATTGCGTATCGGATTTAACAGGTCCGCGAAGACGTCTACGAGCGTGGCTCCGCACGATAGCGTCGCCGTCAGCGCCATCTTCGCCGGCGCAGGTGCGAAGGTTGAGATCGTCTCCCGAAACATCGGCGCTCCCGAGTCTGTAGTAACTGCGTAACGCTGCTCTTATAGGAGTCCAATTCTTCGTGAACTCTGCTCTTGGAACACAGCTCATTATGCTGGTCATCGTCGGCGGGCTGATGGCCTATCGCTATTCGCGGCCGCAGAAGATGACGCTGACGCGTATGTGGATCATGCCGATTGTCTATACCGGTCTGTCCGCATTCGCGATCTGGGGCGGACAGCAGATGAATCCCGTCGCATCGTGGGAGATCGCGGTGGCTGTTATCGGCGGCATCATCCTCGGTGCGCCGCTCGGCATCTTGCGCGGGAAACACACGAATGTGCGGGCAACTGAAACGCCCGGCGTCATGTATCTCGACGTTGGATGGGTCGTGCCGGCACTCTGGCTCGGCTCGTTCGCCGCTCGCGCGGGGATTCGTGCATTGCTTCCGCACGGCTCGATCGCAACGATCATCGGCGACGGTCTGCTCGTCTTCGCGATGGCGACGATCATCGTCTCGTACTACGAGATTTACGCGAAGTACCGCGCACTCGAACACGAGGCCGGACAGATATAAAAAGAGACGGGCTCGGCGATGATCGCCGAGCCCATTCCTTCGAGACGCCCCTTCGAGACGCGCTTCGCGCTCCTCAGGATGACAGGCTCCTCAGGATGACAGATCTACCAAACTTGGCAGCGGGTTTCGGGGGGACGCACCATCGGGTCGTTGAGTTTGCAGAAGAACGCTTGCGCGAACGCCGGCATATTCGAGAGCGGTGCATTGACGCGGAACTTATCCCACGGATGTTCGTTGGTGTTTGCCAAGAACGTGCGGAACTGGGGGCTGTCGACGCTGGCCCAGACGCCCGCCCAACCGAGGAAGAAGCGCTGCTCCGGCGAGAAGCCGTCGATGGTCAGGCGCGGATGCGTTGACTGCCATCTTTCGAAAGCTTTGTAGGCGATCGTTAGACCACCGAGGTCGGCGATCGCTTCGCCTTGGACGAGCTTGCCTTGCTCGTGAACTCCGGGCTCCGGTGAGAGCGCATCGAACTGATCGATGATGCACTTCGCACGCTTGTTGAAGTTTGCGGCGTCGGCGGCTTGCCACCAATCTTTCAAGTTACCGTTCTTGTCAAATTGACGACCACTGTTGTCGAAGCCGTGCGTCGACTCGTGCCCGATGACGGCGCCGATCGCACCGTAGTTGATGGCCGGGTCGGCTTTCGCATTGTAGAACGGAGGCTGGAGAATACCGGCCGGAAAAACGATCTCGTTGACGGTCGGGTCGTAGTACGCGTTGACGGTCGGAGGCGTCATGCCCCACTCCGTGCGATCAACTTTATGGTTGATGTCGGCAAGATCTTTATACGTTGCCCAGCGTGCTGAGGCTATGAGGTTGTCGGCATACGATGTACGCGTGATCGGGAGCTTCGAGTAGTCTTTCCACTTGTCGGGATAGCCGATTTTCAAAAGGAACGCATCGAGCTTCGCGACAGCCTTTGCCTTGGTCTGCGGCGACATCCAGTCGTTGGTGGAGAGATCGTTGCGAAGTGCGGCTTTGATATTGCGCACCATCGCGAGCGCTGAAGCTTTGGCCGACGGCGGGAAGGCTTTGGCAACGTAGAGCTGGCCGAGCGCTTCGCCGAGAACGCGATCGGTTGAGCTGGTGCAACGCTTCCAACGATCTTGCTGGACCTTTGTGCCCTGCATGGTCGTCGAATAGAACGCGAAGTTCGCAGCGGCAAAGCCCGAAGGCAACGCGCTTGCGTACGAATGGAGCAGATGCCAGCGCAGGAACGTGCGAACCTGCGAAGGCGTCCAGGCGCCGAGGTTGGTCGAGAGCGCGGTGAAGAAATCTGGCTCGCCGACGTTGATCGTGCCGACCTTGACCGGATATGCACCGAAGTAGGCGCTCCAATCGAAGTTGGGCGTAAGCTTCTGCAACGCCGCCTGGGACATGGTGTGATAGGTTTTCAGCGGATCACGTCGCTCGGCGGCGCCGAGTGAGGCGTTCGCGAGTTGCGTCTCCATCGCGAGCACGGTCTGCGCATCGGCATTGGCTTGCGCCGGATACTCGCCCGCCTGGCCCAACATCGATGCGATATGCGCAACGTATTGATCGCGCAGTTTCACGCTCGCGGCGTCGGTCTTCGTGTAGTAGTCCTTATTCGGAAGGCCGAGCCCGCCTTGGAAGAGCTGTGCAATGTTGAGCGAGGAGTTCTTGTAGTCGGCGCCAGTTGCTTGAGATTCGTATAGCCCGCGATCGTCGCAAGCTGCGAAGCGATCGGGGTGATGCCGGCCTTGTTGATCGCCGCTTCGTTCATACACGATGCGTAGAAGTCGCCGATCTTTTGACCGTTGCTCCCGACCGCACCAGGGTGCGCGGAGGCGGCATCCAGGATCGTGTGCAAGACGTTGCGATTCGACTCCGCAAGCACCGTGAACGCGCCGTACGACGGATAGGCCGCCGGTAACGGATGCGCTTTGATCCAGCCGCCGTTGGCGAACTGGTAGAAGTCGTCGCACGGCTTACAGGTGCGATCGAGGTTGGCGAGATTGACACCGCTGACGGTATCCGTGACCGCCGCGCGGACGCCCGCGTTGAGAAATGGAAGCGTCGCGAGGGCGGCGATGGCCGCGATGCGCAGCGACTTGGATAGCGTGATCTGCATATACCGATGGTACCGCCCCGGGCGACAACCACCCTCTCGCTTCCGGATATGAAAAAGGCGCCCGCCGAAGCGAACGCCCATGTCATCCTGAGGAGCGCCGTTAGGCGCGTCTCGAAGGGGACCTTAGTGGACGAGGAAACCGACCAAGAGCAATGCGACGATGTTCAAGACCTTGATCATCGGGTTGATTGCCGGGCCTGCGGTGTCCTTATACGGATCGCCGACGGTGTCGCCGGTGACGGCCGCTTGGTGTGCGACCGAGCCTTTGCCGCCGAAGTGACCGTCTTCAACGTACTTCTTGGCATTGTCCCAAGCGCCGCCGCCCGTCGTCATCGAGATGGCGACGAAGAGGCCGGTAACGATGGAGCCGACAAGGATGCCGCCCATCAGTTGCGCGCCGGTGTTGAGCTTGAGTACGTTCCAGACGGTGAGCAAGACGACGACGATCGGAACGCCGACCGGAATCAGCGCGGGCACGATCATCTCTTTGAGCGCAGCCTGCGTGACGATGTCGACGGTGGTGCCGTAGTCCGGCTTCGAGGTGCCGAGCATGATGCCCGGGTTCTCGCGGAACTGACGGCGGACTTCTTCAACGACCAAGCCGCCCGCGCGTCCGACCGCTTCCATCGAAAGCGATGCGAACAGATACGGGAGCAGGCCGCCGATGAACAAGCCGCAGAGCACGTACGGATCACCGATGCCGAACGAGACCGGCGTCGCCGCGCAGAGTGCATGTGACTCGACGCAATGATCGGTGAGTTCTTGAACGAACGACGCGAAGAGCACGACCGCGGCAAGCGCAGCCGAACCGATGGCGTAGCCCTTGGTGACGGCCTTGGTGGTGTTACCGACGGCGTCGAGCGGATCGGTGACGTTACGCACGTCTTCCGGCATCTTGGCCATCTCGGCAATACCGCCGGCGTTATCGGTGATCGGACCGAACGAGTCGATCGCGACGACGATGCCGGCCATCGAGAGCATCGACATCACGGCGATACCGACGCCGTAGAAGCCGCTGACCGAATACGAGATCAGGATGCCGAGAACGATCACGATCGCGGGCAACGCGGTGCCCTGCATCGAGACCGCGAGCCCGGCGATCATGTTGGTCGCGTGCCCGGTAACCGAAGCGGCCGCGATCTTTTTCACCGGTGCAAACTGCGTGCCGGTGTAGTATTCGGTGATGTACGTGATCAGGCCGGTGATGGCGATACCCACCACGGCGCAGATGAAGATGTTGGTCGCGCTGACGCCGGTCGAAAGACCGAAGACGTTTTGTGTTGCGAACCAGAAGCCGATGAGCGACAGCACGCCGGCCACGCCCATGCCCATGTAGAGCGCGCTCATGATTGAGGTCTTGGTGACTTTGCCGACGCCGACGAGCAGCGTACCGATGATCGATGCGACGATCGAAAGAGCACCGAGAATGAGCGGGAACGTTACCGCACCCGGCACGTTGCTAAGGATCAAGTGACCGAGCAACATCGCGGCGACCGTCGTGACGCAGTACGTCTCGAACAAGTCGGCAGCCATGCCGGCGCAATCGCCGACGTTATCACCGACGTTGTCGGCGATGACGGCCGGGTTACGCGGATCATCTTCCGGAATACCGGCTTCGACCTTACCGACCAAGTCGGCGCCGACATCGGCAGCCTTGGTGTAGATGCCGCCGCCGAGACGCGCGAAGACCGAGATCAACGAGCAACCGAAGGCGAGGCCGACCATTGCGGCAAGCGACTTGCCGACATCACCGCTGTTGATGTTGAGCAAGAACATGTAGTAGCCCGAGACTGCGAGCAGTCCGAGACCAACGACCAGCATGCCGGTGACGGCGCCGCCGCGGAACGCGACGTTGAGCGCCGGCTTGAGGCCGCCGCGGGCTGCTTCCGCCGTGCGCACGTTGGCGCGCACCGAGACGGTCATGCCGATGTATCCGGCCGCGCCCGAGAGGATCGCGCCGATTAAGAAGCCGAGGGCGGCTTCCCATCCGAGCGGTGCCGGGGCGAAGAAGATGATGATCGCCAAAACGACCGCCACTACTGCGACGGTCGTATATTGACGCTTCAAGAAGGCCATCGCGCCCTCTTGGATGGCCGCTGCGATCTCACGCATGCGGTCATTTCCGTCGGGCTGCTTGAGGACCCAGATGATCAAGAAGATGCCATAGACCACGGCGAGTGCGCCGCCGATCAGGCCATACATAATCGCTTGCTGTGCTTCCACGTAAATGTGTGCTTCCTTAGAGAGTGCATCGGTACGCAAACATACCCCGCTCGCGGCCATAAGCCAGGGCGAGGCACTAACCCCCGCCTATTTGGGCCGGAAGCGCCACCGACCCTGCCATGAGGGGGGCGGGGCGGATTCGACACCCGTAGGAGCGAGTGAAGCGAGGTCTCGCAGGGCGCCCACCCTCCCGTGTCATCCCGAGCGTCGGGAGCAACGCGACCTGAGTCGAGGGGACGACCTGGGGAACTGTGCCCGCGGTCCCTAATCCCCGCTAGCCGGTACGCTGTTCGTTCCAGAACCAGGTGGCACAGGCGAGCAAGATAAGGACGAAAGATTCGAACCACGCTGACGCCGTCCAATCACGACACATCGGAAGTTCGCTGCTGCATCGCGAGTAGGTTAGCTGGTAGTAGTGATGGCTGTGAAGCAATGCTTGAACGAGCGCGAGTCCTGCCGCGACTATCAGGGCGATCACTATGCGCGCCGATTGCTTGTCGAGCTTCATAATGAGCTCCTGCCGACCTACTTATCCGTCTCTAAAAACCGGGCGTAGCTTTCGCCGATGATTTTTCGGGCGGCGGCGGCGTCGCGCCACTCGCCGACTTGGGTCTGCTTGCCTTCGAGCGCTTTGTACTCTTGCGCAGCACGTGCGGGAAGATTTGCGTGAAGTTGTGGACCTCGTCGAACGACGGCTCACCGACCGGCACCGCGAGCACCTTGTCGTCTTCTTGTCCGCCGTCGGTCATCTCCAGCAGACCAATCGGCCGTGCGGCGACCAAGCAGCCCGGGAAGGTCGGCACGATCGTTAGCACCATCACGTCGAGTGGGTCGCTGTCGAGGGCGAGCGTCTGCGGCACGAAGCCGTAGTCGCCCGGATAGATGATCGACGAATGCAACGCTCGGTCCAGCCGGAAGATGTCGAACTCCTTGTCGTACTCGTACTTGTTGCGCGAGCCCTCATTAATTTCAATGACGACGTTGATCTCGTCGGGCTGACGCGCGCCGATCGGCAGGTGAAGGTAGTTGCGGGGTGCGGGTGTGGACATGGCCGGGATGATTCAGGGTGAGCCGTAGGGGGACCTCGAAAGAATCCGCGTCTATGATAGAAGAGGCGGAGTTCGTCGTCGTCGGATGTGGGCCGGCCGGGGGAACCGCGGCCCGTGAAGCCGCACGCTCCGGCGTCCGTACCGTCGTCCTCGAGAAGGACACCGTCGTCGGGGCGAAGCGCGTCTGCGCCGCCGGCCTGCGCCCCAGATTCTGCGAAGAGTTCGACCTGCCGCGCTCGCTGATCCATTGCGATACGCCCCGTTTCGCGCTTTTCGACCTCGCCGGGCGCGAACACGACTTTTTCT